>Ga0209060_10000315_pt1 | contig 102121 bp, 95 predicted proteins | sample Coa_R1_8_FD_187155 | JGI IMG/M metagenome (GOLD analysis project Ga0209060, IMG submission 187155) | Surface soil microbial communities from Centralia Pennsylvania, which are recovering from an underground coalmine fire - Coalmine... | ecosystem: Environmental > Terrestrial > Soil >... | reverse complement strand
GATTCATCTCGCGCCTCCGCCGTTGCCGCAGACTCCGGCCGGGCAACTGTGGCCAGCAATGTGCGCCTTGTATTCATCGCCGAAATACCGCAGCGTGCTGAGCACGGGATTGGGCGCCGATTGTCCAAGTCCGCACAAGCTTGTGCTCTTCAACAGTTCGCAAAGTTCGGTCAGCACGTCCATATCCTGCTGCGACGCCTGGTAGTGCGTAATGCGATCCAGCAACTCGTACAGCTGATAGGTTCCGGCGCGGCATGGAATGCATTTGCCGCAGGACTCGCTCATGCAAAAGTCCATGAAGTACTTGGCGACATCGACCATGCAGGCGGTTTCATCAATCACGATCATGCCGCCAGAGCCCATAATCGAGCCGGCCCGGGATAGCGATTCGTAATCCACCGGCATGTCAAGGAATTCGCTGGGGAGGCATCCGCCGGAAGGCCCGCCGGTCTGCACAGCCTTGAACTGTTTGCCGTCGGGAATACCGCCGCCAATGTCGAAGACAATTTCGCGCAGTGGAATGCCCATCGGGACTTCGACCAGCCCCGTATTCTGAATCCGTCCGGCAAGCGCAAAAACCTTGGTGCCTTTGCTCTTTTCCGTGCCAATCCTGGCGTACCACTCGCCGCCGTTGCGGAGGATGGTGGGGATATTCGCGTAGGTTTCGACGTTATTGATGAGGGTAGGCTCGCCATTGAGGCCTGCCTGCGCCGGATAAGGTGGCCGCGGCCGCGGCGTACCTCGGCGGCCCTCGATGGAGGCAATGAGCGCAGTCTCTTCGCCACAGACAAATGCGCCGGCGCCCAGCCGAACGTCCACATGGAAATTGAACCGCGTGCCGCAGATGCTCGTTCCCAGCAGTCCCATGCGTTCGGCCTGCTTGATCGCGAGGCGAAGCCGCTTGATGGCCAGCGGATATTCCGCGCGAACGTAGAAGTATCCCTCCGAAGCCCCGACGGCATACGCAGCAATCAGCATTCCCTCGAGGACACGATGCGGGTCGCTCTCCAGCACGCTGCGATCCATGAACGCCCCGGGATCGCCTTCATCGGCATTGCAGATGGCGAATTTCCTCGCGCTTGCGGCCTTCGCAACCGTGCTCCACTTCAGGCCGGTGGGATAGCCCGCTCCCCCACGCCCGCGCAGTCCGCTTTTCGTCACCTGTTCGATGACTTCCGCGGGGGTCATCTCAGTCAGCACCTGGATGAGCGCCGAATATCCGCACGCCCCTACGTAATCTTCAATTCGCTCCGCATCGATGACTCCGGAGTTTTCCAGGACAATTTTCTTCTGCTTCCGGAAGAACGGCACGTCGGTCGGACAAACAAGATGACTCACCGGGGACTGCCCCAAACTCTGCACGATCTCGGGAGCGTCCGAAGGCGCGACTTTTTTGTAGAGAGTCTTATTGTCGGCGGAAAGCAGCGGACCTTCCGAACACAACCCCATGCAGCCCACGCCCCTGGTACGGCAACTCTGCTCCAGGCCTTGCGTTTTGATCTCCTTATCGAGCGCGTCTTTCACACTCTGGCTCTGGCACGACAGGCAACCCGCCGCCACGCACACATTCACGGTGTGCGCATACTTGCCTTGCGATTCTCTTTCCGCGTCGGAGATCTCCTGCAGTTCCTCAGGCGTCATGGGAAATCCATTTGGCAACTCGTTCGCGCAAATTCTCAGGCGTGACCTTGCCCGCCACTTCCTGGTCGAAAACCACCGCCGGAGCCAGACCACACGAACCCAGGCAGCGGGCCGCCAGCACGGAAACCTTCCCGTCCGGAGTGGTCTCGCCAGGTTTTATTTCCAGCATCTCGTCCAGCGCGGAGAGCAAGCGGGACGCGCCTTTGATGTAGCAAGCCGTGCCCGTGCAAACCACGCACGTATGCTGGCCTGCCGGCTTTAGCGTGAAATAGTGATAGAAGGTCGCCACGCCGTACGCGCGGCTGAGCGGCACATGCAAGGACGTCGCCACATAGCGGAGGGCATCCTGGTCGAGGTAGCCGAAAGCCTCCTGCACCGCGTGCAGGGTCTCGATCAGACCTCGCGATTGATGCCCGAGACGGCGCATAGTCGCGTCGACGATCTTCCATCGCTTGTCTTGACTCGGAGCCGCCGGTCTTACAAAGTCAGTTGTCGCCATAGCGGTCTCCTGACTGAAGACAGCGTGACGGCCAATATCGCCTTTTCGCGAACGACATTGGACTCGACCCGCGGATGATTCCAGAATCCGCTTGGAGCAGGTTTAGAAGATTGGGTTTCAACTGCTGAGGTTATCGGTTGTTCCCGGAAACCACTGGTGATGGGGGTTACTGATCGTTGTGAGGCGGGTCACGAAGGCACCTAAGTCGTTACGAATGCTGGTCCCATTTTTGGATGGCAAACGCAAATCACCTACTTTCGTTTCGGCCATCATCTATCGATTCGAAACTGTGCCTTTGCAGGTTCGCCTTCATCGCGGGCGTTCACTTATTTCTGCTACTCTCACTCCAACCCTGTTGCTTTCAGTCCGGGGATTTTCGCGAGCCCACGAGCCCGCCATGACAAAGCCAAGCCCGCAGCAAGAGATCGCAGCCTTGTCCTCGGCCAAACGCGGCCTCATCTTTTTAACTGCCAATGACTGGACCCTGATTGCGGACAAAGCGGTAAGAAAGCAATGGAAGCCTGGAGAGGTCCTGATCAGGAAAGGTCAATCCAATCATGGCATCTACATCCTGCTTCGCGGGGCGGCATCCGTGGAGATTCCACCGCAGAAGAAAAAAGTCGTGATTGACGCAGGGGAGATCTGCGGCGAGATTTCTTTTCTCGATGAACTCCCGGCTACCATCACGGTCACTGCCCACGAAGAGTTGGAGGCCTATTTTCTGGACCGCGCAACTCTGCAGAAATTGTTTGAATTGTTTCCCCATCTTGGATCGCGCTTCTATCATTCGCTCGCCTCAGGACTCGCCCGGCGATTACGGGAATTGATCGATTCTCCTGAGCCCGCCGGCAAGTCGTAGGCGGCCGCGGCTCTTGCAGAAAATGTGCTAGCCTGAAACACGACGTCTTGCCGCCGAAGCTGACGGCACGATCCCTCAAGCTCGCCTATGGTTGTCGACTCGCAGAATCTCCGGCTGGCTCTGCTTCCGGCAGCGCTGTTGGGATTCCGCCATGGCCTCGACTACGACCACATCGCAGCCATCACCGATATCAGCAGCGTGCAGGCGAAAGCGGGCGACGCCATGCGCTACGGGTTGTTGTATGTTGGCGGGCATGCCACCACCATCGCGATTCTGGGCGGGGCAGCGATCGGGTTCCGCCTGTCTCTTCCGCCAGCCAGCGACCGCTGGGCTGAGCGCCTGGTCGGGATCACCCTGCTTACTCTCGGACTTTACGTCTTGGGGACGTTCTTCCGGCCGTCCACGCACAACCATCGGCATCCCCGCACCCGCATCACCCTGCTCGTGAACGGAGCTCTATGGTTCTACTGGCGGCTCAGCCGAATTTTCGGTGGGACGCGGGTAGAGGCGCCGCAGGTCTTCAAAGACGGATACGGCACCAGCTCCAGCTTTATCGTGGGAGTGATTCACGGGCTGGGAGCGGAAACTCCGACGCAGGTTCTCCTCTTTCTGGTTACGGCAAACCTGGGAGGAATCGGCGCCGGCCTGCTCTGCCTGCTGATGTTCATCTTCGGCCTGCTGATCATGAATACTCTGATGTGCGGAGCGGCGACAGGTCTGTTCTCCCTCGATAAGCTGCGCCACTGGCTTTCGCCCCGGGGAGCATCGCAGGGGTGGACAAAGCGGACGCTGACCGGCTTATTAAATAGCGTGAGTGCCAATGCGCAGCAAGGACTCACCTTGCTGACCTCGGCTTACAGCATCGTGGTGGGAATGATTTTTCTGATAGGTGCAGCCGACAAGCTGCCATCCCTTACCTGAAGACTCCAGGCCCATCAGGGGAAAGCAATCGCCGCAAAAATTTAAGGGCGCCTCGGACTCTTTCGAATCCGAGACGCCCGAACAGCCCTCCCCCAGAACTGCTCGAAAAACACTCTAGCGATCGCTTAAAAAGTTGGGAATTCCACGATCGTGCCATTACCAGTGGAAAACTTTCTGCCCCCAATGCGGAGGGCTAAATTGTTTCGTCTCTATGACTCAGCGGAAGCCCCATTACTCCCGTAATCCAGAGTGGGGGATTACCGTTGACCCGTCTCCGCAGCTCTCCTTAAAGTGCCAGCAGGGGGTTGTATGAAAGACATTCATGAGGTTCTGCGGCAGAAGCAGGCAAAATACGCTCAACTAGGCAAGCAGATCGAGATGCTACAGCAAGCTGCCGAAAAGCTGCGCGAAGTGGCGCCGTTACTGGCCGAAAATGAAGACGAAGACAACGCCGTCCTGGCCGAAGTCGACGATTCTGCCGGTTCCGATGCCATGGCTGCGAAAGCTGGAGCCAATGCTGGAGCTTCGGCTGCAAAGTCGGGCCGCCCGGCTGCACCGCGGTGGCCGTAAGGTTCGCCTGGCCTCACTCCGGTTAGATTATGAATCTTCAGGCATTGCTGGTTTCGACCGATGATTCCGCGGCGGATGTTCTTGGCAGAGTTCTGCCTGACCTCGGCATCGCCTTCGACCGTTCCAGCGATCCCGAAGCGACCATTGCCCGCATCCAGCAACAGAAATTTGATCTGCTGATCGCCGATTACGACGATCCCGAAGCCGCGCATTCAGTCCTCAAGCTCGCGGCTCATCTGGGTTTGGGAGCGCTGACCGTCGTTCTCGTCGCCGATTCCACCAAAGTCCGCACCGTGCTGAACGACGGCGCTCATTTCGTCCTCTACAAACCGCTGGCTGACGATGCGGTCCGCGCCGGGCTCCGAGCGGTCGCCGCCTTACTCAACCGCGAACGCCGTCGCGCCTTCCGTGTTCCGGTGCAGGCGCCGGTGGAAATCACTTTGTCAGAGGGTCGCAAGGTGGATGGAATTCTGCTGGATCTTTCCGAGACCGGCATGGATGTGCTCACCGCCGAGCCGCAGACGGCCGGTTCTACCCTTGTGGTCCATTTCCAGCTTCCGGGCGGAGCAGTGGATGTCGAGGCGCACGGGCAGGTCGCGTGGGCTAGCCCCAACGGCCAATCCGGGGTTCACTTTCTGGATATTCCGGAACCTATCGCGTCCGGCATGAAAGCCTGGCTGAAATCTGCCGCATTGCAGGCGGGCGCAGACATTATCGAGGTCGTCCCGCACTGCAAGCTCACCGACCTGAGCCTGGGCGGATGCTACGTCGAAACCGACGCGCCCTTCCCGGAGCGCGCATTGATTGATCTCTGTTTCAAGACGGGTGAAATTGAAGTCCGCGTCGAAGGCATGGTTCGGGTCGCTCATCCGTCAAAGGGCATGGGCGTCGAGTTTCCGTCGCGCACGCAGGAACAGCGGGCACAAGTCGGGAATCTGATCACCTTCCTGCAAAATTGCCCGAATACCGCTCCCGACCTCACCATTTCTCCTCGAGCGCTGGTTGCCGACATCACACAATTTGAAACCAGTGCTGCCGATGAATCCGAAATGGAAGATTCCCTGCTCGAACTGCTGCGCCGCGGATCTTCCCTGCATCAGGAAGAATTCCTCACCGAATTGCGCAACCAGCGTAATCCTGAAGGCGTATCCGCCTAGCCAGGGTTCGAAGCGCCGGTGCGATAGACTTTTTCATCTCCAGCTTTCCTGCCCTGCACGGCCGTTGTTCGCGAGCTTTTGCGTGCATGCTCCTCGTCGACACTTCCTGCCGTAGCAGAAAAATCTCCAGAGCACATTTCTGATGGTGCCCAGGGATGCCACGGCGCCGAGGATCTCCGTCGCGCGGTGATTTCGGCCGTATGAACTTTCAGATAAATGTAGACTAGCTTCGCCAAGCCCGATGCGGCAAGAAGCACGAAAAGTGATTTCCGGGATGACGAGCCAGTCGAGTACTCTTTCAGTGATATCCAACGAAAGCGAGAAACCCGCTTCACTGCTGTGGGCGCCACTGATCGTGATTGCCACCGCGGCCTTTGCGCTCGAGATTCCCTTCTTCTTTTTCGGAACTCCCTCCGGCCACGATGTGGAGTTTCATCTGTACTCTTGGCTGGAAGTACTGACGCAATGGAAACAAGGCACTCTGTTTCCCCGTTGGGCCGCGATGGCTCACTTCGGATACGGTGAGCCTCGCTTCATTTTCTATCCCCCGACTTCGTGGCTCCTCGGCGGATTGATTGGTCGCCTGCTTCCGTGGTCGCTGGCGTCTCCGATTTTCATCTGGATCGCGCTGGTGCTGGCCGGAATCTCCATGCTCCTTCTGGTACGGCGCTGGCTGGATCGGCGAGATGCCATCTTCGCTGCCGTGCTCTATGCGATCAATCCTTATCACATCGTGATCGTCTATTGGCGCAGCGCGTTCGCGGAGTTGCTGGCGAGCTCTCTGATTCCGCTGCTGTTTCTCTGTGTGTTGAAAATCGCGGATGGCGAGCGCCGCGCCACGATTTTTCTCTCTTTAATTCTGGCCGCGTCCTGGCTGACCAATGCTCCCGCCGCCGTGATGATTCATTATTCCGCCGCACTGCTGCTGATCTTCTTCGCCGGGCAGCGACGCTCGCCGAAGATCCTCATCCTCGGCGCTGCGGGAGTCTTGCTTGGGGCAGCTCTTTCGGCCTTCTATCTCCTTCCCGGAATTTATGAACAAAAGTGGATCAACATCGCCGAGGCCGTCTCCGCGGGATCGCGCCCCCAAGACAATTTCCTCTTCATCCACACCACCGATCCCGACCACGATGCCTTCAACCGCATCATTTCGTGGATTGCGGTCCTGGAAATGGCGGTGGTATTCGCCGGAGCTTGGGCCGCAGTGAAATGGCGGAGGACGCGACCTGTGCTCTGGAAAGCTCTGCTCGCATGGGCCACGGCATGCAGCATCATCATGTTTTCGATCACGGGCGTGTTGTGGCGATACCTACCCAAGCTTCAGTTCATGCAATTTCCCTGGCGATGGCTGCTCTGCCTGAGCATGATCTTCTCGCTGCTGCTGACTCTCGGACTTCGCCGCTGGCGGATGCGCACGGCAGTGTGCCTGGTCGCCATCTGTGTGATTGTCATCTCCTGGCGCCACATCCAGGTCCCGTGGTGGGACAACCGTGGCGACCTGAAAGAGATGCAAGACAACATGATCGATCAGATTGGATATGAAGGCACCGACGAATACACCCCGGTCGGTGCTGAACCTTCCGCAGTCGACAAGCAAGCCTGGAAGGTTCATGTGAATGGCACAGCCCACGCCGCCTTTCACGTCTATCAATGGAATGCCGAGTCCAAATTCTTCACCGCCCAGATGTCCGCTCCGGATCAGGTGGTGCTGAAGCTGTTCGCCTATCCGGCATGGAGAGCCGAAGTTAATGGTCGAGTGGTGCAGACCACGGAACGACAGGGCACAGGACAGGTTCTGGTGCCGGTCGAAGCCGGCATGAATCGGGTGCAGGTCACCTTTACGCGCACCTGGGACCGTACTTTGGGCGGCTGGATTTCCCTGCTTACGGTTATCGGCATCCTGATAGGACCTTCTGAGAGTAGACGGAAGATCACGAGTTGGAGGAGGATTACACGGGCATCCACTCGGTAAAAATGCGACGCGTCCTGATCGCGACCTCGAATCCGGGAAAGCTGCGCGACTTCGCTGGAGCTGCCGCCGCCCATGGAATCGAAATCGCCGGAATTCCAAACTTCGCCGCCCTGCCGCTGGTCGTGGAAGACGGACTTACCTTCGAAGCCAATGCGCGCAAAAAAGCGGAAGAATACAGCCGGTACGCGCCGGGAGACATTGTCGTCGCCGATGATTCCGGTTTAGAAGTCGACGCGCTCCACGGCGAGCCCGGAGTGCACTCCGCCCGCTATGCGGCCCCCGATCTTCACGGCTTGCAACCGCACGAGGCCGACGCCAACACAGATGACGATGCCAATAACGCGCGCGTCCTGCGCGAGCTGAAAGATGTTCCGCACGACAAGCGCACGGCGCGCTTCGTCTGCGTGCTGGCCGCCGCACGCGATGGAAAAACATTGGCCACGTTCCGCGGTACGGCCGAAGGAATCATCCTTGAGGCCCCGCGTGGCAGCAACGGATTCGGCTACGATCCGCTCTTCTATTTCCCGCAAATTAAGAAGACCTTTGCCGAGCTGGGCGCCCAGGAAAAATCGCGCTATAGCCATCGCGGCGCCGCTTTCCGAGAATTCCTCGACTGGTGCGATTCCGGTATCGCCACGCAGCAGGTGTATTCAACGAATCACTAGACGCCAGCCCGTGATCCCTCGCCCGTATTCCTTGACTTAGCTTCTTACGGCACCCGATAATAAAAGGTTATTTTCTCATCAATGAACTTATAAGGAGCTTTCGTGGCTTCGGCTAGCTCTCCTGCTCCGGCTATCGCGCAAGGCGTTGCTCCCTTGCGAGCAGGTCAAGGAATATCGTTCTTCCTTCGCCGCCTGCATTCGCTCACTGGAATTATTCCTGTCGGCGCGTTTCTCTTTGAACACATTCTCATTTCCAACGCGACAGCCATCAGCGGTCCCGCCGCCTATGCGCGGCAAGTGGGATTCCTGGCGAACCTCCCTTTGGTCTTCTTTCTGGAGTTGTTCTTCATCTGGATTCCCATCGCCTACCACGGCCTGTACGGTTTTTATATCTGGTATCGCGGCGACAGCAACGCATTCGCCTATCCCTGGAGCGGCAACTGGATGTACACGTTGCAGCGCTGGACCGGCGGCATTGTCTTCATCTACATCGTCTGGCACACCTGGACCATGCGCTTCACCGGCGTCGATCTGCACGAAAATCCCATGGCATCGTTCGGCAAAGTGCAGGGAGAGGTTTACCAGGCTGGGCTTTTCCTGTTCTACGTGGTGGGCCTGATCACGGCGTCGTGGCACTTCTCGTACGGCATCTGGCTGTTCTGCGCCAAGTGGGGCATTGTGGTCGGCGAGATCGCGCGCAAGCGCTTCCTCGTCGTCTGCATTCTCTTCTTTTTCTTGCTGAGCGGCGTAGGCCTCGCCAGCTTGGCCACGTTCCGCTCCACTCCGATGCAGTCCATTGACCAGGGCACAGCCGTAATGAATCACATGCAGACTTCTAATACGCAATAAAGGAACTCATGGCAGCAGCTCCAAGAATTATTGTCATAGGCGGGGGATTGGCCGGACTTTCGGCCGTCATCAAGATCGCCGAGATGGGCGGCCAGGTTGACCTGTTCTCCATCGTCCCGGTAAAGCGTTCACACTCGGTCTGCGCGCAGGGCGGCATTAATGCAGCGAAGAACCTGAAGGGCGAGGGCGATTCCACCTGGCAGCATTTTGACGACACGGTCTATGGCGGCGACTTTCTGGCGAATCAACCTCCTGTTAAAGATATGTGCGAGGCGGCGCCGGGGATCATCGATCTGCTCGACCGCATGGGCGTTCCCTTCAACCGCACCCCCGAAGGCCTGCTCGATTTCCGCCGTTTCGGAGGAACTCTTTACAACCGCACCGCATTTGCAGGAGCGACCACGGGCCAGCAGTTGCTCTATGCGCTGGATGAACAGGTCCGCCGCTACGAATCCGAAGGCAAGGTAAAGAAGTACGAAGCCTGGGAGTTCTTGTCAGCTGTACTCGACCGCAACCGCATCTGTCGCGGCATATGCGCCATGGACCTGCGCTCGATGGAGGTCCGCACCTTCCCTGCCGACGCGATCATCATTGCCACCGGCGGCATTGGCGCCATCTTCGGCAAGTCTACGAATTCCGTCGTATGCACCGGATCGGCGCAATCGGCGCTTTATCAGCAAGGCTGTTATTACGCGAACGGCGAGTTCATCCAGGTGCATCCCACCTCAATTCCCGGGGAAGACAAGCTGCGGCTGATGTCCGAATCAGCCCGCGGGGAAGGTGGACGCGTCTGGGTTCCAAAAAACGCTGGCGACAAGCGCGATCCGAAATCCATTCCGCAAAGCGAGCGCTGGTACTTTCTCGAAGAGTGGTATCCGAAGTACGGCAACCTCGTTCCCCGCGATGTCGCGACCCGCGCCATCTTCAAGGTCGTGTACGAGTACAACCTCGGCATCGACGGCAAGCCGATGGTCTATCTCGACCTGACCCACATCGATCGCAAGATTCTCGACCGCAAGCTGGAAGGCATACTTGAAATTTACGAGAAGTTTGTCGGCGACGATCCGCGCGATACGCCGATGAAAATCTTCCCCGGCATGCACTACACCATGGGCGGCCTGTGGGTCGATTTCAAGCAGGCCACGAATATTCCCGGAATTTTCGCGGCGGGCGAATGCGAATACCAATACCACGGCGCCAATCGTCTGGGTGCAAATTCTCTCGTCTCCTGCATCTTCGGGGGCGGAGTTGCTGGACCGAACGCGGTGAAGTACGCACGCGGCCTGCAAGGGTCGTCCGACGGCAACGGACACTTCGAAGCCGAAAAGAAGAAGCAGGAAGCCAACAATGCCCTGCTGATGAAAAATGATGGCACGGAGAATCCGGTTAAGTTGTGGCGCGAACTGGGCGAGGTGATGACCAAGGATTGCACGGTCATCCGCTACAACAAAAATCTGCAGCAGACCGATGCCAGGCTGGTGGAGTTCCTCGAGCGCTATCGCAAGATCAACCTGAGCGATCGCACGCAGTGGGCGAACACGACAGTAGTTTTCGCGCGGCAGCTTTACAACATGCTGCAGTTGGCCCGCGTGATCGCGCAGGGTGCGCGTATGCGCGACGAGTCCCGCGGCGCCCATTACAAACCCGACTTCCCCGACCGCGACGACAAGAACTGGCTGAAGACTACAAAAGCATATTTCGCTCCTGACGCGGACGAACCGAAGTTCGAGTTCGAGCCGGTGGATATATCGCTGATTCCGCCACGTGCGAGGAAGTATTGATTGTGTAGGGGCGGACGCATTCGTCCGCCCCGCAAGCGAAGCGAGCGTACCATAGCGCCTCGTGCATTCCGGACGAACGCGTGCGGAGTACATGATTTGCCAAAGGTTAATTTTGAATGGCTGATAAAACCGTCATCTTAAAGATCAAACGTCAGCTCACTCCCAGTTCCAATTCCTACTGGGAGGAGTTCTCCGTTCCCTACCGGCCGAACATGAACGTCATCTCGGCTCTCATGGACATCGCCGCAGACCCCGTCACGCGCGACGGCAAGGCGACTACTCCGATCACTTACGATTCGAACTGCCTTGAAGAGGTCTGCGGATCGTGCGCCATGCTGATCAACGGGCGCGCGCGCATGGCCTGCTCGGCGCTGATCGACAATCTCGAACAGCCGATCCGTCTGGAACCGTTCTCGAAGTTCCCCGTCGTGCGCGATCTCGCAACCGATCGCAGCGTAATCTTCGAAAATCTCAAGGCAGTGAAAGCCTGGGTTCCGATCGACGGAACCTACGATCTCGGCGCGGGCCCCCGCATGTCGGCCGAGGAACAGGAACAGGCGTATCCGCTCTCGCGCTGCATCTCCTGCACCTGCTGCATGGAGGCCTGCCCGCAATTCAACGAGCACACCGGCTTTGTCGGAGCCGCGACCATCGCGCAGGTGCGGCTGTTCAACACGCATCCCACCGGCAAGGCGCTGAAACACGAGCGGCTGGCCGCGTTGATGGGCGACGGCGGCATCCAGGAATGCGGTTACGCGCAGAACTGCGTTGAGGTCTGCCCCAAAGATATTCCGCTGACCAAGGCCATCGCCGACGTTGGCGGCCAGGTCATGAAACAGGCGCTGGGTGACCTTTTCCGGCGCTGATTTTTGTCACTTTGCTGCACTCTGTCGACTCCGCCGGTTCTGGCAAAGCCTCTAACTCACGGCCAGCAGAGCGTATACACGAGGGCAGGTCCGCAGTCACGAACGGACCCCAACGTGCCGATATCAAATGTGGGACCGTGTCCCGAAATGCAGGGTAACCTACAGTAACCGGCGCGGCATCGAAGCACCGGGTACTTAGGTCATGCGGCTCACGCAGCATCGCATTGGGGCTGCTTGACACATGGCTTAGAATAGCCGCTACCGTGCAGGAAAGTGCGCTAGCGCGGGAGCCACTTCTTGAGAAAGACAGCACGATTTCTCACAACTCTGGTAGTCGTCGCCCTTGTGTGCGGCGCGTTGTCGGGCTCTGCCTTTGCCGTGCATCCCGTGAAAGTGCATCATCACCGGCGCTTGCATTGGCTCCGCTGGAACCCGATGTTCCGGCCCTCGCACGAATCGTTACTGATCCAGAACGCTGAAATCGACCGCCTCGAACTGCCCCGCATTCAGGACGAAACTGAACTCGAAGCCCTCAAGGCCGACGGCTCGCTGCTCGAAATTATTCCCGGGGACAGCTTGCGCATCGACCCTCGACTTGACCCTTCGCGCCGCTACTGCCGTCCTTGGACGTTGAACTTCGTCAACGATCTCAGCCAGGTGTACTACGATCGTTTCCACCAGCAGATCCAGGTGAACTCGGCCGTGCGCACGGTCAAAGTGCAGAGAAAGCTTCGCCGTCACAATCGCAACGCAGCCCCATATGAGGGCGAGACTGCGTCCTCGCACCTGGCGGGAGTTACGGTCGACCTGCAGCGCCGGGGAATGAGTAAACAAGAGATTCGCTGGATGGAGCACTACCTCTTCTACATGAAAGCGCTCGGCCTGGTGGAACCCGAAGAGGAGCGTCACCAGTGGGTCTTCCACATCATGGTCAGCGGCCACTACAACGAGTGGCGCGAAACCCAGACCATCGTGCCCCTCGAGCGCCCTGAGCAAGAGGAACCCGCCAGCCAGGTCGCCGTGAGCAGCGGAACGAACTAGTCCCTCGAAGCAGTTTTTCCAACAAAAAGAGAACGAACTTGGGAAGGTCACGTCTTTAGGCGTGCCGTTGTGCTCTACTACCGATAGTCTTTAGGCCCTGAGCGGATTCGTCGGACTCTATTCGATCTGAGCTTAATTCTCCAGGAAAGGTGCCGTCTCGTGATTGTCCTTATGGCTGGTCTGCCGGGCACCGGCAAGACGACGCTCGCTCGTGAACTGGCCGCACGTACTTCGGGACGCCTGCTGAGCAAGGACGAGTTCCGCCACGCGATCTTCCTTCCCGAGGAAATCGAGTATTCCTCGCGCCAGGATGACTTCTGCCTTCAGTTGATGCTTCAGACTGCGGGATATCTTCTGGAATGCAACCCTTCGCGGTATATCTTTCTTGACGGCCGTCCCTTCTCCCGCCGATATCAGATCGAGAATGTATTACGTACATGCAAGGCATTGCATCAGCCGTGGCGCATTCTCGAGTGCATCTGCTCTGAAGACAGCGTGAGAAGCAGGCTTGCACAAATCAGCGATCATCCTGCCAGGAACAGAAATTATCAGCTTTACCTGGAAGTAAGAGCGCGCTTTGAAAACATCACTCAGGTCAAGACGGTAATCGATACAGACCAATCCCTCGGAGTCTGTGTCGATCAAGCTCTCGCCGCCCTACGCTAAACATTTCCTATACAATCGAAAACTTGCCCGAGTTGCGACTTTCTTTTGCTCCTCACAAAAGTGGGGTGCCCCACGTCTCGCCGGCTTTGCGGGGCTTGGAAATCGAGGGTCGAACATTATTGGGCCTTTCCTTATGACTAACCAGATACTTTCCATATTTTTGCTCTTGTGTTCGTCGGTTGTGGCCCAATCAGCGTCAAGCACACCTCCGGCAGGCGCGCCGGTCACGGCTCGCGCTCTCGCCATTCACAACTCGGCGATCGTCATCGACACCCATGCCGACACGCCGCAGCGGTTTCTCGACGAAGGCTTCGACATCGGCTCGACCGATCCCAATGACGTGGGCCACATCAGCCTCAACAAGGCCAAGCGCGGCAATCTCAGCGCCGAGTTCTTTTCCATTTGGGTCGAGCCCGAAACCAATCAGGGGCACTATGCCCGCCACACCTTCGATCTCATCGACTCCGTTTATCAACAAGCAGCCCCCCATCCCGACCGTATGATGATGGCCTTCTCCGTCGCCGATATCGAACGCGCTCACCGCGACCACAAACTCGCCGCGCTTATGGGCATCGAAGGCGGCCATTCGATCGAGAACGATATCCACCTGCTGCGCGACTACTACCGCCTCGGCGTCCGCTATATGACGCTCTCGTGGTCGAACACCAACGAATGGGCAGATTCCTCCGGCGATATTGACGACCCTAAAGTCCAGCATCACAACGGCCTTACTGATTTCGGCAAGCAGGTCGTGCTGGAAATGAACCGCCTCGGCATGATGGTCGACATCTCTCACGTCGCCGATAAGACTTTCTGGGACGCGATCGCGACCAGCAAAGCTCCGTTAATTGCTTCCCACTCCTCCTGCCGCGCCCTGGTGAACGCTCCGCGCAACATGACTGACGATATGCTGCGCGCGGTCGCGAAGAATGGTGGAGTCGTGCAAGTGAACTTCTTCAGCGGCTTCGACGATCAGGCCTTCTGGGATGCGAGCAAGGCGCAGTCAAAGGATGAAGCCGCCGCCGAGCAGAAAATGGAGGACGAACTCAAAGCCGAGGGCAAGCCGGTGACCTTCATCGACGAAGACCGCATCGAGCGTGAATGGGCGGCCAAAATTCCGCGGCCTCCACTGAAGGTCTTGATCGATCACATCGATCATGTCGCGAAGGTCGCCGGGATTGACCACGTCGGCCTGGGCTCCGACTTCGATGGCGTTGCCGGAGCCACGCCGCAAGGCATCGACTCCGCCGCCGATCTGCCCAAGATCACCCAAGCCCTGCTTGATCGCGGTTACGGCTCCCAGGACATTCACAAGATCCTGGGTGGAAATCTGCTGCGAGTCTTCGGTGAAGTCGAACGCGTCAGCCGCGAGATGCGCGCACAGAACCCAAACGGATCGCAATGAGAATTCACATCGGGAGTCGTGCCCTGTGTCGCGCCGCTTCTGGGTGACATGGGAATTCCGTCGGACGGAAAATCGAGGCAGCCGCAGAACGGAAAAACAAATCGCAGCTGTCGTACAATGCATTCTTGCTTGCAAGTCAAAGTTACGTTCGGGGTAATTTATGCGCCAAAAATGCCTAATCCTGCTTTCGTTACTTCTTTCCGCGATTGCCATTGCCCAAACCAGTTCTCCATCCGCCGCAAAATCGGCAACGGCGGCCAAACCGGGGGCCACCGCTAAACCAGCTCCGGCGAATCCCACGGCCATCATCGACACAACCGCCGGAAAGATGAACTGCACGCTTTTCCCCAATAAAGCACCGATCGGCGTGGCCAACTTCATCGGCCTCGCCAACGGCACTAAGGATTGGAAGAACCCCGTCAGCGGCGCCAACAAACATGGCGTGCCGCTCTACGACGGCACGATTTTCCATCGCGTCATTCCCGGATTCATGATCCAAGGCGGAGATCCCGCCGGAAACGGCTCCGGCGATCCAGGGTATAAATTCAAGAACGAAACTTCTCCCGACCTGCTCTTCGACCGGCCGGGCCGGCTCGCCTATGCCAACGCTGGACCGAACACGAATGGTTCACAATTCTTCATCACGGAAGTGGCCACGCCGCATCTGAACGGCAGCTACACCATCTTCGGCCAATGCGACGAAGCGACGGTTGCACTCGTGAAGCAGATCGCCCACATGGCTCGCGATCCACAAAACGACAAGCCCTTCCGGCCGGTGAAGATCACTCACATCACAATTGTGAAAGCCGGCACGGTGCGGAGACCAGCAGGTGCTGCGGCCAGAAAACCGGCCGCCGCGATTACGAAAGCGCCCCCGTCTTCAAACTAGAATTTCGGCCAAAGTAGTCTATCCATGGGGTGCCACACGTTTCGCCGGTTTTGCGAGAGGTGGGAAGTGGACCCTGGATGACGAAAGACAAACGACAGAGAGGAACTTCATGACCCGCCAACCCGGACTCTATGCCACATTCGAAACCACTGAAGGTACTATCGTGTGCCGCCTCTTCGATAAAGACGCGCCCAAAACCGTCGCCAACTTCGTCGAACTTGCCGAAGGCCAGCGCGAATGGACGCATCCCTCCACCCGCAAGAAATCCAAGGACCGCCTGTACGACGGAACCATCTTCCATCGCGTGATCCCCGACTTCATGATTCAAGGCGGCGATCCGCAGGGCACCGGCATGGGCGGCCCAGGATATCAGTTCGAAGACGAGACCAAAGGCTCGCCCCACAAATTCGATAAGCCCGGCAAACTTGCGATGGCCAACGCCGGCCCGAATACCAACGGCTCGCAGTTCTTCATCACGGTTGCGGCGACGACTTGGCTGACCGGGAAGCACACGATCTTCGGCGAAGTCATCGAAGGGCAGGATGTGGTGAATAAGATTACGGCTGTACCACGCGGACGAAATGATCGACCGAACAAAGATGTGGTGGTGAAGAAGGTGACGGTAGAAAAGATATAGGGTTCAGCGAAGCTTACCGGTCTTAAGGTTTCGGTTGAGGTCTGCCTTCACACTCAACTGATTAGATAGACTCGCGAACAGGTCGGGCAATCGTCGATTCCACTGGTTCCAATCGTGCCCGCCCGGGCCAGTATGGAACTCGAACTGGAACTGGCCGCGCCCGGTTCGAATCCTTCCGGCGTATTCTATACCCCGATTACGCCGCACAATTCCTTCACCGCTGCCGCGCTCTTGTCCAACCCGGCTTTCTCTTCCGGTGTCAGCTTGATCTCAATGATCTGCTCGATTCCTTTGGCGCCCAGCTTCACCGGCACGCCCACGAATAAACCGTCGATGCCATACTCGCCTTTCAGGTACGCGGCGCATGGCAGGATCTTTTTCTTGTCCTTCAAAATCGCTTCCACCATTTCCGTTGCAGCCGCCGAGGGTGCGTAGTAAGCCGAGCCGGTCTTGAGATACTTTACGATTTCCGCGCCGCCGTCCCGCGTGCGCTGCACGAGCGCATCGAGCCGGGATTTTTCGATCAATTCAGTAATCGGAATGCCCGCCACCGTCGAATATCGTGCCAGCGGAACCATGGTGTCGCCGTGTCCACCGAGCACGAACGCCGTTACGTTTTCGACGCTTACGTTCAACTCGTCCGCAATAAACGCCCGGAAGCGCGCCGAGTCCAACACGCCCGCCATGCCGATCACCCGCTCCCGCGGGAATCCGCTCAGCTTGAATGCAGCCTGCGCCATCGCATCGAGCGGATTCGACACTATGATCAGGAAGCAGTTCGGGGAGTTCTTCACCACCTCGCCAACCACGGCCTTCATGATGTTGTAGTTCGTGTTCAGCAGGTCATCGCGGCTCATCCCCGGCTTGCGCGGGATGCCGGCCGTAATCACGACGATGTCGGAATTCGCGGTGTCCTTGTAATCATTGGTGCCGCTGATGTGCGCATCGCGCTTCTCAATCGGCATCGCCTCGAGCAGATCCAAGCCTTTGCCCTGCGGCACGCCTTCAATGATGTCAATGAGAACGACGTCGGCCAGTTCTTTCGCAGCAATCCAGTGAGCCGCCGTCGCGCCCACGTTGCCCGAGCCTACGATAGTGACTTTCTTCCGCATATGAGGACCTTTCTAGAATCGGATTACCACAAAGGGCACAACAGTACAGAAAGAAACCCGGTTATGAACCCCTTCAAGGTCCTTATATCCTTCGGGGTGAACGCCTTTACACCAAAACTCCCGCGCCCATATTCTCGATCATGTGGGAGGCAAATTCGCTCGTGCGGACCTTGGTAGCTCCGGGCATGAGTCGCTCGAAATCGTATGTGACTTTCTTCTGATCGATCGTCCGCTCCATGCTTTGCTCGATCAGATCGGCGGCCTCGCTCCAACCCAGGTGCCGGAACATCATCACTCCCGATAAAATCACCGATCCAGGGTTGATCACGTCCTTATCGGCATACTTCGGAGCCGTGCCGTGCGTGGCCTCAAAGATCGCATATCCGTCCCCGATGTTCGCCCCCGGAGCAATCCCCAACCCGCCCACCTGTGCCGCGCATGCGTCGGAAATGTAATCGCCGTTCAGGTTTGGCGTCGCCAGCACCGAGTACTCATCGGCCCGCGTGACCACCTGCTGGAAGATCGAATCCGCGATGCGATCATTGATCATGATCTTCTTCTTCCACGCCCCGTTGCCGTGGGTTGCGTAGATCTTGTCGAGAACCTCTTTCACTTCCTTCTCAACGCTCTGGCGGAAAGACGGTGGAGCAAACTCCATTCCCGGCTCGACCATCTCCGCATTCTGCGCCACGGTGAGATTCGGATTCTTGTCCTTGTTATCCAGAATCCAGCTTTCGCGCTCCGTCACAACTTGGTCGCGGAATTCATCGGTAGCAAGCTCGTATCCCCACTTGCGGAATGCGCCTTCCGTAAATTTCTGAATGTTGCCCTTGTGCACGATCGTGACTGTCTTGCGCCCGCTGGCCAGCGCATGCTGAATCGCCATCCGCACCAGGCGCTTGGTTCCGCTTACCGAAATCGGTTTGATGCCCACGCCCGAGTCGGTCCGAACCTGCTTCTTCCCGCCCTTCAGCATTTCTTTGTTGAGGAATTCGATCAGCCGAGCGCACTCCGCAGTTCCCTGCTCCCACTCAATCCCGGCGTAGACGTCCTCCGTGTTCTCGCGGAAGATCACCACGTCCATACGCTCCGGGTGCTTCACCGGAGAAGGTACGCCGCGGTAGTACTTCACCGGCCGCACGCAGGCGTAGAGATCCAGAATCTGCCGCAGCGCAACATTCAGCGAGCGGATTCCGCCGCCCACCGGCGTAGTCAGCGGGCCTTTGATGGCCACGCGAAACTCGCGAATCGCGTCCACCGTGTCATCCGGGAGCCAGTTGTCGAATTTCGCCTTGGCCTTTTCCCCGGCGAAGACTTCGTACCAAGCCACACGCCGCTTGCCGCTGTATGCTTTTTCAACAGCCGCGTTGAACACCCGCAATGAAGCCTTCCAGATGTCACGACCGGTTCCGTCGCCCTCGATAAAGGGAATAATCGGATTGTCAGGAATCTGGTACTTGCCGCCCGAATACTGAATTTTCCTGCCGTCCGATGGGACGGCAATACCGTTATAAGTGCCTGACATCACAACCCCCTGAGATTTGCTCCGCGCTTTTGGAAAACTTAGAATTATAAAGAATTAAGCGCATGCCGCAGGATAATTTCTGCGTGCGCTGTGGTATAAAGTCCCGCAACTGACCATCCCTGCCCGGTCAGAGAGGAAGCCCCTATGCGGCATTTGATCGGTGCTCTACGCCTGCTCGCGCTCGTTCTCGCGTTTGTCCTCGCTCTCGCGACCGTCGCATTTGCCGACGGTAGCCACGATCGCACGCAGTTCGGCCACAATATCACTGTCGGTCCCGACGAGAATGTGAGCGAAATCACATGCTTCGGCTGCAGCGTTCGCATTCGCGGGCACGTTGACGGCGATGTGACCACCTTCGGTGGAAGTATTGTGCTGGAAGATGGCGCGGAGGTTTCCGGGGATACTACCAGCTTTGCCGGGGAGATCCGCCTTGACCAGGGTGTGAAGGTGGACGGCGATGTCACGGCTTTTGCGGGGAACATTCGGCGCGCGCCATCAGCTTCGGTCGGTGGCGACGTCACAAATATGGGCGGCCCGGGATGGATCTTGCTGATTTTTGTGCTTCCTCTGGTTCTGTTCGCGGCTTTTGTCGCTTTTATTATCTGGCTGATTCGGAGGCTGCTGCAGCCTTCGGTTCCGGCGGCAGCGTAGCCGGTTGCCAAGAAGCTTGCCCTACCAGCGCCGAGTGCCAAACGTCTTCCGTACGCCGACAGTCATATAGCGTCCCCACGGTCCATTGTTCCCCAGGTCGGCTGGCCCCAGATTCTTGTCGCGCGCTCCCAGCCGGTCGAAAAGAAAGTGCTGGGTGATGCGGAACTCGAAACCCCGGTTCAGGTAGATTCCCGCACCCCAGGAGTGCTCGACGCCAATCGCGTCTGGCGACCAGGTGTAAAGCGTCTTGGGCAGGTTCTTGCCGAAAAGAAAAGTGGGCGCCCCAAAGACCATGAATCGCCGGAGAATCGTTCGTCCAAACGGTCGCACTTCGAGAACTCCGGACAGCATATAGCGGGCGAACATGCTGCAAGGGTCGTTTATGCCACCGTATTGGGCCACATTCCCGGCGCAAAGGTTCGGATCCACCTCGTTGTGCGGAGGGGCCAGGTCCAACTGCGCCCATCCCCAGAATGTGTCTCGAGGCAGGAACATCCGGTCACCAGGTCCAGCCTCGCGCCAGGTCCCAGACGCGCTGTCGGAGGCTAAACTGTGCGATTCCTGTCCTGCTGCAGCCAATGGAATGACAATAAGAAATGCAGAAATCCAGATCCAAACTCTCATCCAGCCTCCCCGACCACATTGTTGAAATTGGATATAGCCAAGTTTCTGCCCTGGCGTTGCTTGTCGCTGCCGGGCCGTCGAGCGGGACATTGTAAACCTAACGCATAGCTTCAACCGGTTTTGTAGAAGGTTCTATGAAAGTCGCCTCTCATCTTCCAGAAACCATATCTAGCAGACCGATTCTTCCATTCACTGTACGTTCACAATCTGCAACATCCTCCAAAAGCCTTCAAAACAGAGGAATTCGGTTTGGTTTACGGATTGCATCCTAGAAGGGCACCATGCCCCAGGAGATTTCGGTTTCGTATCAAGCCATCAAGAGCAAGGTGTATCGGTTAATCGACTCGCTCGTGGTCGGAGAAAAGAACGAAGCTGAAGTGCAGGAATCCATTCGCCGCTGGTGGGACCTCATCCACCCAGCCGACCGGCCCGTGGCGCAGAAGTATCTGCTGATGGTGCTCGGCCGCTCTGCGTCCGCTCTGGACGCTGTCGGCGATGGCCTGTTCGCCGTCAATGGCGGCCAAGTCCTGCCCTCACACCTCGATGTTGCCCATGTGCCGACCAAGCGCATGCGCCTGATGGAGCGCATCGTTAAGGAAAGCGCCGTCCGCACAGCGATGTGAGACGGGACCCCTTTATCAATCCCACCGGAATTCGACGCACTGGTCAGATGTCGTAATAGAGCGCAAACTCATACGGATGCGGCCGTAACCGGATCGCCTCAACTTCCTTCGATCGCTTGTAATCCACATACGTTCGCAGCACTTCTTCGGTGAACACGTCTCCCTTCAGCAGGAACGCGTGGTCGCGCTCCAACGCGTCCAGCGCCTCTTCGAGCGAGCCCGGCATGGAAGGCACACTCGCGAGCTCTTCGGGGTCGAGTTCGTAAATGTCCCTATCCAGCGGCAAGCCGGGATCCATCTTGTTCTCGATACCATCCAGCCCGGCCATCAGCATCGCCGCAAATGCCATGTAGGGATTGCAACTCGGATCGGGCGGACGAAACTCCACGCGCTTGGCCGCCGGAGAAGCCGAATACATCGGAATTCGGCATGCCGCCGAGCGATTCCGCCGCGAGTACGCCAGACTTACCGGAGCCTCAAATCCAGGCGCCAGGCGCTTGTACGAATTCGTAGTCGGCGCGATGATCGCCGCCAGCGCCGGCCCATGCTTCAGCAATCCGCCGACATACCACAAAGCCAACTGCGACATTCCCGCATAGCCGTCGCCGGAAAACAGCGGCTCGCTTCCCTTCCACAGCGACTGATGCGTGTGCAACCCGTTGCCGTTATCCCCAAAGATCGGCTTGGGCATGAAGGTCACCGTTTTGCCGCAGCGATTGGCCGCATTCTTCACGATGTACTTGTAGAGCAGCATCTTGTCCGCCGACCGCAGCAAAGTGTCGAACTTCAAATCGATTTCCGTCTGCCCACCGGTCGCGACTTCGTGATGATGGCACTCCACGCTCATCCCGCAGCTCTGCATGATCAGCACCATCTCTGACCGCAGATCCTGATAATGATCGGTCGGAGGCACGGGGAAATATCCTTCCTTGTACCGCGGCCGGTATCCCAGATTGTTCTCTTCCCTACCCGAGTTCCACCGGCCCTCTTCGGCATCGATGTAGTAGAACCCGTACTGCTCGCGCTGATCGAAGCGCACGTTATCAAAGATAAAGAATTCCGCTTCGGCCCCAAAGTGCGCGCGATCAGCAATTCCCGTGGAACTCAAATACATCTCCGCCTTCCGCGCCGTGTAACGCGGATCGCGATCGTAGCGCTGCTTGGTTACGGGATCCACCACATCGCAGATCAACAGGAGCGTGGGAATCTCGGTGAACGGATCCAGCAGGTGCGTCTCCGGATCCGGCATCAGCAGCATGTCGCTTTCCTGGATTGCCGCCCAGCCCCGAATCGACGAACCATCGATGCCGAATCCTTCGCTGAAGGAGGCCTCAGTCAACTGATCAATTGGATACGACACGTGATGCCAAAGCCCGGGTATGTCGGTGAAGCGCAGGTCGAGAATCTTGGCGTCATGCTTCTTGGCAAAATCAACAACGGCTTTCGCATCGGCCATGCAAACTCCTTGGGCAAATCGCTTTGAGGTCGGGCGCTCGTTTGTGGAAGGCCGCACACCCGGGCAGGCTGCTACAATCGGTCGCGATGTGCAGGACCGGAGAGTCTAAAGCCATAGCCCATGGCTGACAATTCGATTGTTTTTATTGGGCGGATAAGCGGACTTTATACTTAAGCCGTCAGCCATCCAGCCTTCAGCTCTCAGCCAAACCGACCGGGGACCGCCCCGCCCCGCTGAAAGCTGACAGCAGGTAGCTGAGAGCTCCCATGGATTTCGATCAACTGGAAACCTTTTTCGAAGTGGCGCGGCACGCCTCTTTCTCGCGTGCCGCTGAGAAGCGTTTCCGCACCCAGCCGGCTATTTCCTCGCAGATCCGCGGGGTCGAAGAGGAAGTCGGAGCCAAGCTCTTCGATCGCTCTGGCGGAAAAGTTTCGCTCACGGCTGCGGGCAAAGTGTTCCTGAAATACGTTGAAGAGACGCTCGACGCTCGTAAAGCCATGCTCGTCTCGATCGCTGAGATGGAGCGCGTCCCGCGCGGCGAAATCATTGTCGGCGCCAACGAAGGCACCTGTCTGCACATCCTTCCCTACGTCTTCGCCGACTTCAAATCGCAGTATCCCGACGTTAGCGTCAACATCAAGCGCGCCGATTACGCCAAAATCCTCGAATCCGTCATCGACAACTCGGTCGATTTCGGCGTCGTCTCTCTTCCCGTCAATGACAACCGTTTGACTGTAGTCCTCATCCATCGGGATGAGTTGACCCTTATTGCCCCGCCCCATCATCCTTTAGGAAAGATGAAATCGGCCACCATCGCTGAAATCGCCCGCTTCCCGCTTGTCGTTCCCAAGGCCGGACACACCCGCGATGCCATCGAGCAGCTCTTCCACGAACGCCGCCTCAAGCCGAATTTCACCATGGAGCTCGATTCCAGTGAACTTCTGAAGCGATTCGTGGCCGCCGAAGTAGGCGTAGGATTCGTCGCGCGCTCCAATGTCGAAGAGGACGTCAAAGCCAAAGTTCTATCGGCGATCTCTCTCGCTGACGCACAGGTCCGCCGCGATCTCGCCCTGGTCTTCCGCAGGGATAAAGCCCTCAGCCGCGCCGCCCTGGCCTTCATCGAAATCGCCGTGAAGCACAAATCTCCACAGGAACTGGTCCCGACACCCGCGCGATGACGAGGTCTGCTTCCAAACTGCTCATTGTCCTGCTTGCTCTGTTAAGTCACAGGCCGGCCTTCGCTCAGAAAAGCCTGGCCCAATTACCAGCGAGCCAACGAAAGTTAATTGCCATCACCGCCAGCGGCAGCAAGCGCTACTCCGACGCGGAAATCGCCGCCGCATCCGGCCTGCAGATCGGCAAGGAGATTACCGATGACGACCTGAAGCACGCCGCCCGACGCCTGGGCGATACTGGCGCTTTCTCCGACATCGATTACAAGTACAGCTACTCGTCGGAGGGAACCAAGTTGGAAATCCGCGTGACCGACGCGCCAAAATTCGTCCCCGCTCGCTTCGAAGACTTTGTCTGGCTCTCCGATGCCGACCTCCGCCACCAGATCAAAGAACATGTCCCCCTGTTCAACGGAGACCTCCCGCTCTCGGGCGATCTTGCCGACCAGGTTTCGGACGTGCTGCAGGCCTTTCTCGTCGAAAGGGGCGTCCCCGGTCACGTCGATTACGAGAAGGTGGGAAAAAGCGACCGGCCCATCGACTACATCGATTACAAGGTTTCCGAAGTCCTGATCCGCATCCAGAACATCGATTTCACGGGCGCAACCGATCCCGAACTCCGCGCCCTTGAAGCCGCCGCCCATAGCATGATCAATCGCGAATACTCCCGCAGCCGCCTCGATCAGCTCGTTCGCCGCGATCTTCTGCCCATCTATTACTCCCACGGATACCTGAAGGCGTCATTCAGCCCGCCGCAAACCAAAGCCGTATCTCAGCCCAGCGCCGACGCCGTACAGGAGGGGCCCCGGAACCAGACCATTGTGGATATCACCTTCGCGGTCACACCCGGCGAACAGTACAAAGTCAAAGCTGTCTCTTGGTCCGGCAACCATGAATTCCCGACCGATCAGTTGCAGAAGATGATTCACCTTCAGGTAGGACAACCCGCCAACACAGCACGCCTCGACGACGATTTAAAGTCGATTCAAAAACTCTATGGAACCCGCGGCTGTGTCGCCGCGACCCTCAAAACTCAGGCCAACTTCGACAATGCCGCCGCAACGGTCGCAATCACGATAGAGGTGAATGAAGGCCCGGTCTTTCACATGGGCGATCTCCAGTACCGCGGACTCGATAACAGCCTCACCGCCAAGCTGCGCGATGCCTGGAAAATCCGCGCGGGTGACGTTTACGACGCCAGCTATCTGGAGCAGTATTTGCCCCAGGCCCAGAAGCTTCTTCCGGCAAGCCTCGACTGGGAGGTTGACCCGCACGTCACCGCCAATGTGCGCGACAAGACCGTGGACGTGGACCTCGTCTATTCCGTGAAGGCGCCAAAATGAGTGGTTGTAACCAAAACTCCTCCTCTGACTCTTATTGAGGAGTCAGGCGGCGCGTGACAACCTTCTTGTTCGCGGGCTGCTAGACTATTCTGCTCATATTCTTCAGGAGGAACACGGTTGATGAACTCTCCCCTAAAGCAATTTGCCATCCCAGCTTTCACCTTGGTTCTTGCGTTTTTCGTCAGCGTCTCGTCCCTTTCCGCCAAAACTTCCAGCTTCACCGGCAAAGTGAGCGACTCCATGTGCGGCGCCAAACATGCCATGCCCGGAGATGATGCCGGCTGCACCCGCGCCTGTGTTTCCAAGGGATCGAAGTACGCCCTTGTCGTCGGTGACAAGGTGTACACGCTGGAAACCAGCGATAAAAAGGCTCTCGATACCCTCGACAAGCGAGCCGGCGCCAAAGTCACCGTCACTGGAAGCGAGAAGGACAACACCATCACGGTTAGCTCGGTCAAAGCAGCACAGTAAAGAGCACGGGAAGGGCACGGCTTTCAGCCGTGCCATACCGGCTTCAAAAATACCCGCTTTAGCGGCTGAGTGCCGATACCCATTCGGTCGGCCAACCCGCTCTGGGCTTCGCGAAGATCAGACCTCAGAGGCTGTACGCCGAGTTGGGCTTTTGAGAGCGGCTTGCGCCTGCGTAAAGAGCTTCCCAGTTCCTGCGACAACCATTTCACGGTGCCCTCCGAGTTTTTTTCTGTCCCGTACCTTGAAATTCATATTTCGTTTACAAGCCATTGTGTTAGATTGCATTTTTCGAACATCAAAATTTCTCACCCGCGGAGGCGACGAAAGAAATTGGGCAAAGACATGGTTCCCAAGCGGATTTTCTTTACCAAGGGAGTAGGGAAACACCGCGAGCGGTTGACCTCATTTGAACTCGCCCTGCGCGATGCCGGCATTGCCGCGCAGAATCTGGTGCGCGTCTCCTCCATTTTCCCTCCCAACTGCAAGCTGCTGGCCCGCAAAGAAGGCGTGAAATACCTTCATCCCGGCGAAGTGGTCTTCGCCGTGGTTGCCGAAAATTCCACACGCGAACCGCACCGCCTCCTGGCTTCGTCGATCGGCGTGGCCATTCCCGCCGACCGCAACACTTACGGATACCTCAGCGAGCACCACTCCTTCGGCGAGACCGAAGACGCGGCAGGCGAATATGCCGAGGAACTTGCCGCGGAAATGCTTGCCACCACCCTCAACGTCGAATTCGATCCCGATCGCTCCTGGGACGAAAAGAAGCAGATTTATCGGCTGTCGAACAAAATTGTTCGCACGGCCAATGTCACCCAGTCTGCCGTAGGCGACAAGCGCGGTCTCTGGACCACGGTCATCGCCTCGGCGGTACTGATTTTCGACTAATCGAATTCGCCGCCGCCCCGGTTCTTCTCCCATCATTGTCGCTGCTAGGCACGCGACCACGCTCCACGCCCGCGCTGTCCGTATTAAGTCTTTAGTAACCCTCAACTTAGCGCAGTTTAATCTGTTGTTAACAGCAATCGGGTATTCTAGAAGTGAAGAATTGAACTTTCTGAACCCATCGAGGAGCTGGTTTGGATCTGGAAACTCGCCGTCGTAAGCGACAAGACCTGATGATCCGCATGGTGGAGCGGAAGGTGCGGGAACGCGCCCAAAAGCTCTACGAGCAGCGCGGGCAGGCCGACGGACAGGCTCTCGAGGACTGGATTCAGGCCGAGTCCGAAGTACTGGCCAACAGCGTCGTGGGTCCGCTCTATCGCCGCCTGCGCACCGCGGATTCCCGTGAGGCATCGCAAGAGCTCGAACTCGCAGCGGAATGACTTGGCTCCCCGGCGGTGTGTCCCGCGTCTAGTGCGGGACAGAGCTTGCCCTCGTCTCAAACGTGCGGAGTTTCCAACTTCAGTTCCCCACGCTCCGCATCAATCCAAGCAACACCCTGCTAGTCCTGATTTGCACGCCATGCCCTTCTAACTGCTATACAATCCGCCTTGGGAGCGCTCTCTCGCGCGCTCGCTGGGGGAGGGTGTCGTGGAAGGATTCAGTATTGGTTTTGGAACGATCGCGTTCGTCATCGTCGTCATTTATGTTCTCAGTTCGATCAAAATTCTGGCCGAGTACGAGCGCGGAGTGATCTTCCGCCTCGGCCGGCTGCTACCGGTCGCCAAGGGGCCCGGCGTCATTCTTGTCTTTGCGCCCATTGACCGCATTGTTCGCGTTTCCCTGCGCCAGGAGGCACTCGAAGTACCGCCGCAGGACATCATCACTCGCGACAACGTCACTTTGAAGGTGAACGCCGTCATCTTTCTGCGCGTTATCGAACCCCGCAAGGCCGTAGTCGAGGTGTCTAACTACGTTTACCAGACTTCGCAATTCGCCCAGACCACACTGCGCAGTGTGCTCGGCGAACAGGAACTCGACGAACTACTCGCGCATCGCGACAAAATCAACCTGCGCCTGCAAAGCATCCTCGACACGCACACGTCCCCGTGGGGCGTAAAAGTCACCAATGTCGAGGTCAAACAGGTCGATATGCCCGAATCCATGTTGCGAGCCATGGCCAAGCAGGCCGAGGCCGAACGCGAAAAGCGTTCCAAGATCATCCACGCCGAGGGCGAATTTTCCGCGGCGCAACGCCTGGTCGATGCCGCGCGCCTGCTCTCCGACGAGCCCGTCAGCGTACAACTGCGCTACCTGCAGACCCTGACCGAAATCGGCGTAGAGAAGAATACGACGGTCGTCTTCCCGGTCCCGGTCGACTTCTTCCCTGGAATTCAAAGGCTGCTGGATAAAGTTGCAGAAGGGAGTGCACCAGCGAAACCAGCGCCCGCAGCGAAGCCCGCTTAACTGGAGGGCCCTCGCGGAAGTAAGCATCGTCACCGGAGAAGATCCCGAGGGGCACCTTGGAAAACCGCTCCTTTAGGGCCGCGTAAGTGGACGAGTCTGATGCGGGTTTTAGCCGCCGGGGTGCTGGGACGGAATGTAAGAGCTCGCACGGAAGTGCCGGAACAACGGTCAGTAGATAAACTGCGTCCCCTTAGGGACGATACAAGTTGTTAGATAGCGGAGCGAACATGGCTGCAGAGGATACTGAAATTACACTTGGAACCGGCAAACTGCTGGTCCTTTTCTTCGGATTGGTCGGCGTTTGCGCTCTCTTTTTCGCGCTGGGATATTCCCTCGGACGGAAATCCGAGCCTTCTCTGATGGCCACCAGTGCCGGCATGCCGGCGCAAGCGGCTCCCGTAGGAAAGACGAACTCGGGGGCGCCCGCAAACCCGCCGATGACCTTCTACAAGAACGTCGAGCAGAAGGATGCGAATCCGCAACTCACGCCCGCTACCGATACCAGAACCGACGCCGCTCCCGTCCCCGCGGATGCCGCTAATGCCCCGCTGGTCAACGCTCCCGATCCCACAACCCTGTCCACGGCCGGCTATTTCGTGCAGGTTGCCGCAGTCAGCAAGCAGGAAGACGCCGCCTCCCTGGTAGACGCGCTCAAGAAGAAACAATACCCGGCCTTTGTCGCCGCCCAATCGGCTTCTGACAAACTCTTTCGCGTGCAAGTCGGCCCCTACACCGACGTGAAGGAGGCAGAATCCATGCGCACCCGCCTGATCAGCGATGGCTACAGTCCAATCTTGAAGAAATAAGTTTCGTTCGCGCACCTTGTGGCTTTTTCTTTGGACTGGGAGCTCCACTGCACGATTGACACTGGTCAATTCTCGCGCTATTCGTAATTATTCATGTCCACCGATGATTCGACTCTCGACCGGGCGCTTCACGCCATCTCCGATCCCACTCGCCGCCGCATTTTGCAAACCCTGAAAGAAAACGCCGCCACCGCGAGACGCGCGGGAAAACCCGACGAACACGCGTCCAGACTGTGTGCCGGCGATATCGAGACCCGGATCCACCTATCCCAGCCCACGATCTCGCACCACATGTCCATTCTCACCAAAGCCGGGCTGGTCGAAGCCGCGAAACAAGGCCAATGGCGTTGGTATCGCCGCAACGAAAAAGCCATTCGCCAGATCGTGAAAACGTTGCGCGGAAAGTTATAGATCTACCCGACTTCAGGAGAAGGACGTATTTGGGTTCATTCCTGAATTGTCCGAAGGTCTGCTCGAGCCAAATCAACGGGGCAGGATGTGCAACCCGGCAGGGGAGTGCCGCGAGCGCTTTGTACAAGAGGTAACAGTTCTATGGCGAGGGCACGACCCAACGATTTTAGCCCTTCCCCGCCCGCTTCTTGCCCGCCCAGCCTTCCTTCACAATCTGCCGAGCGCGGCCAATCGCCAGTGAATCTTCGGGAACATCATCAGTGATGCACGACGCGGCGCCCACATATGCACCCTTCCCCAATCGAACTGGCGCCACCAGCGTGCTGTCGCTTCCCACAAACACGCCGTCTCCGATCACGGTCGTATGCTTATGCACGCCGTCGTAGTTGCAGGTGATCGTCCCCGCCCCGATATTCACCCCCGCTCCAATCTCCGCGTCTCCCAAATATGTAAGGTGGTTTGCCTTCGATCCCTTGCCTAATTTGATCTTCTTCGTCTCCACAAAATTTCCCACGTGCGCGCCTTCGCCAATCTCACTCCCCGGACGCAAATGCGAATACGGTCCGATGATCGCATCATTCGCAATTCGCGCGCCTTCCATGACGCACCCCGGACGAATCAACACTCCATCTCCAATCTCCGAATCGCGAATTACGCAATACGACCGCACCCGGCACGCTGTACCAATCCGCGTGATGCCCAGCAATTGCACATATGGCTCAATCACCGTATCCGGCGCCACCGAAACATCAGCATCGATCACGCAAGTTGCGGGATAAAAAATCGTGACGCCCTCCTCCATCAACTGCCGCGCCTTCCTCATTCGCAGCAAGTGATCGACATCCGCCAACTCCGCCCGCGTATTTCCCCCCAAGACTTCCGCCGGATGCTCCGTCTTCCACGCTACGACGCGCTTGCCAGCTCGACGCAGCACCTCCGCCATGTCGGTCAGGTAATACTCCCCATGCGGATTCTCGGTTGAAAGCTTGTCAATGTAGGAGTACAGCTCCCTCCCATCGAATACATAAAATCCGGAATTAATCTCCCGGATCTTCTTCTGCTCCGCGCTCGCCGACTTCTCCTCCACAATCCCGCGCACCTCGGCGCTCCGCGGTTTCTTCCGCAACACGCGCCCATACCCGGTTGGATTCTCCAGATCGGCGCTCAACAGCGTCATCGCCGCCTGCTCTTCCAGATGAGAATTCCGCAGGTTCCCGATCGTTTCCGGGGTGATCAACGGTGCGTCACCCGACAGAACAATCACGTGGTCATACTCTGCGAGCGCATGGCGTGCCGCCATGAGCGCGTGCCCGGTGCCGCGCTGGTCGGCCTGGAGCACGAAATTCACTCCAGTGTGCTGCATAGCGGCGCGCACACGTTCCGCTTCGTGTCCAATGATTGCGAAGATATTCCTGGCCGGGACAACCCGCTGTGCAGCCCGGATCACATGCTCCAGCAGCGCCTTCCCGCCGACTTCATGTAATACTTTAGGGAATTGTGATTTGAGCCGGGTGCCTTTTCCCGCCGCCATAATCGCAATTGCAATTCGTGGCGCCGCAGAAGCTGCTTCAGAAATAATGGAGCTGCTTGTCTTTGAATGCCTATATTTGGGTACGCGCCGTGCAGGTTTAGCTTTCGATTTCCTCATCCGCCCCAATATACCTCGCTACCCTTGCAATGGCTATTTCTCCGCCCGTCGCGTAGAATCCCACATTTCATGCGATCAGGAGGCCACGATGCCGAAGTATGTCATTGAACGCGATATCGCCAACATCGGAGACGTCACACCCGATCAGGTTATCGCAATTTCCCAGAAGTCCTGCAGCGTGCTCAACAACCTCGGACCTAAAATCCAATGGCAACACAGCTACGTCACTCAGGACAAGATCTACTGCATCTACATCGCTCCGAATGAAGAAATGGTCCGCGAGCACGCGCGCCAGGGCGGATTCCCCGCCAACCGCATCTCCGAAGTCAAGCTGCTAATCGATCCGACCTCGGCAGAAAGCTAACACTACAATCCCAAGCCGCCATCGACCACAAGGATCTGTCCAGTGATGAATTGGGGGGCAGTCGCGAAGAACAATACCGCCGCGGCCACCTCATCGCCGCGGCCATTGCGCAGCATCGGGGTCTGCTTTGCCATCCGCCGCATGAACGCCGCCGCCGATTTCTCTCCCAGGTCGATCATCCCCGGCGCCACCGCATTGACCGCGATCTCCGGCGCCAGGGCCTTAGCCATCACCTTCGTCAGCATGTGCAACGCTGCTTTTGACGAGCAATAGTGCGCATGGGTGGGCCAGGGCTGCAGCCCACCCAGAGATCCCATATTGATGATCCTGGCCTCGACTTTCTTCCCCTTGCCCCGATCCCGCCGCATCCATTTCAACGCCTCGCGCACCACGACAAACGGCCCGCGCACGTTCGAAGCAAAAATCGCATCCCACTGCCGCACCTTCAACTTCTCGAACTCGACTGTCTCATAGTTCGCGGCGTTGTTGATCAGGATGTCGATCCGCCCCAGTTCCCTGCCAGCCTCTTTCATGACTTCACGCACGCTCTGTTCGTCCGTAATATCGCAGCGCAACGCGAAGGCCCGCACGCCCATTGCAGACAGGTCAACCACCGTCTCCCGGGCTTCGCGCGCCGACTCCCGAAACGTGATCGCCACATCCGCCCCCGCCCCCGCTAACGCCATCGCCGAAGCTCGCCCTAATCGCCGTGCGGCTCCGGTAATGAAGACAGTTTTTCCCGCCAGAGGTTTTGCCTGCAAATCAAGCATGCAGCGATTCTATCTTGGAAAGGCTCGCGCCCGTGCGCGTTCCACTGACCTTGGCGTACGAGTGAAGTCCTAACGATCGGAAATTAACCCACGCAGGCGAATCGGCAGGAATTCGGTCTCGTCGGATTTCAGCACAATGGCATCCGCTTGCTCCGTCGCTCCGGCCAGCAACTTCTCCGGATCCGTGATGATCATCACCACGGGTATATTGGGATCCTGCCGCTTCACCTGCGAAGCCACCAGAGCCCCCTCGGCCCCGTCGTCATTCAGGTCCAGTATCACGGCACAGAAGCTCTCCCGCTTGAGCCGGAACAACCCGTCGTGGGCATTCCCCGAACTTGCCGCGTCCCAGCCGTGTTCTTTCAGCAGACCACAGCGAAGGTTCAAACTGACCGGATCATTCCCAATGCAGAGGACGGGCTTGCTGAGCGCACTCATAAGAATCCGCGAACCAGGTCCGCGATCCTTTTGAGATGTTCTTACCAGAATGACTTCCGGCGTGCAGTGAGCACGGTCACCGCTGTTTTCCCACGTACCCGGTACTTGCCACATGCCTATCGAAAGTGCTTTCCCGCTGGAAAACCCGTTATTCTCGGGCTACAATCCGGCTGCATGCCAGAAGCGCGCAGCGTCGTGGTGTACTCCCGCAAAGGCTGCCATTTATGTGAGGTGGTCAAGGAAAGCCTGGCCAAGCTCTCGCGCCGTGGTGGGTTCACCTGGCGTGAAATCGACGTCGACACCGACGCCGAACTCCGCCGCGAGTTCAACGATCAGGTACCCGTCGTCTTCATCGACGGCCGCAAGGCTTTCAAATACCACATGGACGAGCAGGAATTCCTCCGCAAACTCGCCAGTTAACTCCCTTCCCTGATTATCGGGGTCCCGACCGGAGCCTCTCTGTCGGCTAAGGGGGGGCCGGATGCGGAGTAGAGAGACCTTGTGTTTTCCCGCGTCCACCTAACTTTCTGCTCGAACCTCCTTTCGTTTCGCTACAATCACTTCCGCATGTTGCGCACGCAACTCTACGCCGATCCTCACAACTTATTTCTTCACGACCTGGTCCTGGCCTCCTGCAAGCGAAACCCACAGAAGACCGCCATTGTCGACGCATCCTGTGGACTCCGGCTCACCTACGCCGAATACGGCGAACTCGTCGAGTCGGCGGCCCGCGGCATTATCGGAGCGGGCGTTCAACCCGGCAACGTGATCGCCATCTTTCTTCCGAACTCCTGGGAATTTTGCGTAACCTTCCACGCCGCCCAACTCGCCGGCGCCATTCCCACCCTGCTGAATCCCACCTACCGCGAACGCGAAGTCCGCTATCAACTCGAAAACTCCGGGGCGCGCCTCCTGATCACCGATGGGCCAAATATCGAAGGCATCAACCTGGCAGGACTCCGCGACCTTCGCCGCCTTTACACCACCCGCCAACCGGCTGCCGGTTCCGAACCATTCAGCAATTTGTTGAAACCTGCAACCGCATCCTTTCCCGCTCTCGAGCAGTCTTCCGAGCAGACCCTTGCCGCGCTGCCTTACTCCAGCGGTACGACGGGCCTGCCAAAAGGCGTCATGCTCTCGCATTACAATCTCGTTTCCAACGTTTATCAGCTGATCGGTCCGAATGCCACAGCACTAAACGCGGGCGACAACATTCTTTGCTTCTTGCCGCTCTATCATATCTACGGCCTGAATGTGATTCTCAATCCCGGTCTGATTCTCGGCGCAACCCTCGTCCTGCTTCCGCGCTTTCATGTGCAGCAGCTGACTTCGCTTCTTCTCCTTGAAGCCGTCACGATGATGCCGCTGGTGCCTCCGGCCATGAATGCCCTTTGCCAGGCCGCCGAAGCCGGCGAGTTCCCTCGCGGTCATCAAGTCCACTGGGTAAAGTCCGGAGCCGCGCCGCTTGCACCCGATCTTCCCCGCCGTTTCACCTCGCTGACCAACATTCTCGTGTGCCAGGGATACGGCATGACCGAAGCCTCGCCCGTTACGCATGTCGGTTATCTGGATCCTGCGCTCTATCGCCCGGATTCCATCGGGCATCCGCTGGCGGAAACGGATTGCCGGGTTCTGTCGCAATCAGATGTCGAGCCAATGGTTAGCGCTGACGCTCTCGTCGAAGTCCCCCCTGGAGAGCGCGGCGAACTGGTCATGCGCGGGCCGCAATTCATGCTTGGCTATTGGAAAGAGCCCAACGCCACCGCCGCCGTCTTGCGCGACGGGTGGTACTGGTCGGGCGACATCGTTACCCGCGACGCGGAAGGCTTCTACCGCGTGGTCGATCGCCGCAAAGAAATGATCAAATACAAAGGTTTCGCGGTCGCTCCCGCCGAAGTTGAAGCCGTGCTCCTCGAGCATCCCGCCGTCAAAGAATGCGGGGTAGTGGGCCGCGCCGACCCTTGCGCCGGGGAGATTCCGGTCGCCTTCGTTGCACTGCGTGCCGGGTTCGTCGAAAGCGGCAAACTCGGCCAGGAACTCTGCGGCTTCGTCGCCGATCGCCTCACCCACTACAAGCAACCGCGGGAAGTCCACTTCGTGGATGTCGTCCCCAAAACTGCCTCCGGAAAAATTCTCCGCCGCGAACTGCGCAAGGCCATGGTTTAGAGAAATTCAATTCGACGGCTAGAGAGGACACTCCCACGAAGAACACAATCTTTCTGCGCCTTCCTTCGTGCCCCTCTTGCCCTTAATGGTGAGTCGCTCTGGACGCAAGCCCAGATCTGACAAGCTTTTGACATCCCCCTGACAATTCCACGCCCTCTTCCGACGACGATGATCGCGGCATCTAGGAGGATCGTCATGAGAGCTGCAGTGAAAATCGCGGGCGCCCTCGCGCTCGCCGCCGCCACTACCCTCGCCGTTTATGCCCAGGGAGACAATTTCAACACCCGCGGCAACATCCTCGTTTCCGATCAGTACAACAACCGTGTCATCGAAGTGAACCCCAAGACGCACCAGATCGTCTGGCATTTCGGCAACCAGTCGTCTGTTGCCGGACCGCACTCTGTGGTCGGACCCAACGATGCCCAACGCATTGGCCCCTTCACGCTAGTCGCGGGCACCGGCGTCCCGGCAGGCGCCGAGCCTACCTGCCCCAATGGCTGCGCCGACAACCGCGTGATGATCCTTGCTCCAGACGCGCAGATCATCTGGCAATATGGACAGGCGGGCGTTACCGGTGCCGGCCCGAACCAGCTCAACACGCCTGTGCAGAATACGTGGCTCCCCTACGGCGACATCCTGGTCACCGATCAAGGCAACCAGCGCGTTATCGAGATTACGCTCGACAAAAAAATCGTCTGGCAGTACGGACAGACCGGTGTCGCCGGCGATGCAGCCAATCAGCTCAACAGCCCTAACAGCGCCGAACTTCTGAAGAACGGTCACATCCTCATCGCTGATGAGGCCAACAACCGCGTTATCGAAGTTACGCGCAAACACAAAATTGTCTGGAGCTACGGATGCGCCACCTGCACTCAGCTCAGCGGCGCCGCCTTCGCCAGCCGCCTGGACAACGGCGACACGCTCATAACCGACTCCAACAACAACCGCGTTTTGCAAGTGGATATGGGCGGCAACGTGGTCTGGTCCTACTCCACCAACGCGCGTCCCGGAAGCATCTCCAACCCGCTGCCCACCCGCGCCGTACGCCTGCACAATGGCAACACCCTCATCAGTGATCAATACAACATGCAGGTTATCGAAATCACTCCGAACAAGAGCATCGTGTTTCAACAAGGCAAAATCGCCGTCTCGGGCAACACTTTTGACCGGCTCAACGGCCCCTACGATGCCAAAGTGATTGGCGATTACACCGGCCTCACGCCGCCATTCTTCGACTTCGACAACGATCAAAACTAGTCCGCATCGCCAGGTTGCAGTAAAAGCGGTCGCCGCGCTCGTCGGAAGGATGAGCCAGCGATCGCTTAGCTTTTTCGGTATCTCGATGGTTTCCGCAACTGTCGTGCCCGTTTCCGACATTGTCATTTCGACCATCTTCGGCGATGCCGTCTCGACCGAAGCACGCGCTAGCGCGAAGCGCTAGCCAATGCGGAATAGAGAGCCTGCCCTAAGCCAAGCCGAAGGGGTTCTGCGTTCGCGCACCAATTTGACAACACCTGAAAAGGTTCTGTACCCCTGTGCCTTGACGCGGCGAACGATCAGTCCTACAGTGCTCGGCAACATTGTCCCCATTCTTTCCTCGTCCGAGGAGAGAAATTCCACCGGGGCCCCTGCCGTACGCGTAGCGCCGCTCCGCTCGCAGTCAAGCACGGGATCAGTTCTCTTCTGACCCGCAGCCGAAGCTCGCCATTCTCGCGCCGCCGTTCCGTCCGCAACTTCGCCACTGCTCGTAGTGTGTCTATCCCTGCTCCGAGGTGCAACCATGACGCGAATGCTCCCCCCTATGCTTCTCAGTGTTGCTTTGGTCTGTCTGCCAAGCATCGTTTCCCACGCACAAAATGATCCCGGCCCGCGCTCCGGACCGCCGGCTGCCGGAAGTTTTTACCCCACTCTGAATGCCAACGAGCAAGCGTTTTTCAATGAGGCACAACAGCGATTTCAGGAGATTGATTCCGTTTCCGGTGGGATCGCTGGAGAAACAGGAGTCGGGCTCGGCCCCGCTTTCAACGGCAACAGCTGTGCCCAATGTCACGCGCAACCGGCGGTAGGAGGCAGCAGCCCCGGCCTGAGCAGCCCGCAGAACCCGATTCAAAATCCGCAAGTCGCGCTCGCCACGCTCGACGGCGCCGCCAACACCATTCCCAGCTTTATTACGCCGAATGGTCCGGTTCGGGAAGCGCGATTCGTAACCAATCCCAACGGATCAGCCGATGGCGGCGTCCACAATCTCTACACCATCACCGGGCGCTCCGACGCATCCGGATGCACGCTGGCGCAGCCAGATTTCAGTGCCGCGCTCGCTGCCAACAACGTGATCTTCCGCATCCCCACGCCGCTGTTCGGCCTCGGGCTCGTGGAAGCTACGCCCGATTCGGTGTTGCAGGCGAATCTCGCTTCTACCGCGTCCGCGCGCTCCGCTCTTAAGATTGGCGGCGTGTTCAACACCAGCGGCAACGATGGCACCATCACGCGTTTCGGCTGGAAAGCCCAGAACAAGTCTGTGCTCATGTTCGTAGGAGAGGCTTACAACGTGGAGCAAGGCGTCTCCAACGAATTGTTCCCCAACGAACGCAGCGCCATTCCCGGATGCGTTTTTAACGGCTCGCCCGAAGACGCCACGAACTTGCTCGATCCGGTCTCGGGCGCTACGACCGGTACCGCGTCCGAGATGTCCTCCGACATCGTGAACTTCGCTGCGTTCGCCCGCTTGACGGCACCGCCTGCGCCCGCTCCGCCGACTGCCTCCACTCAAAACGGAGCCGCACTGTTCAGCTCGATCGGTTGCGCGCTGTGTCATTCGCCCACGCTCACTACCGGGAAATCTCCCTACACCGGTATGTCGAACGTGACCTACAACCCATACTCCGACTTCGCCCTCCACCACATGGGCATTGGTTTGGAGGATGGAATTCACCAGGGCGGTGCCGGAAGCGACCAGTTCCGCACTGCCCCGCTGTGGGGACTCGGCCAGCGCCTGTACTTCATGCATGACGGACGCACCAGCGACCTGATCCAGGCTATTCACGCTCACAGCAGTTCCGGATCTGAAGCAAATTTGGTCGTTCGCAAATTCAACAATCTGAGGCCCTCGCAGGTGCAAGACCTGCTCAACTTCCTCCGTTCATTGTGACGGACCGGAATCCGCAACAACGAAAGTGCCCCATCCCTGTCCGCGCGCTTCTAGCACGGACAGGGTGGGCATTTCTGACTTTAGTGGCGCCTTAGTTGCCCCCAGCCCTGGCTTGGCCGCAGTTCCCACCAGATGGAGTTCTTAGACAACCTGCAACCCTCTGGAAGGTCAATGAGCCCGGGAAGGGCAACCCTCTAACCGTGCCATCAAAGGGTCCAGTACCGCGGGCCTTAGCTCCTGAATTGATCTCTACTTCCCCACGCTGTGATGGTCATAGCTAAACACGCGCGTGATCTTCCACGCCCCGTCCTTGTACTGCCACAGGTGCACAAACGATCCCTCGCCGACACCCATCGTGTCCTCGTGCCCCGGATGGTGAAACCGATGAACTCCCATCTCCAGCGCCCCGATTCCCTTCATGTAATAAATATGCAGGGAACTCGGCACCAACTCGCGCGTGGTCGAGCCACAGATGTTCTTCTTCACGCTTTCGGTGAGCGCCGCCTGCCCCAGAGTGATGCCGCCTTGATCGTGATAGAACTCCACATGTTCGTCGATCAACGAGGCGAACTTCACCAGATCGCACTTGTTATAAGCCTCGAACAGCGCCGCATCCAGTGCAGTAATTGTCTGATCGAGTTCCTGCTGATTTTGGATCTTATCGAACGGAAGAATAACGGGTGCGGCGGCTGGTTTGGATTGTCCGAAGGCATTGCCCACGGCAAGAGCAAACAGAAACATCGGAAGTGCAGCTTTCATCGAGATCTCTTTTTCGTGAAGGATAGGAGTTGCAAGTAGGAGTACGTGTCCAATGGGAAAATGTTCCACAGGATTTTCCCGTCTCGCTTGGCCCAATGGAGTGAAGGAAACACAAAATAGACACCGAAAGGCACCCCCTGACACGTGTTTTCGACACAAGGAGTAATCTATCTCCGCCATTTTCTTCGAACTGAAAGGAGCATCCTATGAAACACGCCGCTGCGTTCGTCCTTTTTTCCCTCGTCCTGGCATTTTCGTTTCCCAGCGCCGCCCAAAATCAAAAAGAGCCGCCAGCCACTCTACGCAGCCTTCTCATGCACGAATTGCAGACCACCCACAATAAAGCCGACTGGTTCGTGCCCATCAACGTGGCCGTCGACGGCCTCACCGCCGAACAGGCCAGCTGGCAACCCAAGGGCGATCTTCACTCCGCCGGACAGCTCGCCTACCATCTGCTTTTCTGGAATCGCCGTACGCTGCACGATCTCAAAGGAGAGCCGCAGGAAAAGTTCAACGGCCCCAACGACGAGACCTTCGATAAATTCGATGCCAAACAGTGGAACGACATCGTGAAGCAGCTCGACCAGGTCATGACCGATTACGAGAAATTCGTTGAATCGGCCGACGACAAGAAGCTCGCCGCCGTGGCCAACACGATCGGCAATATCTGCACCCACAACGCCTACCACGTCGGCCAGATCGTCTACGTCCGCAAGCTTCAGGGCTCATGGAATCCTGAAAAGGGAGTCAAGTAAGAAAAACGTTTTCCGGCGCGGATTCGACACAAGATGGCGCCTTCACTCGCCGGTCTACGGCGCGGAATTTCTGATTCACATTTTTTGAATCGCGCGGGCGATTACGAGCGCAATACCTCAGCTCAGCTGGCGCAAACGCTTCAGCTCAGATTTGGGGGGATTCCCGCACGCCATGGCGTAGAGCTTCAGCTCTGAAACAAAAGATTCCGCTCAACGAGGACTAGCCCGCCGGTGCCTAATCTCGCTACAAGAATTTCCTTCTTATATGCCGGCGTACCAAGAGTAGCCCCCGTCGGAATTGGCGCCGCCGGTACCCTTGCCGAACGGTTTGAGATTGTCGGTAAGCGTGAGGTGCGTGATGTACTTCACGCTCTTGTAGCCCAGTTGGCGCGGGACGCGCAGGCGCACCGGCCCTCCGAACGGCACCGGAAGATCGCTTCCGTTCATGCGGTGAGCGAGAAGAGTTTGCGGATGCAAGGCATCGGCCATGTCGATGCTCTCCCACCAGTCCGGTTGGATCGAGCGATAGACGACGTAGCGCACCTGCGGCAGCGCGCCGACGCGCTCGAGGATGGAGGAGAGCGGCACGCCCGTCCATTCCGCGATATACGTCCAGCCCTCTTCGCAGCCGATCATCGTGATCTCCGAGTTCACCGGGAAACTCCTGATCTCGGCAAGCGACAACGTGCCCGGCCGCGCGACCATCCCATCCACGGTTACCTTCCAGTCGACAAAGCTGGAGGCCTGCAGCCGTTTGAATTCTTCGCCCAGCGGATCGACTTCGTTGGCGAATGGGTTTGTGGAAATTTCGCCGCGGGAAAATTCTCGCGCCATCGAGTGGCGCGTCAGTACTCGCTGGGCGGCGTAGGTCAGCGTTTCGCCCGGACCATAAATGCCGCCGCTGTCCGGTGGAATAAGCCCGTAATGCTTGCCGATCTTCGCCGCTACGGCGAGGCCGGATGCGCCTGCCGCCACAGTAATGCCGCCCGCAATAAGTTTGCGCCGTGAAATCTCGCTCATAAGTTCACTCCGTCGATGAATCTGCGCGGCCTGTAATCATGGCACGCATGCGACTTCGAAATCCCGCAACAAAGACCATCGCCACATGAATCAACAGAAAGAACACGAGCAATATCGTCGCGAGGAAGTGCAAGCTGCGGGCTGTCTGGTGGCCGCCCAACAACCTGACCGCCAGCGGAAACGCCGAATCGAACCCGAACGACATAGCCAGTCCCGTCCACACCATCAGCGGGGCCAACACAAAAATCACGACCAGATATGAAAGGCGCTGCAGCACGTTGTACGACCACGCCTCTTCGATTCCTGGCCGTTTAAAACGTAAATGCTCAGCGATCGACGCTCCGATTCCCTTCAGGGAAGCGGGCAACAGATTGCGCCGAAAATGTCCGCTGAACAGACCCCAAAGGAGATAGAGCAACCCTGTCCCGACCGCAAGCCACGCAGCTTGAAAATGCAGATAGCGGCTCCATCCGTTCTGATCGGGAAGGACGTATCCGTAGCCGGTGGGTACCGTTTCGCGCGACGAGGGTAGATGCAGGTTTAGCCACGGTCGCATGTTGACGTTGCCGGTCTCGCCCCAATAGAAGCGCGGATGCGAGAGGACGATTTCCCCTCCGGTCAGCAGCAATGCCAGAAAGGCGATTGTGGTAAGCCAATGTGTCAAACGAACAACCGCCGAGTGGCGTTTGCGCCCGGTGGCGGCGGGGATGGCAGGCGCTTGCGTTGCGAGTCCTCCCGCGATCGGTACAGTTGCGTTCATGACGTGAACCCCAGTTTCGTGCATTCTACATCGGGATTCGGCACGTTCGCTTCGCTCGCGGTGCGGAGGAATGCCTCCGCCCCTACACTTCCGCCCCCCCGGCTTTGGAAACGCTCGGCTATCGGGCGACCCTCCGGAGGCGCCTCCTGAAGCACCTCATCTCCCTCTTGATCGCTTGGGTCGGGCAATTCCCCGCAACCCCTCCCGGGACAGAATCATCTAGGATGTTAGGCGCATCGAAGATGATCTGCGGAGCAGTTTGATTCTGGGCTGAGAACTCGTAGTAGTCGCCACCTCCGGCTTTCTTCCCTGTTCAAGATGCATATCCGCCGTTGCCCGCCGGGGAGTACGTCATGATGTCACCTGCAAATCTGCGGTGCCTGGTTTTCTCTTCTGTATCGTTGCTCGTGATGTCGTGCTTTGTGCCTGCCGCGAGCGTCGCTGCCGACAATGGAATGGCCGGCGAGAAAATTCTTGTGCGCTCGCATCTGCCGTTGCCTGGAGGAGCGGTGCAGCAGATGTTCCTTCAGGAATCGGGAGGACGGAAGTATCTGTATGTCCAGCAAGCCGGCGAATCCGGAGAGCTCCTTGTGGACGTCACCGATGATCGGCACCCGAAGGTGCTCAAGGAAGTCGCTCTGTCCCATCGCGGCCACCCTGAGACTCTGCAGATGGTCGGCGATGAACTGGGAGTCGCGGCACGTCCCGATACACCGCTGAACCAGACACCGCCGGCGATCGAGGCCATATCCAGCAACACCACGCCGCAGTTCGTCCGGCTCGTCGACTTAAGCAATGCCTTACACCCGCGCACCCTCAAGACCTTCGACGGCGTTACCAGCATGCTTCTGGATAGCCCACACAATGTGATCTATCTCGCCAATGGTGACGGGCTCTGGATCCTGCACTATCGAATTGACGTGATGCGCCAGGTTTGCGAGGAAATCTCCGAATATTCGACTGTGCCGCTGCTGTGTACCGGCTACTGACGTTCCCTCGCGACCGGGCCGCGGTAATTGGATCCATTCACTTTGCCCTTTCGCCATCTCTTCGCAGTACCTTGGTCACGTTTGTTGCGTGCCCGGCTATAGGAAACTCGGTCCGGGGGCAAAACATGAAAAAATCGCTCATCCTGTTGATCCTGCTCGCGGGTATCGCCGTCGCGCAGGATAAGCCAAGAGTTTTCGTTCAAGGGAAAGGCTCGGAGGACGTGCAGAGCTCCGGCTCGGGCGCGGGAGGACAACACTGGTCAGCCTGGGGATCCCGTTCGACCATCGATTCCCACGATGAAGGCATGGAAGTCAGCAAAGATCTGCAGAAGAATTGTTCGGGCGTGACGGTCACGCTGAATCAGTCGGCAGCGGATTACACCGTGATGCTCAACCGCGAGTCCAAGAAAAATCGGGGCTTGCTGCGCTCAAACAGCCAGGTCGAAGTCGCCAACCGCCTCGGCGATGTGCTGGGCACGAACGCCACCCACACCGTGGGCAACGCGTCGAAGGATGCGTGTCAGCTGATCATCGCGGATTGGGCCCAGCATGGACGTCTGGCGTCTCCGGATGGGCCCGCACCGACAGCGTCGGCTGCTCCGGCGCCTCCATCGGCGCCTGCGGGAGCGAAACTTCAGGCCGTGTCCTCGGTCTCCGCCGACAGTTCGGCCCAGCCTCCGGCAACTCCGGTGCCCGCGGCAGATCCGGCGCCTGCCGCTGCCGACAATAACCCTAGTTTGGGCGACGCAGCCAAGCGCCAGCAGCAACTTAAAGCCTGTCAGGCTCTGGCGAAGGACAATCCCAGCATCGTCTGCAAGTAAGTTTGCTTTTCTGAGAATCGAGAGCGCCCTGTCCAAGCCCAGCTTGGGCGGGGCTTTTTGTTCGACCAACCGCGAATGGATTTCCTAGTCTGGGAGCTGAATCCGGTCCCCATGCTTTTGCCCCCGCTCATGGTCGTCGGCGAGAACCTTTTCGAGCCAGTGGGCTTGCCGCTCGGCGGCGGCTTTCTCCGCGAACGCGGGATCGTGAAACACAATGAACTCCTCCCCGCACCCGTCACAGCGAAGAGTGCCCATTTCCTTGAGGCCGGGAGCCCGCTCGCGCGTCTGTCCGTTTTTGATCGCCACCGCGCTCATTACCCTACATTTTAGCCGTTGGTGTGCCCGCAGTTTTCCACCGCTAAGAGGCTACGGTTGCTTGGCTCGCGGCGCGGACGACGGCCTCCGCCCCTACACAACCAGGCTCTCGGCGCTACCCTTGGTGCCACTGCAAACGAAAATCCCCACTTCCAGCAACTGCAGCCAGAAGTGGGGCACATTACGGATTGTTTTGCGCCAATGCGCGTCTGCCTGGACGGCTGTCTCTTAGTACATGTCGCCCATGCCGCCGCCGTGTCCCGGGGCTGCGGGAGCTTCCTTCTTTTCAGGAATCTCCGCGACCAGGGCTTCGGTGGTGAGCATCAGGCTGGCAATCGATCCGGCATTCTGCAGCGCGGTGCGCACGACCTTGGTGGGATCGAGCACGCCGGCCTTGACCAGATCTTCGTATTCGTTGGAGAAGGCGTTGTAGCCGAAGTTGGCATCTTTTGAATCGAGCACCTTGCCCAGCACGACCGCGCCTTCTTCGCCGGCGTTCTCGGCGATCATGCGCAGCGGCTCGGTGATGGCGCGCTTCACGATGTTGATGCCAATCTGCTCATCGGCATCGAGCTTCAGCTTGTCCAGGGCCGAAGCGCTACGCGCCAGAGCCACGCCGCCGCCGGGGACTATGCCTTCTTCCACGGCCGCGCGGGTCGCGTGCATCGCGTCTTCCACACGGGCTTTCTTTTCCTTCATTTCGGTTTCGGTTGCGGCGCCGACTTTAATGACGGCCACGCCACCGACCAGCTTCGCCAACCGCTCCTGCAGCTTCTCCCGGTCGTAGTCGCTGGTGGTCTTGTCGATCTGGCTGCGAATCTCCTTCACGCGGCCTTCGATCTCGTTGTGCTTGCCTTTGCCTTCGACAATGGTGGTGTTGTCCTTGTCGATGGTGATCTTCTTGGCCTGGCCGAGGTCGCTCACCTGCACGTTCTCGAGCTTAATGCCGAGATCTTCGGTGATGGCCTTGCCGCCGGTCAGGATCGCGATATCCTGCAGCATCGCTTTGCGGCGATCGCCGAAGCCTGGAGCCTTAACGGCCGCGACTTGCAGCGTGCCACGCAGCTTGTTGACGACCAGGGTCGCCAGCGCTTCGCCTTCCACGTCTTCCGCGATGATGATGAGCGGCTTGCCGCCCTTGGCGATCTGCTCGAGCAGCGGGAGCAGGTCCTTCATCGAGCTGATTTTCTTTTCGTGGATCAGGATGTAAGCGTTCTCGAGCACCGCTTCCATGCGCTCGGGATCGGTGACGAAGTAGGGTGAGAGGTATCCGCGGTCGAACTGCATGCCTTCGACCACTTCGAGTTGAGTCTCCAGCGTCTTGGACTCTTCCACGGTGATGACGCCATCTTTGCCGACCTTCTTCATCGCTTCAGCGATGATCTTGCCGATGGTCTCGTCGTTGTTGGCCGAAATAGTGCCGACCTGCGCGATCATGTCGCCGGTGACCGGCTTGGAGAACTTATCAAGTTCGCCCTTCTCGCGCTCGCCTTCCTTGTTGATCTTGCCGCAAATGACCTCAACGGCCTTTTCGATGCCGCGCTTGAGAGCCATCGGATTGGCCCCGGCCGCAACGGTCTTCACGCCTTCGCGATAGATGCCCTGGGCGAGAACGGTTGCGGTGGTGGTGCCGTCGCCGGCCACGTCGGAAGTCTTGCTGGCGACTTCGCGCACCATCTGCGCGCCCATATTCTCGAGCCCATCTTTCAATTCGATTTCTTTGGCTACGGTAACGCCGTCTTTGGTGATGGTCGGCGAACCGAACTTCTTCTCAATAACTACGTTGCGACCCTTGGGGCCGAGGGTGACCTTCACAGCGTCGGCCAGAAGGTTGACGCCGCGGAGGATCGCCTGACGGGATTCTTCTCCGTGAACGATGTGCTTTGCCATTGTGTATCTCTCCTATTTCAGAATTCGTTTTCGAGCTAGCTGTTACTAAACCTGTCATCCCGAGAGCAGCGCGCTTTTCGCGCGGAACCGAGGGACCTTGTGTTTGCTGCGGTACGAGGTCGGAAGTCCGAGGTACTACTTCCTCGAGCCCGCGGTCTCTCTCTTGGCTGCGCCGCTGAGGATGCCGAGCACTTCCTCTTCGCGCATGATGATGAAATCTTCACCATCCAGCTTGATTTCAGTGCCGGAGTACTTGCCGAACAAGATGCGGTCGCCTTCCTTCACATCGAGGGGACGAACCTTTCCTTCCTCATTGATCTTGCCTTTGCCGGCGGACACAACTTCGCCCTCCTGCGGCTTTTCTTTGGCCGAGTCGGGAATGATGATGCCACCGCGGGTGGTTTCGCCTTCTTCGATACGGCGGACCAGGATGCGGTCATGGAGAGGGGTAAATTTCGCCATACTGTGCAACTCCTTTCGAGTAAGTTAAGCGTTCGTGTAGGTTGAACTGCTGACTGTAAGCTTATGATTTTATTGGGATAGGCAAGCGCTGTTAGCACTTGCTACTCACGAGTGCCAATTGTAGAAGACTCGAAGAGGGGTTGTCAAGAGGGAGCCGACGGTTTCAGCGCAAACGACAAGCATTGTTTAGGGAAGAGCCCCCCAGTCCGCCCCGCCGAAGCGAAGCGAGGGGTGCGGTAACCGGGTCGCTTCAATATTCCGGCTGAAGAACCGGAAAGGGCACGAGTTCACTCGTGCCCTGAGCAAGAACAGCGATGCCTCGCGGCGGCTGCCCTACAACAACGGATTGCTACGCCGCGTCTCGCGGCTGTCAAAAGGCGGGAGTCCCGGCCGCACGCGACAGTGCGCACAAGGAAACTTAAAGAAGATTTGCACAATTCAATCATTCTTGTGACGCATAACCTTGCCTCCCAAGGACGTTTTGCACGATCATCGCGGAGGCGAACCTCTTGCGAGCCGCTCAGAGATCAAATCACGATTTTCCCTTAAGCCCGTGATCCCAGGACACCGGAGGGAGGGGCTACCCCATAGACCCATTTCCCTTCCCTAAATGAAACTCGTCAATGCCTCTTCGCTCGCCCCCAGACAACAAGGTATTCTTCATCAACCTCTCGCTTCTATCGGAGATACTTCACATGCTACGGACTCTGCTTTCCCTATCTCTCCTGCTTCTCATCGCCACCAGCCTCATGTTTGCGCAAAAAACGAACGTGCCCGAGATCCCGTTCCAATCGGTGCCGGACTTTTTGAAAATGCCCCCCGATCGTTACCTGGGAGAGGTCGCCGGCGTGGCGGTCAATTCCAAAGGCCATGTTTTCGTTTTCTCGCGCGGAAACACGACTGGTCCAGCCTACGGAGCCGCTGCCGCGCAACTACTGGAGTTCAATTCCCGCGGAGAATTTGTGCGCGAGATCGGGCACAACCTTTACGCCTGGTCGTTTGCGCACGCGGTGCGGATCGACAAGGCAGACAATATCTGGGTCGCTGATAAGGGTTCGGACATGGTGATCAAGTTCAACCCGCAAGGGCGCGTGCTGATGGTATTCGGGCGCAAGCAGGAGGCATCCGACGAGGGGACCGAACCTCTCAAGCATCCGAAGCCCCCGCTGCCGCCGGTGGATGGAATGTTCCGCCAGGTCACAGACATGGCATGGGATAAGGAGGGCAACACCTACATCAGCGACGGTTACATCAATTCGCGCATCGCGAAGATCGACAAGAACGGAAACTGGCTGCAGTCCTGGGGAGAGCCCGGCAGCCAGCCCGGCGAGTTCAACGTGCCGCACAATATCGCCATCGATGCGGAAGACCACATCTATGTGGCCGATCGCGGCAATGGCAGGATTCAGGTATTCGACACCAGCGGAAAATTTCTGCGGCAGATTACGATTGACGTCCCTTTCGACAAGAACACTCGTCCCGCGATCGGCAACAAGCCTGCCTTACCGGTTCTGGGGAGTCAGACGATGGCTCCGGGTGCGCCGTGGACCGTGTGCATCACCCCTCCTCCGAATCAGGTGCTGTTTACTTCGGATGCGTATCCTGGGCGCATTTACAAGCTCAGCCTCGACGGCAAAGTTCTCGGAGTGCTGGGCGAGTCGGGAAAACAGCTCAAGCAGTTCGGATGGATCCATGAGATTGCGTGTCCTTCGGAAAATGAAATTTACGTGGCGGAATTATTGAACTGGCGGGTGCAGAAGTTGATTTTGAAGTGAGTATCTTGGTGTAGAGTTCAGCCGTCGCCGCGGGACGCGGTTCGATAATTCACGCTTTCCCGGCGCTGGAAGCGCCGAGGTACTGTCAGGTGTCCTTTCGGGACACGTGCGGAAGACCTTTATTGCTTTTCTTCGCGTAGCAGGACGGCGTCGGCGGTATCGTGCTGGTGGATGATGGCCAGTGTCTTGCCATCGGGCGACCAGTGGAAGTCGGATATCTGTTCGGAAGTAAAGTGCGTGAGTTGATGGCCGGGAGAGTGGTCGAGGGGCTGCACCCAGAGATTGTCGGCTCCGTTCTCGTTGATGGTGTAAACGACAGACTTGCCGTCGGGCATGAGTTGCACTCGTGGATTCAGAACGCGCGTCGTGCCGTAGCGTGGATCGAGAGGCTCCTGATGCGGCGCGCTCGCGCCGTTTTCGAGACTCACCGTCACCAAGTCGGCGCGCGCGACGCTGTTATGATCTGCGATGTCCATCACTGTGGCGAGAGATTTTCCATCCGCAGAAATGAAGCCCAGGCTTCCGAATCCGAAACTGTTGGATATTTCACTGCCGGGAACGATTTCGGATTTACCTCCATCGATGGGCACGCGCATGACGTGCTTCTCGGGCCGATCCAGGAAGTAGGCCCATTTCCCATCCGGAGAGCAGGCGGGATCGGTTTCAAAGTACTGCGAAGTGAGTTGCAAAGGGGCTGCTCCGTCGGCATTGGTGCGCCAGATGACAACGACATTGTTCTGGTGAAAGGCCCAGCTCAGCAGCAGGTAGCGATTGCCGCAAGGTGAGAAGCTGAGAATTTGTGCAGCGGGATCGGAAACCAGCACCGTCGCATTCTGGCCGTCGGGATCAATGCGTGTGATCTTTTCGCCGTCGGAAACGAGCAATTTGCCGTCTGGAGTCCATTGGACCAATCCCGGATCAGAGACCTCCAGGATCTTCGGCGAAGCTGTCGGATTGTTGAGTGAGTCGGCGGTAAGCAGCGCGAGTGTGCGGGTGGTCTTGACTTGCACGCTGGAAGCACTTTTGCCATCGGCGGAGAGCGACAGGGTCGCATAACGGCTGGTGTCGCGGGTAACGGGCGTCAGAGTGCCCTCAAGCGACAGTAATCCAATCTGGGGCCGTCCTTGGCTTACACCTTTGCCGAAGAAATTCACCAGCAGATTTCGGCCGGAAGGCAGCCAACTCAGGTCGTAAACTGTGTCGTTCTTGAGAGCCGCGAGAGTATCGACCTGATTGGAGGACGGAGCGAAGGTTTCCACATAGCCGAGGGCGTCGCCGGACGACGGGAACGAATACGCGAGCCGTTTGCCATCGGGAGACCAACTGATGTGAGAGGGATCGCCTCCGCGAGTGGATTGGGTGATGCGGAGGACGGTTTCATTGCCGCCATCGAGGCCAGCCGCGAGGATCCGGTATTTCCCCACTTCCGGATCGTTGGCGCGGATGTAGGCCATGCGCTGGCCGTCGGGGGAAAAGGTGACATTGCTGTCGATGTCGCGGACGATTGCGCCTGGCGTTCCGCCGAGAACCGGCGCGCGGAAAAGGTCGAACTCTGTGCCTTGCGCGTTGGCGGATTTTTCGAAGTAGACGTAATTGCCGTCCGGGGAGAAGGCCAGGTTTCGATAGATCCCCGGAACTCCTGGGATGATTTTCGTGTCGCTCCCCGTGGGCACATTGCGCAGCCAGAGGCTTTGCTGTCCATTGTCGTTCTGCACGTTGAGAATGTACTTGCCGTCGGGCGATATGGCCGCGAGCAGCGCGCGGCCTGTGTTCGTGACTTGAGTGACCGTGAAATTCTGGAACGGAACAGTGGAACGGGCGAAGAACGAATAGAGGCCATAACCAGCCGCAGCCACGAGCGTCAGGATGAATACAACGCCCGCAGTCAATCCCCATTTGTGTTGCCGGGCTGCGGTGACGACGGCCGAACTTCCAGAAAGGGTCGAAGTCGCGATGGCGGCCGACGGAGTCGAAACGACAGTGGGTCCGGCGGCTGAGACCGGTTGCGCCGGAGTTGAGTCGACTACCGGAACAGCAGCGCTTCGACCGGAGCCGCTGTCTCGCAGCAGGCGTTTCAGATCGCTGCGCATCTCCGATGCGTGCTGGTAGCGGAGGTCGCGGTCCTTCTCTATGGCTTTGGCGATGATTTCGTCGAGGCGCGATGGCAGGTCGGGATTCAGCCGGAGCGCCGGCGTGGGCGCGCGATTCAGCAGCGCGTCGAAGATGACCGCGGTTGTATCGCCGCGAAATGGCATCGCGCCGGTAGCCATCTCGTAGAGCACCGTTCCGAAGGAGAACAGATCGCTGCGCCCGTCGAGTTCCTTCCCCTTGGCCTGCTCCGGCGACATGTAAGCAACGGTTCCGACAGCCGTGCCGGGACTGGTGAGGTTAGGATCTTCGACACTGCGGGTTTCGGCCGTGAGATCGGAAGCTTGCCCCGATGACGAGGGCGTCAGTGTGACCTTGGCAAGGCCGAAGTCGAGAATTTTGGCGTGGCCGCGGCTGGTAACAAAGATGTTGGCTGGCTTGATGTCGCGGTGAACGATTCCTTTGGTGTGAGCGGCGTCGAGAGCGTCGGCGATCTCAATGGCGAGCGAAAGCAGAAATTCCGTTTCGAGGGGGCGACCGGAGATCCGGTGCTTGAGCGTTTCGCCCTCCAGGAACTCCATGGCGATGAACGACAGTTCCCCGCTGTTGCCGATCTCATAAATCGTGCAGATATTGGGATGGTTGAGCGCGGAAGCGGCGCGGGCCTCGCGGCGAAAGCGCTCAAGCGCCTGGCGGTCGCGCGCCACATCGTCGGGAAGGAATTTGAGCGCGACCAGGCGTCCCAGCGACGTGTCTTCGGCCTTATAGACCACTCCCATGCCGCCGCCACCGAGCTTTTCCAGAATCTGGTAGTGGGAAATGGTCTGACCGATCATCGGGCCATGGTAGGTCGAAAGCCAGGCAACGTCAACGTCGCGGCGAACGCAGGCTACCGCCGATGGAACAATTTCGCAATTGACGTAGGAATGATCAGATTTCTAAGGGCAGAAATTTGGGCTCTCAACGTCACTGCTTTGCGGGTTCGTTGCTCTTTGCCAGGGATACGACGAATTCCCAGAATGCCTTATCTTTTTTCAGCTTAAGAATGGAATCGTCCTTGGAGGGATCGGGCATGGACTCGCCATGGATTAAATTGGCCTTGCGGTCGAAGGACTGCTGCAGATATGTTCTGGCGCCAGCTGCATTGCCCTGCTCCGCGTCGATGCAGGCCAGGTTGTAATAATTGAGCGGGTAGTCGGGATCCGCCTTTACAGCTTTTTCCGCGACGGCGCGCGCCTCTCTCAGGTTGCCACTCATACCCAGTGACATCACCAGTTGATCGGTGGCCGCCCGCCGCGGGTTCAAGTACTCCGCGGTGGTGGGCATCGCATCCAACGAAGACTTGTAATACTGCGCTGACGGGCCGGGCGACTTCTTGAAGAGCAGGGATCCGAGGCGGAAGGTATCGATGGCGTTCGGCTCGTAGGTCAAGTTGGGATGAAAGTCGGCCAGGACGGCTTTCATGGCGTCTTCGGCGGCGCGAGTGTCCTCCATGCTCGAGACGTGAATCTCCGCGCAGGTCTTGGCGTCTCCCTCGAAGCCGAACAGATGGACCTGATGCACACCCGGCTTTTGTGGAACGTTCAGCCGATAGGTTGTGGTTGCAACCGTCTCTCCAGCGGGATTCTTCGTCTCTTTGTCCACCCGGTCGGAAATATTCTTGGCTTCGTGCTGGAGCAGGGCGGAGATCACATCGTCGCGGCATCCCTCGGCGGAAGGCTTCCCCGACAAATTCTCGAAGAGAATAAACGACGCCGTCAGGGTTGAATCGGTTTTGGAGTACTGCGCCACCGGACGTTTCCCGTTGTCATAGACGGTAAGCAGCTCCGGCTTCCATTCCTTGCCGCTGGGCAGGGCGATCCCTCCTTTGCCGTAGGACGTCACGAGCATGAATGGCGCGTGGGCATTGGGCACCTGCGCGCGAAGGCTAAGTGAAGCAAAGAGGAGAACGAGCGAAACGACGGCGGCAACCGCCGGGCTAACGTAAGAAATGCGCATCGGTACCCCAAACTGGGCCAATATCTCCAATTCAGTTTGCCTTGGAGTCGCGGCGATTATAACCGAGGGAAACGGGCAGGGGTGCCTTGGGTGATCTGCAGACGCTCAGGAGTAACTCGCCTTCAGGGAGAGCGGCACGCCGAGTCGCGGTAAGGAACGGTTCCATTCTTTCGCCAGATACAAATCGCTCACGGCGCATCGTATGATGTTCGGCATGCGAATGGGAGTGTCGCTGCTTTGCCTCTCGATCGTCGCCGCCCTTGGCGAGCACGCCCAGGAGCCGAAGACCGCGGTCAGCACATCGGTGAATCCGTCATCGGTCGTATCTGAGGCGCGGGATCTTTACCGCAAAGGATCGTTCGATCAAGCGCTTGCCCGCTACAACGAAATCCTGAAAACCGCACCCAATTCTGGCGAGGTTTACGCCGGAATCATTCGCTGCTACCTGAAGCAGGAAAAGGTTCGCGAGGCCGACGATGCGTTGCAGAAGGGGCTGCAGACCAATCCGGCGAATCTGGATCTGAAAGTTGCCGAAGGAGAGCTGCTGTTTCGGCAGGGAGAAATTCCGGAAGCCAGCAAGCTGTTCGACGAGGTGATCGCGACACCGCCGGACCCTGCGCAACCCAATATTCCGCTGAATGCACGCGCCTATCTCGGGGCAGCTCGGGTAGCCGCAGCCAGCGCAATGTATGCCCGTGAACACATCTTCATTACGCGAGCCCATTCGCTCGATGCGTCCGATCCTGAAATCCGCAAGTTATGGATTCAGAGCCTCTCGACCGCCGACCGCGTTCATGCGCTTGAAGAATACCTGGCGCAGCCCAATAACGATGACGAAGAAACGCGCCGCACGCTGCGCGAACGGCTGGATTTATTAAAAGCTTCCCAATCCGCGCAAGGTGCGCGCTGTCTTCCAGCATCTGATGTCAGCACTACGAAGACCACCATGGTTGCGGTATCGATGGCGGGAGGAACGTTCCAGGGATACGGGCTTGCTCTCGCTATCAATGGAAAGACTTCGCGCTTGCTGCTCGATACGGGCGCTTCCGGAATCCTGATCAGCAGCAAACTGGCCGACTCCGCGGGGCTGAAACGTGGCTCCGATATCCACGTCGGCGGTTTTGGCGAAAAATCGGATACTCTCGCGCATGTCGCGTATGCCGAGTCGGTGAAGATTGGCGAAATGGAGTTCCGCAATTGCCCGGTCTACGTTGTTGATCGAATGCCTTCGAGTGAAGACGGAATCATCGGCACGGACGTGTTCGCAAATTACCTCATCGAATTCGACTTTCCCGCATCCACTGTGCAACTGAGCAAGTTACCGCCGCGGCCGGGGGAAGCTCCCTCGATAGCGCCTTTGAATGTTGATCAAGAGGTGAGCGCGCCCGAACCCGGAACGAAGACTTCTTCCGACGCCGCACGGTCCGGTGCTTCCTCGCGATATGAGGATCGATATATCGCGCCGGAGATGCATTCCTATGTTCAGGCATATCGTCTGCGCCAGTATCTTCTGATTCCCACGAAGGTCAACGAAAACTCCGACAAGTTGTTTCTGCTCGAAACCAGGGCATTTGACAACACGATTACGCCAGTCGCCGCCGGGGAGGTTACGAAGCTTCATCGCGCGCCGAGGGTGGATGTGCGTGGAATGGATACAGGTGGCAAGAAGGTGTACGTAGCCGACAGCGTTACGCTCGACTTCGGTCACCTGCGGCAGACCGTGCCGAATATTCCCTCCATCGATCTGTCGAATTTCAGCCGGGAGGCGGGCACTGAAGTTTCCGGCACCCTGGGTATGGTGATGCTGGACATGCTTACGGTCCGGATGGATTATCGCGACGCTCTGGTGGATTTCCGGTACACGAAAAAGTCTCCCCGGGTGCGGCATTAGGCTCTACAAGACTGGCCGAATCGCTCTCGACTCCTCCCGTGGCTTCAAGAGAAGAATCTTTTCCACAGCGTAAACAATTGATATTTAATTCTTTAGAATATTTGGGTCGGCTTTACCTGAAAATAGTGCTTGCATTTCGAAAAGTAGTGTTATACATAACTACAACAGTACTTAGCCAGCGGCGAAAGCTGCCCTTGAGCGAATCACTTCGAGGAGATTTACATGAAATCCACATTTCCCATTTTGGCCTCACTGCTCGTACTCTGTACCATAACCATCGCGCAATCGGCGGGGGCGCCTCCGGTGCCGTCCGACGCACAAAAATCCTTTGAGAAGATCAAAACTCTTGCCGGCGAGTGGGAGGGCGGGGTCACAGCGGATCCGCCTAGTCCCGATATACCGGCAGGCACCCGGGCACACATCACAATGCGCATTACGTCCCGCGGAAATGCACTCGTCCACGAAATGCAGGAGCCAGGAACACCGCTGGATCCGACCAAATATGACCATCCAGTCACGATGATTTATCTGAATGATAATCAGCTCAACCTGGTGCATTACTGCGATGCCGGGAATCGGCCGCACATGATCGCCAAAACTTCACCTGACGGAAACACGATCGAATTCAGCTTTGTGGATCTTTCTGGCGGGAACGAATATGGGCATATGTATCACGCCGTGTTCACGGCGATCGACGCCAATCATCACACCGAGGATTGGACCTACCTGATGCCCGGGGATAAGCCCATGCACGCGCACATAGACCTGAAGCGGGTGCAATGAGATTCACGAGGCCAAGGTAGTTCCGCCATCAGCAAGGCGCGCGGACAGGAGAGGCGTAATGATCACGAATCCAAACTCGGAGCGGTTTTCGCCCCTACTTCTGGCGAGGATTCTCGGCTTCGTCGGCCTGGCTGGCATCGTGACCGGCGCGTTTGATATCGGCTATGTGCACAACACTTTGATCGTAGCCGCCAACGCCCCGGCCACGCTCCACAATGTTGCGGCCCACGAGAATCTTTTTCGCGCGGGATTCTCGGCGCACCTGTTCGAAATGTTGCTCAATATCGTCGAAGAGATCCTCGGCTACTTTTTCCTGAGGCGGGTGAATGGAATCGTCGCAGATCTCTCGCTTTGCGCTGGGGTGATCGGAATCGCTGTCGAGTCCGTTGGCTTGCTCGTGGCATACGTGCCATTGAAGCTTGCAATTTCAGGGAGCACACTGGGAGGGTTCAGTCCACAGCAAGTGCAGGCCGCCTCTAACTTCGCGATACAGTTGCAGGAGACAGGTCTTCTGCTCTCCTTCGCATTCTATGGTTTTGATGAACTCCTGGGCGGATACCTGATTTTTCGCTCGGGCTTCTGGCCCCGTGTTCTGGGAATTCTGTTAGCGCTCTCCGGATTCTGTTACCTGACGAACACGTTTCTCAGCTTCCTGGCACCGGCCTTCGATGCACGGTGGTCTAACTACATTCTCTACGCCTGTTTCCCCGGAGAATTTTTGACCAGCTTGTGGTTTGCCACCGTGGGATTGAACGTAGAAAAGTGGAGAGACTGGACTACCGTGCCAGAACGTGAACTAGTTGCAGCTTGACGAACGGCGAACGATTACTCGGAAAATATCATGGACCGTGAGTGGAACGACAATCAACCGATTTACCGCCAGCTTCGTGACCGCGTCGTCGCGATGATCCTGGACGGCGTGCTCAGGGAAGGCGATGCCCTGCCCTCGGTGCGCAATGTCGCGGCGGAGTATCGGGTCAATCCGCTTACGGTCCTGAAAGGCTATCAGGAACTCGTAGATGAGGAACTGGTGGAGAAGCGGCGGGGGCTCGGCATGTACGTCAAAGATGGCGCGCGCAATTTGCTGCTGCGGGGCGAGCGGCAGAAGTTTCTTTCCGAGGAATGGCCGCGGGTCTACGCGACGATTCAACGGCTCGGCCTGAAAGCGGACGAACTGCTGAATGCGTCGAATGGCCGGCCCAAACATCCAGCGTCTTCTGAAGCCGGGGAAAAGGAGGAGCGCTGAAGCCATGGCATGCATAGAAGCTCGTGGGCTCCGCAAAATCTACGGCACTACGGTCGCGCTCGACAACATCAACCTGCGCGTGGAAGAAGGGCGCATCCTTGGTCTGATTGGCCCCAACGGCGCGGGCAAGACGACGGCGCTCAACGCAATCCTCGGGCTCACTCCATACGAAGGAGAGCTGCGGGTACTGGGGCGCGATCCCTGGGCGGAGCGGGAGCAACTCATGCGGGACGTCTGCTTCATCGCCGATGTGGCCGTTATGCCGCGCTGGATGCGCGTTTCGCACGCGCTGGATTATGTGGCTGGCGTGCATCCGCGGTTCGATCGCGCCAAGGCCGAAGCATTTCTCGCTAAAACGGACATCAAGCACAAAAGCAAAGTCAGAGAGCTGTCGAAGGGAATGGTCGCGCAGCTTCACCTGGCAATCGTGATGGCGATCGATGCGAAGTTGCTGGTTCTTGACGAGCCGACGCTCGGCCTCGACATTCTTTACCGCAAGCAGTTCTACGATTCTCTGCTGAATGAGTACTTCGACGGTAATCGCACGATTATCGTAACCACGCACCAGGTCGAAGAGGTTCAGCACGTGTTGACCGACCTGATGTTCATCCACCACGGGCGGATTGTCTTCGACTGCACCATGGATGAATACGAGTTTCGCTACACCGAAGTGACGGTGAATCCCGAGAAAGTGGCATCGGCTGAGGCGCTACGGCCGATTTACCAGCGCCAGGTCTTTGGCCGCAGCATTTTCTTGTTCGATGGCGTAGACCGCAACAAACTCGTGACGCTGGGCGAGGTGCGCACACCCAGCATCGCGGACTTGTTCGTGGCGGTCATGGGTTCGAGTTCTGCTTCCTTGGGCAGCGGTGCCCGAGATAACTCTCCGCGCGAAAACCAGGAAGGAGTCGCTCGATGAATGTGCAAACGAATGCTGTGCCCGCGCCGGCGCCCACGATTTCCTCCGCCCAGCTTCTGTATTGGTCGATCCGGCGCGAACTGATGGAGTACCGTTCCATCTATCTCGCGCCCCTCGCAATCGGTGGTGTGGTCGTCGTCGGGTTTGTGTTCGTGCTGGTGCATCTTCCCCAGACTATGCGCACGGCGATGACGCTTGACCTGTCAAAGCAGCAAGACGCAGTGTCGCAGCCATTTGGTGCCGTGGCGGGGTTGATCATGGCGGCCGCCTTTATCGTCAGCATCTACTATGCTCTCGACACCCTCTATGGGGAGCGGCGCGATCGTACGATCTTGTTCTGGAAATCGCTGCCGGTTTCCGACATGACTGCGGTGCTTGCCAAAACGTGCGTTCTGCTCATTATTTTGCCGGCGGTTGCCTTCGCAATCACAGTGGTCACGGAGGCGATCGTCGTGGGACTGAGTAGCGCCGTACTAGCCGCTACTGGATTGAGCGTGGCAAAGTTGTGGGCGCTTCTGGACCCGTTCCGGAGCATGACCGGTCTGCTCTATCACCTGGTGACAGTGCATGTCCTCTGGTATGCGCCCCTGTATGCCTGGCTGATGCTGATCTCGGCGTGGTCCCGCCGGGCGCCCCTTTTGTGGGCCGCTCTACCGCCGTTCGCGATTGTGATCTTCGAGCAAGTCGCGTTTCACACCAAATATTTCGCTAATTTCCTGCTGCAACGCGTGAATGGCGGGCCAGGTGGTTCGAACATGCTCGATCCGGACGCGAAGATGACTCACTTCATGCTCACGCCAGGTCTATGGTGGGGGCTCTTATTCGCCGCCGCATTTCTTTTCGTGGCGGCGCGACTGCGCCGGTATCGCGGGCCGATCTGATCCTGCGGGGCAGAATCAATCTTTCCTGAGTCGTCCGTCACCCATTGTTCGTGACTACAGGATTCGTGTGCCTTAAGGAGCAATGCCATGAGTACGACGATGAGCACAACTCTATTCACCCGTCGTTTCGAGATGAATTCAGTTGCCGATACCGCCCTGAAAGCGGCCACTCGCTTCTGGTTCGGAATCACCGTCCTCGGCCAACTCGCCTTCGGCTTCGCTGTCGCTTCCTTCTATGGGATGACCGCGCTGCGCGGCGATTATCACGGATGGAAGTTCACCCACGGCTTCATCCCCGGAGTGACCAGGGGAAACTGGGCTGTCGTTGTGCATGTGATCACTGCGGCGATCATCATGCTCGCCGGAGCAATCCAGCTAGTCCCGCAAGTGCGCAACCGCTTCCCTGCTTTTCACCGCTGGAACGGACGCACGTACATGCTGTCGACCATCGCACTCAGCGTGGCTGGAGTTTATATGCACTGGGTCCGTGGAAGCGTGGGCGACGTATGGCAGCACATCGGCGGCACATTAAATGCGCTGCTGATCTGGATCTTCGCCGCACTGGCTCTGCGCTACGCGCTGGCTCGCGATTTCAAAACGCATCGCCGCTGGGCGCTGCGGATGTTCCTGGTGGTGAGCGGATCGTGGTTCATCCGGATCATGTTGTTCTTGACGTTGCTTATTTTCAGAGGTCCGGTCGGATTTGATCCAGCCACATTCACCGGAGGTTATCTCACGTTTCTTTCCTTCGCCCAGTATCTGATCCCGCTTGGGGTTCTTGAACTGTACTTCCTCGCGCAAGACCACCCCAGCGCGCTTCGCCGCATGGCGATGGCCGGCGCGCTTTTTGTACTCACGCTCTTTATGGCGGTGGGACTTTTTGCCCTCACCACGGGGATCTGGGTTCCTCAAGTCAAAGCCGCCTTCGACCCGCGCACGTCCATCGCGCAAACGCTCGCGGCGACCATCGGCTCAAACGGCGTCGAAGCGGCTGTGAAGCAATATCACGAGCTCAAGGCCGCCGCACCCAAGACCTACAACTTTGATGAAGACGAGTTGAATGCTCTCGGCTACCAACTTCTTGCGGCAAACAAGTTCAAGGATGCCATCCGGATACTTCGACTGAACGTGGAAGTGTATCCGCAATCCAGCAACGCCTACGACAGTCTGGGCGAGGCTTACATGGACGACGGCGACAAGGCACTCGCGATCGCAAACTATCGCAAATCGCTCGAACTGAATCCACGAAATGCCAACGGGGCCAAGATGCTCGGGAAACTCATGGCGCATTGACGCGTTTCGTGCACCTGACCCGAGGACCGAAGTCTTTTCTCAACCGATGACGCAAGGAGAAGCGAATATGAGCACCACAGGAATCGCTAAACGCATCACCGAGCCTTCGCCACGTCGCCAGTCGGCGTTTCTCGGTCTCTATTACTTGCTGACGCTTGTGACAGGAGTATTCCTGGTCTTCTTTCATGGCAGGCTCGCGTTTGCCCTCGATCTCGTTGCGAGCGCCCTCTACATCTCTGTGACGATTCTCCTCTATGAGTTCTCCAGGACCAGACGAAGCAGGAAAACGCGCTGAGACTCTAACAAAAAACGGAGTGGCAACATGCGATTGCCTTTGTTAATCCTTCACATTACCGGCGGCACCGTGGGAGTGCTGTCGGGATATGTCACGATATTTTTGCGCAAAGGCTCCCGCCGGCATGCATTGGCGGGAACAGTCTTCGTGGTCTCGATGCTGACCATGTCCGCTTGCGGAGTATGGTTGGGAGTTATGAAACACGAGATGTCAAACGTCTTTGGAGGCTCCCTGACCTTCTACATGGTGGCGACGGCATGGCTGACCGCGAGCCGCGGGGAACGAGAGACGAGCATGTTCGACTGGGGCGCGCTTTTGCTGGTGCTGGCCGTCGCCGGGGCTCAACTGACCTATGGCACGGAAGCGGCCCTCAGTCCGACGGGATTGAAAGACGGCTATCCTCCACCGATGTACTTCGTTTTTGGCGGGCTGGGCCTGCTGGCGGCCATCGGCGATGTTCGTATGCTGGCGCATGGAGGCATCAGCGGCACGGCGCGACTGTCCCGGCATCTCTGGCGCATGTGCTTCGGACTTTTCGTAGCAGCGGCGTCGATATTCCTGGCTCGGCCTCACCTGTTTCCTGCTTTTATGCAGAAAACCGGCATGCTTGCGGTTCTAAGTTTCATGCCGCTCGCACTGCTGATTTTCTGGATGATTCGGGTGCGTCTGGCAAAGCGTGCGATAAAACTCACTCCGTCCCAATGGCCACCGAAGCCGACGTTGGGCTCTGCCAGCGGATATTGAAGTCATTAAAGCAGAAGCAGTCCAGCGTGGTTTTTTCTCTGCGTTCGTGTCCTTCCTGATTCAGGCATTTGCTTCGAAACCCGGCGTGCGCCATCACGCTATAATGGCCAACGCCTATGGCGCTCATTTCCGGCACGAAACTCGGTCCTTACGAAGTACAGTCTCTGCTTGGCGCGGGAGGAATGGGAGAAGTCTACCGCGCGCGCGATACTCGTCTGCAGCGCGATGTCGCCATCAAAGTGCTTCCCTCTTCATTGGCGCGGGACGAAGATCGCGTGCGGCGCTTCGAGCAGGAAGCAAAAGCTGTCGCCGCTCTGAACCATCCTAATCTGCTGACAGTCTTCGATGTTGGCACGCTGCCGGATGCGGCCGGCGGCAGCTCGCCTTATATCGTCTCTGAGTTGTTGGAAGGCTCGACGCTGCGCGCTCGTTTGGCCGAGGGCTCGCTGGGCCAACGCAAAGCACTGGAGTATGCCGCACAGATCGCCAGCGGATTGGCCGCGGCGCACGAGCGCGGCATCGTACACCGTGACATCAAGCCTGAAAACATCTTCATTACCAAAGATGACCGCGTAAAGATACTCGACTTCGGTCTCGCCAAGCTCACACAAGCCGAAGCCGATTCTCAGACCTCCCTGCCTACCGCCGCCAGCGCCACTGAAATGGGAATGGTGCTCGGCACCATGGGCTACATGTCGCCCGAACAACTTCGCGGCAAGAAGGTGGACGCGCGCAGCGACATCTTCAGCTTCGGCGCCGTGCTCTACGAAATGCTTTCCCGCAAGCGCGCCTTTCACGGCGACAGCACCGCCGACGTGGTCAGTGCGATCCTGAATCAGCAGCCGCCGGAACTGGCGGTCACAAATCAGGAAATCTCTCCGTCGCTCGATCACATCGTGCGCCATTGCCTGGAAAAAGATCCCGGGCTGCGTTTCCAATCCGCGCGCGATCTGGCCTTTCAGTTAGGAGTTCTGCGAGAAACACGCAGTTCCACCGCGATGCATGCGGTAAGTCAAGTCGCGGAAGAGAAGCACACTCGCCTTCTGATGCTCGCCGGCGTCGGCGCGCTCGTGCTCGGGTTGTTGCTGGCCGGCACATGGTTCCTTGCCCGCTCCACGGCCCACCTCGAGCCGCCGAAGTTTGTGCAGCTCACATATCAGCAGGGATTCGTCGAGGCAGCGCGCATGTTGCCCGATGGAAAGAACTTCATTTGTGCCTCCCGCTGGGGCTCCGATTCCAAGACCGGGCTGTTTACTGGAACCATCGACACCCCGGGACTCCGTCCGCTCGGCGTGCCGGCCGATACTCTGCTTTCCGTTTCTCCGACAGGCGATCTCCTGGTTCTGCAAGACCTGCACAGCGTGGGACCAGGCTACGCGGCCGCCGGCAGATTGGCACGGCTTTCGGTGAGTGGCGGCGCTCCGCGCCCGCTGCAGGAAAACGTGCTATATGCCGATTGGGCGCCGGATGGCAGCGACTTCGCGGTGGTCCGCTTCATTCCCGATCGCCACGTCTACCACCTCGAATATCCCACCGGGAAAGTTCTCTACGAGACCCCGGGCTGGATCAGTCATCCGCGTTTCTCTCGCGATGGGAAGCGCATCGCCTTTCTTGACCATCCGGTATTCGGCGATGACTTAGGCGGCGTCGCTGTGGTCGATCTTCAAGGCAACAAGAAAAATCTCAGTGGCGAGTATGGCTCCACGCAGGGCTTGGGCTGGTCGCCCGATCAGTCGGAAATTTGGTTCAGCGCGGTGAAGAGTGGCATCTATCGCTCCCTGTATGCGACTTCATTGCGTGGCCGCGAGCGCCCGCTGCTGGCTGTGCCGGGGAACGCCGACATCCAGGATGTGCTTCCCAACGGGCACGTCCTGCTGAACGTCACCAATGAGCGTATCGAACTTATGGTGGTCACTCCCGATCATCCTGAAGGCCGCGACTTCACCTGGATGGACTGGGAATACGGCGCCCGCTTTTCCGCCGATAGCAAGTCCATCCTGTTTGGCGACCAGCACAGCGGCGATCTTTATGGAACCTTCCTGCGCAACCTGGATGGCTCTCCGGCCGTGCGCCTGGGCGACGGCGATCCCTTGGATATTTCTCCTGATAACAAATGGGCACTCAGCCGCCTGCCTTCCAAACCCAATCAGATTGCGTTGCTGCCGACAGGAGCCGGAGAATCGCGCCAACTCACTCACTCCAACATCAGCCATCTTGCCGCGCGTTGGCTGCCCGATGGCCGCATCCTCTGCGTGGGCAACGAAATCGGCCACGGCGAGCGCACTTTTCTAATTGACATGAACGGCAACGAGAAACCCGTTACTCCCGAAGGTGTAAGGGCTCGTGCCGTCACGACCGATGGCAAGAATATGCTCACTTCCGACACGGACGGAAAATTCCAGCTCGCGCCAATCGACGGCGGAGAGCCCAAACCGTTCGTTCAATTCGAAAAGAGCGAGGCTCCGCTGGATTTCACCTCCGACGATAAGGGCATTCTGCTGCGGAAGTTGCAGCCGGACGGAAGCCAGGAGATTTGGCGGCTCGAACTGGCCTCGGGAAAGCGCACCCTGCTCCATAAAGTGAGTCCCCCGGAGGTCCGCGCCGGATCCCGAGGCTTTGGCGTAATCTCCGCTCGCGACGAGAAGAGCTACGCTTATAGTTACCACCTTGCCCTTTCGACGGAATATCTGGTGGAAGGAGTCCGCTAGAACCACGGTTTCAACGTTTCAAAGTTTTCAAGGTGGGTTAACTTCGCGTGCGGGGTTCTAGTTTGCTTTCGAAAGCCTACCGTCTCGGTCCTCGTCCTCAGCAACTTTGAAATTTTGCAGCCTTGCCTCTAAAACACGTTCGGGCACGAGGACGAGGATCTGGCTGGTTTTCCCTTCCTCGTTCTGTGCCCACGTGCTTGCTACAACTCGTTTGGTTGAGCCCTATTCGTGCCTTTGAGCGGAGACCAGGGTCGCTCGAATAGGGCTCCTCCACTTATTGAACGTGGATCGTCTTGGTCTGCGGATCCAGCGTTCCTCGAACACGAACTTTCTTGCCGTCGAATTTCTTCACTTCGTCCTGGTGGTCGATGTCATATGTCTGTCCAGTAGCGGAATCCTGGAACATGTATTTGTTGCCCTGCTTTACCACCGTACCCACGAACTCCTGACCGTTGCCGGCTTCCGTGGATTGAGCCTGGCCCTGAGTACGCCCGGACTGATCCGGAGCAGCCTGCCCAGGTTGCTGGGAGGGCGACTGTTGCGGAGCAGTCGTGTCCGGCGGTTGCGACTGAGGAGGAGGCGGCGCCTGCGAAGGTGATTGTTGCGTATTCGGGGTGGTTTGTTGAGCTTGCGCGACGCCGCCTGAAGAGATCAGGGCGAACAACACGCCGCCCGCGACCAATAGCGTAAACAGCTTCAGTGATTTTTTCACAAAGATTCTCCAAAGACGGGGCGCGCGTCCGTAATCCGGTTGAGCAAGCCATCTGCCAAATCGTTTCCGGTTCTGCACAGCTGGGCTGAAAACATTTTGCGTTGTTCTATCTGAACGGCTTAGGAATGTTGGTAGCAGACACAAGCAATCGGTCTGCAGCATGATCCCCAAGCGGGATACTGTGAACTCCCGAGAGGCTCCTGTCGCGTTCGATCGACTTAGGGCAAAAGGCCGGGCATATTTTGCCCACCGCCGAGAATCTAACCGGTTTTCAGCCCACATCTACAAAGCAGGGCGGGTACCGCAATACTGGTAGGCGTCATACGGCCAGTGCTTGTCACCGCTTGTCCAGATCGACTGTCTTGATGGGGAGATCCCAGTGCGCATCGAGGATCTCGAAGCGGCGCTGCTCTTCCCTCTGAAACGTCTCCTGGTCGGGATAAAGTTGCTTCTGGAGCGCGGCTTCATCGAAGGGTTCATTGGCCACTGTGGCGTTCCTGAAAACGATGGTGACACGGAAGTCCCAACGGCCGTCTTCGGTAGTGTGATAGCGGGGCTGGTCCATCCAGACTTTGCTGATCCGCCCAAGTTCCATTTCCTTTTTCAGGACCGGGTAGTGATTCTTCTTGAACAGCCTGAGGAACTCGTCGGCATGGCCCCACTTCGTCTTGTAGTAGTACTCGACCACAAAGGGCTTGTCGCTTTGTGGCGTTTGCGCAAGCAGGGGCGAAGTGACGGCCAGGAACAGAAGGGCGGCAAGAGTATGGCGCATACCAGCAAACCTCCGAATCTGAAATTTGTACACTGACTAGGAGATTGCGGCAAGGACTCAGGATGACGGATGAAGAACAGATTTTGAAGCTATTCGAAGACGGCGACCGGGCGCTGGTAGCGGCGGACGCTGCCGAAATGCAACGGATCTATGCTGAAGATTATGTGCAGGCGGATGAGGCAGGGAGGCTTTGGACGAGGCATCAGGTGATCGAGAATCTCACGTCAGGAAACATTCGATTCTTATCCATGAAGTCTATGGGGCGCCAGATTCGGCTGCTGCGCGAGGATGTGGCCATCGTCCACGGGTCAGAAGACGACGAAGTAGAGCACGACAGCCGACGATCGTCGGCGCGGTTCATCTATATGGACGTGGTCATGAAGCGTGAAGGCCGATGGCAGATCGTGGCATCACAGCTCTTGAAGCTATGACCCGGTTATTCCGGGCTGACTGCTGACTGCTGATCCCGGATTCGGTTCTGCCAGTGATTCCAAACGAACCAGACGATCCCCAGTACGAGAACAACCCCAATCACGGCATCGAACTTGTGAAGGTACTTCCCTAACGAGCGCCAGTTTTCGCCCAGCTTCATTCCAAACCAGGCCAGGGCGAGGCACCACGGCCACGAACCAAGGAACGTATAGATATGGAAACGGCCACGCGGCATGCGGGCAATGCCCGCAGGCAACGCGATGAAAGTGCGGATGACGGGGAGCAGGCGCGCTACGAACACAGCCAGGTATCCCCAGCGAGCGAAGAAGCGGTCGGCCCAATCCAGGTCGCGGCCGGACATGAGAATCCAGTGCCCGAAGCGCTCGACCAGCGGGCGTCCGCCGTAGTAGCCGATCTCGTAGGCGACCAGCGAGCCCAGATTGCACCCGATCGCGCCGGCCGTGGCCACCCAGAACAGCTTGAAGGTACCCTCGTAGACCAGGTATCCGGCAAACGGCATGATCAGCTCCGACGGGAGCGGGATACAGGCCGACTCAATCGCCATCAGCAGGGCCATCCCTCCATAGCCCGTGGTGGCAATCACCGACTTAATGAATACAAAAAGGATAGCCAGGATTTTTTCAGTCATTCAGGGCAGTTCTCAGTTCGAAGCAGGAGTGCTTCTTAGCATTGGGAACTTCTCCAGTGTAGCGGAAAACGAAAGTTTCGCCCCTTGCGCTTACACCAGCGCCAGGAGCCAATACGCTCTTACTGAGAACTGAGAACTGCCGTCAGAACGTGCCGTCTTGCGTGAATGCATACCCTGGCAGGGTCGCGCCTTCCGGCGTCTTGGCGACCTTCACGCGGACGGTAGGGGCTTCAGGAGCGGTGATTCCGGCCGGGCGCAGCATAGCGTATTGGGTGAAGACTTCGTTATAGACCTTGGTGACCAGATAGTCCTGGCCATCGGCATCACTGCGCCAGACTTGCCCGAGTTGGATGGAGTTTACGGCCACGGTAACGATTCCTGATTCATGTCCAGACTACTTACCGGCGCCGCATGCGTCAATTCCCGCCGAGGTTACGGAGGGACGAGGCACGATTTGTCGACTTGCGATTGCGGGATTTCCGATTGAACCTCGTGCCCAGGCGGCGGATTGGAAATCGCAAATTGACGCTTGCTATGATGACGGCAACGGCTGGCCGAAACGGCAGCCCGTTGGTCATTCGTAAGCTCCCCTGAAAGGAAATTCATGCCTCGCGGAATCACCCCTCGTCAGCCGTCGCGTTCCGGGCGTCAAGACCGGATCGGCCGCGGAGCACCCGCAAAACCGCTTAATGCGGGGTCACGCAATGGTTCATCCACCAAGATCAGTCTGGGGCAAAAGTCTTCGCGGGCTGTGCGATCAGGGGCGCAAAAGAGAAAAGCCTCGGGTGGATACAATCCTTTGGCACCGGAACGCATTGCAGAAATCCTGAAGCGCCTGGATAAGCTCTATCCCGAGGTGACTTGCGCCCTAACGCATCGCAGTGCGTGGGAATTGCTGGTGGCCACGATCCTGTCGGCGCAGTCGACGGATGTCAATGTGAATCGTGTTACGCCGGAGTTGTTCCGCAAGTATCCCACGGTCGAGGCGTTCGCAGCGATCACGCCCGAACAACTGGAACCGGATGTGCGTTCGACCGGGTTCTTCCGCAATAAATCCAAATCAGTGGTTGGAGCGGCGAAGAAGATTGTCAGCGACTTCGGCGGGCAGGTTCCCGACGAAATGGACAAGCTACTCACCCTGCCGGGAGTGGCACGGAAAACAGCCAATGTTGTGCTCGGCACCTGGTTCAAGAAAGCAGTAGGCGTTGTGGTGGATACGCATGTGCACCGCATCTCGCGACGCCTCGAACTTACGAAAGAAAACGAACCGCAGAAAATCGAGCAGGATTTGATGAAAGTCATTCCGCAGGAGAAATGGATCCTGTTTTCCCACCAGATCATCTGGCATGGTCGCAAGCTCTGCTATGCGCGCAAGCCGAAGTGCGTGGATTGTCCGCTGGAAAATCTCTGCCACGCCGCCGATAAGACCTGGAGCACGGTAGAGTTGCATAAGAACGCGAAGGCATAGGAAGTGGTCGCGTTCCACGTCTGTTCCACTTTAGTCGAACGACAAGGATTTTGAGCGAACCGGGATCGAACTCTTCACCAGCGAAGATCTGCTGCGTCATCTGCGCCTGATTCGTTAGCCTGCTACACTTTTGGGTTCGTAAGGAATCGCATTTATGCGTAGGTTCGCTGTGTTTGCTATTGTCCTATTTATGACCACGGTCGCCGCCGATACCGCCGCTCAGACCTTGCCCGCGCCTCAAGCCATAACCGATCCCAGCAAGATTACTTCCAAACCAAACGCGCAGGTCGAACCTCGCACCCTCACGATCGAAAAGCTGTATATGACGCGGCAGGTCGGGCCTGCGACGTGGTCTCCGGATGGCAAGACGATCGCCTTCATTTCGAATATGAGCGGGCGGAACAATCTGTGGCTAGTTCCGGCCGATGGCGGATTCCCGGTGCAGCTCACGGTGAGCGATCAGCGGCAGACTTCGCCTGCGTGGTCGCCCGATGGCAAGTGGATCGCGTATCAGTCTGACTATGATGGCGACGAGCAGTGGGACATTTTTCTGGTCTCACCGAAAAGCGGCAAAATTGTGAATCTCACGCAGACGCGCGAGATTGCGGAACAGAATCCGACTTGGTCGCCGGACGGCCGTTATCTCGCGTACGAGGTAAAGCCCAAGACCTCCGCCGCATACGAGATCGATGTCTATGACATGATCCTGCGCGAGACCAAACACATCACCTCGAACACTCCGCAGGACAAGGGAAACTTCAACCCCATCTGGTCGAAGGACGGTAAGTTCATCACTTATACGCAGAGTCAGGCCAAAGGGACGGATTCCAATATCTTCATTGCCGACGTGGCAGCGGGCGAGAGCCGGTTGCTGACTCCGCACGAGGGAGAGCAGATCTTCGTTGCGAATCATATCTCTCCTGATGGAAAGACCGTACTAATCACTTCCAATGCGGCCAATGGCTATGACAATATCGGCCTGCTTGAGATCGCAACAAAGAAGATTGACTGGATCACGAAAGACAAATGGGAAGTTCAAGCCGATGAGTTTTCGCCCGACGGCAAACAGGTGGCGTTCACCGCGAATGTCGATGGCAATGAGGGCGTGTATCTCCACGATCTCGCGACGGGCAAGTCTGCCGCGCTGCCGATTCCCCCCGGCGTGAATTCACCTGCTGGCGGGCCCTATGCATTCACTCGTGATGGTTCGCGCTTGCTTTATTACCACAACGGCCCGACTGCTCCCGGGGACCTTTGGGTTTATCACATGGCGAGCCGCAAGTCGCAGCAGATAACGCAATCGCTGCTCGCTGGCATACGTTCCGAGGATCTGGTCGAGCCCTACCTCGTGCATTACCCCAGTCGCGACGGAAAATTCACCATCTCCGCGTTTCTTTATGTGCCGTTCAACATGGCGCGGAATGGGCAGAATGCGGCGATCGTGTACATTCACGGCGGGCCATCGGCGCAAAGCATGAATTCTTTCAACCGCTTCGTTCAATTTGCGGCAAATCAGGGATACATGGTGCTCGCGCCGAATTACCGCGGGTCCACCGGGTACGGCAGAGAATTTCAGCAGGCGAATCTGTTCGACATGGGCGGCGGTGATCTGCAGGATGTGCTCGCTGGCGTGGACTGGATCAAGCAGACCGGGCATCTCGATCCCAAGAAGATTGCCGTTGTGGGCGGCAGCTATGGCGGGTATCTGAGCATGATGGCAGTGACCAAGGCGCCGGAGCTTTGGGCGGCGGGCGTGCCGATTGTTCCGTTCGTGAATTGGTTCACGGAGATTGAACACGAAGACCCCGTGCTACAGCAGTCGGACCTGGCTATGATGGGCGACCCGATGAAGAACAAGGCCCGATACGAAGATCGTTCGCCGATCAACTTCGTTGATCAAATTAAAGCGCCGCTGCTGTTACTGGCCGGCGGGCATGATCCGCGCTGCCCGAAGGAAGAGACGCAGCAGGTGGTGGAAGCGATCAAGAAGCGCGGCGGCACCGTCGAGGCGAAGATTTATGAAGACGAAGGCCACGGCTTCGCGCGCGTGGAAAATCAGATTGACGCGTACAAGCGCGTGGGAAATTTCCTGCTGGCACACGTCGTGCCGGCGGATTGCAGCTGCTCGTTGAGCGAATAGGAGAACTCGCCAGGCTTTCAGCCGTCTCTTCCGGGACGCGATACATCGTTGGCACTTTCCCGGCGCCCCGGACTATTCGCGGGCGCTGCTCCGGAGCAGCTACATCGATTCCGCACTCGGGTAATTACGAGTTCATTTGGCTTCGTACACCGTCTTGCCGCCTACAACCGTGCGCAGGACGTTCGTTCCCAATAATTTCTGAGGCGACACCGAGGTTACGTCGCGATCGAGCACCACGAAATCCGCCAACATTCCCGGCTCGAGCTTGCCCTTTTCTTTCTCCTCAAACTCGGCAAAGGCTGAACCCGTCGTATTAGCGGCAATAGCTTGATCTATGGTCAGGCGCTGCTCCGGGAAATATTCCTGCTTGCCGTCTTCACTCTTGCGCATTACCGCCGCGTACAGTCCGCGAAAAGGAGAGATCCCTTCTATCGGAAAATCGGTGCCAAAAGCCAGCGGCACTCCCTTGTTAAGGAATGACAGCCAGGCGTACGAAGTGGCAGCCCGCTTTGGGCCTAACCGATCCTCAGCCCAGCGCATGTCCGTAAGAACGTGGCTAGGCTGCATGGAAGCGATCACTTTCAGTTGCTTGAACTGTGCGATCTGCTGCGGGGTCGTCACCTGCGCGTGTTCGATCCGGAGGCGGTAATCATTGCCGCCATTGACGGCCTTTACCCCGGCGGCTCTGGCGGCAGTTTCCGCCTCCGCAAAGGCATCAAGAGCCATCTGGACGCCTTTATCGCCGATGGCGTGGAAACCGATCTGGAATCCAGCCAGCACACGCTCTTTTGTCATGGCATTGAGCTTCTCGGCCTCATAGCGAGGAAGGCCGGAGGTTTTCGGATCATCGGAATAGGGCTCCAGGAGTGCCGCAGTGTGGCTTCCCAACGAGCCGTCCATGAAGCCTTTGAGCATGCCGGTGTGCAGCATCAAGTCGGATTGGGGATGCGAGTCGCGTTTTTTCGTAAGCTCGTCTACCGGTTCCTCAAAAGGAAGCCATTCCGTGATACGCGTCGTGAGTTTGCCTTCTTTTTCCAGCTCTTCATAGATCTGAAAGTCCTCCCAGCTCGAACACGCCTGCTCGACACTGGAACAGTCCTGCGCGGATGTCACACCATGCGCGGCCAGATCGGTCAGCGCAGCCTCGATCGCCTGCCGACGTTGCTCGTGAGTGGGCGCGGGAATCACGGCGTGAACCGCATCCTGAGCGGTCTCTCGCAGAATGCCCGTAGGCTCTCCATTCTCATTGCGGTCAATGTGGCCGCCCTGCGGATCGCGACTGGCCAGAGTAATGCTCGCGAGCTGCAAAGCTCTCGTGTTCGCCACTGCGATATGAGAATCGATGCGTTGCAGAAACACAGGATGGTCGGCGGAAACCTCGTCCAAGTCCCAGCGGGTGGGCGTGACCTTCACCGGCCACAGCGTTTCATCCCAGCCCTTGCCCACAATCCATTGACCCGGCTTCGACTCGTCTACTTTCTTCTGCAGACGGCTCCGGAACTCGTCCAGCGACTTCACGCCCGTGAGATCGAGGGAAAGTCTGGTAACTCCCGCGTCATAAAGATGCAGGTGCGCATCGTTGAATCCAGGCATGACGAAGTGTCCGCCAAGATCAATCACTTGCGTCTGCGGACCTTTGAGTTTCTCCAGATCGAAGGTCTTGCCTACCGCCTGGATGCGGTCGCCCCGGACTGCGATCGCTTCCTCACGCTCGACCGAGGCAAATGCGCTATTGGCGGGCACACCGGTGTAGATATTTCCGTGGATGAAAAGAATATCTGCCTTCGGAGCAGATGCTGCTTTATCCGACGAACCCTGCGTTTGAGCGTGCGCGGGATGAGAAGCGATTGACAATGTGGCCCCGAGAACGGCAACTGCCCCAGACCTAAGGTTCATTCCCACCCCCCGCCAATGCGAGCATTGTAAGCAGGATTCGCTTCAGTCCCAGTTCGCGTCCGCTTGAGTCGAACCATTCTTGTAACGTGTGGGCGCCGCCGCCCGCGCCCCCGCCCCCGATCGCTACAGCCTCCAGGCCGAGAGACAGCGGAATGTTGGCGTCGGTGGAAGCGCGCTGCACCTGCGCCACGTTGCCCAGCTGCGAATCCACGGCACGCACTACCTGCAAGATGCGAGCTCCGGGAGGAAGTTCCCCGGCGGGACGATTGCCAATGACGAGGACTTCGCAACTTACGCCCGGGCGCCGTTGCGCGGAAGAGCGCATCTCCGCGGCCATGGTCTCGTCTTCCAGCGCGCGATTCAACGAGAGCCGCAACGATTGCTCGACCCGCTCCATCTCGCTCATTGATGTCGAGCGGATATCCACCTTCATGCTGGCGGACTCGGGAATGGAATTGACCGACGTGCCCCCACGGATCACGCCGATGTTGAACGTGGTTTTCGGAACCGCCGGCACAGCCGTTGCGGTGAACATCTCGATCGCTTTGGCCAGGATGACGATGGGGTTGGGGGCGCCGAAGTCGCTCCAGGAGTGTCCGCCCGGACCGCGCACGATCACTTCAAAGCGCCGGCTGCCAAGCGCTTCCGCCACGATCGTGTCGGAGCCGGCGCCGTCGAGCACCAGACTGTGGGCGATGGAATCTTTCCATCGCGGAGTGGAGAAGATGTGCCGCATGCCGCGCAGATCGCCTTCGCCTTCTTCGCCCACATTGCCAATGAAAACGAAAGGGAGTGCATGGCGAACCCGCACGTTGCGCAGCAGGGCTGCGATCGCGAGCATGGCAGTGACTCCGGCTCCATTATCGGAAACTCCCGGACCGAAAATGCGGCTTCCCTGCTGACGGATATTCAACGGCGTGTTGGCCGGAAACACAGTATCGATGTGCGCGCTGAGCGCGATATAACGTCGTCCAAAACCAGGGTGGGTGCCGAAGACATTGCCTACATCGTCAATGCGAACATCGTCCAGAGCGACCTCGCGGAATCGTTCTGCCAGCCACTCCCCGCGCGCTGACTCGCCAAAAGGCGGCGCCGGAATGCGTGCCATTTCCATCTGCCAATGGGTAAGTTGCGGCTCCTGCAGGCGAAACCAGTTGAACGCGGAACGCACTTCGGGCGAAGCCGCCAGGCGGGCGACTTCCTGCTGAATGGTGGGCAGAACTTCCGCCGTGTCCCCGCGCGGAGGTATGCGGTTCATAGGGGTGATTGCGTCAGTTTACAACGCACGGGGAGTCAGTACGAGGTGGATTGTGGACGGGACGATTACGGCGGTTCAATCCCTGATTCCGTCACGTTACCGGCCCATTTGGTTTGGCATGCCTGATTGTCCAGGCATGCCCGATAACCTATTAGAGCTTTTCGAAGAACTCACAGCCCGAGCACGATATATAAATACCGCCTGGAATGCCGCGTTCGCGGTCCTTCACGCGCTTCACAATGCGCGTCGGCTTGCCGCACTTCGGGCAGTCCGTGCTCTTGGTCGTATCCATGACTTTTTTGCGGTCGGCTGTTTTTGCGATCTTGGCTCCTACGGCCATGGTTCATCTTCTCCTGAAATCTCGATTTGGCGCAGCCGGACCGCTTACCTCTTGAAAGCGGATAATTGTGGATGGGATGCCTTTGATGAAGCTCGACGAACGCGTCCACGCGGAAGAGTTCAAAAAGCTGCGTCCAGGATCTTCTTCCGTCTCCATCGATTTTACAGTAAGGTTCGAGCGCCTGTCTTGCCGCCCCCAATGAACCCGCCAATGGAACGCAAATTCCGGCCCATTCTCAACACGATTCTCTTTACCGTCGCAGTTCCGGGGACGGTCGCGGTTTATATTCCCTATCTCGTGGCCTGCGGCTGGAAGAGTCCAGGGGAAGGCTGGATTACCGGGATCGGTGTCGTTCTCATCGCAGTTGGGGCGGCGATCTACCTCCGCTGCGCCTGGGAATTCGCCGTGCGCGGCCTGGGCACGCCAGCGCCGATTGCACCCACCAAGTATCTTGTCACTACTGCCCTGCATCGGTATGCTCGCAACCCGATGTACATCGGAGTGGCGCTCGCGATCGCGGGGCAGAGCGTGCTTTTTCGCAACCTCCACGTGCTGGAGTACGCTGCTCTCATGTTGCTCGCCGCCCACCTCTTCGTGATCCTCTATGAGGAACCGACACTCCAACGGCGATTCGGCGCATCGTACGAGGAGTATCGGCGTGCAGTCCCGCGGTGGCTCCCGAAATTCAGGCGCTGATTGCGAACCTCGCCTTACGGTTCCAGCTTACCCCGCAGCACGGTTATGGAAGCCTTGGGAAGCTGGTACAGCGTATCCTCGCTCCCGGTGACCGTCGATCGGGACGGCGGTCCATCGGGATTGGCCTGTCCTCCAGTTCCCAACGGATGCCATTCGTATTCGCTCGAGCCGAAGGTGATGCGATCGATCTGTCCCGTGAAGTATCTCTCCTCCCTGCCTGCATTGAACGCGATCTTCACCGCGTGATCATTGGATTGATCCCGATTGACCAGCATCACTGACCATTGGCCATCCGGACGCTCCACAACATAGGCCGTGACCAGAACATTTCCGGCAGCGTCGGTCAGGTCGCTCGAGGCTTTGAACTGCTTATGGGGAGCGTCGACGGGTTGCACCCATTCCTTCGTGATCAACTGCGCCGCGATGTACTGCGGCGGATAACCCACGACCTTATAGTCGTTGTCGATCCACAGGAAATTCCCGAATCCCGATTGCTCCCTCGGGTACGGCATGTAATGGAAGTAATACGTCGCACCTGCTCCCTCGGCCATCATGCTGCCGACGTAATCGGCCAGCCAGAGTCCGCTTTTCACACTCGATGGCGGCGCTCCGCCTCCGATGTTTCCCTCCGTCATGAAAAACGGAATGTTCGGCGGCAGCCCGTTGTCCTTCCACACCTGCACGATGTGGCGGACATACTCCGGTTCAGGGTATAGATCGGCCCACGAGTATGTCGGACGGTCCTGATAGGGATAATGCTCGAAGGAGAAGAAGCTGAAATCGTTCAGCCGCCCGTGCGCTTTCAGGTAATCCACAAACCGACCGAGGAACGAGACCTTCCCGTTCGTGTCGGGCCATACTTCCACGTCCCCGAATGTTCCTTCAAACGGCGGGCCGCCGAGCTTCGCCTCGGGCACAAGCTTGTGAATCGCCGTCGCGAATTGGAGATATAAGGCGGCGTAGTCTTCCGGCAGCATGTGCTGACCGTCGGCTTCTTCGCCCATTTCGACATACGAGATCGGATAGTGCCGCTTGTACAAGTATGCAATCTCGTTGGCCGCATCTTCGGGCGTGGAATAAAGCATTGCGATTGGCACCATGGTCGGCAGGCCGCGCGTCACTCCGCAGTTGAAGAAGAAGTCGAATCCCACCTGATCGCCGCGGCCATAATCGAGATCAGAAGCGGCGTGCCACGGATCGACCGACGAAGGCCAGGTCACGGTCTGTGCCCGGCTGGGAAAATGCGTGACGTAATCGTTGAAGTACCCATCCTGAGACAGTGCTCCCACATAAAGCTCATTGATGGCATAGCCGACGCAATTACGCTTGTCGGCTGATCCGTGCGTGTCGCAGGTATTGGACGATTGCGTCATCCAGATGCGCAGATAGCGCGCCGGAATCATCCAGTCGACCAGTTTGTGCGTGACGGTGCCACCTTTGTTGTCGGTGATGGCGCCCAGAGGAAACGTCTGCCAGGTGCCCTTGGTCGTTCCATCGTAGAAGGGCTCCAGTTCGCCGGTCCAAAACTGAACCAGGTAGTGGGTCGCATAGGGATTCGCCCAGGCGATACGAATCGCGTTGACGTCGATCTTGCTGCCCAGATCGATCATCACCCATTGCGGATGGAGGGAATCGTCCTCGCCGGTGAAGGCTTTGGTCAAATATGGATTGCTTTTCCAATTAGAATTCGGATCGCCATCGGTGAGCCGCGACCAGCCGTTGCCGTCGCCTCGGCTGAATCCGCGGTGCGGGAGCGGGTACGCCCACGAACTGTGAATCTCCGCGCCGGGATCAGAGCTGCCGACAAAATATCCTTCCTGCTTCTCGGAATTGCTCCACTTCCCTTCCGGATTCCAATGCCAGGCCTCGACCATGAGTTCGGTGTTCTGGCGATAGGTAACGGTCTGCCATCCAGCACCGAGGATTTCCTTCAGCAGTGGGTCATGGAGGAGGTGGTCCGGAGTGCCGGTGCGCAAGCGGTCAATCGCAGCTCCGAGCGAGTGCACCGGACTGAACGTGTTCGCCACGTGTGCGGGATCGGCGTCTACAGTAACTTTCTGCGCACGGGCAACGCTTGAGAGCAAGAAAAAGATGCCCAGAGTGAAAACTATGATCGATCGAGTGCGAGAGTACGACATGAACTCCCTCCAATTGCCCACTATTCAAACGGTTCAATAAGGCAGCGGAACAGCATACACCCAAGTTTTGTTGAAAAATGAAAACACCTGCGACGCCGCGCCAGACCGGAGCCAAACCGCAAATCTTGCGTCACCCTCTGACGCCAGCTATCCTCATCCGTTATGTCTACCCTCGTCGAATGCGTTCCGAATTTCTCCGAAGGCCGCGACAAGGCTAAAGTTGACGCCATTATCGAAGCCATGAAGATGCCGGGCGTCTATCTGCTCGATCGCGAAATGGATTCCGACCACAACCGCTGCGTGATCACGCTGGTCGGCGAACGCGAGCCGATTCAGGAGGCCGCCATCCGCGGCGTGGGTAAAGCTGCCGAACTAATTGATTTGAATGTTCACACCGGAGCGCATCCGCGGATGGGCGCGGCCGATGTGGTGCCGTTCATTCCCATCGACGGGGTCACCCTGGAAGACTGCGTAGCCATGGCGAGGCATGTGGGTGAAGAGATCTGGAAGCGCTTTCAGATTCCGATCTACTTGTACGAATCCGCCGCAACCACGCCCGAGCGGCAGAATCTGGAAAACATTCGGCGCGGGCAATTCGAAGGCATCCGTGCCGAGATTGCCACTAATCCTGCCCGCCGCCCGGATCTCGGCGAGCCTCGCGTGCATCCGACTGCAGGGGCGACCGTCGTGGGCGCGCGCAAATTCCTGATCGCCTACAACGTCTTCCTCAACACACCCGATGTAGAGATCGCTAAGAAGATCGCCAAGGCTGTGCGTTTCTCCAGCGGGGGCTTGCGTTTCGTCAAGGGAGCGGGATTCCTGGTTCGAGGACTGGCCCAGGTCTCGATGAACCTTACCGATTTCGAGCAGACCCCCGTGCATCGTGTTTTCGAATTGGTAAAACGGGAGGCAGCGCGTTACGGAGTAGTGCCAATCTCGAGCGAAATCGTTGGCCTGATTCCCAAGAAGGCTTTGGAGCAGGCAGCCGAGTGGTTTCTGCAGGTGGAAAACTTTGATTCGTCCTTGATTCTGGAAAACCGGCTCTCGGCGGTAATGTCGGGCAAGATGGCAGTGGGAGGGCTGCGGGCCGGGATCGAGCCATTCGTCGAGCAACTCGCCGCTCCTACAGCGACTCCAGGCGGAGGCAGCGCGTCGGCTGCATCCGCGGCTATGGCCGCCGGCCTGGCTTCGATGGTGGCGACGATGTCGCGGGGCAAGAAAGCCTATCTGCAGTACGAATCGCAACTCAGCCCCGCCATCGCCCGCCTCGCCACCCTACGCGAGGAATTGAAGGCGGCCATCGATGCCGATGCCGAGGCTTATGACTCGGTCATAAAGGCCTACAAGCAGGCGAAGTCGTCGAACGACAAGACATCCGGCGAAGCTATGATCGATGCCGCCCTGCAGCAGGCGACCTCCGTGCCGTTGGGCGTGGCCGAGAGGGCGCGCGAAATCGCAGCCATTGCCCAATCCCTGGAACCCATCACGAATCCGAATATGAAATCCGACCTGACCACCGCGATCGCGCTCGCCCGCGCCGCCCTGCAGGGCGCGCTCGCGAATGTGGAGATCAATCTTGGATCCCTGAAAGAGCAAGCCTTCGCTTCTCAGGTGCGCCAACGACTCAACGCCCTGGCCTAGACCACATCACCCTGTCGATTTTAATTCGGGCTCAATCCCACCTTTCGCACCGAAGAAGCGTCTAACAGGTCGTTTCCCAAGTTAGACCCAACATGTCCGCCAGGCCCGATACTGCTAAAACCGCCAGCCAAAAACCGACCATCTCCATCACGTTGCTTCTGCTGATAACTTTTGCATCAGTCTTGCTCACCAACGGCTGCGGTGATGGCAAGATTTCGTGGACCGGCATTGTCCCGAGAAAAATCGAGCACGTCGTCATCATTTTTCAGGAGAATCGCACGCCCGACAATCTCTTCCACGACCCGGTATTGATGGCTCGCGGGGCCGATATAGCTACTGTCGGCCACGACTCCTCCGGCAACACCGTTACTCTGCAGCCGACGTCGCTTGGAATCAACTATGACCTGAGCCATGCGCACTCGGCTTTTGTGGCCATGTACGATCACGGAAAAATGGACGGCGCGGACAAGATCCCCGTCACGTGTTCAAAGTTCGCAATCAACTGCCCTCCAGCCAACCCTCAATTTCTATACGTGCAGGCCTCTGACGTGGAGCCTTACTTCCAATTGGCTGAGCAATATGCGTTTGGGGATCGCATGTTTCAAACCAATCAAGGCCCCAGTTTTCCTGCCCATCAGTTCATCATCTCTGGAACGTCGGCGCCCACCGCGAATAGCACTTCTTTCGTCGCCGAGAATTCCGGCGGAGTACCGAGGGCGTTTTCCGATGCCGGCTGCATAGCCCCGCCTGCCGAATTCGTATACCTCATCAACGCCGCTGGGCATGAATTGCAGAAAATTTATCCCTGCACCGATCATCCCACCCTGACCGATGAACTGAACTCCCGAAACATTTCCTGGAGCTACTACACGCCATCGGCGGGAGTCATTTGGACTGCTCCGAATGCAATTCAGCATATGTGTGGGCCCAACAACCCGCCGCCTAACGCCACTTCTTGTGTCGGGCAGGACTGGGCAAATCATGTGATTCTCAATGAGACCCGTATCTTTGCCGACATCTCAGCGGGCAATCTGGCCCAGGTTAGCTGGGTCATTCCCAACGGACGAAATTCCGATCACGCAGATTTGACAACCAGCCGGGGCGGTCCCTCTTGGGTGGCCGCGGTCGTGAATGCGATCGGCAACAGTTCGTATTGGTCCAATACAGCCATCATCATCACCTGGGACGACTGGGGAGGCTGGTACGATCATGTTCCTCCGTTCAAGATTGTGGACGATAAAACCAGCTGGGGATCGGGGTATGTTTATGGTTTTCGGGTTCCCCTGATCGTGGTCTCGCCCTTCGCGCGGGCCCGGTACATCTCACATCAAAACCATGATTTCGGAAGCATTCTGAAATTTATTGAAGCGAATTTCGGCCTCTCTCCCCTTGGCTATGCCGATACCTATGCGCCGGATGATCTGGACGATTGCTTCGACTTTAACCAGGCTCCCCTCACCTTCCACACCATCGCAGCGCCGCTGAAGGCGGCAGACTTCATCAACGATAAGAGGCCCAAAACCGATCCGGACGACGATTAGGGCAAGCTTGATGACTCGAACCCATCAATGGGGAGATGTACTTTTGTTCCTCTCCGAAGACTTGCAAGTACAATAGAATAAAGCGTTCTACAAACAGGGGACGAAAGCATGCATCTAACCTAAAAGCGCATGCTTCCCAACAGTTTTGGCATTCGAGGGATTATGAAACTGGTGAAGAGTTGCTTCGTAAGTCTGCTTCTGGCGAGCTTGGCATACGCCATGCCTCTGAATTCATCCGCCCGCTCCTGCGTTCCGGCGGACCTGCTGCAGTTGATTTCCGTGGACTATCGTTCGCTGAAGGACTCCCCGACCGCGATGGCGTTGAAGCAGCAGCTCATGCCCGACAACATCAAGCAGTTCGAGTCGGCGCTGAAGAGCATCGGCATCGATCCTGATAAGGACGTGGATACCCTGACGTTCGCTTCATTCCACACTGGCAAGCAAGGGGTCCGCAACGTCGGCGTGGCCAGCGGTCCCTTCAACATGAAAGCGGTGTTGAAGAAAATGAAGCTGCAGAACTACAAGCCGAAAAAGTACGGCACGTCGGACGTCTACCCGATGGATGGCGGCTTCTACATGAGCTTCCTCGATGACAGCAGCCTGCTTTTCGGCGATATTACCGCTCTGCATGCCGCGCTCGACACCCGCGATGGCAAGACTCTCAGCCTCGATACCAACGGCAACATGGCTGACATGATGACCAATGTGGATTCGGCCCCGGTGTGGAGCATCCTCGATCAGGAAGGCACGCAGAACATGATGCGCTCGGCTTTGGGTGACGCAGCCCGGATCGCCGACTACGAAACTATCAAGAAGCGCCTGCAGGGCTCACGCTACACCATGAGCTTCAATAGCGGCGTGAATTTCGATTTGACCGTGGTAACGTCCGATTCCATGACGGCAGCCACCATGTCTTCACTGGTAAAGGCCGGCATTCTCTACAAAAAAATGAGCGCTACCCCGGCGGAGAAGGTTGCCGTGGACAACACCAGCGTGGATTCGGACGGCTCCAACGTCCTGCTGCACTTCAAGGCCAGCGACCAGCAATTCCAGTCGCTGATGCATTCCGACCTGTTCGCCGCCGTCTCGCACTAAACTTCTCGTACAAATTAAGAAAGCACCGAGTCACACTCGGTGCTCTTTTGTTTGCCATGAATTCTTAATGTCCCAATACCCATTTCTCCAACTCGCCCGTGGAACGCAGCAAGCCTAACTGATCGCGCTGCAGTTCCAGGGTGATGTCCTGCAAGGCTATGAACCGTTCGCTGATTTGGGTTCGCGCGTCCTCAAGATCGTGCAGGTTTGCCGTTCCCGCGTCCATGCGGGTTTGGACCGCGGCCACGTTCTTTTCCGCGAGCTCGTACTCCAACTGCGCTACGTCCCGGGCGGCTTGCATTTGCGCCACCGCCCGCTGCAGACGGAGGGTGTCTTCCGAAACCTGGTTCTTGGCCGCCTCGGCCTGCCGCTTGGCGATCACCGCATCGGCGTCGGCTACCTGAGCCTTGGCGCGTTGCGATGCATTGAAGAATGGAAAGCGGATGGCCACTCCGATCGTCGCGTTGTTCTGGTGGAAGGCGTCAATCGTACACAGCACTGAGACGTTCGCGACCACGCAGGGCTGAGTGGGGATGTAGTACTGCTGGAAGTTGTTGAAGCGTGAGAGTAAGGCGTACTGCGCCGCAAAATCGAAGCTGGGCCAGAGGGCACGATGCTCCCCCTCGGCGCGGAGGTACTGCGCCCGTGCATGTTCGACCGCTGCCTGCACCGACGGAGCGGAATCCACGCTGCCGGGCTCTGCCTGGCTCGCCATAGACGGAAAATCCGGCAGTGAATCCCCTTCGGTTTGAATCTCCGAAGCCGGAAGCCCCGTCAGCTTGGATAGATGTTCGCGCAGAACGTCGGCCGATCCCTGTGCCTCGGTGATCCGCTCGTGCACTCGCGCCGTGGAAAGCCGGGCTCTGATTCCATCGACATCGCTATCCACGCCCTCTTTGATGCGTTCGGCAACCGCCGCCTGGACCTGATCCGCCTCCTTTTGCACTTCCTGGAGTCGCGCCAGCCGCTCCTCCCAGTTCACCAGTTGGATGTAACTCAAAACCGCGTCCTGGATGACCTGATTGCGCTGATCCTTGTTCTTCAAGGAAGCCACGGCGGAATCGATTCGCGCCGCGCGGATGAATTCGCGCAGCGATGCATTCAACACCGCCGATTGCGCGTTGATGTTGAACAGCGACGGCGCATTTCCTTCCAGGCCCAGCGGGAAGCCATAGGAGTATCCGATGCCGGCTCCCATCGAAAGCTGCGGCGTGTAATTACTCTTCAGATCGCGGTATTCTGCGCCTGCCTTTTGAATGTCCCCGGCAGAAATCGCCAGCCCCGTCGCATGGGCGAGCGATAGCTCCACCACCCGTTTCAGCGGGATTGGTGCAGCAAAAAGGAAAGAAGGAAGTACTGCAATGGCCAGAATCCATACTGCGCTGCGCACACCACGGAGCGGGTTTTTCATCGCGCCCTTCCAAGATGATTTGCGATCGACTATGAAGATTTGATGCCAGCGAAAATTCTAAATGTCGGACGGGGCAGGAAAGACAGAATTCTCTTGGGAAGAGAACCAAAGTGTGGAATCCATTCCGCGATTTTTCTATCGAGATTGCGAGTAGTATCCTGCAGGCTCAGTGCTCGACGCGCTCGAGATTTTCTTTGGCCTTGCTGTAACCGTGGGCGAGTTCCAGCGCGCTGCGGTACTCGCTGGCGGCGGCTTCACGGTCGCCTTGTTTTTCCAACAACTGACCGAGCATGTCGTGCGCTTTGAAGGCCGGCCCGGCTTCCACCGGCGAGGCCAGATAGCGGCGCAGGAGGCGTTCCGCCAACGGAAAGTCGCGGCCCGTGCGCAACAGCAGGTGAGCCCCATCCATCAGCGCTTCGGGGCGATCAACGGGTCCATTTTCAAGATTCTCGAGCGCCTGCTCCATTTCTTTCCAGCGATGTGCCTTGCGGAAGAAACTGGCCAGATCCAGCCACGCGCGCGCTCCGTTGTGACTCGCCGCCAGCGCGGCGCGATATTCGCGCTCTGCCGTCCCCCTGTCATTTTCTTTCTCCGCAATGCGGCCTTGCACCCAGTGCGCCATCGCCGGATTCAGCGGCATGATGCCGTCGGCCTGCAGGCGCGCCTTATCGATCCCGCCTCCCATAATGCTGGGAGCTTCCAGGTAGAACTCGGCCAGATCGGTACGCGCCTCCCAGTTCCGGGGATCGAGTTGCACGGCACGTTCAAAATTGGCGCGGACTTTCTTGGCCAATCCCGCGGCGGAAAAAACTCCTGCATGATCCGCTTTCTCGCCATACACGCGGCCCAGCCAGAGATAGTAGTCGCCCTTTTGCGGATCAAGTGCGCTGGCGCGCTCGCAGGCCGCAATACCGCGGTCCCATTCGTCCTCCATAAAATACGCGCGGCAAAGCAGGTTGTAAGACTCGGCCGTAGCCGATGGCCGGTCGATTTCAACCTGGAGAGACTGGATAGCGTCGTCGACGCGCCCTTCTGACAGAAGATCTTTCGACGCATCGACGCTTGCAGATGGCGTTGAAGCCATCACCGTCGCGACGACAAGGATCAGGATTGAAGCCACGCCTACGATCCGGCCCGCCAGGGATTGAAACTTAAACTTGCTACGCACGATATACTCCATCAATTTCACGGTACGACTTTCACCGAAGCACCGTCGAACAACGGTTTGTTTTCCTCCGCCGGAAGCGCGACTTCCGCTCCATCGGAAAGTCCCCCGGTGATTTCCACTTGCGTCAAGTTCTGCAGCGAGATGTCGACCGGCTGCCGCCGAAGGTGATTGTCCACGATCCGGTAGACATACGGCTTCCCGTCGTCGGCTCGCAATGCGTCCCGTTGCAGGGTCAAGACATTCTCGTGCTCCGCTACCACGATCGTGACCCCGACATTCACATTCGGCAGCAGCCGTAGATCCTGATTGTCCACTGCGCAAGTGATCTCGCCCACACTTCTCGCGCTCACCCGTGTCACTGTAGAGGGCACGCTACTGACCTTCCCAACCCAAGTCCGGCCGGGCATCGCATCCCAGGTGATTTCCACCCGTTGGCCAAGTTGCAGACGCCCAATATCAGGCTCGTCGACGAAGGCGCGCACCCGCACTCGCGATAAATCGGCTTCCTGCAGAAGCAGATCCCCCGCGCCCACGAAAGCTCCCTGCTTAACGGGTACGGAATATACGATGCCGTCAAAGGGTGCTCGGACTCTCGATTTTGCCAGTGCGTCCTCGGAGGCATCGTAGGCGGCTTGGGCTTCCGCAGCCTGCGCTTGCACCTTCGCAACCTCGGGCCGCGAATAGCGGTCAGCTTTCTTCTGTTCAGCAAGCTTCAAATCCGATTCGGCTTGCTGCAAATGTTCTTCCGCCACCGTGACTTCACCTGGGGAGGCCGCGCCCTGCTGCTGTAGCTTGCGCATGGCGTCGAGATTCCGCTGCGCGGCGTCGCGAGATGTGCGAGCCTTCGTAAGTTCAGAATCCAAGGTCAACACTTCCTCGTGCGTGCCTCCGGCTTCCACACCGGCCAGATCCGCCTGCGCGGCCTTAATTTGCGCCTGGGCCTGTGCCGCCTTCGAACGGATATCGGCGTCATCCAGTTGCAACAAAAGCTGCCCCTTGCGCACGTGATCTCCCTCTTTCACCAGCAACCGCTTCACCGTGGTCGCGATCGGAGCATGCGCCTCGAAGTTCTGGACGGGCTCGACCTTGCCGTTCGTCGAAACCAGGCTGCGAATCGGTCCGCGTTGCACGTGCGCTGCCCGCACCTTCAATGGAGACTGCCGCGTAAATGACAGCAAAATGATGAGTGCGATAACCGCGAGCACGAGCCAAATCCACCGCCGTCGCGACGGCGGTTTCGAGTTATTTGTCAGGGCCAACCTGTTGTCTTTCAGGGTGCGGCAGGATTAAGTGTAAGCGTTAATTTATCATTTCGCAGGTTACGGCAGGTACGAAAGCCGCCCCGAGACGTCGTACCTTTTTGGATGCTCCGACCCTGGCTTCGGCTGCACAATCCACACCCGATACAATGCAGTTATGCCGAAATCGCCTCGTTACACTGCTGACCACGCCGCGTCCGGCCTGAACGCAGAGTTTCCCGAGATTGAAACCTGGCCAAACCAATTCCCCGGATACGAAATCGTCATTGACGATCCCGAGTTCACCTCCGTCTGCCCCAAAACCGGTTTGCCAGATTTCGGCGTAATCACGATCCGCTACATGCCCGATAAAAATTGCCTGGAATTGAAGTCGCTGAAGGAATATCTGCAGTGCTATCGCAACCTGGGAATTTTCCAGGAGAACGTGGTGAACCAAGTCCTGGAAGCGGTAGTGAAATGGGCGAAGCCGGTGTGGGCTGAGGTGAAAGGCGAGTTCCGCCCGCGCGGTGGAATCTCGACTACCGTTGTGGCGAAGTGGCCGCGCCCGAAAACAAGATAGAAACCTCAGCATGCTATATTCGCTGGACCCGTGGCCCAGACGAAACTCTATCCCCGCACGACGCTCGCTCTGCTCACGGCGCTGAATCTGCTGAACTATATCGACCGCTCGGTGCTGTTCGCGGTTCAGGATCTGATCAAGGCGGAATTCCACCGCAGCGATGCGGCATTTGGGCTACTCACCAGCGTCTTCTTCATCTTTTACATGTGCGCCGCGCCCTTCATGGGCCCGCTTTCCGTCCGTTTTTCTCGGAAGTGGGTCATCGTGGGCGGAGCAATGATCTGGAGCGGGGCAACTCTGCTGACCGCCTTCACCCACAACTTCGACGAACTCTTAATTCGGCACACTCTGGTAGGCGTCGGCGAGGCCAGTTTCGTCATCCTCTCGCCGACCTTCGTCGCCGACATGTTTCCCGATCGCCTGCGCGGACGCGTCATGGGCATTTTCTATCTTGCAATTCCCGTCGGCACAGCGCTGGGCTACGTCCTGGGAGGATTCATGGCGCCCGCGTTCGGCTGGCGCGCACCGTTCTACGTCGGTGCAGGCCCGGGATTTCTGCTGGCTGTACTGCTCCTGTTCATTCCCGAGCCACCGCTGGGCCAATTTGACGCGCCCGAAAAGACCCCCGATCACGATACGGTTCGAGGCCTGATCCGTAATCCCGCATTCCTTACGGCAACCCTCGGCATGGCCATGATGACCTTCGCCCTCGGCGGGCTGCAGGTCTGGATGCCCACCTTCCTTCACCGTGCCCGCGACTACACGCTGCAGCAAGCCAACTTCCTCTTTGGCATTAGCACGGCAGTGAACGGGCTGGTGGCATCTCTGGCCGGCGGCTGGCTCTCGGACTACCTGCTCCGGCGCACGAAAGCGGCGCACTATCTCGTCTCGGCAGCGAGTCTGGGCCTTGCCATTCCCGCCATGTGGATGGCTCTGTTTACGAACGGACGCCCCATGATCGCCGGGATTTTCCTGGCAGAATTTCTTTTGCTCCTGAACACCGGGCCCCTGAATGCCGCCGTGATCAACTCGGTCGGGCCGCATGTGCGTGCCATGGCGCTGGCAGTAAATATTTTTGTTTTCCATCTGCTCGGCGACGTACCCTCGGCCTATCTGATCGGATACGTGTCGGATCGCTACTCCCTGCAGGTGGCCTTCCTGGGTCCGGTGGTCGCAATCATGATCTCCTCTGCCATACTGTTCTACGGGATGAAATTCGCGCCACCGGTTGTGCTCGAAAACGACGCCGTTGCGGCAGGAACCCCCTAAAACAGATGGCTTACTTCTACTGGATCGCGGGAACGATTCTCGCGCTGGCATGGTTCTCCCGGATTGTGGACGCCGCGCTCGGCATGCCCTCGGTCGCCGATGTCTCGCAGCCGCAGTGGAACCGCAACCCTGTGACTCCTTCCGGTAATCCCCGCGTGTCCATCATCGTGCCGGCGCGCAACGAGCAGGACACCATCGAGCAGGCGCTGCAAACGCTTCTCTCGCTCGATTACGACAACTATGAGGTCATCGCAGTCGACGACCGTTCTACCGATCGAACGGGCGAGATCATGGAAGATCTCAAGAGGGAGTGGGGCGCCCCGCCTCTCGCCGAAGTCGCGAAAAGCGGGAAAACATTTCAAGTCGTTCACCACCGCGACCTTCCTCCCGGCTGGCTGGGAAAAACCCACGCAATGTGGACGGCAGCAAATCAAGCCACCGGCGATTGGATTCTTTTCACGGATGCCGATGTTTTCTTTAAGCCTGATTCGCTGCGGAGAGCGCTGGCCTATGCCGAGGCCGAACCTGCCGATCACGTCGTGCTCTTCCCTCGCATGATCATGAAGCGGCCCGGCGAGTACATGATGATCGCCTTTTTCCAGACCATGTTCATGTTCGGACACCGCCCGTGGAAAGTCGCCGACCCCAGCACTGACGATCACATGGGCGTGGGTGCATTTAATCTGGTTCGACGCCGCGTCTACGAAGCGGTCGGCAGCTATTCCGCGCTGCGCATGGAAGTGCTCGATGACATGAAGCTCGGCAAGCTTGTGAAGAACGCCGGGTTCGCCCAGCGCAATGTCTTTGGCGGAGACTTGATCTCCATCCGTTGGGCCCACGGAGCGATGGGCGTCGTCAATAATCTCACTAAGAACTTTTTCGCTGTGCTCTCGTTTCAGCCTTGGCGCACCTGGCTCTCCGCCTTCGGCCTCGCATTCCTCAACTTCGGCCCGTTCCTCGGACTATGGCTCGCTCACGGCTGGGCGCGGCTACCCTTCGCCATTGCGCTCGGCTCGATGTTTCTCATTTACCTGGGCATGTCGTGGCGATCGGGAGTGCCGCCCTACTACTTCCTGCTGCATCCGGTGAGCACGACGCTTTTCATCTACACGCTTCTGCGCTCGATGGCGCTCACGCTGTGGAATGACGGGATCGTGTGGCGCGGCACGAAATATCCTCTCGACGAACTGCGCAAGGGAATGGTTTGACCGCGCCCTATACTACGCGTGCATGGGCCACGTCCAGGTTGCTTGAAGGGGAAATGGCTCGCAGAACGGTCTCAGTCACAGCAACCTGACTGATCTTCGAGCTCTCCAATTCCACCAGCGCGCACGCGGATATATCGGAATACGCTTCCCGGCCCGCGATTAGCGCCACCAGTGCTGTCTGCAAGGGGGATAAACTCGGATTGAAGGCAACATTTTCAATATACGACCCGCGGTAGATGCGCCCTCGGCCCGCGCGAATCGCAACGCCGGCCGGCGATTTGCTGTAGGGAGAATACGATCTTCGCGCTGCATCCAAAGCCGCGGCAGCGAGTTCGTCGGAACTAGGCCTGGCCAATGCAAGATTCGTTTCCCTCACCGGGAAAGCGCCATCCTTCATGCCCAACGCCGCCGGGCCAAACGGCGAAGGCAAAATCACTGAAAGCTTCATCGGAGGCTTGTCTGGAGTGAGAATCAGCATCTCGCCGTCCGGCGACATCTCCTCGATGAACTGCCGGCAGTGCCCGCACGGCGCACCGCCAACCGCCAGAGCACTCACACCACGCTCGCCATGCATGTAAGCGTTCGATAACGCGGATTGTTCCGCATGCACTGCGAACCCCAGGCATTGCCCGGGAATCTCAATATTGGCGCCGGTGTAAAGATCTCCACTCGCCCCGCGTACCACCACTCCCACATAGAAATTCGAAATCGGAGCCCGCGAATAACGCTGCGCCAACCGGATCAACTTGACTATCAATCTCTCGATGCTAACATTCTCGTGTTGCGCGATCGCGGTGGCATCGGAAGCGGGAATCTGACCGCTGTATCCGGACTGCTGCATCACGCGCTGCAAGATCGACCGCGACTGTTCCGTGAAATTCGGCAGCAGCTTTCGGAGTTCATCTTCCTCGGCGACCAACGAAGGAATGCTCATTCCTGCTACCCCCAATGCCGACGAGCCCAGCACACTCAGAGCAGTCCGGCGGGTCATCTGCGTATCAGAAGAAAAAATCCCCATAAGGCCTCCGCGTCAAACCAGCCGACCAGTATAGCGACAACCAAGGGTTGCCCTACCGGTCGCGCTTTGCGACAGGGCGAGGATGGTGCGAAGACTCACGAGATAAGGAAGCTCCGGGCTTACTCAGGAGGCTCGGCACCCTCGACATCGCTGCCGTACGTCGCGGTCGTGTTCGGAGCTGCCGTCGTCTTCGCCGGCTTTTTGCTGGGATAGGCCCGGCCCGCGCTAAAACGCCCGCGATTTTCCACATCGTAATTCTTCGGCAGTGTCGGGATCAAAGCTGCGCCGCCCGTAATCTGGCTGATGCGATTCAGAATAATCTCGGCGTGTCCATCGTAGAGTTTCACCGGACCTTTAATTTCGATGGTGCGTCCGGCAAGGCGCCGCACATCACCGACATCTTTGAGGTCGTGCCAGAACACGACCACCGAGAATGGGCAAGCCATCTGGTCTTCGCAAAAATCCAGGTAGTGCACTCCCTTGACGCCGACCTTCACGCGTACCACTTTCCCGGTGACGCATTTGTTTTCCCCGACGTGCTCTCGAGCCTGATCGATGGGAATGCAGTCGGAAGCGAAAAGAAAGCTGCTCAACAGAAGCAGGCAAATTTGTGCAGAAGGAAACCAGCGCCATAGCCGCGTCGACATACTCTGATTCTCGGGAGTCGAGCCGGCGACGTCAGTGATTGGAGCAAAATAAATTCACCCGATGTTCCGAAATGAAACTGCCCGATCAGCTATCAATCCCCGTCGCCCGCATCCACCGCGACCAACTGCAAACTTTGCAATAGCGGACTGGACTCGGCCACAAATTCCACGTGGCCGCACCGCGGACATGACAGAATCGCGTGTCCCGAGCCACCGGACGCCAGACTGGCGCGCATCAACTGATAGCGCTCCAGCCGTTGTTCGCAGCGCAGGCAGCATACATTTTTGTAATAGGGATCAGGAGAGACGCCGGTGGGAGTCTCAATGGCTGGTTTCATATTTTCCTTGAAGGCGCAACTCCAGATTATTTGCGCTCTCGAATGTAAAGTAAAACGAGTGTAGCACGGTGGCCACAAACCTCAACAACTGCGGGTGTTACTTCAGATTCTCAGGATTGGAGTTTCCTGGCCGCATAGAAAAGTCCGTTTCCGGGAAGTAAATTGCAGCCCCTTGTACCCGCTGTTCATCTAAAATCACAAGTAAGGCGTGTTGGGCATCGATTTGGTTACTCTCTCGACGGCGGCTTGCCTCTTATCATGGACGAGGTCAGTGATCACGTTCCAGCTTCGCGGATGATTAAACAGACCCTTCGGAATCCGGCCCTGCGCAAGCGTGCCACGCAGTTTGGACGCTTGGTGCGGCATTCAGCGGTAACACCCAGATACGGTACCACTCACAAACCTAGCCTCGCCAGCAATGGTGAACTGGGCGTCACCTTCATCGGTCACGCCAGCTTCTTCGTGCAGATTGGTGGCAGAAATGTGGTCATCGATCCCAATTTTGCCCGCTGGCTCTTCGTGCTGAAACGGCTTCGACGCCCCGGCGTGCGGGTTGCCGATCTGCCCGCGATCGATCTCGTTCTGGTCTCGCACGCGCACTTCGATCACCTGCACCGGCCTTCTTTGCGAGCGATCGTGCAAAATAATCTGCGGACCCGCGGCAAAGCTCCGGCGATCATCCTTCCGACCCACGTCACCGATCTCGTATCGGATCTGGGCTTCTCTGAAATTATCGAACTGGATTGGTGGAAGAGTTCGCGCCACGGCAATCTCACCGTGACGCACGTTCCCTCCCGGCATTGGGGAGCGCGCATTCTGAAAGATTCGCACCGCGGCTACGGCGGCTTTGTGCTGAAGACCGGAAAGCACTCCGTCTATCATGCGGGCGACACGGCGTATTTTGCGGGATTCAGCGAAATCGGTAAGCGCCTGGCGCCCGAAGTCGCGCTGCTGCCGATCGGCGCTTATAATCCGCCGCAGTTTCGCAACGTTCATGCCAATCCCGCGGATGCGATGCGGGCCTTCCTCGATCTCAAGTCCCGCTGGATGGTTCCCATGCATTACGGCACGTTCCGCCTGTCTCACGAGCCTGTGGATGAACCGCTCCAGTTGCTCGAGGAAGAAGCGCACGCTGCCGGCGTGGAAGACCGCGTTGTGGTGCTGGAAGAAGGCATCACTCGCTTCTTCTGATCTCTCAGGTCTTTTTGGATCCGACCCGGCCGTCTACGTCATCTTGAGGCGACGTAATTTCTCGCTGAAGGATCTGTGCACCCTGTCAGCGCAATACCTGGGTCCGTCGGTCCCGCGCAGAACTCGACCCACAGGATGACCCGAGGAATTACTCAATAAGCCAGCAGGATGCGCAGGTCGCGCAGGTTGTTCCCCGTCGGTCCAGTTACGATTGCATCGCCCAACTTCAGGAAGAAGGAATAAGCATCAAAGCGGGCGAGGGCTGCTCGCGCATCAAGACCGAGGCTGCGAGCGCGTTCGATCGTGCTTCCATCGGCTATGGCTCCGGCAGCCGGACTGTTGCCGTCAATCCCATCGGTGCCGGCGCTGAGCACCGTGATTTTCTCTCCGGCGATCTTTTCGGCGCATGCCAGCGCGAAATGCTGGTTGCGTCCGCCAACTCCCGCTTCCGTCACTTTGACCGTGACCTCTCCGCCCGAAATCAGGCAGACCGGTGAAAACTGCTGGCGCAATTCCCGCAGACGCTGCAAAAGGTAATCGGCGGCGCGCTCGTAATCCCAGTCATCGCAGCTGTTATCCACATGAACGAGGAACCCGGCGCGCTCAGCCGCGATCCTCGCCTCTTCAATCGCAGTCTGGTTGGAGAGCACAGTCCACCATCGCGCGCGCTGGAATGCAGGGTCATCGGATTTCGGTGTCTCCTCAAGCGAGTGTCGCACAAAGAGTTCCCTGCTCGATGGTGGGAATTGTTCCAGCAATGCGTACTTCTCTGCGATTCGATAGCAATCTTCAATCGTGGAGGAATCCGGCATTGTGGGGCCCGATGCCAATGCGTCGGGAGCACTTTCCGGCACGTCGGAAACCAGGATTGAGACCTGCTGCGCGGAAAACGCCGCTTGCGCGAGCCGTCCGCCTTTTACCGCGGAAAGATGCTTGCGCACTGCATTGATCTCTGCGATGGGTGCTCCCGAGTGAACCAGCGCGCGATAGGTTGCGACCAGATCCGCGAGGGAGATCTCATCATCGATGGGCTTCTCCACAATGGAAGAACCTCCGCCGCTGATGAGAAAGATCACCAGTGCGGAGGCAGGTTGCGCTTCGAGTGCCGTCAGGATTGCAGAGGCGGCGCGCACAGATTCCTCGTTCGGCGTGGGATGTCCGCCGCGGAAGTAGCGAAATCCACGAATCTGCGATGCGGGCTCGACCGAACTGGCAACGATTCCTTCGAGCGAGCTTCCAACCTGTTCCCTCAGAGACTCGACCATCGTGTGAGCTGCTTTCCCGAACCCGATCACCAGTACGCTGGAATACGATTGCAGGTCGAAAAGGTCCTCGCGCACGCGCAGCACTCCACGGTCGCAGTTCACGTGACGCTCGAACGCCTTTCGAATCGAAGCGTTCGCCAGCGCTTCGGTGAAGATAGCGCGGGCCGCGGTGCGCATCTCGTGGAATGTGAGTTCGGCAGACATGGGGGGAGCAGTTCTCAGTTCTCAGTTCTCAGTCCATGCGAAGTCGCAATTACTTCTCTGAGCCAGGCTTCCATGCTTTCGCGGAGTTCGCGGAGGCGGCCCTCGAAGAAGTGATCGGCGCCTTCGATGATCACCAGTTTCTTCGGTTCGGGAACTGAAGCGACTAACGCTTCTAGTCTTGGCTTTGGTCCAAATTGATCGCGGGCTCCGCTGATGAACAGCTTGGGCTTAATGCAATCCTGCAGAAATTCGTAGGTGTAAATCCTCGGTTCATCCGTTTCGTCAGCCGCGACCGGAACCACGGGTGTTCCGGCAGCGATCAGCGCCTTTACGCGATCGTCAGGGCAACAGGCGCGCAGCCCAATGGCGGCTCCGAACGAGAATCCGGCAAACAGGAGCGGCAGATGATATTCATTGTCGAGCCAATCCAGCGCTGCGCGGACGTCGTCGACTTCGCCACCGCCTTTGTCGTGCTCGCCCTGGCTCAGTCCGGCTCCGCGGAAGTTGAAGCGGAGCACGGGAAATCCGAAGCTGTTCAGCGCCTTCATGGTATGGAAGACCACTTTGTTGTGCAGCGTTCCGCCGTAAAGCGGATGGGGATGACAGACCACAGCGGCGTGTGTGGCGCTGGGCGAACCTGCGTTGAGCAGGGCTTCCAGACGGCCAACCGGTCCGTCGAGAAAGAGCGAGCGAATCGCGGGTTGCGTCATTCGGGAACAACAAGAATACCAGCAGCTAGTTCGCTCCCAGAATCGGTCTGGTTTATTCTCTCCATGCATGGACGCAATCACCCTCACTCGCCAGTTGGTAGACATTGAATCGATTACGGGCAACGAAGCTGCTGTCGGCAATTACCTCTACGGCGAACTCTCACGCATCGGCTATCGGGTCCGCAAAATGCCCGTTGAAGACGATCGCTTCAATGTCTATGCGACCTCTCCGGAACACTCCGACCCAGCCGTGGTTTTCTCCACGCACATGGACACAGTTCCTCCGTTCATTCCTTCTTCCGAAGACGAGGGGCGAATCTATGGGCGTGGATCGTGCGACGCGAAAGGAATCATCGCGGCGCAGATCGCGGCAGCGGAGCGCCTGCGTCAGCACGGTGTTCATGTCGGACTACTGTTCGTCGTTGGCGAAGAGCGGGACAGCCTGGGCGCGGCAGTAGCGAACCAGCATGCGCCCGCGAGTTGCCGATTTCTGGTGAATGGAGAGCCGACGGAAAATCATTTGGCGCTGGCCTCGAAAGGAACGCTGCGCGTGGAGGTGACGGCGCGAGGACGGATGGCGCATTCGGCCTATCCCGAACTGGGGGAATCGGCGATCGACAAGCTGATCGCGGCGCTCGGTCGATTGCGCGCGATGCCACTGCCTTCCGATCCCCGGATCGGTCCGTGCACGCTGAATATCGGCTTGATAGAGGGCGGGCGCGCGCCGAATGTGATTCCCGATTACGCGCACGCAGACTTGCTCTACCGGCTGATTGGCCCGACGGAGAAACTGCGGCAGGAAATTATTGCCACCGCGGGGGATCAGGTGGAGATCACATTTCCGCTCGAACTCGCGTTTCAGCAACTGAAGACTGTCGACGGACTACCGACGATGATCGCCGCTTTCACTACCGATATTCCGAAGCTGACGAAATGGGGCGAACCGGTGCTGATTGGTCCAGGATCGATTCATGTGGCGCACACCGAAGGCGAGTTCATCGAGAAGAAGCAACTGCACGAAGCAATTGATCTCTATTGCGCCATTGCGAAAAAATTATTGGCTTAAGACTGCGCATTTCTTTGCCGATTTTTACTTCATCGGACTGAAGCGCTTGCCGAAACGGAAAACTGGATGATGCCGCGGGTGTCTGCTCGGCCATGATTCCCGGCGGCGCGCCTTCGAGGCAAGCTCATCCGTCACAATCGCGTGGGTCGAATCTGTTGAAAAAGTGCGGCCTGGCAGGGCTGGGTGATAAACAGTCTCAGGGGTTCCTTCTGACAGGCTGTCGCTGGAGACAGTTCTTGCAGGTGCACTGGTATTCGGGTTGATCGGGGATGTTGACGTGTCCACAAACGGTGCAGGAAAACCAGGCACCCTCTGCCCTTGCCATCATCGCTTTGAAGCCGCCGTTTTCGACACAATAAGGACAGCGGATCAAGCTGCTCATAGCGCGCCATGGTAAAGCTTTTTCCTGCCAACGAGGCACAGATGGGCCGAATGGCGCATGTTGGCGCTTGATGCCCATGCCTGTCATGCGTTGGTATGCTTTGGGGCGGTGTTTCGTATGGAAAATATCCGAATGGAGCGGTGGCGCCAGTTGTGTGAAGAGGCCGCAAACGAACAGGATCCGCAAAAACGGTCGGAATTGGTGTACCAGTTACACCTGCTGCTGAGGGAAAAGGAAGCGCGCGAGACCGGGAAACTCCAGAAACCGAAGGACGCCGCCTAGAACACCCCGCTAATCCCATTCTTCCGCGACGGACTGTACTGTGTCGTGGCTTAGCGTCCAATCGCGCCTTACGAGGGCAAATTTTCAGACAAAGTCAGTTTGTGGAGAGCCGGTAGATATCGAATTGCCCGCCAGGCCTTATGTAGACGACTTTGGACAGATCGTCGGAGAAATCGTACGCGTTGCCGGTGAAGTACTGCGGAAAGGCAAAGGGGAGGGTCCAGACGCGTTGGGGGGCGCCGGTCAGTTTTCCATTCGACCAAGGTACGCGGTAGAGCGCCACTTCTCCGCGAGTCGAGAGCGTATACACAACCGACTTCCCATCCGAGGAAAATCGCGGAAAGAAAGTGCTTACCCCCGGGAGCAGCGGGGAGCAGGATTTGTCGGCAATCGACAGTTGGTGCACTCCGGTTTGCTCGCCAATCAGATCGGTGAAGAGAAAGTACTTTCCATCCGGGGAAGCATTGGCCACAAAGCCGCAGCCTTTGGCAACAGGTTCGGCGGATAACGAATCCATGGAAATCCGCCAAGTGGAAAATTCCCTGTCTTTCCGTTTTTCAAAGCCCCCGACGTAATAGTACTTGCCATCCGGTGTCCAAAATCCCGAGTTGGCGCTCTCCACCGTTTGGGGCAGCTGCTGTAGATGCGTTCCATCAGCATTTACCACGAAATTCAAGTCTGCCTCGGCACCGACCTCGGTAAAGGTAAGGCGCGTGCCATCAGGTGACCATTCGCCGGTGTTGATGGGAGTTTTCGTGGACGCTAATTTTATTTTGTTGCTGCCGTCCAGATCAGAAACCCAAAGTTCGTTCCGATCGGGCTCGGGCTGCGTCACGTACATGACTTTGCGGGCATGCGGCGAGAGTGTCGGCTGGAACGCGAGTTCGGCAAGAATATCGGTGGAGGATTTCTTGGCGATGTCGTAAACGGCAAGATACCCCGACTGAGAACCATTGACGAAGTAGATGGTGTTCCCGGCCTGATCTTTCATGGGATTCAAATCGGGCCCTGCACCGGAAGTCAGCTGGACTAGGCTCTTATCGTCCAGGTTGTATTCCCAGAGATTGCTGATCCCATTCAGGTTGCGGCTCAGCAAAACACTCTTGCCGGGAACATTCCAGGAAAATGAAGTTGGCGAGCCGGAGATGGATCCGAGGTCGGTGGCCTTGCTGGTGGCCGCATTGAGACGCCGCAACAGAAGGGTGCCTTCCGGCGTGCTCGGACCGGAGGCGGCTAGAAAGAAATCATTATCCGGAAAAATCAGTACGCCATGGACAGAAAGACTGAAGTTTTTTAACTCGAAGACCGGTTTGGCGTTGGAACCGTCAGACGCCGCCTGCATCACATTTTTGTTTTGCGGGTCGATATAAAACAGACTCTTGCGGTCGGGAGAAAGTGAGGCGGCTCGCCCCTGGAGAAAGCGAGCGTGTGTCCCCCCTAAGGTCGGAATCGCCCAAATCTCTGAAACTCCCAGATCGTTTTCGTAGTAGATCTGGGTGCCATCCGCGGAAAACGCATCGAGGCTCTTGCTGCCTTCATCCGAAGTGAGTTGCAGAGGATCGCCTCCGGAGGCGAGCATTACGAAGACCTGCTCGTAGCCCTGCGCGTAAGAGGTAAAGGCGATGGTGCGGCCGTCGGGAGAGAGAATTGCTTTGCCGATCGGCTTATGCCAGTGGCTGACGGGCAGAATCTTTCCTGTCGCGACAGCAGGGGGAGCGCTGGAGACGAACCGGCGCGCGAGGATCGCCGCGGTCACCAGTACAACCGCGAGCAGAGCAAGCATGGCGAGTAGCTTGCCGCGGCCCTTCACAGGGGCCGGTGCAGTCGTGACTGAACTCGACACGTGAGCCGAACTCGGCTGCGGAATCGGCGTAGCTCCGGACAAAGGAGACGTGGAAACTGTCGCCGGTTCCAGAACCGCAGGAGAGGAAATTCTGGAGTGGTCGTGGCCGGATTCGGAGTCGCGCTTCAGGCGCTTCAGATCGCTGCGAATGTCGGCAGCGTGCTGGTAGCGCAGATCGGCGTCTTTCTCCAGAGCCTTGCCGATGATGCGCTCGAATTCGGCGGGCAGATCAGGGTTGATCCGCGAGGGAGGCGGAAACTGCCGATTGAGGATGGCATCAAAGATCAGGCCGCTGGTCTCGCCGCGGAACGGCAGGGCTCCGGTGGCCATTTCGTAAAGTACAGCGCCGAAGGAGAACAGATCCGTACGGAGATCGAGTTCTTTGCCGCGAACCTGCTCGGGCGACATGTAGGCGACGGTGCCGACCGCACTGCCGGGGCTGGTCAAGTGACCTTCATCCACGCTGCGGGTCTCGCCATCATCCGAGGCCCGACCGGCTGTGGGGGAGAATTTCGCGAGGCCGAAATCGAGAACTTTAGCGTGTCCCTGCCCGGTGATGAAGATATTCGCGGGCTTGATGTCGCGGTGGATGATTCCCTTCGCGTGGGCGGCATCGAGGGCATCGGCAATTTCGATCGCGTACTGGAGCAGTTGCCCGAGTTCCAGCGGGCGGCCGGCGATGCGGTGCTTCAGGGTGGAGCCCTCGAGCAACTCCATGACAATGAAGTTCAGCGATTCGTGGCGTCCGATTTCGTGAATCGTGCAGATGTTGGGATGATTTAGCGCCGAGGCGGCCCGGGCTTCGCGGCGGAAACGCTCCAGAGCCTGGGGGTCGCGGGCCAGTTCGTCGGGCAGGAATTTCAGGGCGACGAAGCGGCCGAGGTCGAGGTCTTCGGCCTTGTAGACGACGCCCATGCCGCCGCCACCGAGCCTCTCAATGATGCGATAGTGCGAAATGACCTGGCCGACCATGGGAGAGATGTTATGGTCGCAGTCCGGCCAAGTCAATCGTGCAACGTTCGCCGGAACGGCTCTATTGCGGCCCCCAGGTCAGGTCTACACGGATGGGCACATCGTTTTTCACAGGGATCGTGAGCAAAGAGGGCGGCTGAATCTTGAAATCGGTGAGCGTTGCGGGAATGGTCCCGGTGATGTGCTTCTCGGTTCCCTGCGTGCTGACCTGAAAGGGGACCTGCTTGTAGTGGGCGGTCTGGCCGGCGAATTCGATGTCGAGGTCGGCTTTGATCTGCGCGGCAGTTTCATCGGATTCGGGCAGGTGCGTACGCACTGTGACCATGGGATACTCGGCGCCGCGCGTGACCTGGATCATGTGCAGGTCGCGGTTGCTGTCGCCGGAGTCGAACGTTTTCACGGGGACGGCGATGAGGAATTCGCATTGTCCCTCATGGCAAATGCCCTTGCCGCGCGCGGAGTGGCTCGTGCCTTCGCTCTCGTGCAGCGGGTGCGAGACGTGATACGTCAACGTGCTCTGCTTGAGAACCCAAGTCTGGTCGGCGGCGAAGAGGGGCAGCGGGAGGAGCAAGAAAAGAATGAACAATTTTTTCATCATAAGTTTTGGTGCGCGCTTTCCAGAAGCTGCTAGGGATCTTCTGACCGCTCAGGGTGATCAGTTCTCGGTTCTCAGCTCTCAGTCTTATTCAAAACTTAACTGAGACCGTCAGCAGGGCTGCGCCGAAGGCGCCAGCCGTGATGATGGCTACCGGACCGTGGGCCTGCGCGATACCGTGGACTTTCTCCCCGTTGTTTTTCTGGCTGAATGCCATTGCGCCCAGGATCGGTGTGGCAATCATGCCGGGCCCATGAATCCAGGCCAAAATCTTGTGAGCTTTGATCTGTCCGCGGGTCTCGGTGCCTTTGATTCTGGGGGCGCGAATGGCGTAATACGCCGTAATGCCGTAGAGATCGCCGGTCAGCGCGCCCAGGGCGACGTGCAGATCGCGCGAGGCGCTGCCTTCGTTTTTTCCGCCGGCATTCAGCGAGGTCACGACGGAGGCGACCATGGGAATGGTGGTGATCAGGCCCATGCGCTGATGAATCTTCAGCATGTGCGTGCGCTTGTCGAGCAGCGCCTGTTCTCGGGCGTTGGCCTGCGTTTCCGAAGCCGAAAAGCCGAGATCGCTGAGCGAGGGCGAGGTTTGATTCGGGGCGGGTTGACTCGAAGATGGGGCGTTGGGCAGATTCTGCGCCGGCGCCAGCGAAAGGTTCACGCTCTGAGGGGCTCCGGTCGTCAGGGTCACCTTCGAGGTCGCGGCAGTTCCGTCGAGTGAGGCGGATATTTCGTAATCGCCAGGCGGAAGATTTTCGATACTGTAAGCGCCAGAAGCATCCGTCTGAGTATCGCTCGAGTGCCCGGTGGCGGCGTTCTTGACCGTGACTTTCACCTCGGCAGCAGGTTTCCCGGCAGCGTCGGTGACGGTGCCGGAAAGCGTCGCAGTCGTCTGCTGCGCGGTGGAAAAGCTGGTGAAGGTAAGAAGAATGAGAAGAGACAGCAGGACGCTCACGTCAGGGCGGAACTTCGCCGATCTGGCTTTCATGCAGGGGTTCCCTCTTTATGAGACCGAGAGATTTTAAGTGGGAGAGATGCCCAAATCCAAGCAGAAGATGTCTGAGAATTGCGGCTGGGGCGGAGAATCAAAAAATTAGAGAGGGTCGCTGGCCGACAGGCGTACGAACCGGAGAAGCATTAGACTGAATGAGTATGACAACAACGACTTTGAACTCCCTGGCGCGGGCTTCTTCGGCGTACCTGCGGTCCGCCATGCATCAGCCGATCCAGTGGCGGGAGTGGGGCGAAGAGGTGTTTGCCGCTGCCCAGCGCGAGAACAAGCCCATGCTGCTCGATATCGGGGCGGTATGGTGCCACTGGTGCCATGTAATGGACCGGGAATCGTACGACGATCCTGAGATTGCGGCGGTCGTGAACGAGCATTTCATTGCAGTGAAGGTGGACCGGGATGAGCGACCTGACATCGACAGCCGATATCAGGCGGCGGTGCAGGCCGTCAGCGGACAGGGCGGATGGCCTTTGACTGCGTTTCTGACTCCGGATGGCAAGCCGTTTTATGGCGGAACCTATTTCCCCCCGAATGATGGATACGGGCGGCCGAGCTTTCGGCGCGTGCTGCTGAGCATTGCGAATGCTTACAAAGAGAAGCACGGGGATGTGATCGAGCAGGCGAAGATGGTAGAGACGGCGATTGCGCAGTCGGAATCGTTTGCCGGGCGCAGCGGGCGGGTTTCGGCGGGAGCGATCGAGGCGATTGAGAAATCGGCGCTGTCGATGTTCGATGCGCAGCATGGAGGGTTTGGACAGGCGCCGAAGTTTCCGCATCCCTCGGCCCTGGATCTGCTGATTGAGAGATATGCAAAGAATGGAAACCCCCAGCTTCGGGAGATGATCGTCACCACGCTGGAGCACATGGCGCGTGGAGGCGTCTACGATCAACTGGCGGGCGGGTTTCATCGCTACTCGGTCGACGAGCGCTGGGTGGTGCCGCATTTCGAGAAGATGTGCTACGACAACTCCGAACTGCTCAAAAATTATGTGCACGGATATCAGGCGACCGGAGAGGAGTTCTTCGCCGAGGTGGCGCGCGACATCATTCGCTGGATGGACGAGTGGCTGAGCGATCGCGAACACGGAGGATTTTATGCTTCGCAGGACGCCGACTACTCGATGGACGACGATGGCGATTACTTCACGTGGACGCTGCAAGAGGCGCGCGCGGTGCTAAGCGAAGAAGAAGCGCAGGTCGCGTCATTGCATTACGACATCAACGAGATCGGGGAGATGCACCACGATCCGGCAAAGAACGTTCTGTACGTGCGCGCCTCGATCCACGAGATTGCGAAGCGGATGAATGTCGCGCCCGACCGCGTGCAGGAACTGCTGAATTCCGCCCGGAAGAAAATGCTGGCGGCACGGCTGCAACGGCCTACTCCGTATGTCGACAAAACCGTATATGTGAGTTGGAACAGCCTCTGCGTCTCGGCGTACCTGGAAGCCGCCAAGGTGCTGGATCTGGACGAAGTCCGGCGATTCGCGCTGCGATCACTGGATCGAGTGCTGGCGGAAGCGTGGCACCACGGCGGAAGCAGCGCGGGCGAGTCGCCCGCGGCCACACAAGGACTGCTTCTCCACGTCATTGCTTATTCGGATCCCAAGGCAGAGCATCGCGAAATTCCGGGCATGCTCGATGATTACGCCTTTACAGTGTTGGCGTGTCTGGATGCGTACGAGGCGAGTGCGGACTTCAGCTATTTCAAATTTGCCCGCCAGATTGCGGATGTGATGACTGCGCAATTTTACGATCCCACGTCGGGAGGGTTCTTCGACAGCGCGTCAGCGGCCGGAAATGATCTCGGGGTTTTGGGTACGCGGCGCAAGCCCCTGCAGGACGCGCCGACTCCGGCAGGAAATCCGATGGCGGCGATCGCGCTCGTGCGACTGCACCATTACACCGGTGAAGCGGCTTATCGGGAGAAGGCGGAACAGACGCTGGAAACGTTCGCCGGCGTGGCGGAACAGTTTGGGATTTTCGCTGCTACTTACGGCATCGCGGTGACTCACTTATTGGAGAATGCAACGCAGGTTGTCGTAATCGGCAGAGACCAAAACGATCACGCGGCGCGAGAGCTCTACGCTGCCGGAGTGCAGCCTTTCCGTTTCGCCAAAAGTGTTCTGCGGCTTTCCGCTAACGAGGCCGTGCGGGCAAACCTGCCGCCATTGCTGGCGGAAACAATTCCGAATCTGCCGCAGATTCGTGAGGGCAGAACGTTCGCCGCGATTTGTTCAGGAACAGCCTGTCAGCCGCCGGTCTTCAGCCCGGAGGAACTTCGGCACACCCTGGATGCTGCGTTCCGGGCAAAATAAGCCACGGGATTATTGTTGAGGAACTCGCAAAAAATGAGGGCTGACGGGTTATGAATGCCCGTCAGCCCGAAAATTGCGTGGCCCTTGTTCGGCCCAATTACCACAGGTTACTACTGGAGGTTACTTTAGTGACCTTGCGGTCAGGATCTATTTCCGCTGTACTACTTCATCATTGGTGGTAGATCCGGTTTACACGTTGGTGTTTTGGGTGGGCACAGAAGAATCGGGCCTCCGTCCGCGGCGGGAACCTGTTGAACGGCGGCACCGACGAATGTGCCCACTAGTCCGACCGTCAGGATAGCCATCCTGATCGCGCGTTTCATGGGTCTTTCTCCTTGGTTCGTTCTCCTTCAATCCTCCCGTAAATACACGAATTGCATGATCTACAGGCGGACCCGCATTATAAGTCAGGTGTCAACCTGATGTGCAAGAACTTTCACAAAGAGGCGCTGCCTCCGTTCCAATTTGGGAATTCCTCACATTTGAAGTCTTCTAATATCCAATAATTCAGTTTCATATGGCGTTAATTTAAAGAGATACTTCAGACAACGAAGGTGGCTTACTTGGCGTTGTGGGGTGATGTTTCTTGTTCGGTTTTCCGGAATGACCGAGATTGGGCGAGAAAAACCTTCTTAGCTGCGGGAACCAACGCGAACAGCAACGGCGAAATGAGGGGCTGGCTCTGCTGCTGTCGCAGCTGTTGCAGCCGTATTCGGCAGTGGAGTCGGTTCGGGCTGCGTGCGGGAGAGCGCACGGTCGACCATGCCCTCGAACATCGGGATCAGCGAGTTGGCGGGCACTGGATGGTGGATATCGGAGAGACTCTGTTCCCAGCGCTTCGACTGGAGTAGAGAAGTGGCCGCGTCTTTTGCAGGAATCTTGACAGCCACGTAGCCGAGCCAGACCAGTAGCGTGGCGTCGTATGCGCCCATGTTGACCATGCTAATCCACGGATTGCCGAGGTGATTCCCTCCCCAGGAAGAGATCAAGACGAGTTCCGCGAAGGCGAAGCTGCCGAAACCGAGGGCAATGCCGAAGCTACGTTGCCGGCGGCTGACGCCGACGTAATGGGCGAAAAAAAGCAGAAACAAGATCATTCCGACCTGGACGATACGCACACAACGCTGGCCGGTGATGATGGCCTGCATCCAGGGCGGGACCACGGAGGAGTTGGTGGAGACCGAGACAACACCGGCCACCAGCAGCATCACCAGCCCTGCCCACTTGAACAGAATGGAGCCGAGATCGCGCAAAGTGTGGAAGGCGCGGAAAACATCGACGAATACTTCGTGAATCACGCCAAAGCCGAATGCCACGCTGATAGCGCTGCCCACCCAATACACGTAAAACGAGGCGGCGTAATTCTGCCGGCTCCAGTAGGCGGGAAAGACTACGGCAAAGGTGACGAGCTGCGTCAGGATATAGGCGAAGAAGAAGCGGAATTTACGGTGAAGATCGCGCCGTAGCATGAGCGAGGCGATGCCCAGCTGGAGGACGGGATGTGCCAGCCAGAGCGCGTAATAGAGGATTCGGATTCGCTCGCTCATTGTGATTCAGCGGAAATAGTTGCCCCGCCGAACAACTGCGGGAAAGCCCTAAACGACACTACGCTCGTCTTGTTAAGTTACGTTAACGTCTTGTACCCGTACGTTCAATGGACCGAAGTAATCGGAAGTAACGTTACGGCATAGGTACTCAGTGCGCAACGTTACCTTCGTGCTATGCGAAGGAATGCAAAATTCCGGGCTCTCCAGCGGGAGCGCCGACGACGCCGGAAAGGCGTTTCCTTACGAGTGGCCTCGGGAGTAGTTGGCCAGTTCTGTCCGGTTCAAGCCGGCGATGAAAACGAAGTAGGAGCAGTTCCACAGGGAGTTCGGCAGAGTGCCGCGCGAGCGCGCCGTGAGAATGATGTTGTATTCGCCGGGAACGGCCTGGTCGAGATCATAGGCAAGTTGCCCGTCTGCTCTCGAGACCCCATCCTTCGCAGCAGACGGTTCTGGCGATTCCGTTGCGTCTTGAGGAGCTCCCGGAGTGATCAGGGCCAACCACCTCAAGAAGACGTGGAGGTCGCGAGTGCGGGGGCGTCCGGGGATGGCGAAAGAGACTTCCGCATTGTCTGAGGCAAAGTGCCAGGCCAGCGAGGCGGCGAGTTCCACCGATGCTTCGTAGGCTTCGCCGGAAACCGCTCCAACGGCGGGATTATCAAAAACAATGGAGAGCTTGCGTTCATCCTCGCGGGCGAACTCGCGCACTTTCAGTGAGCCGGACTTCGCCGTCGCTTTCCAGTCCACGTGGCGGGCGGAATCTTCGGGCATGTATTCGCGGATGCGATAAAGATCGAGGCCGCGGCCGTGAACGAACGTCTCCCACTCGCCGCGGACCAGCGGAAGGATCTGGAACAACTCGTCGGTGGGCTCGACCCGTGGGTACACGATAATTTCCCGCTGCAGCGCAATGTGGCGGGTCTTCGTGAGGAACGCAAACGGAAATCGCGTCGCCAAGCCGAAGCTATCTTCCCGATAGCAGCCGCGATGGTCGAATCGCAATTCCAAGTCGGCCGAGAGCTGCGCCTGCGGAGCGAGAAAAGGGAAATAGGCCATTCCCTCGAAAATGCCGGCGCTGGACTGTGCGCGCCGAACGCGACGCAGGCGGCGATCCGGCAACCGCAACCATTGCCGCTCCGGCGGACGATCGAACGGAAATGCAAAGGTAGTCGGCTCCCAGCGCCACTGCTTGGATACC
>Ga0209060_10000314_pt1 | contig 102145 bp, 82 predicted proteins | sample Coa_R1_8_FD_187155 | JGI IMG/M metagenome (GOLD analysis project Ga0209060, IMG submission 187155) | Surface soil microbial communities from Centralia Pennsylvania, which are recovering from an underground coalmine fire - Coalmine... | ecosystem: Environmental > Terrestrial > Soil >... | reverse complement strand
CAGGAAGAGCGGATGGAAGTCATGCAGGTCACGGGCCTGAGCGACCTGCATCTGCTCATCCTTGGCTTACTTGGCCCGCCCTACGAAAAATACTATGAATTAAGCAAGTAGACATGCGGAAGATGGGTTTCAACATCGCGGTATGCCAATGTGAACCACTGGCTTGAACAGCTTGGCTCAACAATCAAACTGGGGAGTGATCAGTTCGCAAGCGTTATTTCTGCCGCAAAGACTATCCGCGCTACCCTTTCATAGCGCGGATAGTCTTTGCGTTTGTGTCAGGATGCTGCTGTGGTCGTTGGCGCTTTCTCCAGCGCTTCGGCCAGGATTTCGGCCATGTCCATCACCTTGAAGCGTTCCTCGGCCTCGACGCCTTTGATGCCGTCTTCGAACATGGTGATGCAGAAGGGGCAGGCCGCGGCCAGCGTATCGGCTCCAGTTTCCAATGCTTCATTGACGCGCGTCTGATTGATGCGTTTGCCGATCTTCTCTTCCATCCAGACACGCCCACCACCGCCGCCGCAGCAGAAGCTCTTGTTGCGATGGCGACGCATCTCTTCCACGCCGTTCGCATTGATCACGTTGAGCACCCTGCGCGGCTCGTCGTAGACATCGTTCCAGCGGCCCAGGAAGCAGGGGTCATGATAGGTGAGTTTGCGCGTATCGAAGCCCACTGGCAACTTCAATTGATCCGATTCGATCAGGCGCTCGATGAAGACGGAGTGATGAACGACCTCAAAGTTGCCGCCAAGCTGTGGGTACTCGTTCTTGATGGTGTTGAAGCAGTGGGGGCAGGCGGTGATGATCGTGCGGAACCTGGGCTGACCAGTGCTGCCATTGCTGGCGCTTGCGCCGTTATTGGCTGGCGCACCATTGCTGGCGGTGTGGCTGTTGAGGCTTTCAGCTTCATTTGCGGCGGCTTCGGGTTTGGTGTTGAAGCCGTAGCCGTTCAACGTCTCGATGTTTTGCTGGGCCAACATCTGCCAGAGATATTCGTTGCCGATGCGCCGTGCCGGATCGCCGGTGCAGTTTTCCTCCTGCGCCAGGATGCCGAACTTGACGTTGGCAGCTTTCAGTACCTTTGCCAGCGCCGTGGCGACTTTCTTGTTACGATCATCGAACGAGGCCATACAGCCGACCCAATAGAGCACATCAACGTCTGGGTCTTCGGCCAGCGTGGGAATGCCCATCGAAGCAGCCCATGCGCCGCGTGTATCGTTGCGCATCTCCCAGGGGTTCTGGTTGCGCTCCAGGTTGTTGAAGAGTGAGGTCACCTCGGTGGGGAAACTGCTTTCTTCCATCACAAGATAGCGACGCATGTCGTCGATCTTGGTGACATGCTCGATGTTGACCGGGCAGACTTCCACACATGCGCCACAGTTCGTGCAAGCCCACAGCGATTCTTCCTTGATGACGCCGCCGACCATTGGTCCTTGCGTCTCTGCTGTTTCGCCCACCTCTTTCATGGTCCTGAGATTCAGCTTGCCCAGGACCGGCACATTGGCTGGAATAAGCGGCACTTTATCGGAGTGCATCATCACCTCGCGCACGCCGGTGATGATTTCTTTGGGCCAGAGCGGCTTATCGGTTGCCAAAGCCGGGCAAACCGCATTGCAGCGCCCGCATTCGGTGCAGGCGTAGCCATCCAGCAGTTGTTTCCAGGTGAACTGCTCGAAGGATTTGACGCCGTAATCTTCGCGCTCTTCGATGTTGGGAATGATCGGCAGTGCTGCTTTTGGCTGGTAACTTTTGAAGAAGACGTTGAAAGGCGTCGCCATCAGGTGCAGATGTTTGGAGACTGGCAAATAACAGAGGAAGAAGAAGACGGTCAGCACATGCACCCAATAGAAGATGTGAGCCAGCGTTTGCGCCGCCCCCACGCTTATCCCGGCTGTTGCGCCGCTGAACCAGTAGCCGAAGAGTGACCACTCATGCGGGTTGGTGGCGCGATAGAGGAAGGTATCATAGGTTGCGACCGAGAGCAGAATCAGGGTGATCAAGCCCAGGATGATTGCGCCATCCTTCCAGCTATGCAGATTGCTTTCAAGCTGCCTGGGGCGAACAATGAAGCGACGAATAGAGAAGACGATGATAGCGATGAAGACCAGTAGGGTGAAGGTATCGACGAAGGCGTTGAAGACCGGATTGCCGCCCAACACCGGGATAGCGCCGTTGAAAGCGCCGAACCAGAGGTTCAACGTGCCCAGCGAGATGATGATGAAGCCCCAGAAAGTGAAGAAGTGAGCGATACCGGGGATGGGGTCGCGCAAGACGCCGCGCTGCCCCAGGACCATGGAGGCAAAATGGCCGATGCGCTTGCCCATGAAATCGAAGCGATTTTCCGGGCGACCCAGCCGCATCATGGCGACCAGGCGACGGACTTCTAGTCCAAAGATCACAAATGCGGCCACCATGACGATGGCAAAGATGATGGTCCCGGCCAGTCCGCCGGCGGGAGAGAAGTTCATACCGATTCTCCTTTGTACCAGACGCCTCGTGCTGTGATGGAGAGATGCAAATGAGCGTTCAGAGTAGCTACTCTTGCTTGCGTGAGCTATACCAGAAGCGTTGCCTGCCACCAGGTTTGCAAAGAGTGATGGGGAGTTAGCCAGGAGCGCGCGGCGAACGCCATTGTTGCCGAAACTAGATTCATTCTAGCGCGAGGTTTGCGAGGTGTCAATGTAGCTAGGGAACAAGACGAAGGTTTACAAGCGGCTTTATTTTGCTGACGCCGCAGTCATCTCGTTGCCTCGCACTGCCGCCGTCAAGACACCCAGCATTGCCACGCCTGCGCAGACCAACAGAGCGACGCGAAAGCTAGTGATAAACGTGGCTTGCAGCGCGCTGACAGTGGCGGGCGAGAGAGTAGTTCGCTGCGTTTGTAATATATTGCCCGCTGCTGCGCCTCCCAGCGTGGCGAAGATAGCTCCCGCCAAAGCCACGCTCAAACTCTGCCCGATTACTCGCCCGGTGCCGAGAATGCCCGAGGCGATGCTTTGCTCTCGCAATGGCGCGGCTCCCATGATCGCCCTGGTGTTGGGTGCCTGGAAGATGCCCTGACCAAAGCCGGTGACCATCAGCGGCCAGATAATATCCCAGATTGAACTTTGCGCGTCGAGACGGCTCAGCAGGAACAGCCCGATACAGGCGATAGCTAATCCGATAGGCGAGAGCCAGCGGGAACCATAGCGATCTGCCAGCGCCCCGCTGATCGGAGCAATCACGGCCAGGACAAGTGATAGCGGGGTAAGCAGAAGCCCGGCCTGTAACGTACTGAAGCCACGTAACTCCTCGAAGTAAAAGGGTAGAAGGAAGCCAGCGGCAAAGAGCGCCAGCATCGCGAGGATGAAGCTGATGTTGGCCGAAGCAAAGACCCGATCTGTCAGCAGATGAAAGCTGATAACAGGGTCTTTGACACGTCGTTCGACAAGCGTAGCAGCTACGAGCGCGGCTGCGCCAATGATCACCGAGGTGAACAAGCGCCACGAGGTCCAGCCCCATTCCTGCCCGAAGGAAATGCCCAAAATCAGCGAAGCCAGACCAACTGCCAGAAGGGCAGCTCCCGTCGGGTCGAATTGTCCCTGTCCGCGATGGAGTGGCTCTTTCAGCACGAACAGGGCGGCAATCACCAGGGCAATACCAATGGGAACGTTGATATAGAAAATCCAACGCCAGGTCAGGTATTGTGTAATGACCCCGCCTAATGTCGGGCCGGCACTGACACCCAGCGCGACCATAATGGAATTAAGGCCAAGTATCCGCCCACGTTCTTTGGCGGGGAAGGCATGGGTGAGCATAGAAATGTTCACTGCAAAGAGCAGAGCGCCACCCAGGCCCTGAAAACAGCGCGCGGCGATCAGAATGCCCAACGAAGGGGCCGCGCCAGATATTGCCGAGCCAAGCGTAAACGTGGCAATGCCCGCGATAAAAATGGGTTTGCGCCCGATCATATCGGCCAGCCGCCCGGCAGTGAGCAGCACTGCCGCAATCACGACTAGATACCCGATGATGATCCACTCGACTGCTCCGCTCAGCGGCACCTGGAAGGCGCGCGCTATCGAGGGCAGACTGATATTGACGATAGAGCTATCGAGGGTAGTCATGAAAGCGCCCGGCGCAGCCAGCGCGAAGACGGCCCATTTGTTGGCGCGCTCTTCCCAAAGCGCAGGTGTGGTGGCTACCTCTGGAGGCATCTTCACCACATGCGCGCCCAATGCCGCGCATGTGACCCCACCAGCTATTGGTTTATGTGGTGGTGGTCGGGATGTCTGTTGCTCTGGACGCTCGACCCCTGGCTGCTTCATTTCTTCTACTCGTTTGCTTCAGTGTGCTCTTGCCTATCTCCCCATTCGCCTCTTATCTCTGGCAGTGCAATGTTCACGCCAGACCTGCCATAGAGGGGAACCAGGCTCGACACCTGAATCAGGCCCTACAGCAGCGCTTTCAGGCGCTCGGTTGAGACATTGCGTCCGGTTAAGACGGCAGCCACCTTCTTTCCGCTGAGTCCAGGGATGCGCTGGTGCAGCAGTGCCGCCAGCACGACGGCGCCTGAGCCTTCGACGATGAGGTGATGCTGCTCGATATACCAGGCCATCGCCTGTGCAATCTCGCTTTCTTCCACCAGCACAATCTCATCGACATACTGGCGAGCCAGGTCATACATGGGGGAGCCTGGTTCGATATTGCCTGCCAGGCCATCGGCGAGCGAATCCAGCACTGTTACGGTGACCAGATGTCCGGCGTCAAAAGCAGCGCGCATCTGAGGCGAGGCCGTTGATTGCACGCCGATCACACGAATCCTGGGATTAACAGTTTTGGCCCACAGTCCGATACCCGAAATGATGCCGCCGCCGCCAGCAGGCACCAGCACTGCTTCGACATCGGGCAAATCTTCCAGGATTTCCAGGCCAATGGTGCCCTGCCCGGCCATAATTTGTGGGTCGTTGTAGGCCGAGACAAAGCGGCGCTTGCTTTCGCGCGCCAGCGCTATGCCCAGCGTTTCGGCTGCGTCGTAGTCAGCGCCTTCGATCAACAGTTCCACATATGCTGATGGATAGCGACGCAGCGCGGCGATCTTGGCAGGCGACCCACTTTTGGGAACGATCAATGTCGCGCGCGCACCCAAAGCGGTTGCTGCTTCGGCTACACCCAGCGCGTGGTTGCCTGCCGAAGCGGCGACGATGCCTGCCTCCCGTTCCTGCTCACTCAGCGTCATCAAACGGTTCAATGCGCCGCGAATCTTAAAGCTGCCGGTGCGCTGGAGATTTTCCAGCTTCAAATAGGCTTGCACTCCGCTCATTTCGGAGAGCGCGTCTGAACGCTCCAGCGGTGTCCGCACCACGCGCCCTTTCAGCCGCTGTGATGCCGCGACGATATTTGCCGGTGTCAGTTCGTGCTCGTAGGCCATAGATGCTCCTTTCTCTACCCTGCTAGCGATGTCTCAGCCCCTAGTGTCGGAAGTGGCGCTGGCCGGTTACGAGCATAGCGATGGCGTAGCGGTTTGCCATGCGAACCGCTTCATCGTCGCGAATGGAGCCGCCCGGCTGAATAATGGCGGTCACGCCCGCCTTGGCTGCTGCCTCCACGCTATCGGGGAATGGGAAATAAGCATCAGAGGCCAACACGCTGCCCCGCGCCCGCTGCCCGGCTTTCTCGACGGCAATCTGCACGCTGTAGACGCGGTTCGTCTGCCCGGCGCCCACGCCAATCACCATCAGCTTTTTTGCCAGAACAATAGCGTTAGATTTGACATGCTTGACGGCCTTCCAGGCAAAGAGCAGATCAGTCACTTCTTCCAGCGTTGGCTCGCGCTCTGTAACAACCTGACAGCGTAGTTCCTGCTCGGTAATCAGGTCGGGGGTTTGCACCAGAAAGCCACCACTCACCCGGCGCACATCCAGTTGCCAGGGCGCAAAGGCGCTCTTGGTGGCTGGCGGACCAATGACGGCGTTCGTCGAGAGCAGCCGCAGATTCTTCTTCTTGCGCAGCACGTCCAGCGCTTCTGGCTCATAGCCAGGGGCAATGATCGCTTCGTAGAAGATGGGGGCAAGCTCATTGGCGGTGGCTGCGTCGACCACGCGATTAAAGCCGATAATGCCGCCATAGGCGGAAATGGTGTCGCCCTGGTGAGCGCGCTTGTACGCTTCCACCAGCAGCTCTTTATCGCAGGCCAACCCACAGGGATTGGTATGCTTGATGATAACAGCGGTTGGCGCTGTGAAGCTCGCCACCGTGTTGAGCGCGGCGTCTAGGTCAAGAATGTTGTTGAAGGAGAGTTCTTTGCCTTGCAACATAGTTGCACCAGCAACGGTGGGCATCTGTTGTGGTGTACCGGGCGTTGTGCCGCCTGGTTTTTGGTCTTCAGGCGGCTTGGCGGCCTTGATAGGGGCTGGCCCCGTCTTTTTCCAGCGATAAAATGCCCCCTCCTGGTGGGGATTTTCGCCGTAGCGCAGCGGCTGTATTTTCTCTAGCGCGATGGTCAGTTCATCGGGAAAGAGGCTGCTATCAAGCTGGCGTAAATACGTGGCAATATGCGTGTCATAGGAGGCGGTGTGTTGGAAAGCATAGGCGGCCAATCGTCGGCGCGTTTCCAGATGGACCGCGCCGTGTTCCTGCAACTCGCGCAGAACAGTTTCATAGTCGCTGGGGCGGACCACGACGACGACATCCTGAAAATTCTTGGCGGCGGCGCGGAGCAATGTGACACCGCCAATGTCGATGTGCTCCAGGGCTTGTTCCAGGGTGACGTCTGGCTGAGACACAGTTTGGGTGAAGGGGTAGAGGTTGCACACTACCAGATCGATGGGGGCAATGCTGTGCTCGGCAAGTTGCTCCATATGCTCTGGTTCGTCGCGTTTGGCGAGGATGCCGCCATGAATCGTGGGATGGAGCGTTTTCACCCTTCCACCCAGAATCTCAGGAAATCCGGTCAGATCAGAAACTTGTGTGACGGGAAGAGCGGTGGCAGCCAGTTCCGCAGCGGTGCCACCTGTGGAGATCAATTCAGCACCCAGGGAGTGAAGGGCCTGGGCAAAGCTGACTACCCCTTCTTTATTGGCTACGCTGAGCAATACGCGCATGCTCGCGGCGCTCCTTTCTTACCAGCTTGCTGCTCTGGGCGCAGAAGCCAGAACGCAGATAGTCAAGTCCGAGCCAGCGTTCTCTGGCCCTTCATGGGATCGAGGGTTTTTCTCAAATAACAAGGGCGCTCCCTGGATTACGCTGTTTGCGCAATGGGCGCCAGACGCTCTGCAAGGCGATGCGCACGGTGCTGCCCGATATAGCGTGCTGCTGCTGTCTCCAGTTCCGGCAGGATTCGGGCCGAGAAAGCCGGAGGAACAGCGTGCAGCGATGCCAGCAGCGCTGGTGGCATCGCCGCCTGAGTGAAGATCGCCTCAATTAATGGTTCGGCCAATTCCCCCAGGTCTTTGCTGGTTACCTGCACCAATTCTTCAAAATAGCGCTCGGCTTCTGTGGGGGGACGCCGCTGGACAAATCCTACTGCCAGCAGCTTAGTGGCAACGATTCGTGCCTGGAAGAGCGATAAACCGCACCGCCGCGCGATGGTTGCCAGGGTGTCGCGTCCATTGACGGCTTGTAAAAAGCGCCATTGCAGATCAGTCAATTGAATGTGCTGCGCTTGTGGCGGAGGATATGGCGGACAAAAGAGGATGATCTGAAGCGTGGGGATATGTGCCAGGATGCTGGACCACTCGTCAATGCGCCGCACGCCCTCCATGAGCATACTTTCGTTGGTCTGCGTGATCGTGCGATTGGGGGAGCGCAAGCCATCAATAAATTGGAACGTGCCTGCTTGCCACAAAAAGAGGCTGAGGAGCGCATCTTCTCCCTGAAGCGAGAGGAGTTGAGCACCGGTTATCTTCCCATCCACGAAGTAGATGCGCCCTACGGGTGGCGCTGGGTGTGTGGCTGAGGTTGGCTGCTGATAGCCAATGGGTGTCAGTTCCAGAGCGCCAGTCTTCCGGCTTAGCTCAAACAACTGAATCAGTTCGGTGAGATGGAAATCTTGCAGCAATCCTTCCAAGCCGCAGCTCCCTTGCGTGGCTCCACGCTTGCCTTTGCAGGCCCACACCTTAGAGGTGCGACATGACGCTCTTGCTAATCGTTCGCAGGGTTGGAAATACGCCAGTGCCTTCAACGGCAACCGCTTCAAATGCTGGCACACGCCGCCGATTGAGATAGCGATCCAGCGTTGAGACTGGCAGCGCTCCGGTCACATCACGCTTGTTCCATTGAATGACAAACGGGAAATTTCCCAGGTCTTTGCCCAGGTAGCGCATATTGGTTTCAAGCTCAATGATACTTTGAAAGTTTTCTTCTAATCGGTCTTTTTGAGAGTCCACAACGAAGACAACGCCGTCGGCACCATTCAAGACGGCTACGCGCGTGCGCTCATAGAGTACCTGACCCGGAACGGTATAGAGATGGAAGCGGGTGCGGAAGCCGTGTACTGCGCCCAGGTCGAGCGGCAGAAAGTCAAAGATGAGCGTGCGTTCTGTCTCGGTGGCGATGGAGATGAGTTCGCCTTTGCCGTCGCCTGGTATCTGGCGATGGACATATTGTAAGTTGGTGGTTTTGCCACAATAGCCAATACCATAATAGACGATCTTGCAGTGAATCTCACGCGCGGCGACATTAATAAGCGCCATACACTCTCGCACCTCCTACAACATGGTCCTCTGGCGCTAACTGGAAAGAGGAGTGATTCTGAAGTCTCTTTTTCAACTGAGCATTATATCTGGACGCCGCGCGAAGCTCGTGCTTCGCGCCTGGGCGTAATGGGCATCCAGCAAGAACTACCGGCGGAAGAGGGCTGCTCATGATGTTATTCGCGGAAAAGCAGATCAATGGTATCTTCAACCGACGAGCGAAACTGTACGTTCACGACCTTTTCCCGAACGCGACTGGTGTCGGTGCGCACTCTTTCCAGCACGCGCAAGAGTTCATCGCTGGCTTTTTTTGCCAACACCTTGACCAGCCCGATATGGGTCAGCTTGTCGAAGACGGTGACAAGCAGCCATTGATCGGCAATCAAGCTGGTGTAAATGCTTTCATGGATGCCTTGTTGGAAGATGGCTTTGAAATCGCTCTCTCCCAAGAGTTCGGCAACATGGCGCGAGGAAGAAAAGGCGCCTGCCAGTAATGCGCCTAAGGCCGTCGAGTCGCGCTGCATGTTGCCCTGGCTTTGTGTGGCGATGACTTGCCCGCTTTTATCGAGCAGCATCACATAGCTGGCGCTGGTATCCTGCATAAGCTTTGCCAGCATACCCGAAATCGCCAGCAACTCTTTGTCCGAGATGACCAGGTTTGAGAGTTGTTCCATCCGCTCTGCCCTCCGCTTAGCCGTTTGCCCGTGGGGATCATGCACATTATAGCAGAACCAGGGAAAGCAGAAAAGGGTTCTTGAGCGCCAGCCGATAGGTGATAGCCCAATTGTCCTACCGCTGGCTGAAAGCTAAGTGCTACGAGAGCAGCGGCGCGACCCTGGCACCAGGGTCGCGCCGCTGCTCTCGTAGCACTTCCTCAAAACCTTCGCTGAAGGGGCGATTACAGATGTTGACAACGCAGGGAAATGATGCCCGGCGCAAAATGGTTAGCCTTCTGTAAATACTCCTGCTCGTTTGCTTCAATCATCAGCTTGTGCATGACGACCACGTCCGCATCGGGAAGTGGTTCGGTGGGCTGGAGACATAACTCCATAATGGCGCAACCGCGTTCATACACTTTGACCAGCCCGCCCGCGCCAGGGATGCGATAGACGCGATGCTCGATGGTTGGGCTGGTGATCTCCAGATAGCCAAACTTGAGGAGTTGCTGGTATTGCGCTTCGGTCAGCATTTCGCGCAGCAGCGATTTGGCGCGGCTTTCTGCCGACAAATGCTCGCTGACTGAATCGCGCCAGCGTCCCACACTGCCATCGGAAGATTGTGAAAGGTAGTAGATGGCGATCAGCAAGAACAGGAGCCAGATGCCTAAGAGTAGGCTGAGCGACTCCCACATGAAGATCAGCCTCCTACAACACGGGGAACCATCACAATTTGCTCGGCAGTCTGGTCAAACCGCTCAATCCGCTCGATGGGTTTGCCAGTCTCGACCTTAAAAGCCGTTGCCCCCCGTGCGCGCTCTTCGTTAAAGATGCGCTCGGCCTCACGGATGGCGGCAATGGCTTCAGGATCGCTCACTTCTGCTTTTTGAAGCTCCCATGTCACTCGATCATCACCGCGTCGGGACATCACACGCAGCATACCCATAACCAAGTCCTGCCTTTCAAAATGTGCTCACAGACGCTGATTTCTGCATCCATCACTGGAATGCAGCACACCTCTCCGGGTGTGTGGCCCTCTTCAAGCAAGTGACCGGATGGGTCTGTTCCAGCCGTGGAGGGAGAGGCATACCTACTGCCTTGTTGCTCAGCCGAATGCTACGAGTATTCACTTAGCAATAACTGTGCCACGTCGGTTGTTTGGGGAAGCCTTCAGGTGGCCTGGGCCTTTTGGTGTGAGGCGTTCAAACAGCTATGTGAAAAGACTCCTCACACAAAAACGCTACTGCATAGAATATGCCTGAATCAGTAACGTTCAAAGGCTGATTGTTCGGGTGAGCAGGCTGTCGTATGTAGATATTTTGCGCTACATGCCCACGCTACTTGGAGAGGCGAATGAAGAACGCGCTACGAGAAAACGCTGAGGTATCTGCCACAAGCATAGCATCAAGATGGCGGGTCAGTCAAGAGGCGAATCATTTGAAAATTTCTTGCGCGGGCCTGGTCGTGTATGCTATACTGTCCGTCGGCACTCTTAAAGGAGGTATCAAGAAATGCTGGAACTGGTCAAGCAAATAGAGGCGGACTATCTGCGAGAAGAGCCGCCCCAATTGGAATCAGGCGACACGGTGCGTGTGCACGTGAAAGTGATCGAGCGCACGGAACGCTTGCAGGTGTTTGAGGGGATTGTGATTCGCATGCACGGGCAGGGGATCAACCGCAGCTTCACGGTGCGCGCTGTCAAGCATGGTGTGGGTGTGGAGCGCACCTTCCTCTTGCATTCGCCGCGTGTTGACAAGATCGAAGTGGTGCGGCATGCCGAGGTGCGCCGCAAGCAGCTTTATTTTATGCGCAAACTTTCAGGCAAGGCGGCACGTCTGCGGGAGCGTCGCGAGCAGTAGGAGGCGCGATCTATGCCATCGCGCAAGCCGAAAGCCACAGCACCTGGCGACCCTGCGTTGACCGTGCCAGCAGTTCGCATCACTCCCACGCTTGAGGAGGAAGAGCGCCTTGTTCTCCAGGGGCATACGCTCATTGCTGGTCTGGATGAAGCAGGGCGTGGTTGTCTGGCCGGGCCGGTGGTGGCCGCGGCGGCGATCTTGCCGCTGGCGGATGATTGCTTGCGCCTTTTTGCCGGAGTGCGCGACTCCAAACAGTTGAGCGTTGCCCAGCGCGAGCGTCTCTATGCAGTGGTGATAGAGCGCGCGGTTGGGGTGGGTGTGGGGGTGGTTTCCGTGGCATCCATTGATCGCTATAATATTTTGCGCGCGACACGCCTGGCGATGCAGCAGGCGCTTTCGGCGCTTCCGGTGCGCCCAAGCTATTTGCTGCTGGATGCGTTGAAGCTCCCCGCTGTGAGTCTTCCTCAGCTAGCCTTGATTAAAGGGGATGCGCGTTGCCTTTCGATTGCAGCGGCCTCGATCATTGCCAAAGTTACACGCGACCGGCTGATGCAAACCCTGGATGAGCAATATCCTGGCTATGGATTTGCCCAACATAAGGGCTATGGGACCGCTGAGCATAAGCTTGCGCTTGCCAGGTTGGGGCCTTCGCCCGCTCATCGCCGCACCTTTGCCCCGGTGCGCGCGCTGTTAGAAACGCAGCAGCTTTCCCTCAATCTCTGACGCTGCGACTGGTTCTATTCAGAGCCAGTGCCCTCTTGCTTACATAGATAAAGCTGCGTATCAGGCTTCTAACTGCCAGTGGTTTGGGGGCATTTCTGTCTCGCTTGGCATCAGGACAGCCCGCACGAGGCGTTCCGGGTCGTGGCGCACGTAGTGATCGGTGCCGATGGAGGTGAGCCGATCAACGACGACCTCAGGCACTAATTCCTTAACTTGTTCTACATCAGCCTTCACGGCATGTTGCTGCTGCTTTGCGTACAGTTCGACCAGATGCTCAGGCAGAAATCCATCGTGGAGGATGACCCGATCAACACGCCCGCCCAGATAATGATGAATTTCGCGCACAAAATCAGATGCTTTGAATCCGTCTGTTTCTCCGTGCTTGGTCATCAGATTACACACGTAGACTTTTTCGGCTTCAGATTCCCGAATGGTGCGAGCAACATCCTCAACCAGCAGATTGGGCAGAATGCTGGTGTAGAGATCACCAGGGCCAATGATAATGACATCAGCGCGTCGCAGCGCCCGAATGGCCTGGGCACAGGCAGGAGTTGATTCGCTCAGGAAAATCCTCTTGATGGCTGGCAGCGGGCCGGGGTCTTTCAACCCACGGGTGTCAATATCTGTTTCTCCACAGATGACGCTGTCATCTTCCAGTTCGGCACACAGGGTGGTGTGCGCCAGCGTGACGGGAAGGACGGCTCCAGCCGTTTCCAAAAGCTCCTGCGCGTCTTGCACCGCCAGCAAAAGCTCCCCGCCATTGATCTCTTGTAAGGCTGAGATAATGAGATTTCCCAGGCTGTGGCCGCCTACCCCCTCCACTCGGCTGCCGTTCTCCCCGTTCCCGTTCTGATTGACATTGATGCCCATGGGGAAGCGAAAATTAAAAATGTCGCGCCAGAGCACACCATTGCGCGACAGAGCGACGAGGGCTTGCCGCAAATCGCCAAAGGGAAGCTGCCCAAATTCGTCCATCAGTCGGCGCGAGCTGCCACCACTATCCGCCATAGAGACGACAGCGGTGATTGCAAAGGGGTATTTTTTGAGATTGGAGAGCACGGCAAAGGGTCCAGTGCCTCCTCCAAGGGTAACTACTCGTTTGCCTGCCAACCGAGAGCCGAATCGGTGGGGTGCATCCATCACTGCCTCCTGTGTTCTGTAAAGCCCGTGAGTTCACCGTATTATATCCTAATGGCATAGCTTCAAACATAGTATCGCCTGGAGATAAAAGCTTTAAAGTCCTCGCCAGGGCGCTGCTCCGCATATCCCAGGTCTCTTAACAGGATGTTAAGAGACGGCGCGTAAAGGAGGACTATTTTGCCCCCTCCAGTGGCTTGTGCTACAATTTCGAGCAAAGAATAAAGGGCGTGCCTGGCGGAATAGCTTAGAGGACAACGCAACAAGCATACCATTACGCATAAGGGATGGTATTTGGAAGGTATGGAGACGGTGGATATCGATTTTTTACTGACTCGCGGCGTGGCACAGGTAGAAAAGGAATCAGAACTGCGCCGCTTGTTGGAGGCTAGCGGGCGCAATGGGCGACCACTGCGGGTGAAGCTGGGGCTTGACCCACGCAACCCTGATTTGACCTTAGGGCATGCGGTGGTGCTGCGTAAACTGCGCCAGTTTCAACTGCTGGGGCATCAGGCAGTCGTGATTGTGGGCGATTGGACGGCCAGGCTGGGCGACCCCAGCGGGCGTTCAGATGCCCGCGAGGTGCTTTCAGCCGAGCAAGTCAAGGCCAATGCCGAGAAGTATCTGGATCAATTTTATCAAATCGTTGATCGCGAGCAGACAGAGGTGCGCTGGCAGAGCGAGTGGTTTGACCGCTTTACGCTGACCGATGCTATCCGCCTGGCGGGCAATAAAACCGTTGCGCAGATGCTTGAGCGCGATGACTTTTCCAAACGCTATCATTCTGGCACCGAGATTTATATCTCCGAGTTTCTTTATCCTTTGTTGCAAGGGTATGATTCAGTTGCCGTAGAAGCGGATGTAGAACTGGGCGGAACTGACCAGACGTTTAATCTGCTGGTGGGGCGCGAGCTTCAGGGACGGGTAGGCCAGCCGCCGCAGCAAATCCTGACCTGTCATCTGATTGTGGGCCTGGATGGCGTGCAGAAGATGGGCAAGAGCCTGGGCAATTATATTGCGCTGATGGCATCGGCGAACGATATGTACGGCAAGCTGATGTCTCTGCCCGATCAGACGATGATGACCTATTTTGAAACGCTGACGACTGTGCCAACGGCAGAACTGAGCGAGATGCAGCGCCAGATGGAGGCGGGAAGCCTGAATCCGCGCGATGTGAAGATGCGCCTGGCCCGCGAGATCGTGACCGAGTTTCGTTCGGCTGAAGCTGCGCGCGAGGCCGAGGGGGCGTTTGTGCGCCAGTTCCAGAAGCGCCAGCTTCCTGAGCAGATTCCTGATCATAAGCTGGCTGAGCCAACCTCTCTGATAGAGTTGATTGCGAGCACTTGGTACCTTGCCGCCAGTCGGAGCCGGGCGCGTGACCTGATTCAGCAGGGCGGCGTCTATTTCTATCCTGAGGGCGAGCAGAGCGAGGCGCAGCGAGTTACTGACGTTAACTTTGTGGTGCCAGCCAAAGATGGAGCGATCATACAGGTCGGGAAGCGTGATTTCAGACGTATCCGAGCCTCGTAGCGTTCGTTTCGTCGCAGCCGCTGGGATGAGCACGCCCGAGCGGAAAGTTGGTGCAACTCTGGTTCCCATAATGCGTAGTTGTAGATAGAAGCATTGGTATCACTTGTGGTGCTGTGTCGCGGTGGCCTGGGGAGTATCCAGGGAGGAACATTCGATGGCTGAGATTATTGAGTGCCCGTCTTGTGGGAACTCATTTCCCGGCGGCACACGCTTTTGTTCGGAGTGCGGCGCTACGCTGACGGGTGCTTTAGTCAAGCAGGCGACAGGGATGCTTCCAGCCAATCGCCTGCTTCAGGACCGCTACTTAATTTTGAAGAAGCTTGCCCAGGGCGGACAAAGCGCGGTCTATCTGGTGGCGGACACGCTGAAAAACAGCGCGCAATATGCCCTGAAGGAGATGAGCGAATCGGAACTGAGCCTGGCCGAACGCAAGCAAGCTATCGCTGACTTCCAGCGCGAGGCTGATATGCTGCGTCTGCTCAATCATCCGGCGCTAGCGAAGGTGTACTCGACCTTTATCGAAGACGCCAAGCATTATATGCTGATGGAGTATGTGGCAGGGCGTAATTTGGAGGAGATATTGGCTGAGGCTGGCAAGCCGCTGGCTGAGACCCAAGTAGTGTCCTGGGGCATTGCCATGTGTGATGTGCTGGCCTATCTGCATCGCCAGTCTCCTCCGATTATTTACCGCGACCTGAAGCCCTCGAATATTATTGTGCGGCCTGATGATACGGTAAAACTGATCGACTTTGGCATAGCCCGCTTTCATCAGACGGGCCAGAGTAAAGATACTGTTTGCCTGGGCACCGATGGCTACGCGCCTATCGAGCAGTACAGTGGCAAGACGGAGCCAGGCTCGGATATCTATGCTCTGGGGGCGACGCTCTATCAATTACTGACTAATAAAGTACCCGCCGCCGCGCCAACGCGCGTGGCGAATGTTGCCAGCTTTTTGCCGCCGCGCCAGCTTAATCCAGCACTTTCGGGCGCAGTGGAGGCGGTCATTTTGCGCGCGATGGAGATTCATCTGACACAGCGCTATGTGAACGCTGATGAGATGAAAGTGGCCCTGGAGGGGATTGGACGGCACTCCACCACGACGCTGGTTGCCACGCAGAGGAGTGTGCCGCGCCGGGTCACCACAACGGTCAGGGCACCATCCTCATCCACGCTGCCTGTCCTCTACCATCGGTCTGCAAGCATCTCGCCTGGTCAAGATACAGTCAGCCTGAATCTCGAGCCAGCAGATGCTCCACTGGCAGATGAGCCGGTCTTGCGCGTCTATCCCGATGATTCACTCCACTTCGGCGTGGTCAATACCAGGCAGCCCTACCAGCGACAGTTTGTCATCGAGAATAAGGGGGCCGAGCCGCTTCAGGCCACGATTACCAGCGATAGCCCTCAGGTGCTGCTTGATGTCGAGGCGATCCATGATCATCGGGCGCGCATTACTGTCTGGCTGAAGCCATTTGCCCTTGATGCCCGGCATTATGAGAGCGAGATTACGATTGCCAGCAATGGTGGGACCGAAACGCTTGATGTCTATTATTCAGTCGGGATGGCTGGCGCGGCTACTCGCGGCCTGACACCCATGACGCAAGATCGGCGCGTTGGCAGGCCGAACCTAGCGGGCCTGATTGCTATTGGGCTGTGCCTGGCCTGGCTGCTGAGCCAATTCTTCGCCCAGATGGGGCCCCATCTGGGCAGATTCCATTAAATTGCCGCATCGAAGAGATGAGGCGCAGAACGTCGTAGGAGTGTAGGCGCGTATGGCAGAGGCAAAAATTGGGGTTATCGGCGGTAGTGGACTGTATCATATGGAGGGGATGACGGATGTGGAGGAGGTACAGGTAGCAACGCCCTTTGGCGCGCCCAGCGATGCAATTACGGTTGGGCGCGTGGAGGGCGTTTCGATTGCATTTTTGCCTCGCCATGGGCGCGGCCATCGGCTCACCCCGACTGAAGTGCCCAGCCGGGCGAATATCTACGCGCTGAAGAGTCTGGGCGTTGAATGGGTGATTTCGGTGAGCGCGGTGGGCAGCATGCGCGAAGATGTCGCGCCGCTCGACCTGCTCATCCCTGATCAACTTTTTGATCGTACCAAGAGCCGCGTCAACAGCTTCTTCGAGGGCGGTCTGGTCGTTCATTGCTCTTTCGCTGACCCATTTTGCCCGACGCTGGCGGATATCCTCTGGCAATCGGCCCAGGAACTGGATGATGTAAAGGTGCATCGAGGGGGAACGTATCTGTGCATCGAAGGCCCGCTCTTTTCGACAAAAGCGGAATCACGCATCTATCGCCAGTGGGGCGTCGATGTCATCGGCATGACAGCGTTGCCGGAAGCCAAACTGGCGCGCGAGGCCGAACTATGCTATGCCACCATTGCCTGCGCGACCGATTATGATGTCTGGCACGATACAGCTGAGTCAGTCACCGTAGAGATGGTGATTGGCAACCTGATGAAGAACGTGGCGAACGCGCAACGCATCATTCGCGCCGTGGCAAAGCGCATTCCGACAGATCGGGCGCAGAATGCATGCGCATGCCCGCATGCCCTGGAGTCTGCCATTCTCACCGATCGCAGCCGCATTCCGGCGGATGTGCGCGAGAAGTATCGCCTGCTGGCGGGTAAATACCTCAGCTAAGCTCGGCCTTCTCAGTCCTGGCTCTCATGCCTCATGTCTGGGCTTTTTATGCCCCGTTATGACTCTGCGCTTCTGGCTGCTTAAAGCGCGCGGTGGATGCGCCAATAGCTCAGGCCAAGGATGGGCAGCGCAAGCAGATAGACCCAGAGTAGGCCATCCATCCAATTCCAGCCGAAGAAGTAATAGATGCCAACGAATGCATACAGCAGCATTCTGCTGGGTCGGATGATGCCTTGGGACGAGACGGCCAGCACTTGATGAATAAGCAGCATCGTGACCAGGCTGGTGTAGATGTACACAAAAATCACACCAAGAACAGGATTTATCAAGCCCTTCCAGATTAAACCGCCAACAGTCAAGGCCACGACTGCTTCATCGCAAAAGGCATCGGTGAAGGAACCTTTGGAGGAGGGGGCGCGATGATAGCGTGCCAGGACGCCATCAACTCCGTCAAGAAAGACCGAGCCAACCAGAAGCCAGAAGGCGATGTCGAAGCGCAGCCGGGCGACGAAGAAAAAACCAGCGCCCAGCACGACTGAGCACCAGGAGAGCATATCTGGCGTGATATGCAGGGCATCAAGCCCGGCTGCTAGCGGAAGTAAGAGGGTCTGGCGCAGGCGCTGCCAGGGATAGAGGAAGTGTCTTTCGCTTTCGCTGTAGAGACTTGGCCGCGCCTGCGGTGGTGGTTGGTTTGTCTGTCCGGTTTCTGGTTCTCGTATCTCTCCTGGTGTGCTCATTGCCATGTCCGCTGGCGGGTTCGATCACGAAGCGCAGGTATAGGCTGGATAAAATGACCCTGCATGAACGTTTGGCAGATTTCCAAGCAGGCTCAGAAAAATGCAGTCGGCTACGGGAGCCTGGAACAGCCCTTCATCCCCGTTCTCTTTCATGACCACGACGGTATATTGTGGCGTCTGGCCTGGTGCATCAGGGGCCAGCGAGATAAACCAGGAGTGTGGGTCAGGACCCCCAAGCTGCGCTGTGCCGGTTTTGCCGCCCATATTGGAGCGCGTGTTTGCAGTAAGGCCCGCTGAACCTTGCTGCACGACCCCATGCATGGCCTCGCGCACCTCTTCGGCAGTTTGAGCGCTGATGATCTGGCCGTTGGTGACGCCATTGCCAGTATACGGCACAGGACTCACCGCTGCCACTGTTTTAGGGTCGACGCCATGTGGCACCACTTTGTAAAGCAGATGTGGTAAGAGGCCAACGCCATTATTGGCAACAGTATCGGTGATAAACGACATTTCCAGCGGCGATACCTGCAAGAACCCCTGCCCGAACGCATCCGCTGCCAGGTTGACCGGATCAGTCTCTGCGCCGTTCTGGCCGGTAAAATCGACCCGGCTGGCCTTGACAGGAAAATCAAACGGGAATGGCTGCTTATTCGCTGCGTTCGTATCGATCATGCCGAAGCGCTGGAAGTAATTCAGCCAGGTGGAGGCTCCTATGCTCACTCCAATGCGCGCGTAAATAATATTGTCGCTATAGATGTAGCCATGCTCCACGTCAATAGGGCAAGCTGGCGGGATGCCATAGGTTGGCAAGTCCTGGTCCTCGAAGGTGTGGCCGTTGACGGTATAACTGCGTGCTGAGGAGTTTTGGGCCAGACAATTGCCGCCGCCATAGGTGGGGTTGGTTAATGTGACCTTACCACTGTCCAGGGCAGCGCTCAATGTCATGGTCTTGAACGTTGAGCCAGGAATGTAAAGATTGGTTGGGCGGACCAGCAGCGGCGTATTGGGATCACTCGTGAGTTGCTTGAAGTATTCAGCGCCGATGGTGCTGGTCAGGTCGGGTGTTGGTGTGGCCGTGCTGGTTGGGCCTGGTGGCGGATTGGTCTTTGCGCCTGGGCAGACAGGGTCGTTGGCATCAGCCGTGTCATTGACGTAGAGGCGGCAAGGGGTATAGTCGCCGATCTCATTGGCGTTGAAGTACGGGCGGCTGAGCATGCCCAGAATCTCGCCAGTGTGCGGGTCCGTCACGATGATCGAGCCAGCATGATTATGGGCAGCATTCTCGGAAGGTTGATTGTAAAGCTGCTGCATCAGCGCGCCATCTTTTTGCTGGCAGAGCGGTGGGATTGGCTCGTTGGGAGGAGCGCCAACGGTGCCCCTGGGAAGGTTATAGATTGGCTCCCCCAGCACGCCGCCAGGTTCGTCGTAGGTAATATCGTACTGCTTATCAATCATATTCTGAACACGCGCATCAATGGTCAAATAGATATCTGAACCATTGACGGCGCGATGCAAGGTCTGGTCCCAGAAATTATTGATGGCATCCTGACCCGTGGCTTGCTTGCCAGTCAGAATGTCATCATATGCCTCTTCCAGCCCTGTTTCTCCGTAAATATAGCTGAAGTATCCAATGATGGGTGAAAGCGAGGGAAAGCAATAATAGCGCCGATAGTTACAAGGGGCCTTGGGGTCAGCCTGTGAATAGGCGAGCAAGACGCCATTGCGATCATAGATGTTGCCACGTACTGGCTGATTTCCGATATCACAAAGACTGGGATTATAGGTGCTGGTGGCAAGCGCTTTGGACTGGAATACTTGCCAGTAAACGACACCAACGCTTAGCAGCATAAACAGTGCCAGAAAGACGTTGGTTAACCGGCTGATGCTCCTATGTACGGTCATTCCTGTTTCTCCCGCGTTGCCTTATTGTGCTCTTTATTTCTCTTTTGAGCGAAGGTCTCTTCTCACCTGGCATGGATGCTCCTGTCAGACTCTGCTGGGCAGTGTAGCATGCACCCCTCGCTGTTGTCAAAACGAGCAGAGGCGCGCAGTTGGTCACTGCTGGGCGGATACCTGTGAGCTATTTCACAATATTTTGGCAGACGCCTGGCGGTTGTGGAGGCGGCAGCCCTGCGCAAAAATTGACTTTCATCAGGGGGCGCGATATAGTGACAAGGAAGGCATCTGATTGGATGAAGCCAGATGGTTGCTTTGTGGGGAGGATGCCAGATGTCTGGTCACGGCTCTGGGGAAGCCTGAGGTAGCATCGGCCATGAGTGAAACGAACGCTGAAGAGGATAATTCCTCCAGCGCGTTTGCCGGGGAACATCGTTCGCTGGGAGCGCGTTCGCTGGCTGATGAGTTTGTGGCGCGCTTCTGGGGCGTGCGTGGAAGCTATCCGGTTTCTGGCGGGGCAGACCAGCAGATTGGTGGGAATACGTCCTGTGTGGAGGTGCAGGTAGGAGGACACGAGATTATCCTGGATGCTGGGACGGGTCTGATTCCCCTTGGCCGACGCTTTCGAGAGAGCTTGAACGTGTCCCCGCCAACGATTACGATCATCTTCAGCCATCTACATTACGATCACATTCTTGGCTTGCCCTTTTTTGACCCACTCTATCAGCCTGGAACCAGGCTCTATCTGGCCGGGCCTCGCCTGGCGGGCCGAGATTTTTCTGATATGCTTGGTCGAGCCATTACCTCGCCATACTTCCCGGTTGATTTGCACGATGCGCCTTCCACCTGCCAGTTTTACACCATAGAGCCTGGCGATTATCTCCAGTGGCGTCCCGGCGATTTGCAACCACATGTGCAGCGTGAGCAACTCAATGGCGGCCAGAAACGGCCCACTGGCGATGATGTGCGTATGCGTTTCTTACATTCAGCTGCCCATCCCCGCAACGGCTGTTTGATTTCGCGGATTGAGTACCAGGGGCATAGCCTGGTCTATGCGACTGATGTCGAATGGGGGCAGGCCGATAGCCAGCAATTGGTCCACTTTGCCGAGGGGGCAGACCTGCTGATTCATGACGCGCAGTACAGCGAGGAGGATTATTTCGCCTCGAAGCGTGGATTTGGACATAGCACGGCGCATATGGCAACCGAGGTTGCGCGCGCGGCTGGGGTAAAACATCTGCTGCTCTTTCATCACGACCCTGAGTATGATGATGATGCGCTTGAGCATCTGCAAAACACAGCTCAGCGCGCCTTTCCTGAAACGCGCCTGGCCTTTGAGGGCCTGGAGGTGTCATTGCTTCAGGCTCCTTAACCGCTTTGCTGCTGTGAAAGCAATCGACAGAGCAGCTTGCGTAGGGCTGTTGGACTCAGTATAATAGTCAATACCATGCCTGCCCGCAGGGCAATACAGAAGGGGGAGATCGGATATGGCGAACAAAGAACAGCGCTCCGCCAAGGAAAAAAAGAAGCCAAAGAAGGATGGAAAGAAGAGCAGCGGCGCGAAAACGCAAGGATGATGAGGCCCTATGAATGTCATCTTCATTGTCATGCTGTTTGCTGCCTTTGTGGTCAGCATCTGCATTCACGAGTCGGCCCATGCTCTGGTAGCTCTGGCTCTGGGAGACCCAGGGCCTCGCAATGATGGGCGCATCAGCCTGAACCCGCTGCGACAGATGGCAGGGATGGGCACGGCTGTGGCAATTGTTTTAGCGTTTCTCTATGGAGGGCTGGGGCTGGCGCTTGGATGGGGTAAGCCAGTCCGTTTTGACGCGCTCAAATTAAAGGCAGGGCCAAACTTTGGCACAGTGCTTGTGGCGCTGGCTGGACCGCTGGCAAACCTTCTGCTGGGTGTGGGTGGCGCCTTTGCCCTCCAGGCAATTCCGCAATCTCCGCAGTTCTTTCAAGATATTACGCGCTGTCTGCCGGGTGAAACAGCCCTCCAATGTGTTGGAGGTTCTTTGCCCTGGTGGTCGCTGCGTGGCGAGCAACTGCTCTTTGCTTTTATCGTCGTGAACATCGGGTTGTTCCTGATCAACATTCTTCCGCTGTATCCATTGGATGGCTATCGCGTGGTGTTTGCGCTGCTCCCCAATCGCCAGGCAGTGTCGTTTCGCCGCGCCGAGCCATATATGGAGTTGATCATCCTGGGGATTATTTTTCTGCTGCCTATGCTGCTTCAGATTTCAGGCGCGCCGCAGGAGTTAAATCCGCTCTACTGGATATACCAGGGAATAAACGCAATTGTGTTTGCCATCGTGAATCCGGTCTATGTGAACTTTCCGGTAATATAATGGAGTAAGGGTGCGAGCCGTTTATCGTGTTTCACAGGCCTGGCATTTATTGACGGCGCGCGTGCAGCCAGAGGAGCAACCGTTTATTGGCGCTCTGCTTCCTTCTGCTGCGCGCGCGTTGTTTCTGACGATGTCGGCTGGCGATCAACGGCATTGTCTCAATGTTTGTTATGCACTGGAAGCCCAGGGTTGTCATGATCGTGATCTCTTGGCCGCGGCCTTGCTGCACGATGTTGGCAAGGGAGGGGGACGGGTACGCTTCTGGATGCGCCCGGTGGTTGTGCTGATGCGTGCTTTGGCCCCTGGATTGCTACAAATGTTGGCGGCCTCACCTGATCCATTCTGGCGCCGCCCTTTTTATGCTGCCTGGCATCATGCCGACATTGGCGCTGATCTGGCTGCGGCGGCAGGCGTCACAGAACGTGTGGTGTTGCTCATTCGCACCCATCATGACCCGCGTGGCCCGGCAGCAGCCTTGCACGCTGTAGACGAGCAGCACTGAATGAGCATGCGCGGGAGCGCATACTATCTTCTGGCCGGTGGAGTGTTTGATGGCTACACTTGATGATCTCAACGGCGCAAGGGTTCTGACCGATACCCGTACGATCTCTGCTGTTGCTTCTCCTCCCTCTCCTTATACGATTCATTTGTCTATCTTCGAGGGGCCTCTGGACCTGCTCTTGCACCTTATTGAGCGCCGCCAGATGGAAATTACCGCTATCTCGCTGGTTGCGGTGACCGATCAATTTTTGGAGTATGTTCAGAACTGGCAAGAAGAAGAGCCGCCGATGGCGCGCCTGGCCGAGTTCATCACAGTTGGCGCCAAATTGCTCTTTATTAAATCGCGCAGTTTGCTGCCGCAGCCGCCGCGCGACGATGAGTCCTCGGAGGTCGATGAGGCGATGGCCGAGGCCGAAGAACTGCGCCGTCATCTGCTGGAGTATAAGCTTGCTAAAGAGATTGCCCGCCTGCTCCGAGAGCGTGAGGCTGCCGGTCTGATGAGCTTTCCGCGCCCTGGTCCGGTTATCCCGGCGGATGATCTACTGGCGTGGGCGCCCCCCAAACTGGTGGGCCTGGAGGTCGAGGCGCTGGCGGCAGCGTTTCATCGCGTACTGGAGGAGCGACGACGCACCCAGCCGGAACCGCTGCCTTTGCCGGTGGTGCGCGTGAGCGATAAGATTACCGAGATTGAGGCGGCTCTGGCGGCGCATGGTCGTGTGATTTTCGAGGATTTGCTGCGCGCGGCCACCTCGCGGCTGGCGGTGGTGGTGACCTTCCTGGCGGTGTTGGAACTCTGGCATGAGGAGCGCATTCAGGTCACACAGGAGAGGCTTTTTGCCCCGATGCTCATTCTGCCTGGCGAGCGAGTCCCTGTTCAGACGGCTGCGGTAGCTCCAGCCCCTTCAACTTCTGACGACTAGCGCCAGCCCGCTCACGACCAGCACCATGCCAGCCAGTTTGGGGAGGGTGATCGGTTCGCCCAGCAGCAGATTAGCCAGCACTAATGCAATACCTGGCACCAAAAATGAATTATAGCTGGTGCGAATCGCGCCGATGCGTTTGATGAGCCAGAATGTGAGCCCAAAGGTGACACAGCCAGCCATAATTGCCAGATAGAGCAAGATGCCGACGTTCAGCGCAGTCCAGTGCACTGGCTGCCCGCGCTCAAAAAGCAGGCTGGCGGTTGAGAGGATGAGGCCCCCAAGCAGCAGTTCCCAGGCGGTGAGAGAAAGTAAAGGGAGATCAGCAGTGCTTTTGGCAACGCGCATGCCTCCGCCATAGAACGCTGCCGCGCCGAGGACTGCTGCTTCAGCCGCCAGTGCTTGCCCAGCGCCCACACCCAATTTGTCGATGAAGACCAGCGCTACCCCTATAAGTCCGATGACCATGCTCAGGGCGACGCGCCAGCCGCGCACTTCGTTGCGTGCGCTCATCGTGATGAAGGCCGTGAAGATGGGTGATGTTGCCCAGACTGTAGAAAGCGTGCCAGCGGGCGCGTACTGCGAGGCCCAGAAGAAGCAAGCGCTTGGTATGCCAATGATGAGAAAGGCCAGCAGCAAGACGCCTGGAAATCGCTGGCGTGGAAGCAACAGGCGCTCTCGGCGAACGAGCACCAACACAAAAAGCACCGCTCCGGCCAGGCAGAACCGCACGCCCGCCAGCAGAAACGGAGGCACACCAGCGACGCCAACCTTTACAGCTATCGAGAATGATCCCCAGATCAACGTGATCAGGCCAAAGCTCAGGGCGGTCTGGATGGTCCAGACCGATGGCTTGGATTGAGCAGGATGCGCTGCCTTGAGCGGTTCGGCTGGCTGAGTTGTTTCGCTCTTCTCAACGGTCATAGGTACTTATACTATAGCAGGCAGCGCCACCCTTTTTCATGAGCTGTTTCGTATAGACATAAGCCGTTCCTGGCAAATCAACCTATACCTGGTATACTCTCCTTTGAGAAGCTGCGGGAAAGAAGACAAACCACCCAGGCGGCACAATTGATCGTTTTTCTCCTCTGACTCTGGTTTGGTCTCAGGTGTGCGACTCTCGGCCCACAGCGTGCAATGTGTATGTTGCTACACGAATGCTGTGGGTGGTACATGTACAGAGCATCGCGAACGCTTCCTCATACTGAAGGAGGTCCCAGCTATGAACCAAATCTGGCATGAACACGAGACAATCCCTAATCACAGTCATTCGATGGTGATGGCTACCCAGGGTTATGTCCTGGGGGTAGAAATCAGCAGCGCTGGTATGCAGATGTCAGTTGCATTGGCGGACCTTCAGGGGCAAATAGTGCATCGCACGCGCAAGCGTCTGAGCGCACCACCAGAAGGGCAGGAGGCTGTTGCCCTCTTGCACGAGATGATTACCGATGTTTGTTCGCCAGAACGTCTGAGGGGCAATCGGGTCTTGCGCTGTGGTATTGCGATTGGCGCGCCGGTAGACGCTGCGCGGGGACAGGTGCGGATGATGTATCGCGCGGAAGGGTGGGAAGATTTGCCTGTGAAAGACCTGCTTGAGCAGCGCTGCCAGATTCCGGCTATTTTGGATAACGACGCCAATGCCGCTGCGTTGGGCGAAGCGAGCTTTGGCGCGGGCATCGGCGAGCGCAATCTGGTCTATGTGGGGCTGGGTCGCGGCATTGGTGGAGGCATTCTTGTCAATGGCTCTATTTATCATGGTGTCGGCACCATGGCTGGCGAGATCGGCCACACGCTTGTCAAGGAGGATGGCCCGCTTTGCCCGTGTGGGCGGCGTGGACACCTGGAAGGCATTGCCTCGGCCCAGGCGATTGTGCGCACGATGATTGGCGTTTCGGTGGAATATCCACAGACGGAGGAGGCGATTCGACGGGTGACGGGAGGCCGAGCCGAGGCGATGACTGCCGATCAGGTGTTTCAGATTGCTGCCAAGGGTGACCCGGTGGCGAGACAAGTGATCGACGAGGCGCTGCACTATCTATCTATCAGCCTGGCGAACCTGGTGAACCTGCTTGACCCTGGCGTCATCATTCTTGGTGGTGCACTGGCGCTGGCAGGTGACCTGCTCTTTGAGCCGCTGCGCCAGATGGTCCCACCGCTCTGTCTGCGCGCAGCTACCGAGGCAGTGCGTATCGTCCCTGCCGCGCTGGGGAGCGATGCGTCACTGAAGGGTGCAGTGGCCCTCGCGCTTCAGGATGTTTGAGAAAGCGGCTTGTTCCGAAGAAGGAGTTGCGCGTATGCAAGATTTGGCAAATACAGCGCTCAATATTGCGTTGCAGCTTGGTGCGACCTATGCTGATGCTCGTGTGATGGAGAGGACGGTTGAGTCCATCTCGGTGAAGAATGGACGTGTGGAGGCGCTTTCCAGCAGCGTCGACAGCGGCTTCAATGTGCGCGTCATTGTGAATGGCGCGTGGGGGTTTGCCAGCAGCGCTCGTATGGACTTGAAGGAGGCGCAGAAAATTGCAGGACAAGCTGTCGCGATTGCCAGAGCCAGCGCGCTCGTGGGCGGCAAATCAGCGCGCCTTTCTGTACTGCCTCCGCAGCGTGGAAGCTATACCACCCCGATCAGGTGCGACCCATTTACCGTCCCTCTGGAAGAAAAAGTTGGCTTGTTGTTGAAGGCTGATGAGGCAATGCGCTCTGTGAAAGGGGTGAGCATCGCTACGGGTAATATGGAGTTTGGCCGCGAGCGCAAGCTCTTCGCCAGCTCTGAGGGCAGCTTGATCGAGCAAACGCTGTATGACAGCGGCGCGGCTATCGTCGCTGAGGCGGTGGGCGATGGCGAGATTCAGCAGCGCTCTTACCCCAATTCGTTTGGTCGGCAGGCAGGCACGGCAGGCTATGAGTTTGTCGAGGCGATGAACCTTCCCGAACATGGGCAGCGCATTGGTGAGGAAGCGGTGAAATTGCTGACGGCTAAGCAGTGCCCGTCGGGCACGATGACCATCATTCTGGACGGCCCGCAGGCGGCGCTTCAGGTGCATGAGTCGTGCGGCCATCCCATCGAACTTGACCGCGTGCTGGGCATGGAGGCCGGATTTGTGGGGAAGAGCTTCCTGACCACCGATAAGTTGGGCACACATTTTCGCTATGGTTCGGATGCTGTCAATATCGTGGCCGATGCGACCACGCCTGGCGGATTGGGGTCGTTTGGCTGGGACGATGAGGGCGTGCCTGCCCAGCGCACTGATATTGTCAAGAACGGCATCTTTTCCGGGTATTTGATGTCGCGCGATACCGCGCCTGAGCTTGGCTTGAGCAGCAACGGCTGTGTGCGCGCCGATGGCTGGAATCGCCTGCCGATGATTCGTATGACAAACGTGAGCCTGCTGCCGGGAGATTGGAAGCTGGAAGACTTGATTGCCGACACCGCCGAAGGATTGTATCTCTGTACCAATCGCAGTTGGAGCATTGATGACCGCCGTTTGAATTTTCAATTTGGCACGGAGATCGGTTGGGAGATCAAGAACGGCAAATTGGGCGCACTGCTGAAGAATTGCACCTATACGGGCATTACGCCGGAGTTTTGGGGAAGCTGCGATGCCGTCTGCGATGATTGGGTGGTCTGGGGCACGCCCAACTGCGGCAAGGGTGAGCCAATGCAAGTCATGCGCACGGGGCACGGTGCGGCCTCTGCCCGCTTCCGCAGTGTGCAGGTAGGTGTGGGCAAATGGGGCGAATAGGCGAATAGAGGAGTCAAGGAATGCTGGAAGAACAGGATGTGCAGGCGCTGCTCGAAAAAGTGCTGGGTTTTTCCAAGGCCACCCAGACCGAAGTGCTGTTTTTGGGCACAGATCGCTCCCTGACGCGCTTTGCCAATAACTATATTCATCAAAATGTGGCCGAAACTAATACCGCCGTGAACGTGCGGGCGGTGCTGGGCAACAAGATCGGCGTTGCCAGCACGAACAAGCTTGATGATGAGGCGCTGCGTGATGTGGTTGAGCGGGCCACGGCGATTGCCAAGGTGCAGCCGGAAAACCCAGAGTTCAAGTCTTTGCCAGGTCAGCAGGCGATTACACCTGTCAATGGCTATAGTGAGGACACCGCTGCCTTTGGGCCGGAAGACCGCGCCCAGGGTGTGAAAGTGATTGTTGATCGCGCGGTGGCAACGGGCTATGAATCGGCGGGCGCGTTCGAAACCACTGTGCAGCAGGTCGCGGTGGGCAACTCGCTTGGGGTATTTGCCAATCATGTTGGCACCGAGGCCGAGGCGCATGTGGTGGTGATGGCCGATGCAGGCGGCTCTGGCTATGCTCAGCGCGTCTCGATGGATGCAGGGAACATTGACTTTGAGGCGTTGGCAACAGAAGCAGTCGAGAAAGCGGGCAAGAGCCGCAACCCTGTTGAATTGCCCATCGGCGAATACCGCGTGGTGCTGGACGGCTACGCAGTTGGCGAGATGCTGCAATACCTGGCTTTTATGGGGCTTTCGGCGCTGGCCGTCCAGGAAGAGCGGAGCTTTATGAACGGCCACTTTGGCGAGCAGGTTGCCGCCGAAAGCGTTACTATTTATGATGACGCCTTTGATCCTGAGGGACTGCCGATTGGATTCGACTTTGAGGGTGTGCCCAAGCAGCGTGTCCCCCTGATTGAGCGTGGCGTGGCTCGCACGGTGGTCTATGATTCTTTTACCGCCAACCGCGAGGGCAAAGCGAACACCGGGCACGCGCTTCCGGCGCCGAATACGTTCGGCCCTTACCCGACGCATCTGATGATGGCTGCTGGCGAGGCTAGCCGAGAAGATTTATTCAGGGGGATTGAGCGCGGCGTCTATGTGACCCGCTTCCACTATTGCAATATCGTCCATCCGGTGCGAACGCTTTTTACGGGCATGACGCGCGACGGCACGTTTTTAATCGAACATGGCGAGCTGACAACACCAGTGAAGAGCTTCCGTTTCACCCAGAGTATTCTGGAAACGCTGGCTGCTGCTGAAGCCATTGGCAAGCAGCGTATGCAAGTGCGCGACTATACCACAGTTGTGGCTCCAGCCATTCGCTCGAGCAAATTCAATTTCACGGGCCTGACTCAATAGAGGGGCCTGCTGCGGCAAATGCCAGAGCTAGTTCTGGGGAACGAAGAAAGAAGAAAGAACATCAGGGATGACTGCCAATGTTCTTTCTTCTTTCTTCGTTCTTGCTCAGATGGGCTAGGAGATATTGCTGACCTCTCGACAAGAGCGCGTCACTATGCTAGACTGGACGCGCTCGAGACCGAGCCTAATGCTGTCGATGTATTTTGGAGGGAGGCCGCCTGCATGTCCAACTGGGAACGTGAGTTGGAAACACTCCTGAACCGCCTGGGTGTGCGGTGGGAGCCTCTATCTCCCGAAGCGCCAGGGGCTGATCTGGCCGATGCTGTTGAATCGGATGGGCTGATTGACGCTAATTTAGCGGATGAGGACTGGGAGATGGCGGAGGATGACGACCTCGATCAGATCACGGTGGTGCGCCGAGAGATGCAGGCGACAGTGGGGCGTGTGCTGCGCATGGCGCGCAGTGGACGGCTGGATAATGCTATCAAAGATGATGTGCTCCTGGTCTTGCGCGCCTTGTGTCGAACCCCACCACAGCCAGATGAAGGCGAGAGCGAAGAAGAGGCGCAACTTGCGATGGCTTCTGCCATCCTCCATTTCTGTCGCATTGTCATGCGCCTGACACATGCTCTGGCGCAGCAATAGCGCCCAGCCCTTGGCGCGTCTTCCCATCTTGTTCATGGTGCCGGTTCTGACCTTGCCTGGTCGTTTTCCATCAAACGCGCTATAGTATAAGATGGGCTAGCGCTCGCCGTTCATCTATAGTGTGGTACTCTTCGTTTCTGGCTCCTTTCTGGTTGGTCAACACTGACGGCGAGCCTTCGCTGGCCCTTGTGCTGCCTTCACCTCAACTCCGGAAAGGATGTGCTGCTTTTGGCTCTCCGCAAGCATTCGGTTGATCTGGCCCTCTCACTGACCGTCCTGACCTGGGGAGTTTCTCCTTCGCTCTTCAAATTCGCTCTGGAAGAGATGGACCCCTTTGCCTTTACCTATGTACGTTTCCTCTTCATTACGGCGCTGGCCGTGTTCATCCTCTGGCTGCGCGGGCGTCGGAGAGGGCACACCAGACGTGTCGAGCGGCGCGATGTGCTTCCGCTGATTATTTCTGGGCTGAGCGGCTATAGCATTTATCAACTGTTTTATATTGTGGGATTGAATCTGACGACGGTCTTTGGCTCGGCGCTGCTGGTGGCAACAGTGCCACTCTTTTCGGCGATATTGCTGGCGCTCTTTCGCACCGAGCGCGTCAGCCTGCTTCAATGGTTAGGGATTTTGCTGGCATTTGTCGGCGTGGCGCTTTTCCTGTTTGCCGCAGGCGGCCAGACACAGCACGCCGGGGCAGATAGCCATGTGACCCCCAGCACGATGATCATCGGTGATGTGTTGTCGTTGGGGGCTGCCCTCTCTTTTGCGCTCTATGGCATCACCAATAAAAAGCTGGGTGCGCGATACTCTCCGGCTGAATTGATGTGCTATACGCTGATAATCGGGACGCTGGCATTGTCGCCCATTGGTGTACCCGCGCTGTTCCATCAAAACTGGGCGCTGGTGACCTGGCGCGCCTGGGCCGTGATGGGCTATGCGGTTGTCTTCCCAATCTATATCAGCTATACGATCTGGAACTGGGCCATTATGCAGCGGGGCGTCGGTTATGTGACGCTGTATAACTATCTCACGCCTATTCTCGGCGGCATCGGTTCTTTCCTGATTCTGGGCGAACAATTTTCGGCAGGACAGTTGGTGGGAGCCGCCGTTGTTCTTTCAGGTTTGCTGCTGGCGCGCCGCGGGGTGACTTCGCGGGCGAAGAAGGAAGCAGCGGAAGCCGCCGCTGCTGACAACGCTCTGGGAACCGCAGCGGCGGGTGCGCCTGTGCTGCTGGCGGCTGGCCCGGAGGGTGGGGCATTGGCCGAACGTGATAAGAAAGCAGATGGGCAGCAGTGACGACGTGTGGTTTAAGGTGTCAGCGCTGCGCGCAGCGCTGCGAGCAAAGCCTCATCCTGTTCGGGTAGGACGGTGCGCGGGTCGAGCAACAGCCGATCTCGTAAGATGCGGGCGACCACTGGCGGCTCGCCAGCCCGCAGACGTTCGGCCAGCGCATCCAGAGACGAATGCGCTCGCTTGCTATCAGCAAAGCTGTGGTGGTTCCCCGAACCCTGGTCTTGGTGCGCGCTGATCGCCAGCAGCGTGGTTGGGAGGGTTTCACCTGGCAGTGAGCCGCCACCAATCGTTGACTGACCCTCAACGATTTCGGCGCAGATGCCCCAGCCCTGAAGCTGCGTCATCCACTGGTGGGCGTGCTGCTTCAGCGCTGCCGGAGAAGTGGCGATCATACGCCAGATGGGGATATGCTCTGCTGCTTCATGGCGCTGATAGTGGCGCAGTGTGGCCTCCAACCCGGCCAGGGTGAGTTTATCGATGCGAATGGCGCGCATCAGCGGGTGTCTGGCAATCTGGCTGATGAGTTCGCGTTTGCCGAGGATAATGCCCGCCTGTGGTCCGCCGAGCAGCTTATCTCCGGAAAAACAGACGATATCAGCGCCAGCCGCGATGTTTTCCTGGGGCGTGGGTTCGTGCGCCAGACCGAAGCGGGTGGTATCAAGGAGGCAGCCGCTTCCCAGGTCTGTGACTGCCAGCAACCCCTTGTTGTGCGCCAATTCGGCCAGTGCCCCTAACGAGACCGATTCGGTGAAGCCGGTGATCAGAAAGTTGCTGGGATGGACATCGAGCAGTACAGCCGTGTCAGAGGTGATGGCGGTTTCGTAATCGCGCAGGCGCGTGCGATTAGTGGTGCCCACTTCCACGAGACGCGCGCCGCTCTGGCGCAGGACATCGGGAACGCGAAAGCCGCCGCCAATCTCTACCAACTGCCCACGCGAGATGATGACCTCGCGCCCTGCCGCCAGAACGCTGAGGACGACGAGCACCGCTGCGGCGTTGTTGTTGGTCACCAGCGCGTCTTCGGCCCCGGTGAGTTCACAAAGCAGCGCGCGCACATGGGCATGGCGTGAGCCGCGTTCGCCCTCTTCGAGATCATACTCCAGATTCGTATAGCCGCGCGCGACTTCAGCGATGGCCTGAAGGCTCTCCTGGCTAAGCGGCGCGCGGCCCAGATTGGTATTGATGATGACTCCCGTTGCGTTGATGACCGGGCGCAGGCTGGGGCGCTGCCGCCGCTGAAAGAGCATAGAGACCAGCGCGGCAATAGTGTCTACTGGTGGATTGGCCTGGCCGGAGCGAATCTGCGTGCGGACGGCCTCTAGCGTTTCGCGGGCACACTCCACCAGCAGGGCGCGCGCGCTGGTGGCAGCGATGGCGACCAGCGTTGGGTGACGCAGGACCTCATCAACCGAGGGAAGCTGCCGCAACTGCTGTTGCATCTCAGAGGGGGTCACGCTGAAAAAACCTTGTATGCTGGCGAACAAAGAACCTTATTCATAAGGAAACATTGATGTCATGAAAGATAGTGATGCCCAACACATCGGCCACTTTGTGCAAGACCTCTTGCAGGTCATCGTCATTTAACTTGCAGATAAAATGCTGATCTGGCAAGGCCGCGCGCAAGACCGGATAGGCCAGTTCGGTTTTGACCAGGCTATCAGTATCGAGCTGGGGATAATCGCTTTTGTGCAGCAGATAGTGATAAGGGCGCAGCTTGCCGCGATAGCTGGTCACTGCCAGCACGTTGACCGCGCCAGAATGGCGGCAAAATGGTGGGCTGGAAATGACCAGCGACGGGTGCCAATCAAGAATCCGCCGCTCCTCTACGCCAGGCGGGAGCGGTGGATAGGTAAAATTAACCCAATATAATCCGCCGAACTCAACCGGATTGTGAAAGGTGAGTCCGTCGTGGGCCAGAAGCGGATGTGGCATTGACGAGCTTTTGCCTACCCTTTGTATTGTTCAGGATCATAGACGACTGTCGTCCTGAGGACGTCACCCAGCATCGGTTGGCAGTTGCGCACCAGGCTCAAGCGCTCTTCGCGTTCCTCAGCGTCTTCATTGAGCAGCGCTTCGGCGACTTCGGCTTCATAGAGCTTGCGGCGCTCCAGCAAAAGGCTCCGGCGATCAGATTGAATATAAGCGGTCATGATTTCTTCTCCTTTGCATGGGGCGTGAGAAGCTTTTCATTGGACACTGACCCTGTGTCAGCGCGCTTTCATCTGAAAATGCTTTTAGCCCACCTGCTCTGCTGGATTAACGTTTCCTCTATGGCCCAATTATAGTCTTTGTTCCGGTCCTAATCAAGCGTCAGAAGCCAGCTTCATTTTCTGGCGATGGCAATGATTTCTACCAGAACGACGGCCACCACAATGAGCAGAATATCGGCCCAGAACCAGGCGTCCAGTGCTCTCAATGCCAGATTGGCGACAATGGCGAGTGCAACCAGAGTGCCCTGGCGGAGCGCGTGCCGAAAGCTGTGCTGCGCGTACCATTTCGAGTGAACTAAGCGGCTGCCTACAAGCTGGGCTACAGGGGTGCATGTGGCGATCAAAGCAAATAAGAGGAGCAACAAGAACAGCGCCCGCGAAAGAGTGCCTTGAGGAGCGACCAACTTCCCGAAGAGGCCCAGGACGAGCCAGGCGAACAGCGCCACCACTGCCATAGTGACTATTGGGTGGCGCATGAGCATCCGCTGCCCTCCTGCTTAACTCTTGTAGATGGAGAATGGTTTATCGTCTGTGTAGAGAATAGCGGCATCGCGGCGTCGTGCCTCCTGAGAACTATCAGAAAAATGCTGTTGCCACAGTTCGGGGGCGTCTTTGCTTTCACCACCGTGTGGCGTCAGCCGCGAACGCACTCGACACAGCACCGGCGTGTTGACCGCGCCGCCCGCGACGATGACCTGTCCTTTGGAAAGCGCGGGAAGATTGCCCAGCAGATCACGCCCGACGCCCTCGATGGCGGTTGCCACGCTGTGCTGATCGACCTCGTTGACGATGCGCATGATGCACTGGGTTAGGCATTGGCTGAGCACATCAGCATCCAGTTTGCCAGGGCGCTGGCTGATGAGACCCACACCAATGCCGAACTTGCGCCCTTCCGCCAGAATTTGCTTCAGAATGCCGGTGGTGATAACGTCGCCGCCTGCTGGGGCAAAGTGGTGCGCCTCCTCCAGCAGCAAAAAGGCTGGATAGGGAAGGTGCGATTCGTCTCCCGCGTGCACTTTGCCGCGCTCGGTATCCATGCGGGCTTTGTTGAGGCGGCGCAGGAGTGTGGCGACGATGACCTGCTGGTCGCGGTCATCGATCTCGTTCAGTTGCAGCACGGTGCACTGCCCCGGTCTGAAGATTTCGCGCAGGTCGAGGTGCTGGAAATCATCGAAGACGAAGTTATTTTCTTTGAAGCGGCTGTTGATGCGCCAGCGCAGCGCGCCCACGGTGCTGGAGTTGTCTTGCTCGTCCTCGGTATCCTCTTTGCCCACTTCAACCACAGCATCGGCTAGCTCCTGGATTTTCCAGGGCTGCCCTTTGCTGCTGCGCATCAGGCGGGAGTAGGCTCTGCCCAGCAAATAATGCTGCTTCTCGCTGAGGTCTGGCAGCAGGTAGCGCAGATCACCTAGCGTCAGCGAGGAGATACGCACCTTCACTTGATCGTGTCGGTAGACCTGGACCCTGGCCTGATAAGCGTTGCGTCCGTTGCCTGTATGAAACTCTGGTAGATTGGCTATCTGGTCGAGGGTGCTGTATTCGCCATGCGGGTCGACAATCAACACGCAGGCTTTGTTATAGGGGCGCATCAATTCTTCGATGATGACGCTGGCAAGATAGCTTTTGCCCGAGCCGGTGCTGGCGATAATTGCCAGGTGCGTGCTGACCAGTTCTTTGACATCAAGGACGATAGGCACCGCGCCGTCCTGGCGGGTGAGCAGCGACCCGATCTGTGCCGCGCCGACAGCGCCGCCCTGGCGTTTGCTCAGGACACGCGCGAGCAGCGCGTTATCTGCCAGATAGATCGGGCGGCCCGATGGTGGAGGAATCCAGGGGTTGACGAAACTGCCCAGCGCTTCATCGTAATAGCCCATGATGGCAACGTGCAGTTCAAAAAGCTCGTTGGCGGCGTCATCATAGCCGACCATCGCGGCGACCTGGCTGGGGGGAATTTCCGGCTCGGCCAGAAAGGTATCGGGATAGAGTTGCACCGGCACTCGTTTCAGGATGCGCCCCAATATCTGGCGCGTGGGATTGCTGCCGCCTGGTTCAGCACTGCCCAGGGCGAGTTCATAATAGACATACTCGCCGTTTTTTAACGCCTGCTCTCGGTCACGCGAGATGAAGGTGTATTGGTGAATCTGCTCGCCGGGGCCTTTGGTGATGCCGACGGGCCTGGGTCTTTCCTGGGCAGGGCGGCCCGCTGCAAGCGGCTGTGCGGATGTGGACCGGGAGCCTTCTGGGCGTTCGGGCATAATCTTTTGCCTTCCTGAATGGATGAACCACATACGGTATGAGGAGTTACCCGGTCGTCTCCACTTTGAGTTTCCAGGCAAAGTTGCTTTTGACAATATTCAGCAAGGCGCGGTTTTGCGGAAAAAGCTGCTCAAGCTGTTCGACAATGCGCAGCGCGACCTGGGGCAGCAGGCTGTTGCGTTGGGCGATCAGATGGGGCAGATAGCCCATGTGCAGATACGGTTCTGCGCCGCCTGGTTCGCCATCGTCTGCGAAGAGATGGAAGGCGCGAATCTGCCCAGCATCGATGGTTTCCACTTCGCAGCCCAGTTCCAACGCGACGGGTGGCACGCCATGGGTGACGCGCCAGTGTGCGGAAGTGGGGGTCGCGCGCTCCATCAGCCCCAAAACGCTGAAATAGACGAGCATAGCGCGCTCAGACAAATAATCGGGCGAGAAGATTTCCATCTGCTCAGCGTTGGAAAGGCGCGGACCCAGGGTGCCAAAGGCTGGGTTGAGCAAAATCGTATCGTAAATAATGCCTATGGCCCATATTTCGCCAGTCTGATGTGCAGAGCGCTGCCCGCCCGTCACATGCCCATCTGTGCCTGCCGCGTGGGGAGCGGTTCCGCCAGTGCGCACGGCTGCGCGGACAAATTGTCCAAAGGCGCAGTCGTTGGGACCAGGCTGGACCTCGACTTCTCCCGCGCTGTAGACCTGGCAGGCATACGCAATATGTGAATCCGACTTGACGACTTTGCCGATAATCACGGCCCGCCTCCTCACTCTGGATCAGTTTGCCAGGTGGAAACCCTTTGTCTGCTATTATAGCACGTAGGTCTCCGATCATCTGATGTGTCGCGGTTGACGACCAGTAAAGCCATTGCCTCTTCCTTTCGCATTTGTTACAATGGGGCAAGGATATGCTTCAGTCGGCGCCACTGAAGCAAAGCGGCTTGCCATCTCTGCTGTTCTCCCGTATGATTGAAACAAGGAGAAACGGGCAGCAAGAGGTCATCAGGTGAGGCACGACTGCTCTGCGAAGGGGACGGGATTTGCCATGTCACGAGTGTACGCGATTGTGAACCAAAAAGGCGGGGTCGGCAAAACGACGACTGCCATTAATCTGGCGACGTATCTGGCTGAGGCTGGTCGCCGTGTTTTGCTGGTGGATATTGACCCTCAATCCAGCACGACCAGCGGCATTGGCGCGGGCAAGAACCGCGAGACGGCGACGATCTACGAGGTGCTGGTGAAGCAGGATGTCTCGCTCAATGATGTGGTTGTCAATACTGCGCGGCCCACGCTGCGCCTGGTGCCCAGCACACAAGACCTGGCGGCGGCTGAGATCGAACTGGTTGATCTGCCTGAGCGTGAATATCGTCTGCGTACCGCACTGGCGAGCGCCCGCCAGCATCATGATTATATTTTGATCGATTGCCCTCCTTCGCTTGGACTGCTAACTCTCAACGCGCTGGTTGCTGCCGATGGCGTGCTGATTCCGCTGCAATGTGAATACCTGGCGCTGGAAGGATTGAGCCAGTTGTTGAATACTGTCAAGCGGGTGCGCGGCAAGCTGAATACCAACTTGTATATTGCCGGGGTGGTCCTCACCATGTATGATGCGCGCACCAAATTGGCTGGAGAAGTGGTGCGGGAAGTTCGTTCGCATTTCCCCAAAGAGGTCTTCCAGACGATTATTACCCGTAATGTCCGGCTGAGTGAAGCGCCCAGCTATGGTCAGTCTATTCTGGATTATGATCCAACCTCGCCAGGAGCGCTGGCCTATCGTGCTCTGGCGGAGGAGGTGATGAGTCGTGGCTAAGCCTCGCTTTGGATTGGGACGTGGCCTCGATGCGCTGATTCCTGGGGCGAGCGCTGACCCAGAGGCGTCAGCGCCGACGACGCCAATTCCGCAAGCGGCACCGCTCGAGGCACCAATTGATTCGATTCGGCCCAATCCAAGCCAGCCGCGCGGCCTGATTTCGGAAGATGATGCTCTACAGGAGTTGGCGGCTTCCATCAAAGAGCATGGGGTGATCCAACCGCTGGTGGTAACTGAGCTTCTAGAAGAAGATCAGGCTCTGGCGCAAGAGGGTGAGGAGATCGTTCGCTATCAGTTGATTGCTGGCGAGCGGCGCTGGCGCGCGTCCAAGCTGGCCGGTCTGACCAGAGTGCCGGTCATTGTTCGGGAAGCGTCGCCCCAGCAAATCTTGGAGTTGGCGCTGATCGAAAATATCCAGCGTTCGGATTTGAATCCCATTGAAGAGGCATTAGCATATCAAACGCTGGTGAATGAGTATGGCCTGACGCAAGAAGAGGTGGGGAAACGAGTAGGGAAGAGCCGCGAAGCGGTCTCGAATACGATTCGCCTGCTGGCGTTACCGGTGGCTGCTCGTGAGAAACTGGCGACACGCAGTCAGGAGTTTACGGCAGGCCACGCGCGGGCGGTGCTGCGCATTCAAAATGAGGATGCTCAACGGCACGCAATTCAGCAAATTGTGGGGCAAGGATTGACCGTCCGCCAGGCTGAAGACCTGGCGCGGCGACTTGCCGACGTATCCGTTCAGCACCAACCAGAACCGCAGCCACAAGAGCAAGGGAGTGATGACTTTAATCTCGTTCGCGCGCTAGAGGATGATTTCCGCAAGGCGTTGGCGCTCAAAGTACAGCTCAGGCGCAACGCCCAGGATAAGGGGTCGCTCACGATTTTTTTCAACAATGGGGAAGAATTAAATACGCTCTTCGAGTTGCTGGTGGCGGCTCGCCAGGATGTGCATTAAAGAACAATCGCAAGCGCACTTGTGGCGAGCAGTTGCAGGGTAATACAAACCCGAAACACCTGGTAGAATATGGGATGTGATCGTATCGATACGATCACATCCCATATTCTACCAGGTGTTTCTATATATTCAGCGCCTGGCGTGTTAGCTCTCGATAATATCTACCGAGATTAGTCGGTCTCCAGGCTGGCGGTCGCGCTGTGGGTCGCGCTCGCGGATGGATTTGGCGACATTCATGCCGCCCACGACGCGCCCAAAGACAGCATGCTTGCCATTAAGATGAGGTGTTGGGCCGTAGGTGATGAAAAACTGCGAGCCATTGGTATCGCGCCCGGCGTTTGCCATGGAGAGGATGCCCTCGCCTTCGTGCTTGAGGGCCAGGGCGCTTTGCTCGTCAGCAAACTTGTAGCCAGGGCCGCCCGTGCCGGTGCCGGTGGGGTCGCCACCCTGGGCCATAAAACCGCCAATTACGCGATGGAAGGTTGTCCCGTTATAGAAGCCCTCGCGCGCCAGGAAGACGAAGTTATTGACCGTCTTGGGCGCCTGGGCTGCAAACAACTCGATCTGAATATCGCCTTTATCGGTGTGCATGATGGCCCGGTACTGTTTCGTCGGGTCGATTTGCATCTCTGGTGGCCTGTTATATTGCTTGGGCATGCGTACCTCGTTTCTGCTTTGGGAGTATGCTCTTCGCTCTCTTCTGTTATGCTATCGGCTTGTTGTTATGGCTTTGGTGTCGGCGTTGGGGTCAACGCTGGCGTGGATGTCGGTGCCTTGGTGGGCGTTGGTGTTGGGGTGGGCGTCGGTGTTGGCGGGATGGGCACCGCCATGACCAGCACACGAATCATTTTGTCCCCAACGTTGATGTTGACGGCAGTATCAATCCCCTTGACGAGATGCCCAAAAAGGCTGTAGGAATGCTTGGTAAGCGACGAAGAATTGTCGCCGGTGTCGATGAAGAACTGGCTGCCATTGGTATTGGCGCCTGAGTTCGCCATCGCTACTGTGCCAAGCACATAGCCCTCTTTCTGGTTAAGTTCGTCGTTGAATTGATAGCCAGGGCCGCCATTGCCGGTGCCGGTAGGGTCACCGCCTTGAATCAAATCCAGGGTTGAGACGCTGCCGCTTGAGTCGGTCTGGCCTTTGCGTTCCACACGATGGAAAGTAAGGTTGTCATAATAATGGTGATCGGCCAGATAGACGAAGTTATTGACGGTGTTGGGCGCCAGCCGCGGGTCCAATTCCAAGAGCATAAAGCCTTTGGTGGTGGTGATACCCACGCAATAGAGGTCGTTCTTGTTAATAATCGTAGGAGGCGCCTTGCTATACACCCGATTGATGTTGGCGCTGTCGGGAATAGGCGTGGTGGAATCAACGTATTGGGCGACACCCTGGCAGGGCGATGCCGCTGCTGAGGCGGGGAGCGCCGGGTAGACTTTGGCCGCCGGTGGCTTGGGCGTAAAAATCCAGAGATGGTTAGCGTACAGCGTGATGCCAACGACAGCAACCGCCGTTAAGAAGAGCATGATAAAAGCTGCTGGGAACCTGGCGAAAATATTTGAACTCTCGCGTGTCGCACTACGCCTGCTGGGAGGCCGACGCCGAATGGCAGTCCGCTCCTGTTTGGTTGTATGTGCGCGCTGCACCCGTGCCGCGCGCCGTGCGGCGGTGCGCTTGTCGGTTGTTTTGGGCATGAAGCGTTTGTTTCCTCTCGTCTCCCAACAAACGGGTGATACATTCCGCGCGCCCGGCAAGTTTTGCGGTCGCGGCGCGCATGCCATATAATACTCTTTGCAATACTTCTGGTCAAGGCAATGGGCAGCCAGGGCATCCCTAAGGTATAACGAATAACCAGGTACAAAACGCTTCATTAGTAGAGTATGAACGATAAGATTCAGGCTACCCTCAACTCACTCCCAACACGTCCCGGCATCTATCTTTTTAAAGATGAGGCTGGGAAACTGTTGTATGTCGGCAAAGCGACTTCGCTGCATAATCGCGTGCGCTCCTACTTTGCGGAAAGTGCCGATCTTAGCCCTAAAAATCGCAGCATGGTGGCAAAGATCGAAGATATTGAATTCATTGTGGTGGGCAGCGAGGTCGAGGCGCTGATTCTTGAATGCAACTATATCAAGCAGTATCGTCCCAAATATAATGTCTTACTGCGAGATGACAAAAATTACCCCTATATCAAGGTCTCGCTGACGGAAGATTTCCCCCGCGTTTATCGTGTGCGGTCGTTCAAGCAGGATGGCAATCGTTATTTTGGTCCCTATCCCAGCGCGGGAGCGGTGGATGCGACGCTGGACCTGTTGAATAAGCTTTTTGCGTTTCGTACGTGCCGCTATGATGCCGCCGCCTGGGCACCTCCACGCGACGAGGAGCCGTCGCCTGGATGGAAACCTAAATATCTGGCGCGTCCCTGTACCCAATACTATATTCACCGCTGCGGCGCGCCGTGTGTGGGCAAGGCTTCGCGCCAGGAGTACGATGGGATTGTGCGCCAGGTGCTGCTGTTTTTGGAAGGCAAGCACGAACAGGTCTTGGATGATCTGAAGCAGCAGATGGAAGCGGCTGCCGAAAACCTGGAGTTTGAGCGGGCGGCGGCGCTGCGAGATCGAGTGCGGGCAGTGGAACAGGTGCTGGAGAAGCAGAAAATTATTACGACCACTGGTCCAGGCGACCAGGACGTGGTGGCTTTGGCGGGCGCGGATGATGAGACGTGCGCGCAGGTCTTCTTTTTCCGAGGCGGCAAGCTCGTCGGACGGGAGTATTATCTCTTGCAGGGCACTCGCGAGACAGGTGTGAGTGAGGTGATGGGGTCGTTCCTTCAGCAGTTTTACGATGTCGCGCAGCATGTGCCTCATGAGTTGATCCTGGAGCATGAGCCAGATGATCTTGACGCTTTGAACGATTGGCTGCGCCAGAAACGCGGCGCATCTGTCACCATCACTGTTCCCAGGCGTGGGGATAAGAAGCGGCTGGTGGAGATGGTGGAGCAGAATGCCCAGGAAGTGCTGGAGCAGCAGCGCATCAAGTGGCTTTCTGATAGTCAAAAAACGGCGCTGGCCTTGGAAGAGATTCAGCAGGCGCTGAATCTGCCTGCACCGCCTCAGCGGGTTGAATGCTACGATATTTCCAATACCCAGGGCGCGGCCTCGGTTGGAGCGATGATCGTCTTTGAGAATGGGCGTCCTAAAAACAGCGATTATCGGCGTTTCCGCATTAAGACGGTGGAGGGCGCGAACGACTATGCCAGCCATCAAGAAATGCTGCGAAGGCGCTTCAAGCGTGGGCAGCCAAAACCAGGGCAGGCTCAGGAAGACGAGGATGTCGCGCTGACCGAAGCTGCCGAAGCGGCTGAATTAGCCCAGGAATATGGAATCGGTGGTCTGGAGCGACCTGAATCCGGCGTTGAGGGTATCGAGGCTGCCAGCGATGGGCAACCTGCCGTGCCGGATTCCTGGGCTGCTATGCCTGATCTGGTGATGATTGATGGTGGCAAAGGACATGTAACCGCAGCCCTGGAGGTGTTGCAGGAACTAGGGGTGGATGTTTCGGTGGTTGGGGTGGCAAAAGAGGACCACAGCAGTACCAGCCAGTACGAGGAACTCTGGCTGCCCTTTGCTGGCGAACCGCTTATCCTGCCACGTGGCTCGCAGGGTCTCTATCTGATTCAGCGCATCCGTGATGAGGCACACCGCTTTGCGATCACCTATCACCGTCAGGTTCGCTCTGGCAAGACGTTCAAATCGTTGTTGGATGAGATTCCTGGCATTGGGCCTAAGCGCAAGAAAGCCTTGCTGCGGCACTATGGCTCAGCGCGGGCAATCAGTCAGGCCAGCGTCGAGGAACTGGCTGCGCTTGATGGGATGACACGCGACGCTGCTGAGCGTGTGAAGGAGTTTATCGGGGCGCGCAACACTTGATCGCTCCTGTAGATAATACTAGCTGATTGCGTACAGCCCGCGCCGATGATTGCTCGTTGCGGCTCAGTGCATGGCTTTTGCTAGCATCTCTGCGGTTGGAGGGTCTGCTCCCTGCCGACCACACGTGAGCGCGGCAACAAGCACCGCCCGCTTGAGTATATGCTGCAATGTTGCATCGTCGAGAGCCTGGAGCATACTCTCAGGGGGCATGCCGAGGGCACCATCGATGACCAGGCCCGAGAGCAGCCCTGCGCAGAATGCATCACCTGCCCCGACTGTGTCGACGACCTCGACTTGAATCCCGGCCTGGATAATCGGTGGTCGGTTGCGGCGATGGGCAGTCGCGCCCTCTGCCCCGCTGGTTACGACGACTAACTCCGCCCCAAGACTGAGCAAGTGGTTTGCCGCATCGCTGGGTGTCCATGTCGGATAGCAGTAGGCAAGGTCTTCATCACTGGCTTTGATCAGGTGGCTGATGTGGCTGAGACGCTCGATTCGCTCACGTTCCGCCTTCAGCAGCAGGCCAACGCTCGGGCGGATATTGAGATCGAAGCTCACGAGCGCAGTTTCCTGATGGTGAATGTGTGCGATCCATTGTTCGAGCACCATATTGCCCGGACCAATCGCCAGAGCTAGCGAACCGATGTGTATCGCGCGGATGGCGGTATCAAGCTCAGGGAGTTCAGTGGCTTTCCATTGCCAGTCGGCTGTGCCATCGAGATAGAAGGTATAACTTGGCCTGCCATTACCATCGAGACTGACGAGCGCCAGAGAAGTGCTTTCGCTAGCGGTAATCAGATGGTCTAGTCCCACCCCAGCTTCCTGAAGCCGCGCGAGCAATCTCCGCCCGAGCGTGTCCTCACTGAGCCGCCCAAAATAGCTTACCGGCACTCCCAGGCGCGCAAGGGCAACGGCCACATTGGCGGGCGCGCCGCCCATGATGGCGTGGAACTGGTCCGGCGCTGTTTCGACCATATCGACGATTGACTCGCCCACTACAGCAATCACAGCCCGACCTCGCCCGAACCACGTGGGATGAGGGCTGTTGCAAGGCGTATCTGGACAGTTGGACTCTGATCGCCGTGAATGCGCTTGAACAGGAGTTCTGCCGCATGGGTTCCCATGCTCCAGGCATCCTGCGCGACGACCGAGATGCCAGGGGTGAGCAGGTCGGCGAGTTCGAAATCGTCGAAGCCGACCAGAGCGGGCCGGTGGGAGCATCCTTTGAGCGCGCGCAGTGTCGCGACGGTAATAAAGCTGTTCCCGGTGAACAACGCCGTCGCTGGGTCCTCACGATCAAGCGCCCGAACGACGCATTCTGCTATGCTGTCGCGGTCTGTGGGGGCGTTGCGGAAGACAAGACTGGGGTCATATTCGAGTCCAGCAGCTCGAAGAGCAGTCTGGTAGCCCTCGAAGCGCTCGTTTGCGGTAAAAATGTCGGGCAGGTCCGCGATGATGGCGATGCGACGATGGCCGTGATCGATGAGGTGCCGTACGGCCTGGATCGCGCCGCCGACATTATCCGTCAATACCGTATCGGCAGCGATTCCTGGAACTGGGCGGTCGACGAAAACGACGGGCACACCCGACTGTATCTCGATTCGCAGATAGTCATGCGGATGATTGGAGGGCACGACGAGCAGGCCGTCAACACGCCGCGAAGCCAGGGCCTGTACGAGCAGGCGTTCGCGCTCGGAGGTTCCCGCCGACGAGGCGACGAACAGCAGGGAATCGTGCTCCAGCGCGACCCGTTCGATGGCGCGGCCAAGCGTCGCCTGGAACGGTTCCGCGCTGTCCTCGACGATGAGGCCGATCGACGACGATTGACCGTGACGTAGCATGGCGGCTCCATAATTGCGACTGAACCCAAGCGCCACAATCGCGCGCTCGACAGCCTGCTGCTTATCCGGGCGCACGCCCGGTTCGTCATTCACGACACGCGATACGGTCTTCAGGCTGACGGCGGCCGCCGCAGCAACATCTTTCATCGTGGGTCGTTGGCGGGCTTTCCTTGACGTTTCGTCGATGCTCACGCGCAAAATCTCCGATCTTCCTGACATGAAGTTTGACATCGTTGTCGATGATTTGGGGGTTCCGACCACTCTGAATACAATAATATACACATCTGGCCGATTTCGTGCAAGTTTTCATCCTTTACTCTTAACGGTCCCATAATGAAGCTCATGGGGGTTGTATTTCGAGCGAGATCATGTTATAGTCTTGATAACGTTGTCATTTATGGCGACGCGCCAGCGGATGTTACCCCAACATCCGACGTGCACTTCGAAGAGGAAGTTAGGTGAAATCCATGTGTTTCAGGTCCTTGGCACGTTTGTCAACGTTGTCTGCTTTGGCGGCAGTTGTGGTGCTTACCCTCTCTGCTTGCGGCGGCTCGACCGCTCCCTCCAGCGGCAAGGCTGTCCCTGGTGACACGTTGACCATCGCCTCCTCGACTCCTCCGATCAGTCTTAATCCCGCACTCAATGGCAACGGCGTGCCATTGATGTGGTTCGCGGCCCTTGCCTACGAACCTCTGATCGTGCGTAACCCCGACAACACCACCTCGCCTGGGCTGGCGACTTCTTGGAAGTATTCGGACGGTAACAAAACATTCACCCTGGAACTGCGACCCGGCGTCAAGTTCAGCGATGGCAGCGACCTGACCGCTGAAGCTGTGGTCAAGTTCATCCAGTATTACCAGAAGTCGGGCACATTCGCTTTCAACCTGGCCTCCCTTGCATCGGTCACAGCAACCGGGCCACTCGAGGTGACGTTTCATCTCTCGAGTCCAGACCCTCTCTACCCGTACTACCTCGATGAAGAGGGCGCCGTTGGAAACATCCCCTCTGAGGCCGCTACGGAGAATCCCGCAGAGATGGCTACCGCAACGTTCGGAGCCGGACCCTATATGCTGGACACTGCCGCAACGGTGCCGAACTCGAGCTATGTATACACGGCCAACCCTACCTTCTTTGACCGCGCGCACGTGCACTGGAAGAAGATCATCATAAAAATCATCGCTGATGACAATGCTGCCCTGGCCGCGCTCAGGTCTGGACAGATTCAGGCTGCGCTTGGGGACGCAACTGACGCCGATGCCGCGAAGGCAGCCGGCCTCAACGTAACGAGTGAGGTTGGTGGCATGACTGGTGTTGTCATCGCTGATCGCGACGGGAAAATAGTTCCAGCCCTCAAGGACCTGCGGGTGCGTCAGGCACTGAACTATGCGATTGATCGGGTTGGGCTTACCAGGGCAGTCTACCGGAGCTACGGCTCGCCCACGATGCAATACAAGCCAGCTGGAACCGATGGCTATGTGGCCGCGATGGACAGCGCCTACCCGTACAACGTGACGAAGGCCAAGCAACTTCTCGCCGAGGCAGGTTATCCCAACGGCTTCACCATCCAGCTTATCGTGCAACCCGGCGTTCCTGGGGGAACCTTGCTCGCTCAGGCAATGTCACAGGAATGGGAGCAAATCGGTGTGCATGCGCCCCTCACCGCACCCGCCACGTTCAGTGACTACGTTGCAAAGGTCCTGGGTGGAGGGTACGGGGTGACTACCTATGTGTACGACTACCAGCCATTCATCTGGGAACTGAACGAGCTGTTCTCGCCGACAGGTGTCTACAACTTTCTCGGCGCCAAAACACCGGCGCTGGACGCGCTGCGCGCGCAGATTAACTCCTCGGACCTGGGAAGTCCGGCGGCCAACGCACTAGAGCAGCAGGCCATGACCTACGCCGTCCAGAACGCCCTGTCGGTGCCGGTGTCAGCCGCGAACTTCATTGTCTTCTCGGCAAAGAATATTGGTGGCGTCGCCTTTACCCCCTCGTTTCCGATTCCAGACCCAACGCAGTGGTACCTGACGGCATGATGGCAGCCCGGTACAAAGCAACGCGGTAGGCACATTCTGGGAGGGAAGAAAAGTACATGCTGGTCCGAGTGATCGCGCGACGAGTGGTGATCTCTGTCACCCTCCTTGTCATCATTCCTGCCCTGACCTTTGTAATCGAAGCGCTGACGCCGGGGAACGCCGCCGACTTTCTTTTGGGGGTCTCGGCTACGCCGGAGCAGCGTGCCGCCCTCAATCACCAACTCGGACTCGACCAACCGTTGTGGGTGCGTTACCTGACGTGGATGGGCCGATTCCTCCACGGAGACCTGGGGAACTCGCTGTTCACCGGTGAGCCGGTTTCTCAGGGATTGGCAAGCTGGCTGCCTGTGAGCCTGTCGCTGCTCATTGGTGCAACCCTGGTCACTGTGGTCGTCGGAGTAGCGATAGGAGCGGCATCAGCTCAGCACACCGGCGGAATCGGTCGCTTGATCGATTCGCTGTCAGTCCTCGGTATCGCCGTTCCCAATTTCTGGCTCGCAGTGGTTCTGGTCGAGGTGTTTGCCGTCACTTTCAGGATTCTTCCTGCCACCGGATACGTCCAGCCACAGGACTCGCTGATCGAGTGGGGCCTGTCCTTGGTGCTGCCGGTTGTCGCGCTGGCCTTCGCGGGCGTCACCGCGGTAGCCAAACAGACCCGGGACCAGATGAAGGATGTCCTGGATCGCGACTTCATCCGAAACCTGCGCGCCAACGGGGTCCATGAGCGGTCGGTTATATATCGGCACGCGCTGCGGAACGCATCGATCCCGATTGTCACGGTAATCGGCCAACTGTTCGTGGGCGCCCTTGCGGGTTCGGTTGTTGTTGAAAACATCTTTGTGCTGCCTGGCCTGGGTTCCGCCGCAGTGCAGGCGGCCACATCGCATGACTATCCGGTCATTCAGGGGATTAGCGTCTACTTCACGCTGATTGTGATCGCCGTCAACGTGATCGTCGACATCGCGTATGGATGGCTGAACCCGCAGGTACGAAGTCTATGAGCAATATGCTAGAAACTCTCGATTCGGTTGCCGATCCGAGCGGGAGCAGTCCTACCCAGCTCCCGGAGCGGCGGTCGCATACATCGGTGCTGAGACGGCTGTTGACCCATCCTGTTGGCCTTCCTGCCCTGGTGTTCCTGGTGCTCGTTATCCTGGCAGTGATTGCTGCACCTGCTCTCGCCCCCTACAAGCCACAAGCTGTGGACTTCTCCGCTGTTCTGACCACGCCTACCGGCAAGCATCTGCTCGGCACTGACCAGCTTGGCCGAGATGTGCTGAGCCGCCTGCTCTATGGTGGTCAGATCAGCCTCGAGGGGGTGGCCGAAACGGTGCTGGTGGCCCTCGGGCTTGGCTTTGTGCTGGGAATCATCTCGGGATATCTTGGCGGCGGCGTTGACGCGGTACTTTCGCGCCTGATCGAAGTAGTCATGGCTGTGCCTGCTATCGTGATCTTGCTGATGGTCTTCAGCGTTTTTAATAACAACGAGCATCTGGCTATGCTCACCCTAGGCGTTCTCTCGGCGCCCACGATCTTCCGGGTCACCCGCGGTGGGGCATTGACCATACGTCACCAGAGCTACATCGCATCGGCACAGATCACTGGCGTCCGGTCGTTCACTATCATGGTCCGCCATGTCGTGCCCCGCATCTACGGCCCGTTGATCGTGAACACCTCGATTCTTGCTGGCCTCACGCTCGGAATACAAGGGGGCCTGAACTTTATCGGCCTGGGGGTGACGCCACCTGCGCCAAGCTGGGGCGGAATGGTGGCCGAAGCCCAGCAGAGTCTTCAAGAGCAGCCCTGGCTGATCGTTCCCTCGGGCGTCACAACGGGCCTGGTGATTCTGGCCTTCGTGCTGCTCGGTGATGCCCTGCGCGACGTGACTGGCGAGCGCGGTCGCGGCAGTCGCGTTTCGGTTGGGTTGAGGGCGCAGCCGGAACCCACAATTGGTGACTACCCCAGGTCCATCACTGAACCAACTGGTATCGCGCAGGCCGAGCCGCTGCTTTCCGTGCGCGACCTGTGCGTCGCCTTCGGTTCGTCTGCCAGGCTGCGCGTCGTGCAAGATGTGGGCTTCGATGTGCTTCCGGGTGAGGCGGTAGGTATCGTGGGAGAGTCAGGCTGCGGAAAGTCCGTTACGGCCTGGTCGATCCTTGGCTTGCTCGCAAGTGGCGGCCAGGTGACCTCTGGCACGGCTCTCTTCGATGGAGTCGACATTTTCGCGCTCAGTCTGCGCGAGCGCGCCAGGCTCCGGGGCAAGCAGATTGGTTTCGTCTCCCAGGAGCCGATGACGAGTCTGGACCCCTGTTTCACCGTCGGTGATCAGCTTTCGGAACTCGTCAGAACGCACGAGAAGCTCCCACGAGCCGCGACGCGCGAGCGAGTAATCGAACTGTTGACGCAGGTTGGCCTGCCGGACCCATCCGACGTAGCGAAGCGCTACCCGCACCAGATATCGGGAGGCATGGCTCAGCGCGTCTCAATCGCGGCGGCATTGGCGGGTCGGCCCAAGCTGCTGGTCGCAGACGAACCGACAACGGCCCTGGATGTCACTGTGCAGGCGGAAATTCTCGAGTTGCTGCGGACCTTGCAGCGCGAAAGGGGTATGGCTATCCTGATCATCACCCACGACCTGGGGGTTGTGGCAGACTTGTGCAGCCGAGCGGTGGTCATGTACGCTGGCGAAGTGGTCGAGATCGGGCCTGTCCAAGACCTCGTACATGCCCCATTGCACCCCTATACCAAGGCTCTGCTGGCTTCCAACCCAGCATTCGGTAAGTATGGCGAGCCGCTTCCTGCGATCACTGGGACGGTACCTGCCCCGGCTCAATGGCCCATCGGTTGCCACTTTGCGGACCGCTGCGCGTACTGTATCGACGCGTGCACGACTCAGCCCATTCCTCTGCTAATACCGGCGGGGCAACGACTCGCCCGCTGCATTCGGACCGCTGATCTGCTGGAAGGGGCAAACGTATGAGCGTCGGCATTGAGACAAGGACAGACGGTAAAGACATTCTCGTGGTGTCGGACCTGCATGTGTATTACTCGCGTGGTTTTCGCAGACGGCCCCTCCATGCGCTCTGTGGGGTGAGTCTTCGCGTCGCCGAGGGGGAAACACTTGCTGTCGTCGGCGAGTCCGGTTCGGGTAAGTCTACCATGGGGTCGGCCATTCTGGGATTGTTTCCACCCAGCACAGGGACGATTACCTTTCAGAATAGGGACATTACCCATGTTGGCAGTGCCGTTCGGCGCGGGTTGGGCAAGGAGTTGCAGGCAGTCTTCCAGGACCCGTACAGTTCGCTGAACCCGGTTCGCACTGTTGGTCAGGCCATCAGCGAACCGCTTCTCACCCACCGGGCGGTTCCGCACAGCCAGATTGCCGGACGTGTCGCAGAGATGCTGGGAAAGGTCGGTTTGCCCCCTTCGGCAGCAGACGGATATCCGGCGGAGTTCTCGGGTGGGCAGCGCCAACGAATCGCGATTGCCCGTGCTCTGATCTCGGAGCCAGCTTTGGTGGTCTGTGATGAGCCGGTCAGTTCACTCGACGTATCCGTTCAGGCGCAGGTGCTGAACCTTCTGACCGATTTGCAACAGACGACGCATTGCAGTTATCTCTTTATCTCTCATAACCTGACGGTGGTTCGGCACTTTGCGCGCCGCGTCCTGGTCCTGTACCAGGGGATGGTGATGGAGCAGGGTCTCACCTCTGAGGTTTGTGAACGGCCCCAACACCCCTACACTCAGGCATTGCTTGCCGCCGTTGCGCTGCCTGACCCCGACGTTCAAGCCTTACGTCGGACCGGGCGGCGGGAGTCGATCATCCGTTCCGCGCAGGTTACCGGCGGCGCAGTTGGCGAGAGCCAGTGTCCATTCGCGGATCGGTGCCCGCACGTCAGGGAGCGCTGCCGGATAGAACGGCCTGCGGAGCGAACAGGCCGGAACGGTGTGCAAGTCGCCTGCCACTTCTTTGAAGAGTTTCCACCGGTCAGCGGGCTGCTGCCCCAGATGTCAACGTGGTCGATGATGGGAGCTGCCCCGAAGATTACAACGACCATGCGGCCCATGACTGATTCCAGCGCTAGCGATCTTAGAGAGGACGCATCATGAACAATCCAACGGTCGACCTCACAAGCGGCACCATCGTGGGCGTTCGTGTTGGTGACGTAGTATCCTATAAAGGCATCCCGTTTGCGGCTCCGCCAGTGGGCGATCTGCGCTTCGCGCCACCGACTCCGGTCCGGACATGGAGCGGCGTCAAAGACTGTACCGGATACGGCCCGATCTCTTTGCAGCACCTCGACCCTCTTTCGGCCTTCATCCCCGGCTGCGAGTGGAACTTCTATCACCCCGGCGCTGTGCAGTCCGAGGACTGCCTCAACCTCAACGTCTGGGCGCCAGCCAACGTGCCCCAATCGAAGGCGGTGCTTGTATGGCTTCACGGGGGCGCATTTGTGGCAGGCTCCGGCACCGGTCTGTGGTATGACGGCTCCCAACTCGTTATCCACGAGGATATCATCGTGGTCAGCGTCAACTATCGTCTCGGGGCGCTTGGCGCACTCGCACACGACGAGAGCGCATCCGCTGGCAACAACCTGATTCGCGATCAGGTGGCGGCTTTAGAATGGGTCCGCGACAACATTGCGGCCTTCGGCGGTGATCCCGATCGCGTTACCATCGCCGGTGAGTCGGCTGGCGCGATCAGCGTACTCGCCCTGATGACTGCCCCGGCAGCAGCAGGACTCTTCCGAGCGGCGATCTCCCAGAGCGGACACGGTTCCGCCTCGGCGACGCGGGAAGCGGCGCGGAGTGTCTATCGCCGTTTCCTGGCCGAACTCGGTGTGGCTGACAGTTCCGCAGCCCTCACCGAACTCCGAGCGCTGGATTCCCGCAAGATCATGGACGCGCAACTGAAGGTGACCACCGACCTCAGGGTTCCCTTCCGTCCCGTCATAGACGGCAGCTACCTGCCTGAGCCGATAGATGCAACGTTCGCTGCTGGTCGAGTGGCTCGGGTGCCACTGCTCATTGGTACCAACAGCGAGGAAAGCCGGTTGTTCGCCGCAATCGGCTGGGGTTTGGGACCTGCGGGCGATGACCTTCAGTCACGCATTGCTGGGCTTTTTCCGGAAGGTGAAGCCAGTTCCCAGGTGGCTGAACTCACCGACATCTACCGACAACAGGCCAGTTCGGATGAGGATGCATGGCTCGCTCTGAGCACTGATCGAGATTGGCGCACGCCTGTGCGCATCATCGCCGACGGTCACGCGCGCAGCGGCTCCCCTGTCTTTCAGTACGAATTCACCTGGCGCAGTCCCGTTCGGGAAGGTATTCTGGGGGCCAGTCATGCCCTCGACATCCCCTTCCCTTTCGGAAACCTCGACCAACCTGGCGTCGGGGAGTTTGTTGGCACTGATGCCGAGCACGAAGCAGCTCGGCGACGGATTGAGCTAGCTTTCCGGCAGGCGTGGGGTGCATTCGTCCGAACCGGCCACCCGCGCTCAGAAGTGCTGCCGGAGTGGCAGCGCTATGAGGCGCGTGATCGAGCCACGATGATGCTCGGCACGCAATCAGAGATTGTGAAGGCTCCGCATCAGGCAGCGCTGGACCGGTGGGAAGCGCTCAGCGCGTCTACCCTGCCACTGATCAGCATGGAGGCCACAGGCAATCACTAGTAAGGAACGAGGGGTCTCAATGGCTGAGATCGTAGCTACCACCCATGGACCGGTGATCGGTTCGCTGGAAGAGGGCATCCACGTCTTCCGCGGCATTCCCTATGCGGCGGCGCCGTTTGGCCCCAACCGTTTCCGCGCCCCCATTGCTCCGGAACCCTGGCATGAGCCGTTGCCGGCCCTCCAGTTCGGTGCCACAGCGCCTCAGCAGGTCTTCGCCAATCAGGGCAGCCTGCCCGAAGTGCCCGAGCCGATTATCCCTGGTGAGGAGGTTCTGACCGTCAACGTCTGGAGCGCCGATCTCGCGCCCAGAACGCTGGCACCCGTGCTGGTCTGGATTCATGGCGGCGGTTTCTTTGCTGGATGCAGCGCGAATCCCTGGTATGATGGAACGTCGTTTGCGCGTGCCGGACTTGTGGTTGCCAGCTTGAATTACCGACTGGGCGTCGAAGGGTTTCTCGAGATCGCAGGCGCCGACGAGAATCGCGCACTGAGAGATTGGATTGCCGCTCTCGAGTGGGTTCGTAACAATGCCTCAGCGTTTGGTGGGAACCCGGAGCAGGTCACCGCGATGGGGCAGTCGGCTGGGGGCATTGCCCTTGCGGCGCTCCTCACATCACGCCGAGCCAGGGGACTCTTTCATCGCGTCATCATTGCCAGTGGAATTACTCGCGGCAATGCGCAGACGCGAGAGCAAGCGGCCATAACCGCTGCTATCATTGCCAACCATTTTCACATACGACCCGACCGCGAGGCAATCTGCACCCTGACGCCTGCCGAACTCGTGGCGGCACAGGGATGGCTCCAAATGCCAGCAACTCTAGAAGACCGCATCGCGCTTGCCGCCACAGGAACCATGCCCTTCGTGCCGTGGGTGCCGCTGATCGACGGAGACTACCTCGATGGGACTCTCTTCAGCACGATGACGGAAAGTTGGGGCAACCAGGTGCCGGCGCTGGTGGGTACGACAGAAAACGAGTTCCAGTGGATGGCGGTCAGGTCTGCTCCGGCTTGGCAAGAGGCCCAGATGCTGGGGCAAGCATTTACGGATGCCTTGTTCCGTCGCCCCACCGAGGATTTTGTCGCGGCGCGCAGCACGTCCGCCCCGACCTATCGTTACGAATTCCAGTGGAAGTCACGAGAAGACCCTGTAGTCATCGGGTCGGGGCACTCGCTCGATATTCCCTTTTTCTTCAATACGCTGAACGCTCCGTACGTCGAATCCTACACCGGTCCGCATCCCCCACAAGAACTCGCCGACGCCATGCACGGCGCCTTCGCGCGGTTCGCGCTCACCGGCGAGCCAGGATGGCCCGATTATCATCAAGATGATAGCGGGTCCGTTATGATTTTCGACGAGCCGTCGCGGACAGCGAAGGGAGTACACCTTGACTGACCCCATCACCGCACGCAGCGTTCCTGTGGTCGCGGCAAATCCCGGCGAGCGGCCAGCCGCTGTACCGAGCTATCAACGCGATGGTTTGACGGCAGGCATCGTTCACTTCGGCGTTGGCGGCTTTCACCGGGCGCACCAGGCCATGTTCATCGACCGGATGCTGACAGCAGGGAACGGCGCGGGCTGGGCCATCTGTGGAGCTGGCGTCATGCCGACCGATGTACGCATGCGGGATGTGCTGCGCGCCCAACAAGGCATGTATACTCTGGTCCTGCGCTACCCCGATGGTCACGAAGAGGCCCGCATCATCGGCTCGATTGTCGACTTCCTCTACGCTCCGGATGACCCCGAGTGGTTGATTGAGAAGCTAGCAGCGCCAGAAACCCGCATCGTCTCACTGACCATCACGGAGGGCGGCTACAACATTCATGCAGTGACTGGCTCATTCGACGAGAGCAATCCCGCGATTCGCGCCGACCTCAAGCCGGGAACATCGCCCGCTACGGTTTTTGGCATTGTCGTTGAAGCCCTCCACCGCCGCCGCGAGCGTAGCTTACGCCCATTCACTATCATGTCCTGCGACAACATACAGGGCAATGGACGTATCGCTCGCCGCTCGTTCACTTCGTTTGCCCGCCTGCGCGATCCGGAGCTTGCGGACTGGATCGGCGACAACGTTCGTTTCCCGAACTCGATGGTCGACCGCATCACCCCGGTCACCACTCCAGTAGACATCCAGGCTGTTGCGCGCATCTTTGGCATTCATGACGAATGGCCTGTGGTCTGCGAACCGTTCGAGCAATGGGTGCTTGAGGACGATTTCGTTGATGGACGCCCGGCTTACGAGACCGTTGGTGTCCAAGTTGTTGCTGATGTAGAACCTTACGAACTGATGAAGCTCCGACTCCTCAACGGGAGCCACCAGGCCCTTGCCTACTTTGCCGCGCTTGCTGGTTATCGCTATGTCCACGAAGCCGCACAGGACCCGGACTTTGCTGCCTTCCTCCAGCGGTATATGGTCGAGGAGGCGACCCCAACCCTGATGCCTGTGCCTGGCATCGACCTCGGCGAGTACCGCGCTCAATTGATCGAACGGTTCAGCAACGCCTATGTGCAAGACACGGTGGCGCGGTTGGCGGCAGAGACCTCTGACCGGATTCCTAAGTTCCTCCTTCCGGTGGCCGTTGCCCAATTGGCAGCCGGGCGTTCTGTGGACCTGTGCGCGGCGATTGTGGCGAGTTGGGCACGTTACGCGGAGGGACGGGCTGACGACGGCACGCCGATTGAAGTCGTTGATCGGCTGCACGATGAGGTGCGGCGGGCGGCGGCGAACCAGATAGACGACCCGCTCAGCTTCCTGCGCCTGCGTGACCTCTTCGGCGACCTCGTTGATCAGCCCGCATTCACGATGCCCTACCTCAAAGCGCTGCACTCGCTGCATGAGCACGGAGCACGGTCTGTGATCACTGCGCTGGCTCATCGTCGTCCGATTGCTAGTTAGCTGTAGAAGAGAGCAGCCGTGCTGGTTGCTCTCTTCCCTGTTGTGCTATAATAAATGGAAGATAGCATAGGTGGATAGCCCTATTCGCCAAAGAGATTCTTCCCGAAGCATGTGGCAGGCGCTGAAGCTCTCCTTTAGTGATCTGCCACAAATGTTTGATCCTGATCAGGGAGGCTGATCGAAGATGCCGACGTATGAGTATGTGTGCCGTCAGTGCGGACATCGTTTTGAAGCCTGGCAGCATATGACTGATGATCCCTTGACTGTGTGTCCAAAGTGTGGTGCTCAAATCCACCGCGTTCTCTATCCTGCCGGAATTGTTTTTAAAGGATCGGGCTTCTATAAGACTGATAATGGCTCCAGCGGCCCGGTTGACAAAAGCAGTTCAACAGAGAGCAAGAGCGGCGCTGGCGATAGCAAGCCCGCGGCAAGCGAGAGCAAACCCACCACAGAAAGCAGCAAGAGTGATAGCTCTGGCAGCAGTCCTTCGCCTGCCACGACTGCTGCTGACTGAGGCGGCGGTCTGGGTGATGCGCTCTTTTCGTGGGGTTGGAAGGTAGCATGCGCGCAGTCGTTCAACGTGTCAGCCGCGCGGAAGTGCGCGTAGAAGATGCTTCAGTGGGAGCTATTGGGCCAGGATTGCTGGTCTTGCTGGGCGTGGGGCAGGGTGATACTTCTGAAGAGGCTCAGCTTCTGGCCGAGAAGATCGTACAGCTTCGTATCTTCAGCGACGCTGACGGCAAGTTCAATCTTTCAGTCCTGGATGTTGGCGGCGGCGTGTTGGCGGTTTCGCAGTTTACCCTCTTTGCCGATACTCGCCGGGGGCGTCGCCCCAGTTTTATCAGCGCGGCGCCTCCGGATGTTGCCGCGCCGTTGGTCGAGCATTTCATGGAGGCTGTACGTGCTGGCGGTGTGTCCGTTGCCGGTGGGCGGTTTGGGGCGCATATGGAGGTCGAAGTGGTCAATGATGGTCCAGTGACGATTATCCTTGATACTGATGACTGGAAGCGCAGCAGGAGTTCGTCATCCAGCGGAATGCCACCGAACCCTTGAAAAACCCTCATGGATATGGTATAGTCTTATGGCAATCGCAATTGCATAACTCCAAACAGACGTACCACAAATGTGATTGCAAAATAGGCGATGCAACGAGCAGGAGTAGTAGGTCACGCTTGTTCAGAGAGTGAGCCGGTTGGTGCGAGGCTCATATTATCTGACCGAACTCGCCTGGGAGCAGCGCTGGTGAAGTGAGTAGCCACGCCGGGTAGCCTCCGATAGCAGGCTGATAAGCGGGCAGTCGCTCGGTGGAACAAATGCCGACGCGCAACATAACACAGTATCCACTCATGGGCCTGTGGCGCAGTTGGGAGCGCGTCTCAATGGCATTGAGAAGGTCAGGGGTTCGAATCCCCTCAGGTCCACCATTTTTTGCTGAACGTCGGCTTTTGTTGCCGAGTGCTGCCAACGCGGGTGGTACCACGGAGCAGCCCTTCGTCCCGGTGTCGGGATGAAGGGTTTTTATTTGGGTTTTCCAGGTGGGGCTTTTCAGATGGATTTCCCAAAATGGTGAGGAGGCTGCTATGATTACGCGTACAAAGTACAAGCCTGCCGAGATTGAAAAGAAGTGGCAGGAACAATGGGAGACTGAGGGCATCTATTATGCGCAGGATAACTCACCTGAACAGAAATACTATAATCTGGTGATGCTCCCCTATCCATCTGGTGATCTGCATATCGGACACTGGTATAACTACACAGGCGTAGACGCGCATGGGCGCTTTATGCGCATGCGCGGCTGGAATGTTTCGCAGCCGATGGGCTTTGATGCCTTTGGCCTGCCCGCTGAAAACGCTGCGATCAAGCACAATATTCAACCACGTGTTTGGACGCTGGATAATATCGCCCGTATGCAGGCACAACTGCGTACGATGGGCGCTGGTTGGGACTGGCCGCGCCAGATAATTAGCTGCCTGCCCGATTATTACAAGTGGACCGAATGGCTGTTCCTACAATTCTATAAAGCAGGGCTGGCGTATCGGACCAAGGCTCCGGCGAACTGGTGCCCCAACTGTAATACAACGCTGGCAAATGAGCAGGTGGTGAACGGCGCGTGCGAGCGCTGCGGCACGCCGGTCACTCGCAAGGAGATCGATCAGTGGCTGTTCCGTATTACGAGGTATGCGGATGAACTGCTGGACTTTTCCGAACTGGACTGGCCGGAAAAGACGGTCACGATGCAGCGCAATTGGATTGGCCGCAGCGAAGGCGCTGAAGTTCGTTTCGTAGCCGAGGTTGATGGCGAGCGGGTAGAGATTCCTGTCTTCACTACGCGCCCCGACACGATCTTTGGCGTGACCTTCTTTGTGCTGGCTCCAGAGCATCCGCTGGTGGAGCGGATTACGATGCCTGGGCAGCGCGCGGCAGTTGAGGCATACATCGATCAGTCGCGGCGCGAGACCGAGATCGAGCGCATGAGCACAGAGAAGGAGAAGACCGGTGTTTTTACCGGCGCGTCTATCACTAATCCAGTGAGCGGTGAAAAGGTGCCAGTGTGGATTGCCGATTATGTGCTGATGAGTTATGGCACGGGCGCGGTGATGGGTGTGCCTGCGCATGACGAGCGCGACTTTGAATTTGCCCGGAAGTTTGGCCTGCCCATTCGTCAGGTAGTCTGCCCACCGGATGAGGAGCCGAGCGATCCGGCGACCTGGACTGAGGCCAAGTCACACTATGGGGTGATGATCAACTCGGGGCCGTTCAATGGCACGCAGCCGGAAGAAGCGATCAAGTCGATCACACGCTATTGCGAGGAGCGCGGCATCGGCAAGTACGCGGTCAATTATCGGCTGCGCGACTGGCTGGTGAGCCGCCAGCGTTACTGGGGGTCGCCCATTCCGATCATCTATTGTCCCACGGATGGGATGGTGCCGGTGCCTGAGGAAGACTTGCCGGTGCTGCTGCCTGATGAGGTGCAGTTCAAGCCAACCGGCGAGTCACCGCTGCGCTATGTGAGCGAGTTCCTGAATACCACTTGCCCGGTCTGCGGCGGGCCTGCCACGCGCGAGACCGATACGCTGGATACGTTCCTGTGTTCATCGTGGTACTTCCTGCGCTATATGGACGCGAAGAATGACCAGGCGGCGTGGGATAAAGAGAAGATTGCGAAGTGGCTGCCGGTGGATATGTACATTGGCGGCGCAGAGCATGCGGTGATGCACCTACTGTATGCGCGCTTCTTTGTGAAGGCGCTGCGCGATATGGGGCTGCTGAACTTCAACGAGCCGTTCAAGCGGCTGTATCATCAAGGCACAGTGCTGGGACCAGATGGGCAGAAGATGTCGAAATCGCGCGGCAATGTGATCGCGCCGGATGATGTGGTCGGCAGGTTTGGCGCGGATGCAGTACGCTGCTATCTGATGTTTATGGGGCCGTTCGACCAGGGTGGAACCTCGAACATTCAGGGCATTGAAGGTGTCTGGCGCTATCTGAACCGGGTCTGGAATCTGGTGCAGGATTCTGCCGAGGCATTTAGCAGCGCGCCCATTCCGGATACCGAGATTGGCCGCGAGATCAAGCGCACAACTCACAAGTTTATTAAGCGTGTCACAGCCTATTATGAGGAACTGCACTTCAACACAGCACTGGCCGGGCTGATGGAGTTTACGAACGCGCTGATGAAGGCTCGCGAGACCGAAGCGGTGCGCACTGCCGAATATCGGCAGGCGCTGGAAGCGCTGCTGCTGTTGCTGGCTCCGCTGGCTCCGCATATTACGGAGGAGCTGTGGCATGGGTTTGGACATGCTGAGAGCATTCACCGGGAGTCCTGGCCGACGTATGATGAGACGCTGACACAGGATGCTATCGTGACGGTGGTGGTGCAGATCAGCGGCAAGGTGCGCGACAAGCTGGAGGTGGAGGCTTCGGCAAGCGAAGATGAGGTGCGCGCACGGGCGCTGGCGAGCGAGCGTGTGCAAAAGCTGCTGGGAGGGGAAGCGCCAAAGAAGGTGATTTATGTTCCTGGCAAGTTGATTAATCTGGTTGTTTGAGTCCCTTTGAAAGCAACCTGTACGCAGAGATGACCTGTCCAAAAGGGCAGGATAAAAACTGGCCCGTCGTACAAGCGACGGGCCGTTTCTTTTGCCTCTATTTATCGTATTAGGATGTAACTGGCATCGTGGATGCGAGTGCTAATGCCAGCACCCTTGCGCGCGTTGGTCGCTTTTGTTAGGATAGTGGGCAATCGATCATGGAAGGCGTGCTGGAGTGCTCTTCATGTGATGCCAGCAACTTTACTGAGAAGGAGTGAACGTATGTCCAATGCTCAGGAACAGCCTGCATCGGCTGAAACCACTGCGGTAGCGGAACCTCCTCGAAAACCAGTGTATCAGGGGCCATGGTTCCGGCGTGTCCTCGAACGTGCGATTGATAGTCAGAATTGGTTGGAAGGCTTTAGCGATGGCACGCAGAAGCTTGTAGGTGGGACGTTTCAGGTTGGCGGGCCACCGCTGCGCTGGCTCAAGAATCTGTCACACGGCACGGCGTTCGGACATCCTGTGCATCCGGCGGCAACCGATATTCCAGTTGGGGCCTGGCTGGGCACGCTGATCTTTGATATTATCTGGCTTGCCACCGGCCAACCTTCTGGGATGGCTACTGCTTCCAACGTGCTGCTGATTGTCGGTCTGGTTGGAGCTGTTTTGTCGATCCTGACGGGGACAACCGACTGGAACGATACCTATGGCAAGGAACGGCGGGTAGGTATCGCGCATGGCATCATCAATACTCTTGCTACGCTGGTGTATGTGGCAGCGCTGGTGCTGCGCCTGACGGGCAATCAATTTCCTGGGTTTATCGTCTCGACGATTGGGTTGGTTATTCTGCTGCTGGGTGCTTATCTGGGCGGCGAATTGGTCTTTGGCAAGGGAACACAGGTTAATCACACCGCCTGGCAGGAGACTCCCGAAGACTTTGTGGCGGTGGCTGAAGAAGTTGCCGTCGAAGAAGGCAAACTGCATCGCGCTGAGGCTAACGGGACGCCGGTGCTGCTGGTGCGTTTGAAGGGAACCATTTACGCTCTTGCGGCTACCTGCACCCACGCTGGCGGGCCGCTGGATGAGGGCACGTTGGAGGGCGATGTGGTGGCCTGTCCCTGGCATGGTTCACGCTTCTGCGTGCGCGATGGCGAAGTGCGTGGCGGTCCAGCGACCTTTCCGCAGGTGCGTTTCGAGACGCGAGTGCGCGAGGGCCAGGTTGAAGTGCGTCGCGCGTCAGCATAAACAGGTCGGTAGCTTTCTTCTCACTTTCGTTTTTATGTGGATTCCTCTTTTGTAAGAGAACAGCGGCGAGCAGCAGACTGACAAGCGAGCTGCTTGCCGCTGTTCTCTTGCAGTCCGGCGTTCTATCTGCTATCCTGAAGGAGATAGTGGTGGCAGCTATAGAGCGTTCTCTTCAGTCAAACATTCCACCCCAACACATTAGAGGATTCGGAGCAGCATCCTGGCCCGTCAACGTAGACACATGGAGGCGTGAATGGCAATCAGCAGAAAAGCCCCGGCGGAGATCAAAGGCGAGCTTGACCCAATTGAACTTTACCGAACAATGGCACTGGCGCGCGCCTTAAATGATCTGTTAAAGATTCGCAAAACGCAGAGCAAATTTCCGTTTTATATCGGCTGCGCTGGTCACGAAAGTATCGCCGCGCTGGTGGCTGCCCTCGATGATGAGGATTGGCTGGCGCTTTATTACCGTGATCTGTCGGGTTGGCTTCAGCGCACCAAAGATGTCTATGGCCCGTTGCGTGAGGCGTATTCGCGGGCAACAGGCCCGATGTGCGCAGGGCGCAATATGCCTTCTCACTATAGCAGCCGCGCGTTTCATATCATGCCGTCGTTCAGCGAGGTGGCCGGGCTGGCCCCTTTTGCTGGGGGCGTTGGCTTTGCCTTCAAGCGCGATAACAGCAAGCGCATTGTGGTTTTCTGTACGGGCGATGGCGGCGTTGCTACCAATGACTTTAATGTGCTGTTCCGACAGGCAACAGTGCATAAATTGCCGGTGCTGATGGTTGTGGAAAATAATGGTTGGGCAATTACTACGCATCATGATGAGAAATCGCAGGTGCAGTGGGCTGGAGACCTCGTGACCTGGGCACGGGCTGCCGATGCCATTGCCTATGATGTCGATGGCACGAACGCCCTGGAAACCTACGAGAAGACGCGCGAGATTGCGCAGGCGCTGCGCGGTGGCAAAGGCCCCGCGCTGATTCACCTGCATACCGGCTTGCTGGACCCACATTCGAGCAGCACTGATATAAAAGCGTATCGCACGGCTGAGGAGATTGAGGATACTTTCGCCCATAAAGACCCGCTGAAGAATACCGCACGCGTGCTGATTCAACAAGGGTATCTCAGCGAAACGCAGGTAGAGAAGATTCAGAAAGAGGCGAAGGATGAGGTGAGGCGGATCGAGGCTGAGGTGCTTCTGGAGCCAGAGGTAAGCGGTGATCGGGTCTTACAGCATATACTCGCGCTGCCAACCCCTGAAGCGCCTGCGCCTGCGGGCAAACGTCGCAGACTCAATATGCTCGGAGCGATCAACGAGGCGTTGGTGGAACTGCGCCAGCGTGACCCAGGTTTCTTTGTCTATGGGCAGGATGTGGGCAGCCCACGCGGGGGTGTCTTCGGGGCTACTCAGGATGTGGTGAAGCAGTTCCCTGGGACGGCGATCAGCAGCCCACTGAATGAGCAGGTGATCGTAGGGATTGCCGCTGGCGCGAGTATGGTTGCTGGCCGACCACGTTGTGGCGAGATTCAGTTTGTGGACTACCATCAATCTTCGGCGCAAACGCTGCGGCTGAGCGCGCGCATTCTCTACCAAAGCTTTGGTGACTGGAATTGCCCAATGCTGCTGCGGATGAAGTCTGGCAGCGGCGGCGGTGGCCCAATCTCTGATGCTGGCAGTGGCGGCGGCGCGTTTGGGCACTCGAACGCGGGCGAGCAGTGGTTCACTGATATTCCCGGTTTGATTACCGTTTGCCCCAGTACGCCGTATGACGCCAAGGGGCTGCTGCTGGAAGCGGGGCGCACGTCCTCGCCGGTGGTGTTTCTGGAGCGCGGGCGGCTCTATCGTTCCGAGCCACCGAAGGGTCCCGATGGTGAGTTCATCCCCGAGGTTGCCAAACTCTGGGAGGTGCCTGAGGACTACTATACCGAACCGCTGGGCAAGGCGCGGCGTATTCGTTTGGGCAGTGGGCCATCGGCTATGGCGATTATCACCTGGGGAACGATGATGCTGGAGTCAGCCATTGCGGCGGCGCGTTATCTCGCGGAGCATCCGGGCGAATCGATGGAGATTGTGGACCTGCGCACGCTGATGCCTTTGGACGAAGAGACGATTGCCGGTGCCGTGCGCGAAGCGAACCGGGTCATCGTGGTGACTGAGGAGGCCGATCTGGCGCCCTTTGCGCGGCATGTGCATTCGTGGATTACGCAGAAGTTGTTCTGGGATTTGGATTGCACGCCGGAAGTTGTCGCGGCAGTTCCAGCGCCAGCCGCGCCCTATAACGCGCCAGAAGAGCTTGCCTTTTTCCCAACAGCGCAGGATATTTATCAAACCATTACGCGATTGGTTCGGGAGTAAAAAAGGTGGTGGGCTGATGCAACTTTCTCTCCTATGCTGCGTATATGACGCAGGACACACAAATGCTTGCGTCCCATACCCTCAAAGAGACAGGAGGGCCGAGGGTGACAAACGTAGGAGCGATGGTTGCCCGGCTCGCCACTGGGCGGCCAAGCGGTGCATACCGTAAAGCTGAAGAAGACCACTGGCGAGGGAGTGCTGCAATGACCGGCACGATGGAGCATGTCGAAGATACCGCGTTGGTGCGGCGCACGCTCGCCGGTGAACAAGACGCTTTTTCCCAACTTGTGGAGCGCTATAAAGACCCAGTGTATCATGTGGCGTATCGGATGTTGAACAATGCTGCCGAGGCGGAGGACGTGGCCCAGGAAACATTTGTGCGCGCGTATACTCAGTTAAGCACGTACAAATCTGAACACCGCTTTAGCACCTGGTTGCTTTCGATTGCTTCGCATCTGGCGATTGATCAACTGCGTCGCCGTCGTTTTCTAGCGCTGCCGCTGGAAGACGTTCCTTTGCTTGAATGGTTAGCCGATGACGATACCGGCCCTGAGGATGCGGCGCTGGAGGGCGAGCAGCAAGATGAGATGCAGCACCTGATTGCGAAGTTGCCCGCTAAATATCGCGCCGTGGTGGTCTTGCGCTATTGGCAAGACCTTTCCTATGAAGAGATTGCTACCGCGCTCAAGCTTACGCCAGCCTTAGTGAAGGCTCGACTCCACCGGGCACGCGAACTCCTGGCCCGGCACATCAAAGAAGATGAGAAGGAGGAGAATGGCTATCATGCGCTGTCGGCAGGTTAAAGGGCTATTGCCCGCCCATTTCAATAAAGAGCTTTCCGAGGCAGATCGGCGTCTCCTTGAGACGCACCTGGCTACCTGCTCTGCTTGCCACGCGCATTGGCATCGCCTCTATCGTGTCGAACTCAGGTTGACACGCGCCCCTGAGCAATCGCAGATCAAGCATGGCCCTTCCGCCGATTTCACGGCTTCAGTGATGGCTGCGATTGTCCTTCAGCAGCAAAAAAGTACCGCCAATGTGGCTCGGCAAGAGGCAGCCCCTGAGATACCCTCCACTCAGGGAGATGAAGGACAGGCCGGAGTAATTCCGCCGCTTGGCCCCTGGGTGGGTTGGAACGCAAACCTGGCGGGGGTGTGGAAACCTTCGACGCGCGTCGTTCTATCGGGCGCTTTGCTGGCTATTTTCTCGGTGATGATTGGCGTCATCGTGGTTGGTGTCTTGCTGACGCAGCCCGCGCTGGCGGCTCAGGTGTTTACTGGCGCGACTCAGGCGCTGGCAAGCCTTGCTGCAGGTATCTCATCTCTAGTGAATACGCTCTCGGTTTTGGCCGATAATCAACTCTTATTGGCTGGTGTCGCCGTCAGCTATGTGGTGCTGGCCGTCCTCTGGTTCCGTCTGATGCGCCACCAGGAATATGAGCCTCATCCTGGATATGAAGAGGTCGAGTCGTGAGACGCCATCGGTTCGTTTTGCTGGCAGGTGGGGCGCTGCTCTTGCTTTGCGCGTGCGTTGGACTGGTTGGTGGCGCGAGTTTTTTCTTCGGTTCCTGGCGGCCCTGCGGCCAGGGAAACGGCACCTCTTCAGGTGATATCACGATCTTTTCCGGCCAGACTGCTGACCACATTACGGCGTGCGGCGGGAATGTTGCGGTACTAGGGCATATAACCGGCGATGTGACAGCCTATGGTGGCAGTGTGACTATCTCTGCATCTGGAATAGTGGATGGGAACATTACCAGTTATGGTGGCCGTGTTGAAGTTGCAGGTCTGGTGCAGGGCGATGTTACCAGCTATGGCGCTAGTGTCACGCTTGATAGCTTGTCGCACGTTCAAGGCAATGTTCAGACGTATGGCGGTGGGATTTCGAAGATGACCGATGCCAGGGTAGATGGCTCCATAGATCGCAACCACCCCACCAGTTTTAGCCTGACGAATCTGCCTTTTTTAAACCCATTCGGCTTTAGTTTTCCAGGAGTGAGCATCATTGTCTGGGTGTTGATTGCCGCTGCCCTGGCCCATTGGTTTCCGCAGCGCACTCTGCGTGTTGGCGAGGTCATGTTTAGTAACTTGCCGCGCAGTCTGGCAATTGGGGCGTTGAGTTGGGTGCTCGGCGGGATTCTGGCGGTTATTCTAGCGCTGACCATTATTGGTATTCCAGTGACGCTGGCGATTTTGCTGGTGCTGGCTGCCGGTGGTGTTCTTGGGAATGTTGCGATTGGCTGGTTGATTGGGCGTGGCATCCTGCAACGCTTGGCCCGTCGCGACTATTCGCCTGTGCTGGAGGCGATGGTTGGTGTGGCTATTCTGGCGCTGATCGAATCTCTCCCCTTTTTGGGTTTTCTCCTCAGCATCTTCATTGCGCTCTTGGGTGTAGGAGCGACACTGCTCAGCCGCTTTGGCTCCAGTCGCTGGAGGGTTTCCTCATTCCGCCGTCGTGCTGTCTAAAGACAGTCACGAATCCTCGTATTTCATATCTGCCGGCCTTCTGAACTATTTGGTCAGGAACCCAAATCCCCCGAGGAGGATGGGCTTGTGACTGAACTCCACCGCAACTCGGCATAGCGTTGCCACCGTGCCGCTTTGGCTTCATCGCTCGCCACATCAAGGTGCCCTGACAAGGTACCTGTGCTGGCCCAGTCTTGCCAGACCAGCAACGTTCGCAAGCACACATTGCGAGCCCCGATCAAATCAGCATGGAGGGTGTAGTGGCACGTCGGGTTCTGGCAGGCAAAGAGCAGGCCTTTGCGAGGCCGGTTGTCCGGGCTGGTGTGTCCACAGTGCGGGCACATCTGGCTCGTGTAGCGGGCGTCCACCTTCATACACAAGGAACTTGCCAGGGCTGCTTTGTAGGTCAAGAATCCTTGCAATTCGGCAAAGGCCCATTTGGAGGCGTGACGGTTGGCTTTGCGCGCTTGTGGCGAGACAGCAACCAGTCTGCTTCCTTTGCGGCGTTTCTTTCGTCGTTTGGCCCGCTCGCGAATGCCGTTCAAATCTTCCAAACCAATGAGACTTGCGGGGTGCGCATCAACGATGCGTCTGCTGATCACGTGATTGGTATTCAGCTTCAACCGTCTCTCTCGCCCGCTGATGGCCACTAACTTCCGAGTAGCCGAGCGAGTGCCTTTCCGCTGAAGTCGTTTACGAAGTCTGGCGTAATGATCTGCCTGGGCTCGCACCTGCTTTCCGCTATAAAACTGTGTGCCATTGGTGGTGGCTACCGTTGCCAGATAGCGCTGGCCTACATCAATCCCCAATACCTGCTTGTAGGTGTCTGGCGCAGGATCAGAGGTTTTCACGTGTAGGGAGACCAGCAAATAGAAGCGCTTCTTGCTGCGATCATACCAGAGTTTCGCCGCTCCCATCGTCGCCCCGGCTCGCAAGAGTGCAACGTGTTTGTCGTACCCCCGATAGGAGACATGAATACGGCCCGCCAGTGTCAAGATGCTCACTTCCTGCCCGCTTCGGAGCGAATAATCACGGCCTAGGTTATAGGTGAGCGTCGGGGAGACGTATGTGGGTGGCTTGTCCAGGCCTCGGTAGCGCTTCTTGGTGTAGCCTAGCCTGCGGGCCTCGGCGTTCTTGCGCGTTTTGGTCCACAGCGCTTTGTAGGTGCCACTGACCTGCCGGGGGACATTGCAGGCCAGTTGCGCGGGCAAGCCAAACTCGGCACGGATCCGCGCGTAGTTATCGCCTTGAAGGCGCTTGACGTTGCTCGTTTTGCCGTGCGCGAAGGCATACTGACTGACGCAGTTCAAAGCGTCCCGATATGCCAGTTGGGTTCGGCGCAATGCCTGAAACTGGTCAGCAGTGGTCAAGAGTTTCAGTTTGACGGTCAGCATGGTTTGCATGTTGAACTATTCTTTGCAAGCTCGACCTAATCGGTAATGCGGGTGAAGTTTTTCTCCTGGACATTTGCTTATACTTTCATTTACAAGGAAGGGAATCTGCGTTCCTTTATTTGTTGAAAAAACACAAGACAGTTCATAGTAATGTGTGATAGAATGCACAAGGTATCCCCCTGGGCTGTCTTGGGGGGCGCCTATCCCGGCCCGTGGCGTTGGGTGGAGGGGTTGTCCACCTGGGCGCCGGATGCCGTCAAGGCTGGCAGTGGACGCATGATAGAGATTGAATTAACCGATCTGGCTCACGGGGGTGATGCTGTTGGCCGGTATGAAGGGCGAGCGGTCTTCATTCCCGGCGGCATTCCTGGCGAAGTGGTGCGCGCTGACATTACGGAGGAGCGCCGCGCTTATGCGCGTGCCCAGATTGTGGAAATCCTACGGGCATCGCCCGACCGTGAAGTTCCTCGTTATCCTGACTTGAGCGAGACGGGGGGCTTTCAATGGCAACATCTGGCTTATCCAGCGCAACTGGCCTGGAAAGCGCGGATTCTTCGTCAACTCCTTATCCGTCTGGGGAAGGTGCCTAATCCTCCAGTGCAGCCTACCCAGGGAATGCCTGCTGGCTCAGACGCCTGGCGGTATCGCACGGTTGCTCAGTTTGCGGTTGGGCTAGATGGCGCGATTGGTTTTCGCAAAGTTGCCAGCCATGATGTGTTGGACATGGCCGAATGTCCGATTGTGCACCCAGCCCTGGATGGGATATATCAGAGCGTGCGCTCCTGGTTGCTTGCGCGCTGGGAGGGGAATGTTGGTCAGCAGGTCGAGCGTTTTACGGTGCGCGTAGCTGCCAGCCCGACGACCCCTGAGAGTGCTCAGGCGTTGTTGAGTGTGGAAGCGCGGCCTGCCGCTGACCTGAGCGATGTGCATGGGCCGCAGGGGTTGGCTGAGACGTTGATGTCCGAGATTCCCGGGCTGGCAGGTGTTGTCATCGTGGGCCTGGCCGGAGGGCGCGGGCGGGTGATCGTCGGGCAAGATCATTTGATTGAGCAGGTGCTGGGCCATCAGTTCCGCATTTCGGCAGGCTCCTTCTTTCAGGTCAATGCGACCCAGACCCCTGTATTGGTGCAGCGGGCTATTGGCTTGCTCCATCCCCGGCGCACCGAAACGATGTTGGATGGCTACAGCGGCGTGGGCCTTTTTTCGGTGTTTCTTTCCGAGCGCGCCGCACGTGTGGTAGCTGTGGAATCGCAGCCAAGTGCGGTTGCCGATGCGCGGGCCAGTGCGACCCTCAACAATTTAGCGAATCTGACCGTTTTGGAAGGCGTGTTGGAGCGCGCGCTTGGGCAGCTTCAGCACCAGAACGAGCGCTTCGATGCAGTGCTGGTTGATCCGCCTCGCGCTGGCTGCCATCCACGCGCGCTTTCCACGCTGGCGGCGATGGCTCCACGCGCGCTGGTATATGTTTCGTGCGACCCCAGCACACTCGCCCGCGATATCGCCTTGTTTACGGGCAATGGTATGTATCGCCTGACGGCAGTACAGCCGGTGGATATGTTTCCGCAAACTGCCCATATCGAGAGCGTTTCATTGCTGGAGCGGGTGCGCCCTTGAGCCATTAGAGCTTGCTCAGGATGATGTGTACCTGGCCGTCGTGCGTCAGCAGCGTTCCAGGTGGAGGCGTTTGCTGGATGACATGGCCTGGCGGCATTCCAGCGTAGCGCTGTTCGCCCATGACGCGCAGGATGAGATGCTGCCTGCTCAGTAAGTCGGCAGCTTCTTCAAATGGTTTACCGATCAAGTCTGGCGTGCGTAGCTCGTGATACGCATTTGCCATAGCGGTAAACCATTTTTTTAGTTCTGCCTTTTGCTTATTTGCGGCATTGACGGATTCGCGCTCTTTAACCGCGCTGATGCGTTGGAAGATGGCATCCTGAATCCCAAACGGGTTCGGCACGTCGCGCATGCGCACCTTTTGCTGGGAACCGGCGGTTTCCACGCGCACGTCGCCGAAGTCGAAGGTGCGGGCGACGACTGACGGAACCTCCACGATGACATCCTGTACCTTGCCGTATTCGACAATGGCCCGGCCCTCGAAGAAAATGATGGCCCCGCGATCAATATCAATGACGCGATGGGTCGTAAGGATATAGATGTCGTCGATATAGTCGACATAGGCATAGCCGACCCAGCCCAGGCCGATCAGCGAGCCAATCAGGAAAATCGGCCAGAGGAAGAGGTGAAAGATAAGCGTCAGTGCAATCATAAGCAAGATGAAAGCTCCGCCTGGTAAGGCTCTGCGAAAGAAGACATAGGGATGGCGCTGAATGTATTGGATCGTGCGCTCGTCCGGTTGATAGCGGACTTTGCTGCTCAGCCGGAGCGGCCCGCCAAACTTACGCGCTGGGGTGACGATGAAGCCAGCGCGAGGGGCGGGGTCTGGTGAGGGTGGCGGAGCAATGACGGTCGGTTTTGCGAGGTCTTCAATGACCTGGCGCAAGGTATCATCTTTGATGGGCACGTCGGCAGGAGCTTTGCGGGCTGCATTATAGTCATTCAGCGCCTCTAAGATAGTTTCCATGCTGGCGCGCGGGTGTATGATGCCCCGCACCTCAAGCGGGCCAGCCGAGGTGGGCATGATAATATCGCCATAGTCGAGGAGATATTCCCATACGCCGCGTACATTCATGTAGACTTGCTGTATCTTGTCGAGCGGGGCTTCTTTACGTTGGGGTTGCACCAGGCCATGCGCCAGGATCATGCGTTTATCGGTGAGGATGTAGACGGTAAACCACCAATCGGCGACATCGGTATAGGCCCAGCGCAGCAGAAAGATGAGAAAGGCGACACCGATAACGGCTCCTACCAGCACCCAGATGGGTGCATAGACAGCCGGAGTGAACAGATGAGCGATGAAGACAACGATCAGCAAGCCGAGCAAGGCGATGGCTCGCCAGCCCGGTTTGATGAGGAACCACCAATGCCTTCTTTTTAAAAAGATAATTTTTTCGTTGGCCTGTTGGCCGGAAAAGCGTTTGGAAGGCTGTTGCGGTTGTTGAGATTGCCTTGAGAACGCCCCACGTAGCCCGCGCCTGCGTGCGGGGACGCCAGCGGCGCTCGTCGGGTTGGGTGTCGCGCTGCTCATCTCCGTGAGTCCTTTGTGAATGCCTGCTTGAATAGCTGAGATGGCTGTCTGTTATTTCTTTTCTTTGCTTTTGCTTTTGCTGCTCAAAGCAATCAGGATGATCACGACTGCCAACAAGGCAATGCCAAAAATGACTGGGAGATAATTGCTGACCGTAGCTGCGTCTGGGCTTGATACACTGAGACTGGCATTGGGGAGGATGTTGCGCGTTGCGTAGAACACGACAGATGCCCCATTGACTGCTCCTGGTATGAGGCCAGTGAGCCGATGGGTTGCAGTAGTTGGTGGCTTGCCTGCCTTGTGCCCTACCAGATAGCCAACGGTGGTGAGGCCCCCAAACGTGAGCAGGGAAAAAAGGAAATCAGTCTGTGTTGATGGAGGCACGGCAGAGCCGGAGTCAGGTGTTGAGGCAGTGCCGCCCCCCAGTGCTCTAAAGGCATCAACCAGATTGACAAAAATAAAACGATAGATGACATCAGAGCCGCCCAGCAGGAGGAAGAGGATCACGCCCAGCAAGATGGCTGTCGTAATTACTTCACGTATCCAGCCTCGCCAGAGGCCAATAAAGGCGGCTGTGAGGATAATTACGAAGAAACATTCGCTGGATGTGATGTACATGGCGCTTCCCATCGCGCTTTGCCGCGCGTGTGCCTCCATGCCTGGTGGCAGGCAACTCGAATAGTGTAGAAGATTCTTTACAGACCGATCACCACTCCTTGCAAATATCATACCATACTGCCGCTGACATGCAAAGAATTCCAGCGATTGTCGGATGACTTTTTCTGGTATCAATCGATCAGGCAATCACCCTTCTTTCCTGACTATGAGAGGTTTTGTGATATAATAAGAGCGGTATTTTGTCAGGTGCAGGCTGTGCTCAAAATGCGCTGCTCATTTCTGCTTGCTTCCCCTGTTTTAGCAAGATGGCTGCCCTTGTGTCCGCTGCCGCTTTTGGATGGCTTGTGCAGAATGTATCTGTTGTGAACACACCTGGATCAGATTTTTTGTGTATGAGCCTGAATAGAATGATTCTTCTCTCAGCGCTTATGTTTTACTGTGCTCTTGAGGATGAGCAGTAAAGAAGGGGTTGCCCGCGTATGGAACTTGGCATTGTAAAACCGGTAGGTATTGTCGAACAAATGGCTGGCGCCTATCTTGATTATTCAATGAGCGTGATTGTCGCGCGCGCGCTCCCCGATGTGCGCGATGGACTGAAGCCGGTGCATCGGCGCGTCCTCTATGCCATGGATCAGATGGGGTTGCAATCATCGAAGTCCTTTCGAAAATGCGCCGGTATTGTGGGCGAGGTGCTGAAGTCATACCATCCCCATGGTGATGTGGCCGTCTATGATACGCTGGTGCGCCTGGCGCAGCCCTGGAATATGCGCTATCCTCTGGTGTTGGGACAGGGCAATTTCGGGTCAGTTGATGATGATCCAGCGGCAGCGATGCGCTATACCGAAGCGAAGATGGCGGCCATTGCCGATGAACTGTTGGCAGATATTGATAAAGATACGGTTGATTTTGTTCCCAATTATGACGGGCACGAGACCGAACCTACAGTGCTGCCAGCGCGCCTGCCCAATTTATTGCTGAACGGTGCGGCAGGCATTGCTGTTGGTATGGCAACGAATATTCCTCCACATAACTTGCGCGAACTGTGCGATGGCATCATCTATCTGATTGACCACCCCGACGCCACGGTTGAAGATTTGGGGCGCATTATTCGTGGTCCCGATTTCCCGACGGGAGGCATTATTCAGGGGCGCGAGGGTATTCGCAATGCTTTTGCCACGGGGCGGGGTCGCATTGTGATTCGGGCGCGGGCGCATACGGAGGAGACCGAGCGCGGCAAGGTGAGCATTATTGTCACTGAGTTGCCTTATCAGGTGAATAAGGCTGATCTGATTCGTAAGATCAGCGAGTTGGCCCGCGATAAGAAGATCGATGGCATCAGCGATGTGCGCGATGAGTCTGACCGCCAGGGCATTCGCGTGGTGATTGAACTGCGGCGCGACGCCCGGCATATTACGGTGCTCAACCAATTGTTCAAATATACGGCGATGCAGACGGCATTTGGCGCCAATGTGCTGGCATTGGTGGACGGCCAGCCCCGCGTGCTGACGCTGAAGGCGATTCTCCAGCATTATATTCACTACCGCGAGCAGGTGATTACCCGGCGCACCCGCTACGATCTGGCAAAGGCTGAGGCGCGCCGACACATCCTGGAAGGCTTGCAGATTGCGCTCGATCATCTGGATGAGATTATCGAGGCCATTCGCCGCTCGCAGTCTACTGAGACGGCATCACATAACCTGCAAACGAAGTTCAAGCTTTCTGAAGAGCAGGCGAAAGCGGTGCTGGATATGCGCCTGGCACGGCTGGCGGCGTTGGAGCGACGCAAGATCACCGAAGAACTGACCGAGGTCAAGAAGAATATCGCTTACTTCCAAAAGGTGTTGGCGAATATTAGTGAAGTGCGCGGGTTGATTAAGCAAGACCTGGCTGACCTGAAAGAGAAATATGGCGACCCACGTCGCACCGAGATTCAGGATGCCGAGCCGGGCGAGTTTACCGAGGAAGACCTGATTCCCAACGAAGAGATTGTGGTCACCCTAACTGAAAAGGGATATATCAAACGCTTGCCTACCAGTACGTATCGCGCACAGCGGCGCGGCGGCAAGGGCAAGATGGGCATGGTGACCCACGAGGATGATACGGTGCGCCATTTGCTGGTGGCCCATACACACGATGGCTTGCTCTTCTTTACTGATCGTGGACGGGTCTTCCAGCTTACGGCCCACGAGTTGCCGGATGTGGGACGACAGGCGAAAGGCGACCATCTGCGCAATTTGATTGCTATCGATCAGGGGGAGATGGTAACAGCGGTGGTGAGTGTACCCAAATTTGAGGCGCGCGATTTCCTGGTGATGTCGACCAGGCGCGGTGAGGTCAAGAAGACGAGCCTGGATGAGTTCGCGGTGGTGCGTCGTATGGGTTTGATTGCGATGGATTTAGAAGAGGGCGATCAGTTGATCGGGGCCAAGCGCACGGGAGCTAAAGATCAGGTGGTGTTGGTGACAACGCAGGGTCAGTCGATTCGCTTTGAGGTGCAAGATTTGCGTTCGGCTTCGCGTATGAGCGGCGGAGTGCGCGGCATTCGCCTGGAGGAAGGCGATAATGTGGTGACACTCGATACCGTTCGTGAAGATGCTGAACTGTTGGTGGTTTCGGCCCACGGCTATGGCAAAAGGACACCGCTTGCTGAGTATCCTACCCAGGGGCGCGGTGGTGGTGGCGTTCGCACGATGCGGCTGACGGAAAAGACCGGGCCTATTGCTGCGGCACGTGTTATCAATAGCGCTGATAATGATTTGATGATCATCTCAACTGGAGGTACGGTCATTCGCCAGGATGTGCAGAATATCGCCCAGGCCGGGCGTCCTACGCAGGGTGTTCGCCTGATGAATCTGGCGAATGGTGATGAAGTGGTTGCTATTGCCACGACGAATGGTAAGCATAAGGATGAGGGAGAAGATGATCTGGATGGCAATGAGGATGGTATAGCGGAGTCTGATGGGTTGTGGGTTGACGCGGCTGATCTGCTGTCATCTGATGAATCCGGGGCATGAGAGCGACTGCGGAAATTGCACTATTGAGACCAGGGCTGGCAGAAAGGTTCTTCTGCCAGCCCTGGTCTTTCGCTGAATTGGGCAAACCCTGTGATGTGTTCTACGTATAAGATAGTGGAGGATGAGGATGTCGCAACGAGTGCTCGCCAAAAAGCGTCCTTATAGTAGCTGACGATAATACAAACGTGTTATACTGCGGAAAGGAAAGCCAGGAGTGCAAACACCTCTTCCAAACGAGGTAATGAGCTGCGGTTGCCCTTCAGGCTGAATACCGCTGGTATGATAGGAATAAGCAGATATGGCCGAGCGGGAGCAGTCCGGAACGCCTCAATCGGTACACGGGGATAGCCGCAAACGTCTAGGGGCTGCTGGCGAGCGTCTTGCGGCTGATCGATTGCGCCAGGCTGGGTATTTGGTGCGCATGCAAAATTATCGCTGCCGGGCAGGTGAGGTTGATATTGTTGCAGAAGAGGCTGGCGATATTGTTTTTGTAGAGGTGAAGACGCGACGAGGAGCGGCTTATGGCCTGCCAGAGGAGGCAGTGACACTGGCAAAGCAGCGCAAGCTGATTGCTGCGGCTCAAACGTATTTGGAAGCACATGGGTGTGCTGAGGCTTCCTGGCGAGTAGATGTTGTGGCTATAGAGCTTACCGGTGAGGGAAAACTCGAAGAAGTGCGTATTCATCGTCACGCAGTCAGCGGCTGAGTGGCTCCCGTTTTTAGGCTCTGCTGAGTAGACTATGATCATTGCTTGTAACATACCATTGCACCATATAGAGGCTTCCTGCTGTTAGATCAGGAGGGAAGACACCCACCATGAGTGATTTCATCGAAACGGCCAAACAGAAGATTGGAAAGGGCATCAATCGGGTCAGTTGGGAGGCTGATAAACTCCGCCGCGCGAATGCAAAGCAGGGAGAGTTGAATACTCTCAAGCAAGACCGCGATCAAGTCATCCTCGATTTCTCGAATACTGTATTGACAATGTACCGTCAGGGGAGTATAACTGACCCACAGTTGCGCCAATACTGCGAACGTATTCTGGATATTGAGCAAAGTATGACCACAAAGGCTGCCGAGCTTGAACAAATTCGCTCGGAGATGTATCCGGGGGCGCCGGATGCTAGAGCAAATATGGGTGGGTCCGCGAACTCTGCTTCGGCTTCCAGTTCTGTTAATCAGTCACCCGAGGCCGGACGAGGGACGGGGATGACACCTTGCCCAACCTGTGGCGAACCTGTTCGCACAAGGGCGCTCTATTGCAATAAGTGTGGGACAAAATTGCGCTAACTTCAGGGTATCGCGTGGGACAGGTTGCCAGAAAGGTCGCCTGTCCCACAAATATTACTAGGGGCAAGAGGAAAAGACTTTGTAAGCTGTTCTGCGTAAGAGAGTTGTTCAGTCAGACAGCCCAGATGTGTGCTATAATACAGCATGTACCACTTTGGGCGGCAGGGTATTACGATGCTTTCAAAGCGCCAGGATGCTTCGCAATCGTGGGAACCACCCAACCAGGCCACTCGTGATCTCCGCTCGGAAAGGGCCTCCATGGGAGGGGCAGCAGATCAGCCGGTTGTGCTTGATGTTGTCAGCCACAGTCCTGCTCAGACCCAACGCCTGGGTGCTCGGCTGGGCGAACTGCTTCATGGAGGCGAACTGCTCCTGCTTGATGGTGACCTGGGAACCGGCAAAACAAATTTGACCCAGGGCATTGCTGAGGGTCTGGGGGTACGTGAAGTGGTCAGCAGCCCTACCTTTACCTTGCTCAAAGAGTATGAGGGGCGTCTTCCTCTGTATCATTTTGATCTTTATCGCCTGGATGATGCCACAGAAATACTTGATCTGGGCTTTGAAGAGTATTTTGAGAGCAACGGGGTCTGTGTGGTGGAGTGGGCGAATAAGGCTGAATCGCTCTGGCCGAGTGAGCACCTGCGGGTTCGCTTAAAGATTGTGAGTGAAACCAAACGCGGCATGGTGCTCAGCGGGCAAGGGGCCCATTACATTGATCTCTTATTTGAGTTTAGAAGAAGTGCCTTTGGGATTGGCGCCTGAATAGTTTCTCTGCTATTTATTTTATCAGGCGTCTGTCTCATGGCTTCGGGTGTTTTGCGGAAAAACTCCTCTGGAGCTTTCCGCACTCATTGATCCTATTGCTTAACGGAAGTACTATGCTGCTTGCCCTTGATACCTCAACCCACCACGCCAGCCTTGCCCTCTGCCAGAATGGCGAGCTGGTGGTGGAGTATACCTGGGATGTGGGCGCTCGTCATAGCATTGAGCTGCTGCGTCGTGTAGAGTGGCTTATGAATGAGCGTGGACTCAACCTCTCCCAACTCAGCGCTGTTGCGGCAGCGACGGGTCCAGGGTCTTTCACGGGAGTACGAGTGGCTGTGACGGTGGCAAAATCGCTGGCTTTCGGCTTGAGTATCCCTCTCATCGGCATCAGCACGCTGGACATTATTGCGTATAGTCAGGCAGCCGCCGGTTTTCCGGTGTGCGCGCTGATGGATGCGGGACGAGGCGAATTTTATGCGGCGCTCTACCAGCATGTGGCTTTAGGTGGGGTTGCTTCCTCCCGGCGCAGCCCCGAAGGTGGTGCCGAGCATGGCGCCTGGATTGCCCGCACGCTGCCTACTAATAATTTGCTGCGCTATGATGGCTTGTATTGGCAGCGTCAGGGTGAGTATCAGGTTGTGACGGCTGAGGAGTTGGCAGAGGTGCTGAAGCAGCCAACGCTGTTCTGTGGTGATCTCTCCCTGGCTTCGCGGCGCAAGTTGGCAGAAACGCTGGGTGCGTTGGCACTTTTTGTTTCTCCTCTGGCTTGCCTCAGGCGTGCCGGCTTATTGGCGGACCTGGCCTCCCAGCGCCTGGAGCGTGGCGAATTAGATGATCCGCTGATCCTTGAACCGCTCTATCTGAGGCGGCCCCATATTACGGTCAGTACCAGGCAGCGCCCGCAACTTTTGGGGCAAGGCGAAGAAGCCGGGTTTCCATCCGTTCACCAGGGCACTGGGCGTATTCGTCCTGCTACCACTGCTGGCGATGAACAGCGATTACCGGGCAAGCAAGGTAAGGGATTGGAAGGTCGGGATGGTCTGCCCAATGCAAAGGCTGGAAATGTGGGCAAGAACGAGCGTTGGGAGGGACCCAGCAAAGGGACGGAACGATCTATGCGGCTCGCGCCGGATGACGAGGCAGAAGGTCGTTCTGGAAGGTTTTCTTGGGCGTCACCTACATAAAGAAGGGAAGCTTCCCAGGCTAGATGTAGAAAGGGAATCAGGTGCGTTACATCGTTGAAGATATGACGATGGCTGATGTGCCACGGGTCATCGAAATCGAAAAACTTTCTTATCCTGCGACCTGGCCTCCCAGTGCCTACCGTAAAGAATTACAAGACAACCGCTGGGCGCATTACATTGTGTTGCGGGATCGCACGCTGCTGGAACCTCATGTGAATGGGGTACACGAACCTGACCGCACCCGTCGACCTTTTCCGCTCTCCTTGCTGCCTTCTCGGACTGTTGTGACCATCCCCCCCTCACATCAAGCATCGATTATTGGTTTTGCGGGACTGTGGTTGATGGTTGATGAAGCGCATATCACCACGATTGCTGTACATCCCGACTTTCGCGGCAAAGGGTTGGGTGAGCTTGAACTGGCAACCTTAATCCAGACAGCCTATAAAATAAACGCGCAGCGGGTCACGCTTGAAGTGCGTGTTTCAAACTACGTGGCCCAGGGTTTGTATCGTAAATACGGTTTCCGGGAAGAAGGGAAGCGCCCTCGTTATTACAGCGATAACCAGGAAGACGCGCTGATTATGTCTACAGAAGACCTCTCTTCAGCATCGTATAAAGAGCGTTTTGAGCATTTGACTACGGCATTATATCAGAGGTTGGAAGCAGAAAGTTAACCGATGCTTATTCTTGGTATTGAAAGCTCGTGTGATGAGACCGGCGCTGCTGTGGTTAGCGATGGGCGCTATCTCCTTTCTAATGTGGTTGCCTCTCAGGCTGAAATTCATCAGCGCTATGGCGGTGTGGTGCCAGAAGTGGCCTCTCGTCAGCAGCTTGCCACGATTATTCCGGTCATCGAGACGGCGCTGGAACAATCGGGAGCGCAGTGGAGTGATCTGGATGGCCTTGCCGCGACCTATGGTCCCGGGCTTGCTGGTTCGCTCCTGATCGGTTTGACGGCGGCCAAGACGCTGGCGCTGGCCCGCAATTTGCCCTTCATTGGCATCAATCACCTGGAGGCGCATATCTACGCGAATTGGCTGCGCAAAGGTGACCCCGCGCCTCCACGGCATCTAGCGACGAGAGGCTCTGCGGATGCCAGCGGCGACTATCAAGAGGGTGACCCTCGTTTTCCTGCGCTGTGCCTGGTGGTTTCTGGCGCGCATACGGAACTGGTGTTGAGCCGGAGTCACGGCCATTATGAACTCTTGGGACGCACGCGGGATGATGCTGCCGGTGAGGCGTTTGATAAGGTGGCGCGTATCCTGGGTCTGGGCTATCCAGGTGGTCCGGCTATTCAGAAGGCAGCAGGTGAGCGTCGCGCCGGTATACATCCCTATTACAAGCTGCCGCGTGCCTGGCTGCGGGGCACGTATGATTTTAGTTTCAGCGGTTTAAAGACAGCCGTGCTGCATATTGTGCAAGGCGCGCAGGGCGATTCCCCAGCAGTGCCAGCCGGAAGCGATCTTCGCGGGCATCAATATGTGCGCCAGGGCGCTCAGGCGGCAGGATGGGGTGGGATTTCTGTGCCCGATCTGGCGGCAGGCTTCCAGGAGGCGGTGGTAGATGTGCTGGCAACTAAGACGCGCATGGCGGCAGAAGAGCATCGCGTGGCGCAGGTCTTGCTGGCGGGTGGCGTTGCCGCCAATAGTTTGCTACGCCAGCGCCTGGCGCTGGAACTGAAGCCGCTGGGTATTCCGCTTTCTTCTCCCCCTATTGAGTTCTGCACTGATAACGCGGCGATGATTGCTGTCTCTGGCTATTTCCACCTTCGCCTGGGCGAGCGCGATGGCCTGGACCTGGATGTGAAGCCAGGTCTGCAATTGCCCTTCGCTTCCTAGCGGTGCGATATAGGTGTTGAAAGTGTCTTTGCTTCTTCTTCCCCGCCTGTGACGCCGCAGCCTCGCTTGAAGCTCCGTGCTATGATACAGAGCAAAACAACTCTGCCAAAATTTTGCGCCTGTGGGCGCGTCTGGAGGATTGGCGTGTCCCAGCAGAGAAAGTTGACTCTGGAGGATACTTGGGCGTTCAGGCTGCTCACCGAGATGAGCCTTGCGTCGGATGGAGAGCGAATTGCTTTTACGCTTGAAACGCAAGATAAGGAACTGAATGAGAAGCATTCGGCAATCTGGATGCTGGCGGAGCGTACGAGTGCACCTTATCAATTTAGCAGCGGCGCGAAGAGTGATTCTTCGCCGCGCTGGTCGCCAGATGGCATATGGCTGGCTTTCCTGAGTGATCGCGCGGGTGACAAAAATCAGGTCTGGGTGATGCCTGCCGATGGCGGTGAGGCCCGCAGGCTGACGAACATGAAGAACGGCGTGGGTGAGTTTTGCTGGTCGCCTGATGGAGCCTGGGTCGCTTTTACCAGTGAAATCCGCCCTGATGGCAAGATCACCAATGATGAGGACTCGGCCAGGGATGCCAAAACGAAGGAACGTGAGGAACGCGATGAGGCTGAGCGCCTGCGTGTGGTGACGCGCCTGCAATTCCGCTGGGATGGGCGCGGTTTGCTGGAAGGGCGCAGCCATCTGTTTAAGATCAAGGTGGAGGGCGGCGATTTGGTCCGTCTCACGGAGGGAGATTACCATCACAGTGAGCCAGCGTGGTCGCCCGATGGCAAGTTTATCGTCATCTGCTCTGACCGTGCCGAAGATCGCGATGCCAATTTGACACAAGACCTCTGGCTGATTGATCCTGAGACCAAGGCGGCGCAGCAATTGACTGATGGGACGACCGATGCCTCGATGCCGACGTGGTCACCGGATGGGCAAAGCATCGCATATCTGATGACGCCGATCTTACCGCGTAATTCTGCGGCCAATACGCATGTAATGCTCATTTCCAGGGAGGGTGGCGCGCCGCGTGATCTCAGCGGCTATGTTGATATGGATTGCCGCCCGGCCATGTTGACTGATCTCTTCTGGGGCGGCGCATCCAGACCGCAGTGGTCTGCCGATGGGACCTGGCTGTATGCTGTTGTTACCGAACATGGCAGCACCAATGTATTTCGTTTGCCAACGGCTGGCGGCGATCCGGAACGTGTAACGGCTGGCGAGCATCATATCAGTATGATTGCTGTATCTCCAGAAGGGGGATACTTGTTGGCCTTGCAGGCTGATCCCGAAAATATCTGGGACATATATCACTACGGTTTGGGCAGCTTGCCAGGTAGTGAGATTCCGCAGCGCGTGACGGCCATGAATGAAGAGTTGTTGGGCGCGGTTGATCTGGTGAGACCTGAGCGGTTCACTTTCATGGGGCCAGATGAGTGGGAGATTGATGGTTGGCTGTATCGGCCTCATGACGCAGAACTTGATAAACAGTATCCAGTGGTTCTTTGGATTCATGGCGGGCCGTTTAGTTCCTATGGCAGCACATTCTATCTCTGGGCGCAGGTGTTGGCAGCGCGAGGCTACGCGGCGCTGTATGTGAACCCACGTGGCAGCAGCGGGTCTGGTGAGGCTTTTGCCCAGGCAGTTGATTTCGATTGGGGCGGCAAAGATTACGAAGACATCATGGCTGGGGTAGATGCGGCTATTATGCGGGGTGGCATCGATCCCAATCGCATGGCGGTGACTGGCGGCAGTTATGGTGGGTATATGACCAATTGGATCATCGGCCATACAGATCGTTTCAAAGCGGCGGTGACCTTGAACAGTGTGACAAATTTGACCAGTTCGTTTGGCACTGGTGACATTGACTCTGTTTACGCGGAACTGCAATACGGCTTGCCGTGGGAGGCTGAGGTGGTCTACCGCGAGCGCTCTCCAATTACCTATGCGCCGCGCATCATGACGCCGATACGCATTATTCATGCTGAAAACGATTATCGCTGCCCGATTGAGCAAGGTGAACAACTCTATGTCTGGCTGAAGAAGCTGGGCCGCGCGCCGGTGGATTTTATTCGCGTGCCACGCTCCAGCCACACGGTTAATGCTAGTCCACGCCAGCGCCTTCAGGTGCGCGAAAAGGTCTTCGAGTGGATTGAACGCTATGTTCCAGCAGGTCCCAGGGAAGGCAAGCAAGGGTAAGTGAGGATAACATGGCACGTCTGCGTGTAGCCATTGCGGGGGCAACTGGCTGGGTTGGCCGGGCGCTGATTCCGGCGATTATGCGTGATTCTGAACTGGAGCTGGTGGCGGCCATCGCTCGACGAGGCGCGCCGCGCGATATTGGGCTGGTGGTAGGAGTTGGCCCGCTGGGCGTGTTGATTGATCAGGCGATTGGCGACGCGCTGACCCATGGCAGGCCACAGGTGTTGGTGGACTTTACCAGTCCATTGGTTGTGATGGATCACGTGCGGGCGGCGCTTGGCAGCGGTATTGCTGTGGTGGTGGGGACATCGGGCATTCGCGAGGAGCAATTTCAAGAGATCGATCAGTTAGCGCAGGAACAGGGCGTTGGCGCGTTGGTGGCGGGTAATTTTGCCTTGACGGCGGTGCTGATGATGAAGTTTGCCGAGATGGCCCGACGTTATATTCCTGATTGTGAAATGATTGAGTATCACGGCGCGAATAAGCTGGATGCGCCTTCAGGAACGGCACTGGAAACGGTGGCGCGCCTGGAGCGAGTCGTGCAGTCTGGTGCTCCAGCCGCCGCGCCGCGCCCAGAAATGCTTGGCGCGGCTGGTGCGCGAGGTGTCGAGATGGCTGGTGCTCAGGTGCATAGCGTACGCCTGCCGGGGTTGATTTCGCATCAAGAAATTTTGTTTGGCCGCCCAGGCGAGTTATTAACGTTGCGCCACGATTCATTTGCGGCTGAGTCTTATGTTGCTGGGACGCTGCTGGCGATCAAGCGTGTGATGAGCTTTCGGGGCCTGGTGCGTGGCTTGGATGCCCTGCTGGATTTATAGCCTGAAAAGAGATACCCCACCATTATCCCCCGCTTTTCTGGCGCGGCTGCTTTTGCATACGCCATAGGATGAGATTTCTGCTGATCTCTAAGAGAGGCGTCAGTATCACTAAGGCCAGGGTCAACACCAAGAGCGGTAGATAGATGAGTGATCGCACTGGAGCCAGCGTGTTCGGCAACAGGATGACGATCAGCAGCAGCGTTTGCGCAATGCCGGCGCTGCGGCCCAGGGCGGTATGCATGAGATTCACCTGGCGAATGGCAACAAAATAACTGAGCACCGCGCCCAACACGGGGAGAGCAAAACGTAAAAGTATAATGGTGGTAACCCAGGCGGGCAGAAACCCTGCCAGCATTGCAGAAAGGCTTGTGGAGACGGAGAGGTACAGGTCGGCCACACTATCCAGATACCCTCCGAGCCGCGTCTGCCATCCAGTACGCCGGGCGATCTGTCCGTCGGCGGTGTCAGTAGCGCTGCCGATCAGCAAGACGCCAAGCGTCAGATGGGTGGGTGGAATGACTCCGCTAAGTAGATGCGCCAGCAGGAGATTTGCTATGATGCCCCGCGCCAGCGTAAGCGTGGTAGGAAGGCCAAGCCGCTCGCGGAAGAGGCCATCGGATGGACGCCAGTTCAGCCCTAGATGTACATAGACATCACTTTGCTGCAATGCAAGGCAGATGAGCAGCGCCGGAAACAATCGTAGCGCGGTGTGCTGGCCCTCCAGGAGCCAGATGATGCTGAAGCCTCCGGCGGCCAGGGCTGCTATCAAGAGGGAGACGTGTGCCCAGGAGCGGCATAGCTGAGGATGCGCTCGCGCGGTGGCTCTGGATTGGCGCCAGGAATCTGCGAAAAAGCGTCGCCAGGCAGCAGGACTATAGTGCTGCCGTTGCAGGTCGGTGAGCAGGGTTATCACAAATTGATTGCGAGCCGTCTCGCTCATTCGGCTTTACTTTCTTGTGCTGTGTCGTTTCCGCGTCTTTGGAAGGATTGTGAATGTTCAAGGCGGCGAACGAAGAGTACAATGAGCACAGCGCATACCACCCAGAGCAGCAAGCCACAGCCGAAGAAAGCGCCAAAGAGGAGGAGAGAGCCGCTGGCAAAGATGCCGCCCGCGCTTTCGTCGCGCATCTGTACGGCTACCTGTGTGTTGGCCTGTGTGGACTGAAGTGTCAACTGGAGCGGGCCACCTAAGCTGTCCCTGACCTGGAAACTGCGGCTTTGAGCTGAACAGGTTTCACCTGGCACGTTGCTTGATGGGCAGCCGGTGGCGTAAAAATCGGTGCTGGCTAGAAGCGTTCGCCCAAAGTTGTCGCGCAGCGTGAAGCCGAGCGTCAAGCCGCCTGGCGCGGTGCTTTGTGGCTGAAGTGTCAGGGTATAGGTATCGGCGTTCTGGGTGGGCAGCTTGGTGGGCTGGCCGGAGGCTATGACGCTGCCCGAAAAAACTTGTGCGGCGCGATAGCGATACACTGCATAGCCGGTTGGGACGAAGACGAGCAGAACGCACGCCAGCAGTAGTCCCCCTAACGCCAGGGCACACCCTTGCCACCTTCCAGGATTTCTCATAGCCCCTGCGCGCTCCACGGTTGATACCCCTCCGTTTGCATAGAAACGTCTTCCATAAGATGATAGCAGAAAAATCCCTCTCTCGTGACCGCTCTCTGTGCTTGCTATCCCCTACTTGTACTGGCCTGGCAAAGAAGCTAAAACCAGACCAGGACTTTGTTACTATGCAAGTACCTCTTTCATTCACCTTAGATAGTTCAGAATTTCTATTGTCCTGTCTTTGAGGGCGCTTGCCGACTATCCGCAGCGAGCGTCATGATGATTCGCAATTCCGCCAGGAGTATCTGAAGCTGAACGATCTCAAAGAAAATATCCAGGAAAAAAGTCCTGTTTTGGCCGTTTTGTTTTGCCTCTGGACAGGAAACTCAGGTATTATCGCTCTGGTAACTAGGCAACAAGTATGGCCTCTCTCCTGGACCCTCTGACAGAGCTAGAAAAGGACGCTTGGCATGCGTCAGCGGAGCACATTCGACCTGTCGGCTCCCCACTTCTCTCTTCCCCAACGCACAAATCCTCTTCCAATCCCAGAGCACTCGAAGGGTGTCTATCGCTGGCGTGATAAGAACCCTTGGGGTGAGCAGGATGTCTTTGCAGATGATGCCTGGGGCCACGAACCTTCGCCGCCCCAATCAGACTGGCAGCGAAACACGAAACAGTTGGCTGCGCCCCTACCATCGCGCTCCCATGTGTTGACCAGGCCCCTTGAGGGGGTGCATCCTTTTTCGCGGAGTGATCTCTTGATTGCTCCGGCTTTTACGCTGCCCCTTCACGCTGTGCCGAAAGAGCCACACCCGGATCATGTCGGTTTCACGTCTATCCCTTTCAAGCTGAAGCTCTGGTTGATCGGGATAGTGCTCTTTACCGTGCTTGCCGCTACGCTCACTACAGCTGGTGGAGGGAAGGGAATCAGCCAGCTTTTTAGCGCTTTTCATACCAGTGTGCCTCGTGCTGCCGCTGCTGCTGTTTCTATGGCCGACTGGCCGATTACCGCACATGTCCAGCCAATTATTCAAGCTGATAATGATGCTGGCTATGATTCGCAAGCGCAGCATGACGACTGGTGGGATTCCGTTTGCTCAGCGGCCTCTTTCACAGAGGTGGCACGCGCCTGGGGAAACAAGAATGTGACCCTCGGCCAAGTTCTGGATCGGTTGCTTGCTCACGATCCGCCCTACATTGCGGCCTCAGGTGGGTTGCTGAGCCAGGACGGCTGGGAGTGGATGGCGCAAGCGTACGGCCTCAAGGCTCAGGTTGCCTGGCACGCCTACACCTTTGATGGCCTGGTAAAACAGGTTACGACCAGCGGCATTCCGATGGTGATTGGCATGGAGGGCGGCAGTACTGATAGCCCATGGGGGCATTTTGTCGTGGTAACAGGTGGGGATAATAACCAGGTTCAGATTGCCGATTCTTCTCTGTGGAAGATGCAGTCGCTGCCTCGAAGTTTCTTCAGCGAGCCAACATATGGGATCATCAATGACCCAATCTGGTGGAGCGGTGAAACGGTCCTGCTTACCCCAGCGTAAGGCATCGGCTGACTTTGATGCCTGACTTTGATGCATGCTGCCAGCCGCGCTGAGCGCACTGGCAGCATTTTATTGCCTGGCGATTATCCAGGCTCTCTGCCTCTCTTGAATTCTAAGCTCGCTTGGCTCTTGGCAAACTTGACGCTAGCGGCGCTCCCGCCATACAATACGAGCCGAATAGCTTGAGCAAGGAGATTCTCTATGGCAGAAGAACATTACGTTGAGGATTTGGCTGATAAAGACGATTTTTCACAATGGTATCTAGATGTGATTCGCAAAGCTCAACTGGCTGATGAATCGCCTGTGCGCGGTTGCATGATTATACGCCCTTATGGCTATGCGCTTTGGGAAAATATGCAGCGTCTGCTGGATGATCGTATTAAGGCAACCGGACACCAAAATGCATATTTCCCGCTTTTTATCCCTGAAAGCTTTCTGAAAAAGGAGGCCGAGCATGTGGAGGGGTTTGCGCCAGAGGTGGCCTGGGTGACACGCGGCGGCGGCGAGGAACTGGCGGAACCTCTGGCAATTCGACCGACTTCGGAAGCTATCATTGGGTATATGTATGCGAAATGGGTGCAATCGTATCGCGATTTGCCGCTGCTCTATAATCAGTGGGCTAATGTGGTGCGCTGGGAAAAGCGTACCCGCCCTTTCTTGCGTACTTCTGAGTTTCTCTGGCAGGAAGGGCATACGGCGCACCGGACTGAGGATGAAGCAGAGGCCGAGACGCTGAAGATTCTCATTGAGGTTTATCAAGATTTCATTGAGCACGAATTAGCGATTCCAGTGATTACCGGCCAGAAATCGGATGCCGAGCGCTTTGCCGGCGCGGCGCGCACGTACTCGCTTGAGGCAATGATGGGGGATGGCAAGGCTCTTCAAGCGGGCACTTCCCATAATCTGGGGCAAAACTTTGCCAAAGGTTTTGGTATCCAGTTTCAGGATATTGATGGCGAGCGCAAGTATGCCTGGACGACCAGTTGGGGCGCCAGCACGCGGCTGGTCGGTGGGGTGATTATGGTGCACGGCGATGAGTCTGGATTGCAAATGCCGCCAAGGGTAGCACCAATCCAGGTGGTGATTGTGCCTATCTGGCGCAAGGAGCCAGAGCGCGAGGTGGTGGCGGCGGCCGTTACCAGTCTGGAGGGCCAATTGCGCCGCGTTGGTGTGCGCATCCATACCGATTGGCGCGAAGAGACGCCGGGCTTTAAGTTCAATGATTGGGAATTGCGTGGGGTGCCGCTGCGGTTGGAGGTTGGCCCCAAAGATGTGCAGAATCATCAGGCAGTGCTGGTACGCCGGGATAGCCGCCCACGCGCGAAAGAGATGATTGCTCAGGATCAGGTGGCCGAGCGCGTACAGCAGTTATTAGGAGAGATTCAACAGAACTTGTATCAGCGGGCGGTGGATTTCCGGCAAAGCCGGACCTATCGTGCTGAGGATTTTGCGACGCTGGCACGGCTGATGGCGGACCGCGAGCATCTGGGGTTTGTGGAAGCCTGGTGGTGTGGCGATGGCGCCTGCGAAGCGGAAGTGAAGGCGAAAACGCAAGCGACGATTCGCAATCTGCCGCTGGCCCAGCCGGGTGGCGAAGGCATCTGCGTCTATTGTGGTCGTCCCGCGAGCCGCTGGGCCATTTTTGCCAAAGCCTATTAAACCCTGCTAGCCGGAAAATGTAACTTCTCTTGCTCAATTTGCGTAGAGGAAAGCAGAATATTTGGAGGGGATAGTACGTGTCTGTACTTCCCCTCATCTTTTTGGCTTTGATGCGTTGCCAGGATGCTCTGACAGCGTGACGACTAGGCATAAGCTTTGTCATACACTGCCCGCTGTTAGGGGAAGAGGGGTCCCATTCATGAAGCTCAAGCTATATTCCAGTTATACCACCCGCTCGCTTATGCGCGGTGGCGGACGCACGGCGCTGGCCGTTTTTTGCGTGGCTGTGGGGGTGATGGCAATCGTTGCCCTGCAATTGGTGGGGCTGATGGCAAACAATGCGTTGACCAGTAACATCCGCGAGATTAACGGCGGCGATGTAGCTATCTCGCCTTCGACGGGGAACTTTACGGCAGCCGACCTTCAGTTCTTTGCCTGCCTGAAAGCGGGTATCTCCAGCGCGGAAAAGGCTGCCTGTGCTAAGGCTCATCTGAAAGCCAATGGCGAGGTTGTTGATTTCACGGCCTACTCGGACAATAACGCCACCGGATTTACACCAGATGGGCGCTCTCTGCCGATGGGCTTGCGCGTGGTGAACACGTCGCGCAGCAGCGTGTCCGGCGCGCCCTATCCGCTGGTTGGAGAGCCTGGAATGCTTCAGCCTGCAAATGGCGACTTCCAGCCGCTTCTAGATGCATCGCGCAATAATGCTATTGTGACGAAGACGCTTTTTGATGAGCTAGGTCTGAACCTGGGTTCTTCCCTTCGCATCACGACGACTCAGCATGCTGTTATCACGGTCAAGATTGTGGGCGAACTGAAGGATGAAGGCGCGTATTCCGGCGGCAATTCGCTGATGATCGTTTCCCGCGATGCTCTGAGCGTCGTATCGTCTGACCTGGCGAGCCTCTATAACATCGTCAATGTGACGACCACAAACTCGGCTGTGGCATCGCAGGTCGAGACCGATGTTAAGAACCACTTTGCCCTGGTCACCGTAACTACGGCTGACGAGGCGCTGCAACAAAACGAGCAGCAAGTTGATTATTTGCGTAAATTCTTACAGATTGTCGGCTTGATGGCGCTGTTGATTGGCGGCGTGGGCATTGTCAATACAATGCAGGTGATGCTGCGCCGCCGCAGTGTTGAGATAGCCATGCTCAAAACGACTGGCTACCGTCGCAGCGATCTCTATCTGCTCTTCGGGTTGGAGGCTGGATTGCTTGGGCTGGTGGGTGGGGTGATTGGCTCGCTAGCGGCTATTGGCCTGGGCTATGCTTTGAAGAGTGTGGTCGAGAATGCCCTTGATCTTGAACTGCCGTTTGTGATTGACTGGCCGACTGTGGCGTCAGGTGCGCTTGTGGGTATAGCAACCGCGTTGATCTTTGGATTGCTGCCTATTGTCAAGGCTGCCACTATTCGCCCGCAGAACGTTTTGCGCGAACTGGACGAGGGGCGCGGCGTGGGCAGCAAGGCTCTGACGGTTGGCTTGCTGGTGCTCCTCTCGTTCCTGTTCTTTCTGTTGGCTGCTGCCATTATGAACAGTGTCATTTGGAGCCTGGGTGTCGTCTATGGCAGTTTCATCGTGCTGGGGCTGTTGAGTCTGGGCTTTGCATTGGTGGTCCTGGTGATTAGCTCGCTTCCGGTTCCAGAGCATGCTACGCGGGGTTATCTGCTGCTGGTGACAGGCGCGGTTGTAGCGGCTGCTTTGCTGACGATAGCCGCTCCGGGCTTTGGCGCGCTGGTGCTTTTTGCCACGTTGATGGGCTATGTGGTCGTTTTCCTGCCACGCACCTGGAAGGCGAACGTCAAGCTATGCTTCCGCAATATTGGTCGCCAGAAAACACGCACGGTCACCACGCTGCTGGCCTTGTTTGTGGGTGTCTTCTCTATCGGCACCATTTTGGTGCTGGGCCAGGATATCAGCGATAAGCTTCAGAATGCGATTACGACGACGCTTCCCTATAACGTCATCGCCGGGGTTCCCGTGGACCAACGCGCGGAAATAGATAGCCAACTGGCCCGGCTGCCGGGTCTGCAACATGGCCCAGCTCAGCCGCTGGTGGTCAATGTTGCCACGCAGTTGACGCCCTTGTGTATTAATGGCAAGCCGACGGCAAGCTATATTACGCCCCAGACCGATACGGATATCCTCGGCGGCTTGAGCAGCATGCAAGGATATGACTTGAGCCAATACTCGCAGGGACTGCCACAAATAACGCTGGCGGCCAAGGCCCGCAACAGCAACACGCCTTTGGGGGGGCGTATGCTCGAGCAGAGCGATGCTGGCACTGCCAATGTGCTGGCGCCAGTCCAACTGAGTGGCAACGTGTTTAATCTGCGCGTGGGCAATACGATTACTGTGCTCAATCCGCTACTTGCTGGACCAGGGGCCAGCGGAGGCGCCAAAGCCAACTGCGCGGCGCTCCAGACGGCCAGGGGGCAGCAAGGCATGTTTACCTTCACCATTGTGGGATTCTACAGCGCAACGCGCCTGAACCTGCGCCTGGGCAGCCTGCTGGGCAGTCAGGATTTGGTGAGCAAGGTTGGTGGACGCGGCACCGAGATTGCTTACTTTATGAAGGTGAGCAGCGATCAAGTGGGCAATGCGGTGCGCATCCTTGGTCGTGCGGCGCCTTCGGCCTTTATCCTGGACATTACCGATTTTGCGGTGATCATCAACCAGATTCTCAACAAGGTTATTACGATGCTGCTTTCTATTGCAACACTGGCATTGCTGGCGGGGATTATTATCATTGCGAACGCTGTGGGCCTGGCGATGTTGGAGCGACGGCGCGAGGTGGGCATCTTCAAATCGGTGGGCTATACGAGCAGGACGGTGCTGGGGCAGGTTTTGTTGGAAAATGGCTTGATTGGTGGTCTGGGCGGATTGCTGGCGATGGCGTTGGTGACGCTGCTGATTTATGTGCTGAGCCAGGTGGTCTTTAAGACGAGCCTGGCGGTAGGGGTGCCGATTACCTTTGCCATTGTTCTGGGGACGATGGCGCTGGCGATGATTACCTCTGCGCTGGTGGCCTGGCAATCTACCCGGGTGAGGCCACTGGAGGTGCTGCGTTATGAGTAATCGGACTTAGCTGAGGCAGCGCAGCAGCGTGCCACCTTCGCCCACGGCCCAGACCTCTTGATCGTGAAAAAAAGCCACGCTATAAAGTGTCTGGGGTATGGGCGTCGAGGTGGGCGCAGGTCGCCACTGGCCCTGGAGAAAACGTAAGATGGCACCGCGATTGCCTACGGCCCACCCTTCGCCTCGGCTGTTAAAAGCGACAGAGCGCAGGGCAGGCGCGTTGACATCGGGTCCGCGTATCCAGGACGAGCCATTGAAATAGAGCATGACGCCACCATCGCCCACGGCCCAGGCTTCTCCGCTGGGAGTAAAGGCTACGCCAAAGAGATCATTCCAGTCTGGGGATGGTTCGTGCAGCCAGAGACCTTCGTAGAGGCGCAAGATCAAGCCTTCGCTGCCCACGGCCCAGCCCTGGCCGTGGGCATTGACCGCCAGCCCATAGATAACATGGCGTGTGTGTGTGGCTGCGGGCATGAGGATGCCGTTGCTGAGGGCCAGCATCGCGCCAGATGTTCCTGCCAGCCAGCCTTCTTGTGGCGCACTCAGGGCCAGGGTGTAGTAAGAATCACCCTCTGGAGAAGGCAACATATTCCAGCGCCCTAACCCATAATGCAGGATGGTACCTTGTGTCCCTGCTGCCCAGATGTTCTGACCTCGCAGGGCGATGGCATGCAGGTGGTCGGAGGTGGGCGAAGCGAGCGCTACCCAATTGCCGGTTACGTTGACCAGCAAGGTTCCGTTGGCGCCACAGGCGGCCAGTCCCTCGCCTGAAGTACCACCCAGGGCAAAGAGGGTTTGTGATGTTGGGCTGGGAATAACCTCCCAGGTGTGTTGCCGCCGGATGGGCGGAGCCGAGGCGAAGATTGGACGGGTTGGGGTGGCATGAATGGGCGCGGTGGCTCCAACGCTGGGGAGGGTGGCGCCACAGCCATCACAAAAACTCAAGCCTGCCTTGCGCGGCGCACCGCAGGATGGACAGGTTGGTCCGCGAAAAAAGGGTCCAGCAGCGGCGTGGCCCCGCTCTAGTTCGCGTTGGATGTCCAAAGCCGATTGGAACCGCGCATCGGTGTGCATGCTCAGAGCGCGCAAGATGATGCGCTCCATGCCTGGTGAGATGGCCGAATTGATTTGGTGTGGAGGAATAAGCGGATCATTGACTGCCCGTGCTGGCGCATCAGGAGGGACAACGCCGGTTAGGAGATTATACAGTGTGGCGCCCAAGGCGTAAATGTCGGAGCGCGCGTCGGTGCGGCCACGGCCATATTGCTCAATGGGGGAAAACCCATCGGAGACAGCTCTGGCAGCTACAACGGTTTCCTGGGTTGGATGGTAGACCTTAGCTAGCCCGAAGTCGACCAGCACCGGTTGTCCATTGGTGCGTATTTTGATGTTGGCAGGCTTGATGTCCCGATGAATGACAGGAGGCTGGCGCGCGTGCATCAATGCTAGCGCGCCACAAAGTTGGGAAATCCACTGGCGCACCAGCAATTCGGGAAGTGGGCCATCACGATTGAGTTGGCTTTCGAGGTCTTCGCCCTCAATAAATTCCATGACGAGATAGAGGCCCCGGTCTTCCTCGAAGTAGTCCCAGACTTCGGGAAGATAGGGATGCTCTAATCCCGCTAGAATCTCGGCTTCCAGACGGAATTGCACGGCAGCGGCGCTGGACGTGTCAAAGGTCTCCTTCACTGCACAGAGCCGCCCGGCAAGGTGCAGGTCGTGGGCACGATAGACAGCCCCAAAGCCGCCTTCTCCCAAAAGACCTTCGATGACATAGCGTCCCTGGAGCAGGGAGCCAGGGGTCAATGGTTGGTAGCTCATCCGCCCTGCTTGCCTCCATCAACCAGGATGCACCGCTGCTTGTTCACACAAACAGCGGCTGTGACGACGGAATAGGTCATTTATCCATCTAGTATTACGTTGCAGCGTTTGAGCAAAGCCGCGCTCAAGTTGGCCTGATGAGCGATGGGGTAACGATGGCGCGGGCCGTGTGAGTCTGATCCGGTGCTTTTTAGCCAACCACGATGAGAAACATAGGCTTGAAAGTCAGCAATCTGTTCAGCCGAGTGAGATGGATGGACAACTTCGATTCCGTCGAGAGGAACTTGCTCTGAGACGTGGTCTAATAACTCGGTGGTATAGAGTGTAAACCCTGTTTCGCGGCGTCCGGGATGGGCAATCAGCGCAACCCCACCAGCCTGATGGGCGCTCTGTACTGCCTCAGCCATATCAGCCATGATGGTGCGAAATCCCGCATCTGTGATGATCTTCATGGCATCCTGGAAATTCTGAGCCTGTCCGTGTGCCTGGAGGAGCCGCGCATTATCTACAGGCCGCACGAGGTTCCCGTTTTGTTCCGCCAGAATTTCCGCTTGACGTGGGAACTCATAGCCGCGCTGCCGTAGTTCCTGGTAAACCGCCTGGGTATTTTCTAGCTGCCGATTTACTGTTTTTTGCAAGAGTTTTCTGAACTCCTCATCAGCAGGTTCGATGCCATAACAGAGGACATGGCCCATCTTCCCTTCCCATTCCGTGGTGACTTCCACACCTGCCAACACGGGAATGCCCGCCTGGCGGCCAAGTTCTTGCATTTCTTCGATGCGATCTATACGATCATGGTCAGTCACGGAGACTAACGCAAAGTGATGTTCGGTAAGATAGGTAAAGAGTTCTTGCGGTTGCCAGTGTCCATCGCTGTAGGTAGTATGCATGTGCAGGTCGATGGGGGCGTCGCTGGCAAGATGTATGGGTTCCAAAGGATGCTCCTCAGCCTCAATAAATCATGGCTTGTCTGCTAATGTGTCTAGTGACTGACGCGATAGTGTAGCATAGTATAGCATACCAGCCAGCCTCGCTACCAACCCGCAAATGTGATATAGTGGCGGCTATGGAACACTTATGGGCACCCTGGCGCATGGCTTATATTCAGGCCGGTGGCGAAACGGATGAATGTATCTTCTGTGCTCATCCGGCGGAGGCGCGCGATGAGGATTATTATATTCTTCATCGCAGCACGCGCTGTTTTGTGATGCTGAACATTTTCCCCTATAATAACGGACACCTGATGATTGCCCCCTATCAGCATGTTCCCAGTATCGAAGAGTTGGATGCAGAAACATTAAGTGATGTGATGCAAACTGCTCAGCTTTGTTTACGGGCCTTCCACGCGGCGATGCAGCCGCATGGATTCAATATGGGCATCAATCAAGGGAAGGTGGCGGGCGCGGGGATTGCCGATCATGTGCATTTCCATATTGTGCCGCGCTGGAATGGTGATACCAACTTTATGCCAGTCCTGGCTGATATCAAGGTTATGCCTGACTATTTGCGCAATACCTATCGACAGTTACAGCAGGCGCTTCGTTCCCTTGTTGACTCTCCTCAGAGCGAAGAGAAGCCTTCGGAAAGATAGAGCTACCATTCAGGCTTTGTTACCTCCACTTTTGCTTGCTAGAGCGCTTTATCCTGAACGCCTCTGGCCTGTTTTTCCTATGATGTTACAGATCCCGTGACTCAGCCGTGTATAATGCTAAGCAAGGATAAAAAATGGCCTTACAAAACCCTTACCTCCTTTTAAGCCCTCCTAAGGCTTTGCCTGGAAAATGGAGTGGTTTGGCGGCTTCGAGTATATATTTGGAGGTAGGTAGGCAAGGTTGTGCAAAGGGCAATAAACAGTGCGAGACGATGAAAATAACGCCTGGTATGATGGACCTTCAGAAGCAGTAGGCCGAGATCGCTTGCCTGGGCAGAGCGAGCGTAAATCGCGGCGTGCCTCGCAACCAGGTGAAGGGCCACGTCAAAATCTTTCCAGGCCGCCCACGCCGCCGCCTTTCCAGAATGCTGATGATGCTCCTAAGGCTGCACGCAGTGGAGGCTTGTTTAAGAGTCCGTTTCCATCTACCCCCAACGCCCCTGCTCGTCGGCAGGAGCAAGAGCGCTGGCCTGATGAAGATCAGTTTTCGGAAGCTGCTGCGCCTGAGCTATTCTCTCCTCCAGCGCGCCCGCGTGATGGTCGGGGTGGCTCAGATGTGAGAGGTTCGCGGCGCCCGCCTTCTCGTCCTCCTGTTGAAGCTGAGAGCTTTACCGGTGAAGAGGTTGATAACTTTCCTCCCTTACCGCGCAGGCGTGTTCGGGAGGATGGCTATCGTGGTTCTGCTGCTCCTGGTAGTGTTCCCAGAGGGGGCAGGCGCGACTATGAGCGTGGCCGTGGGAGAACTGCCCCGCCAGGGAAGCCCGGCGTTCCTGGGGGAAAAGAGGCGGCGCGTCGTCCAAACAGGATGGCCCTGAAGGTGGTGCTTTCGATCTTTCTGCTTGGCGCCTGTTCAATGACCTCTTTTGCCGTGGCACGATTTTATCGAGTCTATTCGATTGCCCAGAATGTGACAGGGAAGGCGTTGCCCAATGTGGGCACTACGAAAAAAAACGTTCAGCCTACGGCGCTGCCTGATACGTTGACTGGCGTGAATGCGTTTAATATGCTTTTGCTTGGCAGCGACAACGACGCCAAGTTTCAGAGCGGCGCAGTGCTCACTCAGACGGATATCGTGGTGCGGATTGATTTACAAAATCATAAAGTGACGATGGTTTCTATTCCGCGCGATATGTATATCCCAAGTGATACGGGAGCATGTTGTTATAAGCTTGATGAAATCTCCGGCAATGAGACCTATGGGCCGTCGACTCCCAAATTGAACGGGTTTGCCCATACGCTGGCAACGATTGAGGATGATTTTGGCATTCCCATCAGCGCCTATGCCTGGGTGGGACTTCAGGGGTTTGTCAATGTGATTAATACCCTGGGGGGAGTAGACGTTGATGTGTTGCATCCTATTGTTGATGATGCTTATCCCAAAGACCTTGATCCTAATGGTGACCCTTATGCGTACCAGCGCCTCTATATCCCGGCTGGCCCGCAGCATTTGAATGGTGAACAGGCGTTGGATTATGTACGTTCGCGCCATTCTGATCTGACGGGCGATTTCGGGCGCTCAGCGCGCCAGCAATCGGTGTTGGTGGCGTTAAAGAAGAAATTAGATAGCGGCACTATTTTGAACAATCTGGATGAGTTAGCGACTGACTTGCAGAATGATGTGGTTACGAGCCTGACGATTCCACAGGTACTTTCGCTGGCGAACTTTGCCAGGTCGTTGCAACCCACCGATTTTATCCAGAAAGTGTTGAGCGCGCCGACCTATGGGCATGGCGCTGTTGTCAATGGCAAGGATGTGATTGAGCCGGATTGGGGCGCAATCACATCCGCTGTCCAACAAATCTTTGGTAGTGCTGCGCCCCCTGTGGTCAACTTGCGCGGCCTGACCTCGAATGATACTGAGACAGTTGCGGCTGAAGGCGCGCGTATTCTTATCGAGAATGGAAGCACGACGGGAGGGGTTGCCACTCAACTGGCTACGGTTCTGAAGGCTGAGGGGTTCAAGGTGGTGCAGGCTACGAATGCAGACCGTAACAACTATCTGACAACCCAGATCGAGGAGTTTCAGACGAAGTCTGGCGCGTCGCTTCCATTTAGCGGGACGTGCCAGGTGCTTGGCAAGATGCTGGGAGTGATTTATCAGGTCGCAAGTGTGGCCCCACCCGCTGGGGTAGATATTGTCATCATCATTGGCAGTGATACGGCCTCTCAGATTCAGCAGCAGTCCTAAGGTGCCTTCAATAGTGCAGGCAGTTGCAGTCAGCGGGAAAGATGACTTCCCCTGAGAATGTTTCAGCTACTTCGCGCCGGGCCTGGTCAACGTTCCAGCCATCATAGAGGCCAAGATGGACGAGGGCCAACGCCCCGGCGCGGGCTTTTTGCGCAAGCTGCCCGGCTTGTCCGGCTGTCATATGCCCCACGCGCCCGGCGATGGTGCTCTTGCTGCTGAGGAAGGTGCATTCCAAGATGAGCAGGTCACAATCCTGCGCAAATGCTTCTAATGCTGGAAACGATTTGGTATCGCTGGAGTATACGACTGTCCATGCGCTGCCGTCGTTGCGGGGAAAACTGAGTCGCAGTCCGGCAGTGGGAATGCTATGCTGTACGGGAATGAAGGAAAAGCTGATGTTCCCAAGCGGCGGGCAAGCGCCTTCACCCTCAAGGCGTTGAAGATGAATTGCGTAGGGAAGTGGCAGCGGTATTTCAAAAGCGAAGGTTTGCAGGAGGCCGTCGACGACTTTCATGGTCTCCGGCAGTGCCCAGATGCGCAGAGGCATACGTCGCCCTGAAAGGCGGAAGCATTCCAAAAGCGAGGGCAATCCGCCAATGTGATCGATATGGGCATGGGTGATGAAGAGATCAGTAATGGCCTCAGGAGGGATATTGGCCCGCAGCATGGCCTGAAAGACGATGGCCCCGCAGTCGACCAGCATGCTTATATGCCCATCGGAGATGACGAGCGACGTATACCCACGATCAGCGGTTGGGACGGCGGCGGATGTGCCAAGGAACGTGACATCTGGCATGAGCTTTGCTTTTCCCTCTGTGTTTTGAGCATTGCAGTTGGCTTGTGAATAAAAAGCTTCCCTAAAACTCTATCATAGTTGTTCTGCTGAAGCAAGCAGGAAGAGGCAAATAGCCGATGGCAAGGCGGGTGAGCGGCGCTGTCCTTGCTGGAGGGCAGAGTCGGCGAATGGGCAGTGATAAAGCAGCGCTGCTCATTGAAGGAGAGCCTTTGTTGAGGCGCACGGTTCGGGTGCTGAGTTCGATTACAGAGGATGTCTCTGTCATTGGGCCACCTGACCGCGCGACACTGGTCTCTGATGTTCCCATTCTTCCTGATCGCTGGCCGCAGCAGGGGCCACTTGGCGGGATAGCGACGGCACTGTGGGGGCTGGCGGGTGAGGTGGTTCTGGTGGTGGGCTGTGATATGCCTTTCTTGAATCTGGCGTTGCTGCGTTATCTCATTGCGCTGGCTCCTGGATATGATGCAGTGGTGGTGGGGGCTGATGGAGAAATGCACCCGTTACATGCTGTCTATCAACATCGCTGTTTGCCAGCATTGGAGGCGCAGCTTCGTGCTGGCGATCTTCGGGTGCAGCGCTTTCTGTCCAGGTTGGTGGTTCATGTGGTGGAAGGCGCAGAGCTTGATCGCCTGGACCCAGGGCATCTCTCGACGTTTAACGCCAATACTCCGGACGAGTGGAAAAAGGCGCTTAGGCTGTTATCGGAGCAATAAGAATAGCCCGACGTTTCTCCCCAGTAGACAAGCTTTCAGTGTAACTCATGGCAAAGTATCCTCAGGGGGATGGAAAGAGGTTGCTCTGAAGAAGGCTAAAGGAACGATGGGCTTGTGGAGCGCCGTCCGAGGGACGGAATACAAAGAGGTGATGGCGTAGCAGCATACGAGCGACGATGATGCGGCGTCCTGATGTTTCGGCTATTAGCCAGGCGGACACTGATTTTGGGCGGACGCCTGCCGCGTTTATGGCAGGGTGCGCTTGCAGGATACGTGGATCGTTGGCCGGAATGCTCTGCAATGATGCGCACAGTTGACAGATTCCTTTTGCGCTCAGGCAGGTTGAGCATATTGGCTGGTTGCAGAGGTCGCAGGTGTGGGTATGCTGTAGGCAGTGGTGCTGCCCGCAGATGGCACATACGGCCTGGTGTTGAATGCAGAAGAATTTGCCATCTACATGACAGGCCACGATATGCGCAGGGCAATGCCGGCGCCCACAATCGCTGCATGTTGTGAGGTGGTTGCCAACGCAGTGGATGGCGTTGCAAGTGGTGCAAGCCCCAGAACAGGACGGGCAGAGCGGCTGCCTATCGATGTTGCAGACCTGGGTATGCTTGCTGCAGGTGGCCCGCCCGCATGAGTGGCAGTTGGTCAGACCCTGGGGGCAAGCCAGTTGATTGCAGACGTTGCAGGGCAGGGCGTGTTTGTGACAGAGCGGATGCCCATGACTGGCGCAGAGAGCAGCGCAGCCATTGCCCACTGATTGTTTGCATTCGTGACACGTGAGCGTATGGGTTAAACAATGGGAACGCCCGCATTGGGCACAGGGTTTGACACAGCTTGAGCAAAAGCGACCAGTACAGCCAGGGGTTGCGCAGGTCTGGAGATGGATGTTGCAGTGATAGCGGCGGCAATTTGGGTCGGAGCAGCGTGAGGCACAGGCGCTGCAACTAATCTCACCGCATGTACGGCAGTGCACCTGATCTTTGGCGCAGGTAGCTTCATTGCAACGCGCGCAGCGTACCACGCAGTTGACGCAGAGCGGGGTCTGGTCAATGTGGCAGGCGAGGGTATGGGAGGGACAAATGGATTGTCCACAACCAAAGCAGGTGCGGGCACAGGTGACACAAACTGCTTTGTTCGAGACAGCACAGCGCAGACGATGGTCGGGGCACGTATGGTGTCCGCAGTCTTCAGCTTCGTTCAGGCAGGTGTCACAAACGCTTGCGCCATCTACTGAGCAAGCGACAAGAGAGTGCTCGCTACAGCGCCCGTGTCCGCAGCTTGTGCATACCTGGACGCATGCCTGGCAGACCAGATGGGGTTTGCGCTCACAATAGCAGACCTGCGCCATACTGCCGCCACATGAGCCACACGTTGGCAGGCGATGAGCGCCACTCGATGGGTCCACATCAATGATGAGCGGCAGCCAAGCGCCTGGTGAGGCTGACCGGTCAGCGTTAATCTGAAAGGTGTAGCGGTGCTGCGGGCGGAAGATGGTGATGGCTTCCAGGAGGCTGGTGCGAACCACAAGGCGATAGCGTTCGCGGGCCATATCTAGCTTATGATCTCTTTCAGCCTCTAACTGCTGTTGTTCCTCTCGCTGGCGCTCTTGCTTGGCTTTCATTTCGGCTATCTCTTCAGCGCTGAGCATGTCTGCACTCTCATTATCAAGTGGCCGTGCTCCGGAAACTGTCGAGGCATAATAGGCCCGTATGCGCGCCAATTCTTCATCAAGATGGCGCGAAACGGTGGCTTCGATGGCCTGGGAACGCTGGCGTACCGTCGGCTGCACCGCATCAAACGCCTGGCGCAAGGCCGCCGCCTCATCAATTTGTGCAAAGATATGCTCGCTGGGTCGACCAGTTTTCAAAGGCTGGTGCAGTAACTTGCCGAATTCATCACTGTTGAGTTCCAGGTGTCCAGTAGCTTGATCGATGGTGACCTCAAAAAGTTGCTCAATCTTCTCATCAGTTAGATAGGTAGTCTTGATAAGGAAGTTGGTCAGCGGCGCATGGCCGACGATGACACTGGCGTTGGTTGCCCAGCAGCCCATCAAGGGTAAAGGGCAAGGGAATTGCGCAGGAGGAAGGGGGTCGCGGCTAATCAGCATGACCGTAGCAGCTTGTGCCCGCTTGCGCAAAACATCGATCAGATGATTGAGGAGGTTGCCGCCAATCGTGACGAGTTCGGCATCGGGGTAATCAAATTGGGCTTCGCGCTGGAAGGTGAAGAGGAGCTGCTTTTGATTAGCAAAGATGCGTTGGGCGTCAGGCGGGAGGGTGACTTGATAAATCTCGCGGGTGATTTCTTCAGGTGTTGCCCCAATGGCTTGCAGCCCCTGAAGGACAAACGAGCGGAGGAGGAGGAGGTTGGTAGGCATGGAGGAGGTCCTTTACCCTTCAAAGATAGCGTTGATGGTGTCAGCGCCGCGGCGCGTATGTTCGAAGGCCAGGCGGGCCTGGGCGAGGGTGGTGCCGAGGGCGGTAAGCGCCTGGGCTTGAGCGGCAGGATCAGGATGGGTGAGCCAGAGGTCCCAGAGGGCGCGCTCGAAAAGGAAGCGGTCCTCCAGTTCGTCCAAGACCATGCCCAGTTCGCCGACTTCCAAGTCAAAGAGGCGGAGGGAGGAGCGATAGAGGTGCAGGAGGTGTTCGGCGTAGGTGCCCTGGGAAACGAGCGAGTAGATGGAGACGTCCTGGAGTTGGCCGAGGCGATGGACGCGGCCAATGCGCTGCTCCAAGCGGGTGGGGTCCCAGGGAAGGTCGTAGTTGATGACGAGATGGCACCATTGGAGGTTCAGACCCTCTTCAACGGGCCGTCCGGCGAGCAGGACACCGCGTGTATGCTGGCGGAACTGGTGCAGCGCCTCGCGTCGATCACGTTCTTGAAGATACAAGGCCACCTCCAGGGAGGGATGGGAAAGGCGGAGAAAGCGATGCAACCACCGGGCGGTCGCGGGGTGGTCGACATAGACAATCGCGCGATCATGCAGGCGGAGCAGCAGATCACGCAAGGCCAGCGCTTTGGCGTCGCTGCCTGGGGTACTCACGGCAGCCAGCACCTGCTGCCAGTGGGGCTGTTCGTGCAGCGTCTGCCGCGCGAGCAGGAAATCGCGTACGGCCTGCCGTCCAATGCAGGCCGCCTGGAGGAGCGGGCGGTAGGTGCTGAGGCGTTCCCAGGTGTGGGCCAAGTGGTCGCGGGAGCAGTCGAGGCGAATGGCTGCTTCGACCAGGGCGTAGCAGCGCCGTTCATCGCCCTGTAAGGGGATGGGGCGCAGTTCAATCTCGCGCTTCTGGGGAAAGGGGATCGTGCTCTCGCGGCGGCGCTGGCGAATCATCACGTCCGCCAGCACCGTTTTGAGTTCCTGGCGCTGCTGCGCTTTATCGGGGGCGCGGGTATCGGCGTAGCGCTGGAGGAAATTCTGGCGGCTGCCGAACTGGCCGGGTCGAACGAGTGTCACCAGGGAGAAGAGTTCGCTCAAATGGGCGCGTATGGGCGTGGCGGTGAGCAGCAGCAGATATTTGCGCTGGAGGGCATTGACAAAGTGCCAGGCGGTGTTGGGTTCACCTGACTTCTTGTAGAGGCGGTGGGCTTCGTCCACGATGACCAGGTCGAAGGTCTTGCCGATGAACTGGTCCCGGCGCTTGGTCTGGCGGGCCGTGTCCAGGCTGATGATGATACGTTCGGCTGGGCGCCACTTGCGCTGGGAGTCGTAGATGGTGAAATGTTCGTTGATCTTCTCTTGCATTTCCGCTTGCCATTGGTCGGTGGTACCTGGCCGAACCAGGATGAGGATCTTGCGCACCAGCCCGCGCACCAGCAGTTCTTTGAGCACCATACCGGCTTCGATGGTCTTGCCCAGTCCCACTTCGTCGGCAAAGATGCCGTTGCCGCGCATGTCGCGCAGCATCGTGAGGACGGCGTTGTGCTGGTGGGCGTAGGTATCAATATGGAGTGCATCCAGGGCGATGAGGCCGTCTTCGAAGCCGCGATCCAGGGCAATTCGCTCCCCTTCCGCCCGCAGCAGTAAGAGCTTGAGTGGGGCGGTAGTGGGGAGCCGAAGTCGGTTCAGCACGGGATGATGCTCGATGCGGTCTTGTTCGAACTCCGTTGGGCGCAGTTCAACGGAGCGCTGGAGCGCAAGAGCGGTCTGTGGGTGAGGCCCCTGCGCTAGACCGGTGCGGGATGTACCACAGGCTGGACAGAACTGCGCGCCTGGGCGGGTCAGGGTGCCACAGGTGAGGCAGACCTGTGCGAGGGCCTGGAGCGCCTCGCGCATCTGCTCGATGCTCGCATAACGCTGGGCCGGATCGAAGGCGGTGGCGCGGCGGAGGATTGCGCCTAGGGCCGGTGTCACCAGCCCCTGCGGCCCAACCAGAGGGGTACCAGGGGGAAAGCGATCAATGGTTTGCCCGGTGAGCAAGGAGATGAGCGTGGCTCCCAGCCCAAAGATGTCCGTACTTTCGCTGACCGTTCGAACTTGCTCTGGTGCAGCAAAGCCTGGCGTGCCAAGCCGCAAGGAGGGGACGCCCCTCACGCCGCCCTGCAGCAGCCGCGCAGAACCGAAGTCGATCAGATACAGCCGTCCATCTGTAGTGCGCATGATGTTCTGCGGCTTGAGGTCAGCGTAGACGAAGCGCACATCGTCTGCATCGGGACGATGCAGGCAGGTCAGCACATCAGCGAGGTCTTCAACCCAGCTTAGCACGGTTTTTTCTGAAGCGCAGGCTGTGCCACCACCGATGAGGCTCTCGAGCGTCTGGCCATCCAGATACTCCAGGACCAAATAGAGAAAGCCGCCGTCTTCAAAATGTTCACCCAGCCGGGGCAGCGAGCGATGTTTGCGGCGGCGTAAGACCTCAATCTCGCTGCGCCATTGCTCGTGGGCATTCGCCTGATTGCCAGAGGAAGCCCGATAGGCCTTGAGAGCCCAGGTTTTCCCGGTAATCCGTCGATCAGTTACCCGATAGAGCGTCGCCTGTCCACCGGTGGCGAGCTTTTGTTCTACCAGATAGCGTTTGCTCAGCAATTGTCCGATGCTTAATGCAGTCCCCACGCAGCCCTCCCAGACGATCTTCTGAGTGCCTTCAGCAGAGGACTGGTACCTTGCAGGTTCTTCATAGCTTGCCTTCCAGAAGGCAAAGGCTTCCTTGACGCGTGCCAATCACGCACCAGGGGCCATAGACAGCGGGCGAGGCGAACACGGGCGCGCCGAGCGCGTGCTGAAAACCAATTGTGCCACTGTGAGCGTCGAGCAGCAAGACGGTACCATCGGTATTGATGACTAGCAGCGTCGTGCCGCTGAGGATAGGAGATGCAGCCAGTTGTCCGGGCACCCTGGTGGCCCATATGGGGGTGCCATCCTGTCGGCTGAGCGCGAAGAGTGCGCCGTCTTGCCCAGCAGCAAAGATGTAATCGCGGGTTAGGATGGGCGATGCGCTGATGGGGATGCCAAGGGAGCGCTGCCAGAGCCGTTCGCCGGCGAGTATATTGAGCAACGTCACGCTGCCATCCAGGGTGGCGACGAGTGTCAGACCATCGTAGCAGGCGGGGGTCGCGCGCACCTGTCCGGGGACCTGAAAGGTCCACTCGAGCTTGCCACTGGTGATGTCCAACCCTTTGACCTGTCCGGTGCCGTTGGCGACGATCACCAGATTGCTCAGAATCGCTGGAGAGGCATAAAAGGGGGAGCTATCGACGTGATCCCAGATGGTTTCGCCGCTTGTGGGGGTGAGCGCAACGACGTGCCCTCCCTGGGTAGCGCTGATGATGAGGCCAGCGCCTGCTGCGGAGGAGGCGAAGATCTTGCCGCGGAGGGGAACCCGCCAGCGCGCTGCGCCGCCTATGCTCTGCACGGCGTGCATGGTGCCGTGGTCGTCGCCGAAGAAGAGGGTATCCCCGTGGAGCGTGGGAGTGCTGCGCAGCGCAGCATTGGCGTGGTAGCGCCAGAGTTCGCGCTGTTGGTGCACCTCAAGGGCGTAGAGCCACTCGTCTCGTGAGCTTACGTAGACGATCCCATTGTGGATAATCGGTGAGCCGTCAATGGGGCCTTGCGTTTGAAAACTCCAGCCCGCCTGGAGTGGAGCCCTCAGGTGGTCAGTGGTGAAGCCAGCGCGGGTGGCATTGCCGCGGAAACTGCTCCAATTCTGGGGCTGGCGTTGCGGTACTACTGCGGGCTTTTGCGCTGGCAGCGGAAGGGGCGGTGTCCTGCAGCCCCGGCAGTGTGTAGCCTGGCAGTGAGGGCAAAGCGTTGATTGTTGGATGGTTTGCAGAGTTCGCAGCTCATCGAGCATGGCGCGTGCCGAGGGATAGCGATCCTTCGCCAGGACACGTGTGGCATTTGCCAGGATCGCTTCCATCTCGGCCGAGACCTGGGAGGTACTCTGGCGGGCTGGGGGGAAGCTGATTCCCTGCTGCCAGTGGAGATGGATGTCGAAGATGGTGAGCAACTGAGGATCGCTGGCGGTGAGTGCGAAGTAGAGCGTGGCGCCCAGGGCGTAGAGGTCGGAAGCGGGCTC
>Ga0209060_10000312_pt1 | contig 102337 bp, 87 predicted proteins | sample Coa_R1_8_FD_187155 | JGI IMG/M metagenome (GOLD analysis project Ga0209060, IMG submission 187155) | Surface soil microbial communities from Centralia Pennsylvania, which are recovering from an underground coalmine fire - Coalmine... | ecosystem: Environmental > Terrestrial > Soil >... | reverse complement strand
CCGAGATCATAAACTGGCGGCAGTTCTCGTAATCTGAGAAGAACTGGATGGCTTGCTGAAGTGTCTGTGGGCCTTCCATGTAGACACATTAGCAAGAATGGCTTAGTCAGTCAAGTATATTATTACCCGAATTCCCCTTGACAGGACAAAACGGGAAAGCTACGATTTCAAGCAACCGACCGACCGGTCGGTTTGCAGTCCGGGCCCAGCCTCTTCGCAGACTGGTACCCATCCCATACAAGCAGGGGCTTCTGTCCTCCCCTTGTGCAATGAGAGGAGCACACTGGTGGCTACTATTTTTTATGAGCGCGATGCCAATCCTAATGCCCTGAAGGGCAAGACCATCGCGATTCTCGGGTACGGAAGCCAGGGGCACGCCCAGGCTCAGAACCTCCGCGACAGCGGACACAAAGTCATCGTGGGCCTCGATCCCACCCGCGCCAGCGCCCAGCAGGCCAAGGCCGACGGCATGGTCGTCGTCGCCCCCGACGAGGCCGCCAAGCGCGCCGACTGGATTCACGTTCTCACTCCAGACGAGACCCAGGCCGACTTATACGACAAGTCCATCAAGCCATATCTCCATCCGGGAAAAGTTCTCGGCTTCTCGCATGGATTCAGCATTCATTTCAAGGCCATCGTTCCGCCCGATGACGTCGACGTGGTCATGATCGCTCCCAAGAGCCCCGGCCACCTCGTGCGCCGCGTGTACACCGAAGGCCGCGGAGTCCCCTCGCTCATCGCCATTCAGCAGGACGCCAGCGGACACGCTCACGAATTGGCCCTCGCTTACGCCCACGGCATCGGCTCAACCCGCGCCGGAGTTCTGCAGACCACATTTAAAGAAGAAACCGAGAGCGACCTGTTCGGCGAGCAGACCGTCCTTTGCGGCGGTCTCACTTCCCTCATCAAGAAGGGATTCGAAACTCTCGTCGAGGCTGGATACGCCCCTGAGATCGCCTACTTCGAGTGCCTCCATGAAGTGAAGCTGATCGTCGACCTGATTTACGAAGGTGGATTGGCCCGCATGCGCTACTCGATCTCCAACACCGCCGAGTACGGCGACCTGACCCGCGGCGAAAGAGTCGTCGGCGACGAAACTCGCGCAGCCATGAAGAAAATCCTCGCCGAGATCCAGAGCGGCGAATTCGCCCGCGAATGGATCGCCGAAAACAAGAGTGGCGGCGCCAAGTTCAACGCCCTTCGCGAAAAAGAAAAGCAGCATCCCATCGAGATCGTCGGCGCGCAATTGCGCGGCATGATGAGTTGGCTGCCCAAGGACAAAAAGCCGGCTCAGCAGGAATCACCCAAGCAGGTGGTGAATGCTTAGAGGGGCAGAAATCACCCTGCAGTGCATGCGGGCCGAAGGGGTCGAACTGATGTTCGGTTATCCCGGCGGCGCCATCATGCCGCTCTACGATGCGCTCGACGGCAGCGGCATCCGCCATGTTCTTACGCGCCATGAGCAGGGCGCGGTGTTTGCCGCCGAAGGTTATGCGCGTGTCACCGGAAAAGTCGGCGTCGCCATCGCGACCAGCGGTCCCGGAGCAACCAACCTCGTCACCGGTATTGCCGACGCGAAGATGGATTCCGTTCCGCTCGTCTGCATCACCGGCCAGGTGCGCAGCGCCTTGATCGGCACCGACGCCTTCCAGGAAACCGACGTATTCGGCGTCACGCTCTCCCTGACCAAGTGGAGCCGCATCGTTCGCAGCATCGATGAGATTCCCGAAGTCATCGCCGAAGGATTCCACTGGGCCCGCAGCGGACGTCCGGGACCGGTCATCATCGACATCCCGACCGACATGCTGAAGGCCAAGAAGGAGTTTTCTGGCCCGGCCAAGTTCACGCCGCATGCGCGTCCGGCGGAAGCGAAAGCCGAAGGCGGCTTTACCGACACCATCGTCGCGCTTCTGCAGCACGCTTCCAAACCCGTGGCCCTCATCGGCGCCGGTGCCAAGCTTTCCGGTGCGATCCCCGAATTGCGGCGACTGCTCGACTCGCTGAATATTCCAACCTTCGCCACCGTCCACGGACTCGGCGCCGTTCCCCCGGAAGCTCCGTACTACCTCGGCATGGTGGGAATGCACGGCACGCGCGCCGCCAACACCGCGCTGCATGAAACCGATCTTCTTCTTGTATTCGGTGCCCGGCTCGACGATCGCGTTACCGGCGATCCCAGCCGCTTTGCTCCTAACGCGAAAATCGTGCACTTTGAAATCGATCCCGCGCAGCTTGATCGCGTCCGCGCCTGCGAGATTCCGGTCATCGGCGACCTCGCCGAAACCATTCCCGCTTTTCATGCGGAGTTGCGGCGCCATACGATTCCTGATTTCGCCGCGTGGCGCGCTGTAGCCTGCGGTCCCGACCGCGCTGAACTCGATCCTCGCGGGCTCGCGCAGCCCACCATCCGCTTCCTCGACGAACTCTTCAGCCGTCTGCCGGAAGAGAGCGTCGTGATCGCCGACGTGGGCCAGCACCAGATGTGGGCCGCGCAACGCTACCGCTCCTCTTCGCCGCGGGGTTTCGTTACCTCAGGCGGCCTCGGTGCGATGGGTTTCGCTCTGCCTGCCGCTGTCGGCGTGCAACTCGCCAAGCCCGACACCTGCGTGCTGTGCGTCTCGGGCGATGGCGGATTCCAGATGAACATACAGGAGCTCGCCACCGTTCATCGCCTCGGCCTGCCCGTGAAGATGGTGATCGTCGACAACAAGTACCTCGGCATGGTGCGCCAGTGGCAGCAACTGTTTTACGAGCGCAATTACGCCGAAACCGATCTCAGTGACAACCCGGATTTCGTGGAGATCGCCAAGGCCTACAAGATTCCCGCACGCCGCTTGAACGACGAAGCGATGCGCGAGTTCCCGGTGTCACGTTACACCGGCGATCTGATCGACGGGTTCCTGCATTCGCCGGGACCGGAGTTGCTGGTATTCGATTGCGCCCCCGAGGCCAACGTATTCCCGATGGTTCCGGCCGGGGCGGCGCTGTCAGAGATGTTGCTGGAAGAAGAGTAGAGAAGTTTCGGTTGCCGATTTTTGATTGCCGAGTGCTGCACGCTTCGAGCAGCCTCAAATCGCAAATCGGGCAATCAACGATCGTCAATCGCAGTGGGGAGCTGACTATGCAAGTTTTCCAGATCCGCTATCGCAACACGCAGGGCACCTTGATGCGCATCCTGAACGCCGCCTCGCGCCGCGCTCTCGACATGCCTTCCGTCCACGCCGATGCCTTCGAGAACGATCACGTAGTAACGCTCGAGCTCGACGTCAATCCCAAGCAGGTCGGCCAGCTTTATCGCGAGTGGTACGCGATTGTGGACGTCATTCATGTGCGCTCAGGAGCGGCGCAAGCCTCCGAGTGGTCCCCCAACCACCCTCCCGCGAGAGTTCCGATGGAACGCCATGAAGCTCGTGCCTGAGCCTTCACCAAGTGGGCAAGCATGACGGTTACGGGCAACGTCATGCAATTGGGGGAATCCGAAAAGGAAGTCGGATTCTCTTTTTTGTGAATCATCGTCGATAAAGGCCCTCAAAGAATTCGTTCGTGTCAATTCGTGCCCCTAGTTAAAGATTTTCGCAGTCAATCTAAATCGGACTCCTGTAATCTCTTCCCTATGGACCTCAAGCACAACAGCCGTGGAATTACTGAGGGCCGCGACCGCGCCGGCGCGCGCTCCATGTTCAAAGCGATTGGTTTCACCGATGCCGACCTCAGCCGTCCGCTCATCGGCGTGGCCAATACCTGGATCGAAACCATGCCCTGCAACTTTCACCTGCGCCGCCTGTCGGCCAAGATGAAAGAAGGCATCCGCGAAGCCGGCGGCACGCCGATGGAATTCAATACCATCGCCATCTCCGACGGCGAAACCATGGGCACCGAAGGCATGCGCGCCTCGCTGGTCAGCCGCGAAATAATCGCCGACTCCATCGAGCTCGTTTGCCGTGGCCAGATGTTTGACGCCGTCATCTGCTTGGTCGGCTGCGACAAGACCATTCCCGCTGGCGCCATGGCGATCGCGCGCATGAATCTCCCAGGCATGGTTCTCTATGGCGGCACGATCGCGCCTGGAAGCTACCGCGGCAAGGATGTCACCATCCAGGACGTCTACGAAGCGATCGGCGCCAACGTCGCTGGCAAAATGAGCGACGCCGAACTCAAGGAACTGGAAAACGTCGCCTGCCCCGCAGCCGGCGCTTGCGGCGGCCAGTACACCGCCAACACCATGTCCACTGTGATGGAAATGATCGGCCTCTCGCCAATGGGCTTCAACAGCGTCCCGGCCATGGATTCCGAAAAAGATAAAGTCGCATTCGATTGCGGCAAGGTCGTCATGAGCGTCCTCAAGAGCGGCCTTCGTCCCCGCGACATTCTCACGCGCCATGCATTCGAGAACGCGATCGCCTCGGTCGCTGCCACCGGAGGCTCCACCAACGCCGTGCTGCATCTTCTCGCGATCGCGCGCGAAGCCGGAGTCAAACTCGAAATCGACGACTTCCAGACCATCAGCGAGAAAACCCCGCTTCTTGCCGACCTCAAACCTTCCGGACGGTTCGTCGCTGCCGACATGCACCGCGCCGGCGGCATCCGCTTACTCGCCAGCCGTCTGCTGGCGGGAAAGTATCTTCACCCAAATGCCATAACGGTTACCGGACGCACGATCTCCGACGAAGCGCAAAACGCTCCCGAAACCCCAGACCAGGAAGTGGTCGCTCCGCTCGACAAGCCCCTGAAAGCCACCGGCGGACTCGTCATCCTGAAAGGCAACCTCGCTCCCGAAGGCTGTGTCGCGAAAATCAGCGGCCACGAACGCCTCGAGCATCGCGGCCCGGCTCGCGTCTTCGAATCCGAAGAAGACGCGATGGCCGCCGTCACCGCGAAGAAGATAAAGGCCGGCGACGTCGTCGTGATTCGCAACGAAGGTCCCAAAGGCGGTCCCGGCATGCGCGAGATGCTTGGCGTTACTGCGGCAATCGTCGGGGAAGGCCTCGGCGGATCAGTCGCCCTGCTCACCGACGGGCGCTTCAGCGGCGCAACTCGCGGCTTGATGGCCGGCCATGTCTCTCCAGAGGCCGCACTGGGCGGGCCCATTGCCGCCGTTCGTGATGGCGACACCATACGCTTCGACGTGAAGAAATGCCTGCTCGAGGTCGAAATCTCTGACCAGATCCTCCGCCAGCGCATGTCCGAATGGAAGCCGCCGAAGCCGCGTTATCCCACCGGGGTTTTCGCGAAGTATGGTGCGCTGGTTGCCTCGGCGTCCCAGGGAGCGATCACATCGCCGCGGTAAGGGCGCACGATCCAGCAAATGTTGATTGTCGATTTTTGGTTGTTGAAGGAAAACCGCACCCGGTCTTCATTCAACGATCACCAATTCAACAATCAACATTGACTGAAATCAGAAGTTCCACCAGCTACCCGAAAGCAGCTTCAGCCATCTACCATAAGACAATGAGTTCGCTGTTCTCCGAAACTGCGGAATTTGCCGGCGCCTCGGCCGCTCCCACGCTGCTGGTTGAGCTCCCCTCGCGCCGCCAGGTTTTCTTCACAAATCTGCGCGATCTCATTCGTCCGCGCCCGCTGCCTCCACTCGAACTGCGCTCGGCTCCAGGCAGATTCTGGCCCGACGTGTTCGTCCGCCGCGGAGTTCCCTGGTTCAGCTTCATCGAATCCTCGGCTTACCACGTCATCGCCATCGCGTTCGCGGTCGTGCTTTCACGACTCATCGCCTTGCATCCCGCGCCGGTGGCCCGCCCGGCCTTCGATCACGACCAGGTCGTCTACTACTCTCCATCGGAATATCTCCCGCCCCTCGACACGCGTACCACGCCTGCGGAGAAGCCTGCGAAGGCAGATCCTGAACGCGCTCCACAGCCCATCATCTCGGTTCCCGCAGAAGCCGACAATCGCTCGCAGACTATCGTCGCCCCTCCGAACGTCAAGCTGAAGCAGGACGTCCGCGTACCCAACATCGTGGCCTGGTCCGACAGAATGCAGAGGCCGCAGCTCGAGATTCCCGCGGTCCCGCTCACTCCCGCTGCCGAAATCTCCCGCATGACGCCGAGCCTCAACAACTCCGTCGTCACGCCTCCGCCTGACGCAACCAACCTCTCTCGCCGCCGCGACCCATTGCAACTGCAAACGTCGGTAGTCGCGCCTCCTCCTGAGTTGCAGTCGCGCGCGCCGATGACGTTCTCGGCGCCGGAGCCATCGGTAGTCGCGCCGCCTCCCTCGCTCCAGAATTCCACCACGCGAAACCTGGGCTCTCTCAACATCGGTCACAGCGAGGTGATCGCTCCCGCGCAGCTCCCGGTTGCCGAGCAACGGGCGATCGCCGGAGGCCGTTCCCGCGGCCTGTCCGGATCCCCGCAGGTGGTTCCTCCGCCTCCATCCACGGGCGCAGCAGGAGCAACTGGTCAATCCTTCGGCTCCACCGGCCGCGTAATTGCTCTCAGCTTGCATCCCGCAGTCGGCGCACCGCCTACTCCTCCCGCAGGAAACCGCCGCGGAACATTCGCCGCCGGCCCCGAAGGTCACGCTGGAGCATCCGGTTCCCCGGGGACATCGACGGGCTCAGTCAGTGGAACCTCCGCTGCAACTGGAAATGGCAAAGGCACCGGCGCGGGATCGAAATCCGGCCGCTCGGCAGAAATGCCGTCGGGTCTCTATGTCGGAACGCCTCCCGCTTCAGCCAAAACTTCATCGGTGGCAGGAGACCCTTTGGGCGGCAAATCGCCGACGACGACCTCCACCATCGCCAGCGCGAGCGTTCCCGCAACGAGCGTCAGAAATGCTGCGCACGCAGCTCAGCCCGACAGCGCGGCCAAACTCACCGACGCGGAACGGACCGTCTTCGCCGGCCGCAAGTTTTACTCATTGATGTTGAATATGCCGAACCTGAATTCCGCCGGCGGGAGTTGGGTCATCCGCTTTGCCGAGATGAAACAGGATCCGCGTGCCCCCGCCGATCTCTCGCAGCCCACGGTAACCCGCAAGGTCGATCCGGGCTATCCCATACAGTTGATGAAAGAGAATGTCGCCGGAACCGTGATTCTCTATGGAGTGATTCGCGCCGACGGCAGTGTGGGAGATGTGCGCGTGCTCAATGGAGTCGACGAACGCCTCGACCGCCTGGCCTCCAGCGCGGTCGCGCAGTGGAAGTTTGAACCGGCCACGAAAAATGGAATGCCCATCGACGTGGAAGCAACGTTCAAAATCCCCTTCCGCCCCGCAAAGTCCGCCTTCTAAGAATCAGCACAATCGATAAAAGACTCTTCAAGTCACAGGCCACGAAACGAAAGAGCGCCATTTTCACTCTCGTGCGCGCGGGAAGCACGTAAGATCACGACTGGAGTAGGACCGCCCTCTCACGGCCGCGTTTTCGCAATCTCCGGCAGCACTTCTCCCTGCTTCTTCGGTTCCCCGCCCAAGTGGTGCTTCGTCAATCCATCCCGCAAAAACTCGAATGCCGCTTCTGGCGTGTCCACAACCTTGAAAAGACTCAAATCCTCCGCCGAAACCGCACCCGCGTCCACGAATGCCTGGAAGTTGATGATCTTATTCCAGTACTCGCTCCCGTAAATGATGACCAGGATTTTCTTCGCCAGCTTGTCTGTCTGCGCCAGTGTCAGGATCTCGAACAACTCGTCCATCGTGCCGAAGCCGCCAGGAAAAATCACCAGTCCCTTCGCCAAGTACGCAAACCAGAACTTGCGCATGAAAAAGTAATGAAACTGGAAATTCAATGAAGGGGTGATGTACTGATTCGGATGTTGCTCGAAGGGAAGCTGGATATTCAGCCCGATCGTCTTTCCTCCCGCTTCGTGTGCTCCCAGGTTGGCAGCCTCCATGATTCCCGGGCCACCCCCCGTCGTCACCACAAACCGGTGGCGCCGCGCTGGAATCGTGATCGACCACTTCGTCAGCATGTGCGCCAGCTTGCGCGCGTCCTCGTAATAGCGCGCCATGTCGATCCCTGCCTGGGCCAGCTTCAGATTTTTCTCCTGCTGATCGGCCGGCAGCCCGCCATGATTCTTCTCCACCGCTGCCAGGTTCTTGGCCGCGTCCTTGTGCCCGTGGAACCGCGCCGAACCGAAGAATACGACCGTGTCCTGGATTTGCTCGCGCCGAAACCGCGCCAGCGGCTCCTGGTACTCCGAAAGAATTCGCAGAATTCGCCCGTCCGGGCTGTCAAGAAAAGGTTCGTTTTGGTACGCAACGGGCGCGGATTTCAGTTGATCTGTCATTCGTGACTCGCTTGTTTGGATCCCTTCAGGTAGGTTCGTTCCCCATATTCATCGGAAAGAACTCGTTCGAGCTTTGCCCCGGCCCCCACAGCCAAGACAGGTGTCGTCATGTTACCGCGCGGTTCAGAGAGCGCGGCCCCTCCCAGAATTCTGCGTTAATGGTGCTCGTGATAGTGCAATGCTTCCCAGAATCCAATCCAGATATCGAGCAATCCCAGCCCGCTGCAAATGCCGCGGCAAAATCCGCTCGACACCACCACCCGCAGCGCCGGGTAGGAAAGCAGCAACGTGTTATCAGTCCACTCGGGTGTCCAGGGAAGAATGATCAGCAGCACCCCGGCCACCGCGCTGATCAGGACGAACAAGAAGACCGAGATGCGATGCATCCACAATTGCAGCCCGCTTGACAGCCGAGCTGTGGCCTGGCCGGCCGGATTTCCCGGAGAAGGGCTCACCCCCGCCGGAACCGGCTCGTCCTCGCTCGTTTTGCTGGAGTTGCTCAGAGGGGTGGGATCGATCATTCTCTGCCTTGGCGATCCCCGGCGGTCAAAATGTTTTCGCTCGTCCCCGAACCCGATGGTTCAAGAGCATGATGGTCTGGCACAGCCGACAAACCCGTCCCCGCATAGGGGCCATGAAAAGCACAACCCATCCGGCTATTTTACGACTTAAGGGCCTTGATGCGCTCGGCGACATCACGGTAGTCAATGTTGTTCCCGTAGACTTCCATGAAGTGCTTCAGAGCAGCGGGCTTGTCCCCGGCGGTTTCGTAGGCGGAGGCCAGTTCGTAATTCAGGGCGACGCGGGTTTCGCCGTCGATCCCGGCCACATTCAGAGCTCGATCGTACCAGCGCACCGCCGCTTCCGGCACACCCTTCTCCAGGAAGCATTGCGCCAGCCACGTATAGGTCTGCATGATCTGCTGGAACGGACGCCCATGGTCGAACGCCTGGCACGCTTTCTGCAACTCTCCAATCGCTTCGTCCAGCAGCCCCATCTCGCGGAATGCGATACCCAGGTTGTAATGCGTCTCCGGATCCTCATCCGCTGCACTGACGCCGGATTCCAGATCCTGCTTCAGCTCGCCAAACATCTCGGCGAGATCCACACCAGCGTCCTCGCTGAACGGAGAAGATTTCGCCGCTGCCGCTGCCGGCGGATGCGCCACCGGAGCTGGCGGCTGGGGCTTCGGTGCTTCTACCGCCGGCGAAGGCCATGCCGCAGCGGCCTGCTGCACCGGAGGTGTAATGCGGGATCCCGAGGAAACCGACGCTGCCGCACTTGCGGCCAGCGGTTGCTCGATCTTGGGCGCCGCAACCGGTGCGGGCGTAGGCACTGCCGCCACCGGCTTCGGTTGTGCTGCGGGAATGACTGCGGGCCCTTCAATCACCGGCGCCGCTTTGAGGAAATCGTCCCCTAACGACGCTTCGATGTCCGCAACAAATTCTCCAAGAACGGATGGTGCCGCTTCAACTTCTTCTGCTGCCGCCTGAGCCGCAGGCTGCGGCACTGGAGCTGGAGGCTGCACTTCCTGAGCCACGGGCGCGGGCTTCACTTCTTGAGCCACCGCCGCGGGCGCTGCTTCTGGAGTGACTGGGGCAGGTTTCGCGACGGGCGCGGCCACCGGCTTCACCGGACGAACTGGAGCCGCTGGCGCTGCAGGCTTCGCTACAGCCGGAGGCGCTGGATGGCTGGCCGAAGAATCGGCCGCTGGAACTTCCTTGCGAACTTCCGGCCGGATCGCGGGTTTGGATGCCACAACTTCCGGAACAATCGGTTCGACTTCAACCTGCGCTTCGACTTCAACCTGCGCTTCGGGCTCAACCACCGCCTCTGCAACCACAGGCTCTGCCGGCTCAGGCTCGACGTGTTCAGCCTCGACGGGCTCGGGCTCGACCGCGACTTCTGCCGGCTCCTCGATCGCGGCGGAAGCTTCCACCTCCACCGTTTCGCTTGACGGAATATCCTCGGCCGTCAATTCTTCGAACGTAACTTCTTCGCTGGCCTCTGCCGCGGCAACCTTCTGCTCCGCCGGTTCCTCGGCAGCCGCTGCCAGCGCCGCTTCCACTTCCGTGCGGATCGCTTGCACCGCCGGAAGGCCAGGCGCCAGCACCTGCAGGCGCGCCAATGTCGCCATCGCCTGCTCCGGCATGCCATGCGCCAGGTAGAACTGGATCTCCTCCATGCTCTCTGCAATCTTCTCTGCCGGGATCGATGCGGGAGGCGCGGGAGCCTTTGCCACTTCCGGCTCTGCTTCTTCCGCAACAGCCTGCGCGGGAGCCTCGGCTTCCACCGTGAGCTCGCCGTCCCACTCCGAGGAAAGATCGATCTCAGCGTCGGCATCCGTGGAAACCGTCGCTTCTTCTGCCGGGGCACTATGGGCCTCGGGCGCAACCACCATCTCTTCCGCCGCCGCGACCGGCCAAGCCTCGTGCTTCGCAGGCTGCTCTTCCGCGACTTCTTCCGCGGACGTCTCCTCGATCTCTACCGCATCTGCGCTCTCTCCTTCGATCGAGAACTCGGGCACCGCTTCTTCTTCCGCCGCATGCTCCTCGACCGCAGCCGGAGCATCGATGAAGATCGGCGCTTCTTCGTCGGAAAGCGCAGGAACTGCGGGCGCCGATGACCGCTCTTCGTACCGCTCTGCCAGTTCTCCGTAGCGTGTCGCTTCATCCGGATAGCCCGCATCCGAGTAGACCGTCTGCAAGGTACGGCAGCAAACCGCCGCTTCTGCGAAGCGTCCCGCGCGCGTGTGCAGGGCGGCCAGGCGCTGGTTAATGCGCAGATCGGCCGGCGCTAACGGCAATGCGCCTACCAGCGGGCCCAGGGCCTTCGCCGGCATGTTGTAGGAAATGAACAGTTCCGCATCGGTAAGCGCCGAGCGCACCGACAGCGCGACTTCATCGGAGTAGTGCTGATGCACCGAAGGCGCCGTCGCCTCGAGATCGTCGATCAGAACTACCGCTTCTTCCGGAGTGATCAGCTTGACGCCCGAAGTCCCGCTGAGCTGGCTGACCACCTGCTGGTAGTTCTGCATGTGCAGCGGGTTCTGCGGCTCGATCTGCGCCAGCTTCTGGTACAGATCGCGTGCCCGCGGCAGGTCGCCGGATTGCACGCTGGCGTGCGCCAGCAGTTCCAGCACCTCGCCCACATGCGTCGTCTCTCCCGCCTTGTTGAACAGGTCCAGCAGCTTCTGCAGCGAGCCGGGATTCTCCCGCACGTGCCCGATGATCGAGTGCAGGTGCTCGAGCACCTTCTCGGAATTTTCCGCCAGCAACCGCTCGGCATGCTGGTCGTAGACTTGCAGCGCGCTCTCGTACTGCCCCGCCTGCATCAGCGCATCGGCAAAGGTCGAAATCGCCGTCAGGTCGTTATGTACGGTCAGCAGCTTCCCGGCAATCGCTCCCGCCTCGGAGAGTTGCCCCGTCTGCAGGTGCGCCTTCAATAAGTCGCGCAGCGCATCCGGATTCGAATCGATTTCGCCAATCTTCTGCAGCGTCGTGATCGCCGCCGCCGCGTCGCCAGACTCCAGCAGGTTCTTTCCCTGCATCAGCAACGCATGGGTATTTCCCGGGTCGAGCGTCAGCATCCGCTGCAGCACTTCTTCCGCCGCCTGCAGCGATCCCTTCGACCGCATGCTTTCCGCCGCCTGCGTGAAGATCTGCCATGCGTCGTTCTTCTTGCCCAGCCGGACATAGACTTCCGCCAGCCGCACCCGCATGGAGCTGTTCTCCGGATCCATCTCCAGAATCTTCTGGAAGATCCGTACCGCGTTCTCCAGCTCTCCCGCTTTCAGGAATTCTTCGGCAACCTGCAGGTATTGCGCCCGCGCGTCGTTGAATAAGCCTTGCTGCGTGTACAGTTCGGCCAGCTTCAGCAGGCTCTCCAGCGATGGCTTGAGCTTGCTGATCTTCTTGTACATCGCGATTGCTTTGACCGTGAAACCCTGGCTCGCATACGCGTCGCCGACGGTCTTGAAGCAGTCGGTCGCCTTGTCGCTTTCGCCCAGCCGCGAGTACAGATCGCCCACCGTGTTGGTAACGGTCAGATCTTTGGGGTCGTGCTTGAGGATTTTTTCGTACTCGGAGATGGCATTCTGCAGCTTGCCCTGCTGGACATACTTCTCCGCATTGGCGAGGACTTTCTGTTTGTTGAAGCCGAACAACGCCATATGAGTGCGAACTCCAGACCCTGGTCTTCAATACAAAATTCTTGATCTCGCCTCAGCCCGCATTCGCACCAATGGGCCGGGTAACGCGCCGTACGCGTCATCTCCCATATCGGCAGATGGCCGTCCGGACAAGGCCAATTGTACGTCCCCTGGACATAGATCGTATGGTTACCAAGGGTTACCAAAAGGGAGTGTACGACCGGGTTACCAACGGAACCGCGTGATGTTATCCCGCAGCATTCGCCGGTGTAATGTGCGTCATCCCGAGCGCATCCGTATTTCAGGCGGAGCGAGCGATCCCCTTGCAACCCCCTTAGGGTGAACAGAAAAACATCTGGGAACAGCCGCCTCGGCCTCCCCTGAGCGAAGCCGAAGGCTGCCCGGCGGACCAGAAGTATCGGTCCGCCTCCGAACTTGGACCAACCACGGATCACACCGTAATCTGAATCCATGCAACCCACCCGCTGCCTGGGCCTCATCGGTGGACTCGGAGTCGGCGCCACCATCCACTACTACCAATCCCTGGCCAAGGCCTGCGACTCCGCTGGCCGAGCCCTCGACATCGTCATCGCCAACGCCGAAACCTCCCGTGTCTTTGACCACGTCCAGGCCAACGACCGCCCCGGCCTCGCCCACTATCTCAACGCTTACATCCAGCGCCTTCACGCCGCCGGGGCCCAGATCGCCGTCATCCCCGCTGTCACTCCTCACTTCGCCATTCGCGAACTGAACGAAATTTCGCCCGTGCCGGTGCTGAACATCTTCGAGCCCCTCAATCACCATCTCTCCATGAACTCCGTCCGTCGTGTTTCCGTCTTCGGAACCAGCTACGTCATGCAATCGGCCCTGTTCGGCCAACTCCCCGCCACCGTCGAGATTGTCCGTTCACAGCCGCAGGAAGAAGGTTTCATCCACAAAACGTATGTCGCACTCGCCCAGGCCGCCCGCGCCACCGACCGGCAGCGCCAGGAGATGACCGCCGTCGCCCACTCCATCGTCCACCGCGATCGCGTCGACGCCATCATCCTCGCCGGCACGGATCTCTCCTTGATCTTCGATCCCGCCACAACGGATTTCCCCTGCATCGATTGCGCCGCCCTGCATCTCGAAGCCATTGCCCACGAATTAGTCGCGAACCCGGCGTCGTAAAGCCGAGGGTGCCCCATTCAAGCCATCAGTTGGGCTTAAACGGGGCAGTTCCAGTTGCCGGATCAAGAAAAAACCACATGCTGAACCCGGGAAGGGGCGCAAGTTCACTCGCGCCGACGAACTGCCGAAAAAGCTCTGCGCTTCAGCGCCTGCGCGGGCAGCCAAGACAAGTTCTAATATGAACGCGCTATACGATCTCTCAACCAGAACGTGTAACTTTCCCCATCAACCAGAAGGAGAACGCATGGCCTGGATTCGCACCATCCCGCTCACCGAAGCCGACGAGAAACTTCGCAAGGCGATCGAGGGTGAGAAGGGCTTTTATCCCAAGGAATATGCCGTCCCGGTGCATCCCGATGCCTCCGGCGCCTCGTCCATCGTCGGCTCGCACACGCTCATCCCCGACGCTCTCTATCACGCCTTCGCCACCTTTGGATCGCTGATGTCCCCCGACCTCCCGCTCAACCGGCGTCAGCACGAGATGATCGCCACCATGGTCTCGGTCACGAACCGGTGCGTTTATTGAATCGAATCCCACGCAGAGTTTCTGCGTAGAGTGACGTTGGATCAGGAACTCGTCGAAGCGCTCGAGAAGGACTACACCACAGCGCCCATCTCCCCGCAGGATCGCGTCATGCTCGACTACGTCGTCAAGCTCACCAAGGACGCGACCAAAGTCTGGAAGACCGACATCGAAGGCCTGCGCAAGGCCGGCTTCGACGATCGCGGCATCCTGCAAATCACCCTGATCGCCTCCTGGTTCAACTACATCAACCGCGTAGCCGACTCCCTGGGCGTAGGCCGCGAATAGGAATTCATGCGAGTTCGGAAGTCGAGAGCCGGAAGCCAACGACTAACTACCGACGGCCGCCGACCAACAACGTCCCCCGATTGATATCCTGTCCTCCGCGAGGTACCCATGCTCGAAGGACAAGCAGCTCTCATCACCGGCGCCAGCCGCGGCATCGGCAAAGAAATCGCCCTCGAACTCGCGCGCAACGGATGTCGCGTCGCCATCAACTACTACAACGAATCTCCTGCCATCCTCGACTCCACGCTCGCCGAGCTCCGCGCTCTCCAGCCCGATGTGCTCCCCGTCGAAGCCGACATCCGATCCAGCGCCCAGGTTGCCGCCATGTTCTCGCGCATCACCGCGACCTTCGGACGCCTCGACCTCCTCGTCAACAACGCCGGCGTGCAAACCTGGAAACCCCTTCTCGACGTCACCGAAGAAGAATGGGATCTCGTCCTCGACACCAATCTCAAAGGATGCTTCCTCTGCACCCAGCAAGCCGCCCGTTATATGAAGGACCACGGCGGCGGATCCATCGTCAACCTCGGCTCCGGCTGCAACAAGGTTGCCTTCCCCTCACTGGTCGCCTACACCGCCAGTAAGGGCGGCATCGAAATGTTCACCAAGGAATCCGCCATCGAACTGGGAAAGTACGGCATCCGCGTGAACTGCATCGCTCCCGGATCGATCGAATCCGAACGCACGCGGCAGGAAGATCCGGACTACGCCGGCACCTGGTCGAAACTCACTCCCCTTGCTCGCGTCGGCACCACTGCAGACATCGCGCCGGTCGTCGTCTTCCTCGCCAGCAAAGCCTCATCATTTATCAGCGGACAAACCATCGGCGTCGACGGCGGCCTCTTCGCCCGCGCCCCCTGGCCCTACAAAACCTAAAGCAGCCTTACGAAATTGGTTTTCGAGGCCGCCATCCTGATTTCCAAACCTTGCCAACCCGGATTTGAAATGGCGCGGCTTCAAGCCGCGCCGAAAGATCGCCAAACACAGCGCGGCTCTAGCCGCTGAGGCCAACGTAACCTACCCGATGTGACCAAGGTGACGTGTCAATTCCCCTCCAATCGCATACCATCCCGGAATCCCGCGACCGAGGTATCTCATCGCTATGGACCGCCGCCGCGAACCGCGCGTTTTTGTCGAGCTCCCCGTGCACATCTGGGGCATGGACGCCAACGATCGCCCCTTCACCCAGCCCGCGAGCCTGCGCACCATCAGCGGGCGAGGCGCGACCCTGCAAGGCGTGAGCGTTCAGCTCAAACCGGGCTCGGTCCTCGACCTGCAATATCAGGGTTCGAAAGCGCAGTTCCGCGTGGTCTGGTTGGGCAAAACTGGGACGGAGATGCAAGGCGAAGTCGGTATCGAGAACGTCTCTGCCAACCACATGCTCTGGGATGTCGATCCGAACCGCTGCGCCGCTGCCGTCGGCCAGGGATAAGCCAGCCAACCTTCGCCAGCCTTGGTTTCTCGGCGGGAATCTGAGCGGAGAAACGTGCTTCCACGCTTCTCCGGCACAAGATTTGTAAATTGGGGGAGAGCTGGGGAGGCCTGAACCCTAGACGGCGATTTCGAGTATCCCACAACCTTTTCCACGCGCAAGTGAAAACAGCGCATTCGCTGAAAAATAAATCCGCACGACGCAACTCCGCTTCACACAAGCTGCAACCGCCAAGCCCGAAACCGCAACCACCTGTACCCAGGAAACCCGTCTTTGCGCCACCGCAAATCCAAGTCACTTTGAAGACCTGGCGATCCTTCGCCCTGCATCATCCCGAGCGTAGCCGCTTCTCAGGCGGAGCGAGGTTCTCCCCTGCAACCGGTGCTCCGGGCAAGACCGGGTGCCCCATTTCTCGCGCGTCGTCTGCGCCAGTAGTACGGACTTTCCAAATGTTGGCAACCGCATGCTGCTCGTGCCGACCTCGCATGCAATACCAGAAATTTTCATCAACCGCTCATGGTACGTTTTAATGAAGCAATGATCCGTTCGTTCAAAGGCATCACCCCGACCGTCCCAGCGACGTGTTACGTCGACGACTCCGCCCAGCTTATCGGTGACGTCGTTCTCGGCGAGCATGCCTCCATCTGGATGAACACCGTCCTCCGCGGCGACGTCCACGAAATCCGCGTCGGCGCCCACTCCAACATCCAGGACAACAGTGTCCTCCACGGCATGAAGCAACAGTGGGGTGTCTACGTCGGCGAATACGTCACCGTCGGACACTCGGTCACGCTTCACGGCTGCGTTATCGAAGACCGCTGCCTGATCGGCATGGGATCGATCATTCTCAACGGAGCCCGCATCGGCGCCGGCTCCATCATCGCCGCCGGCACCCTGATCCCGGAAAAAACGGTGGTCGAACCGCAGTCACTCTGGATAGGCTCCCCCGGCAAATTCCGCCGCAAGCTTACCGACGCCGACCAGGAAGTCATCCTGCGCTACGCGAAGAATTATCTGGGCTATAAAGATGAGTATCTGAGAGAGAGATAGCCCTCGGCCCGTTGCCCGTTCTCGGTTCTCTGCGGCCTGAGAGAACAGGTTCGGCACAGGTTCTGCGTGCCCGAATCGACGCCGGAAGATATCCTGGCGCTTCAGCGCCGGGTCCGCACGATATCATGGGAAACACCGTCCCGCAGGGACGGCTGAAATCAAACTCAGGCGGCAAACATTCCAAGGTGCCAATCGTTCCTTCGTGAACCTTAGCGTCCTTGTGTGGTGAAAGGTTTTCGAAGTCGTGCAAATCACTGCCGAAGACTGCCGCAACTGAGAACCGAGAACTAAGAACTGAGAATGCAATGATCAAGGCCGTCCAAGGAACCCGCGACTTACTCCCACCCGACACAGCGTTGTGGGACTTCGTCGAATCCACCGCCCGCGCCGTTTTCCGCGCCTACAACTTCCAGGAAATTCGCACGCCTATCTTCGAGAACACCCCACTCTTCGCCCGCGGCGTCGGGGAAGAAACCGACATCGTCTCGAAAGAAATGTATACATGGGAAGATCGCGCCCGCGCCGCAAGCGAAAAAGGACAATCCCTCACCCTCCGCCCCGAAGCCACCGCGGGCATCGTCCGCGCCTACATCGAGCACAAACTCGCCCGGCGCGGCTTGAACAAACTCTTCCTTATCGGACCGATGTTCCGCCGCGAGCGCACGCAAAAAGGCCGCTACCGCCAGTTCTACCAGATCGACGCCGAAATCATCGGCCCCACATCCGCTGGCAGCGAATCGCCCGCGCGCGACGCCGAAATCCTCGAGATGCTCGCCACGCTCCTCGACCGCCTCGGCATCACCGACTGGAATCTTGAACTCAACTCCGTCGGCTCTTCGCAGGAGCGCGTGAAATTCAACGAAGCTCTTCGCCAGGCTCTCGAACCGGTCAAAGATCAACTCTGCGTCGACTGCCAGCGCCGCGCCGTCACCAATCCATTACGCGTTCTCGATTGCAAAGTTCTGGCAGATCAGCCCGTCATCGACAAACTGCCGCGCATCGCCGACTTTCTCGACGAAGAAAGCCGCCAGCACTTCGCCGCCGTGCAAGACATCCTGAAAGCGGTCGGCATCCATTACCAGATCAACCACCGCCTCGTCCGCGGCCTCGACTACTACACGCGCACCGCCTTCGAATTCACCCATGCCGCGCTCGGCGCGCAAGACGCGATCCTCGGCGGCGGACGCTACGACGGCCTCTCCGAAGCCCTCGGAGGCCCGCCCGCTCCCGGCATCGGCTTCGCCATCGGCGAAGACCGCCTCGTCCTCACGCTTCAGGAAAAAAATCTCGCCGCCGGTGCCGTCCGCAATCCGGATGTCTACATCGCCCCGCTCGGCCCAGGAATGAACATCGAAGCCGCGCGCCTCGCCCGCGAACTTCGCCGCGAGAACGTGATCGCCGATCTCGGCGACGAAAAGTTCCGTCTGAAGAAATCCTTCGAAACCGCCACGAAGGCCGGTGCGAAATACATTCTGATCGTCGGCGAGAACGAAGTGAAAGCCAACGCCTTTGCCTTGAAGAATCTCGCCACGGGGGAACAGATCTCCGTTCCCCGTCACGAACTGCCCGCGAAGATCCGCCAATAACATGGGAAAAGTCCGCTCCAAGCTCGACGACGCAGCTACCCAATTCATCCAGGGGCAACCGATGTTCTTCGTCGCTTCCGCGCCGCTCGCCGCCGACGGGCACGTCAACGTCTCCCCCAAAGGTCTCGATTCCTTCCGTATTCTCGATCCCGCTACTGTCGCTTACCTCGACCTCATCGGCAGCGGCGTAGAAACCATCGCTCACCTCAAAGAAAACGGACGCATCGTCCTCATGTTCTGCGCCTTCCAGGGACCACCCAACATCCTCCGCCTCTACGGACGCGGCCGCGTCGTCGAATCTCCCGCACCCGAGTTCTACGATCTCGCCGCTCACTTCCCCGAATACGCCAGCACCCGCTCCATCATCATGGTCTCGCTCGACCGCGTCTGCGATTCCTGCGGCTATGCCGTCCCCCTGATGAAATTCGAGACCGACCGCCAGCAACTCTCGAAGTGGGCTCAACACAAAGGCCCCACCGGCCTCAAAGCCTACCGCGCCGAGAAAAACCGCCGCAGCATCGACAACCTCCCCGGCCTCAACGAGCCGTAATATTTCCAATCGCGTTTTTCACGAGACAGCCCGAAGGGCGGAACGCGAAAGCCCGGACGGCAGTCTCGGGAAAGCGCCCAAGAGAATCGAGTCCCACGGGGATGCCACCTCGGTTCCAGACTCACGGCGAAAAACTGCTGTCGCCCTCTTCCCCCTGTCGATCGTCGCGCTAATTTTTTCGTTGGGAACTCACGAACGCGCTCAGCAAAACAAGGTGTTCGCCTTCATCCTCGTCCAACGGCTGCAAGGCAACGTCGCGAAGCTCGTCGGATGACCAATGCGGATCGCCCACCCGCGTATTGCGTACTTCAAAGTAATAGGTGGTCCCGGCATTCGCTGTGAAGTGGAGAAACGCCTGTCCTACTCCACCTACTCCTCCGAACTTCGTGTCGGCGCACAGATGGTGTACGCCCGGAGTCACCGCGAAAAACGAATACGAATTCCCACTGGTTGCCCCCAGCCACTCCCCATCCATGCCAAGCCGCGTCGAGGGCGTCACGAAGGTTCGCGTCGTTAAGTCTCGCTCAATGATGACCACGACCGCTTTTTCCGCCTCCGCCTTCGGCAAAACAGCGGGCACCATTTTCACTTCAAACTTCGCGGCTGGGTCACCGCAGGCGCCCTGCGCGGAGGAATTCTGCGCCTCTGCAACCGCAGCAATCAACGTCAAGGAAAGAAACGAGACCATCCCAAATGCTTTCATCTGGAACCTCCTGGTTGAACGGAATGCGCGTATTCGGCCGTCGGGCCGATGAAAGGAACTTCCGTCGCGGCCCGAATCGATGAATGACTACGAACGGCGTCACGAGCCAACCTTCTTTCGCGGCTCAATTACCTATCACACAATTCTAAGCGCAGAAGTAAAGTGTTGTAACTCCACCGCTCGCTCGAAGTCCGCGCCATTCACCGTTTGCGCAAGTGCTGTTTCCTTGGGGACACTTCCAGAAATGACGGTGCCCATCCTGGCCGCGTCCTGTGCGGCTAGGGTGGGAACCACGGGCCTGAATTCCGCTTCAGATCCTGCCACGTGGAAACGAACCGCCAACCATCACGTCCGTTTATTACAGAGACTGAAATTACGTTGCGCGGTGAACACGGGAAGCGGCGTCCTCATTTTGGATGTGGTGCGGCCTCCCTCAAGAAAGATCTTGTGGTACGCATCCAAAAACCTTGGCCTCAGCTGGAGTACGAAAACGGCGGTGGAAGCGCTCTTCAAGAATCTGCGTGAATATGCTGAGGGCCAACAGAGCGCACCCGCGAATGCGATTAAGCCCGTCGCCGCAAAATTGGAACAAGAATAGAGGACGCGGCGTCGTTTCAAGCCGCCACCGACACAGTTTTCTTCGATGGGAAGAACACACGCACCCCAAGGCGAAGCGCTTTCCAACCAAGAGCGGCCCCGACCAGAACAGTCACCAGCCACAGTAAAATCGCCGGCAAATACAGGACTAACGAAAACATGGCGGTCGCGTAGTCGGCCAGACCTTCAAGGCCCTGGATCAGCGCGATTTTGAGCTCGTACGAGGCGCGCCAGTGCAGCCCAAAAACATTCGCCTCTGCCTGGGAGTGCAAGTACACGCCGATCGCGACGGTTTCCACTTGTTTCGACAGCACTTCAAATTCTGCTTGATGCTTCTCGATCTCATCCGTGACCTCATTCAGCTTTTCGCTGACTTCGAGTGTGTCCTTGACGCTTTTCGCCGACTTCAGAATGGTCAGGTACTGTGCTTCCTGTGCGTGCAAATTGCGCAGGTGGGCTTGCTGATCGACGTACTGCCTGGTCACATCCTCCGCCTCGATCTGCTCGTTTTCCACCCTCAAGCCCAGCTTGCAAATTTCGGCTTCCACTTCCGCAAAGCGCGCAGCGGGCACACGGACGCTGAGTGAAGCACTCGTGGAATCCTGTGCGCCGTTGGTTTGCGACTTTACGAGAAAGCCTCCAACACCCTCGACGAGTGAGCGAATCTGGTCGGCTGATTCCGCGGGATGTTTCACCAACAGACTGATGGACGATGTGCGAATCAATTTACGATCGGCCAGCGCATCTGCTGTGGACAAGTAGGCCGAAGCCAACTGGGGCATGCCTTCTCGCGGAACCCCACCAACGATGCCCGCTTCCAAGGTCGCGTTGTCAACCGATTGCGGCACAGGCACCAGCCAATGGCGGTTGCGTTCGATTGCAGCCAGCCCAGTGGCTTTTGAATTCGCAATGCCGCGGAAGTCCTCCGAGGGCCGAATCGCGCCACCATAAACTGCAACCGCAAGCGCCGCGCTCAACCCTGCAGCTTTGAGCCACTTGTGCTGTCCCGCCAGGAGTGCCTGCCAGTGAATATCCATCGGTTCCTCTACAAAAGCTTAGAGCCGAAGGGCGGTCGTTTTGTTCCCGATAGTTGGCGGTGTAACCCAAAGTTTCGGTTCTCTTCCCCATTCCGTAATGTGCGTGGCGGCCGGTCCAGCCTTTCCTAATCAACCTTCCTCATGAGGTTGCCCCACCCTTCCCGCGCCGTTTGCGGGAGGGTGGGCTCTCACCACGGGCACGAAACCCGCTCCCGCCCCGCGCCGTCCATTGCGATTCGATCTCGACGATCCCTTCCGCGCGCTGGCCTACCCTTTCGGCAGTTTGCAAAGGTTGGGGTTTCCCCGCTGCACATTCTCTTTTTGCACACCATTCCACAGCTGCACTACTATTCCCGCTCCAACCCCAACCTGTTACCCTCATCTTTCCCGCAATGGCCAACCCCGGCGACTTCGCGTACACCGTCAAGCAGCAGGCCGACATCGTCCGCATCATCGGCGATTACGTCAAGCTGAAGAAAGCCGGGTCGCAGAATTTCTCCGGGCTCTGCCCGTTCCACGGTGAGAAGACTGCTTCATTCTCGGTTCACGCCACGCGCCAGTTCTATCACTGCTTCGGATGCGGCGTCTCCGGCGACGTCTTCAGCTTCGTCCAGAAAATCGAAAACATTACCTTCCCCGAAGCGGTCCGCCTGGTCGCGCAGAAACTCGGCATTCCGCTGCCCAAGGCCAGCTATTCGACGCCCGGTGAAGCCAAAGAAGCCCGCCTTCGCGGACAACTCCTCGACGCCCACGAGCGTGCCGTCGCCTTTTTCCAGGAATGCCTCCGGCGCCCCGAAGGCGCGAATGCCCGCCAGTACCTCGCCGGGCGCGGCCTCAACGAGGAAATGATCGCGAAGTTCCGTATCGGCTACGCCCCCGACTCCGGCTTCTTACTCCGCGATCGCCTGAAAGCAGAATTCGACGATGAAGTCCTCCGCGAAAGCGGCCTATTCTCCTGGAAAGAAACAGGCCCCGAGCCGCGCACAGCGAGCCCAGAATTAAAACCCGGCTCACCCTCAACCCTGTCATCCCGTGCGGAGCCTCAACTCCGCGGTAGCGGAGTCGATGCGGAGTCGAGGGATCCAGCGTTTGGCTCGCAACCGAGAACCCGCGACTCGGGACTCATGATGTACTCCAAGTTCCGCAACCGGGTCATGTTCCCCATATCGAGCGAAGCCGGTAAAGTCATCGCCTTCACCGGACGCACTCTCGCCACCGACGAAAAAGCCGGACCGAAATATCTGAACTCCCCCGAGACGCCGATCTATTCCAAGAGCAAGGTCCTCTTCAACCTCGACCTCGCCAAGGAATGGATCAAGAAATTCGACTACGCCATCCTGGTCGAAGGCCAGATGGATTGCATCTCCGTCTTCGCTGCCGGGTTCCACAATGTCGTCGCCAGCTCCGGTACCGCCTTCACGGAACTGCAGACCAAGTTACTCGGCCGCTTCAGCAAGAATGTCGTCGTCAACTTCGATCCCGACACCGCCGGTGCCAAAGCCGCCGAGCGGACGATCGGCTTGCTCGTCGAAGAAGAATTCCAGATCAAAGTGCTCACCCTCGAGCAGGGATTCGATCCCGACCTTTACATCCGCCGCAAGGGCAAAGACGCCTACTCCCTGGCGCTGAAGCATTCGCAAAAATATTTCGAATATTTGATCGAACGGGCCCGCTCCCAGTTCCCCGTCCGCAGCGCCGAGGGCAAGGTCAAGGCGGTCAACTACCTGCTGCCCCACATCCAGCGCGTCCCCAGCCGGATCGTTCGCGATGAGCTCGCCCACGAGATCGCCCAGAAGCTTCAGATCGACTCCGCCGTGCTCCGCCAGGAGATGCGACACGCCGCCTCCACGCGCTCCACCGCTGCCGTCAAAGTTCCCGCCGAAACCCAGATCACCGAGGCCGAAAAGATCCTGATCCGCGCCCTTGCCTCCGCCCGCCAGATCCAGCCCGGGGAAGAACACCTCTCCATGCGTGACGGGGCTGAAGAAGAATTTGACCCGGCCCGCCAGGCCCGGTTCGCGCTCGAAAACTACAGATTGCACCGCGGCCTCGCCACCGAGTCGCTGGCCGAGTCCCTGCTGAACGCTGGAAGCGATGTCGCCGACGTCCTTGAGATTCCTGGGACCGAGAGTGAGCGCCGCCTGCTGGCTTCCATCCTGCTGAAAGAAGAGGAAGAACTGACCGCCGAAATCCTCGACGCCGCGGTCCGCGCCCTGCGCCGCGTTCACCTCCGCCGCCGCCTCGAGGAGGTCCAGCGCCAGCTCAAGGAGCTCGGCCCCCACGCCGACTTGAAGCAGAAGATCGCCCTGAGCGAAGAAGCCCGCCGCATAAGCCTAGCCCTCCGCGACCCCAATCCAGAAGCCCGAGCGTCATGATGCACAAGTACCGCCGCCAAGTCGCGACGCGGATCCCCCTGCACTCGGGGGCTCATAATCTCAAGCGCAAGGCCGCAACGCCCCCAGCCGCTAGGCAGCGGAACGGGAATGCCCGGCATGGAAGTGCCGGGGAAAGGACCGCCGATCACGATCGAGTCCGCTTCAGCGGACGGCCCACTTCGCGCGCCGGCCCTCTACATTCCGAAAAACAGCTTGAAACAAAACGCCTTCTCGAACCATCTAACGTATCAAGAAGTTACAGGCGGGCTGGCGGGGCTGGATGCGGGCAGAGCGACCAATCGCGCACGATTTCCGTGCTATACTCTATAAGTTTGTGCTAGATGCACAACCCCGCAACATCCCAGAATTCCCACCTTTCAGGAATGAATCATAGGCGCTAGCGGGCGCGCGAAACCAGTTTTGAGGAACCTCATTGGCTCTTGACGACAAGTACGACGACATAAAAAAGCTGATCGACACTGGTAAGGAAAAGGGATATCTCACGTATGACCAGGTCAACGACCTCATACCGCATGACGTGCACAGTCCCGAAGACCTTGACGATCTGCTGACCACCATCGGTACGCAAGGCATCGATGTGCTGGAAGGACCGAAGCTTCCTTCTCAGGCACTCGATAAAAAATTCGAAGATTTGGAAGAAGGGGAGGACGTCGAACTCGACCTCACCCCCGGCGCTCTCGAAAAAACCAATGATCCCGTCCGCATGTACCTGCGCGAGATGGGAACCGTTCCGCTGCTCACGCGTGAAGGCGAAGTCGAGATCGCCAAGCGCATCGAGCGCGGCCAGATCCGTGTGCTCAAGGCCCTGTCGCGGTCACCCATCGTGATCCGCGAACTGCTCGCCATGGGCGAAGACCTTAAGAAGGGCGTGCGCTCGATCAAGGAAGTGGTCACCTTTGATGAAGAGGAGATCACCGACGAGATCCTGCAGAACCGCCTCAACGAGTTCACCGGAAAAATCGATGACATGGCCAAGCTCTACAAGAAGGCCAACGTCCTCGAAGAAAAGTACCAGGAAGTCTCAAAGACCAAGAAGCCGAAAGATCACCGCCGCGCCCGCCGCAAGCTCGCCCGCGGCATCGTTGCGGTATCGATCGCCGTGCGCAAGCTCGGCTTCACCAACGCCGAGCGCAAGCGGCTGATCGAGCGGGTCAACAAGACCGTCGACGGCATGCGTTCGCTCGACCGCCAGGCGACCAATCTCGAGCGGAAGGCCGACGCGACCCGCAGCGAAGAGCAGAAAAAGGAATACAAGCGGCAGTCGCGAAACATCCGCGCCGAGGTCGAAAAGCTCGAACTTGAAACCGGAGTCCTGTTCCAGGAGCTCAAGCGCACGCAGCGCGAGATCATCCAGGGCGACATGGACGCCGAGCAGGCCAAGCGCGAGCTGATCGAGGCTAACCTGCGACTCGTCGTATCGATCGCGAAGAAATACACCAACCGCGGATTGCAGTTCCTCGACCTGATTCAGGAAGGCAACATCGGACTGATGAAGGCCGTCGACAAATTCGAATACCGCCGGGGCTACAAGTTCTCGACATACGCCACGTGGTGGATTCGGCAGGCCATTACCCGCGCGATCGCCGACCAGGCGCGTACGATCCGCATCCCGGTGCACATGATCGAAACCATCAACAAGCTGATCCGCACCTCGCGTCAGCTTGTGCAGGAACTGGGACGCGAACCTACGTCGGAAGAAATCGCCAAGCGCATGGACATTCCGGTTGCGAAAGTGCGGAAAGTCCTCAAAATTGCGCAGGAGCCGATCTCACTCGAAACGCCCATCGGCGAAGAGGAAGATTCGCACCTGGGCGACTTCATCGAAGACCGCGGCGTAGTTTCTCCGGCCGAGGCGGTGATCAACGTGAACCTGAAGGACCAGACAGGACAGGTCCTGCGCACGCTGACTCCGCGCGAGGAGAAAGTCATCAAGATGCGCTTCGGCCTCGAAGACGGCAGCGAGCACACGCTCGAAGAAGTCGGACAGAGCTTCGCGGTCACCCGCGAACGCATCCGCCAGATCGAAGCCAAGGCGCTGCGCAAGCTCCGGCATCCATCGCGCTCGCGAAAGTTGCGCGCGTTCATGGATGGAGTGCGGGACTGACAAAGCAGGTGTGGGGACAGCCGCCTTCGGCTGTCCGCTTTTTGAAGTGAAAGTTGGAAGCACGGCGAATCAGGGCGCGAGCGATCGCGCCCTTTTAATTGGGCGACCTCTGTGTGTCCGAAATAGGATCGCTCACCGAATGACCGACGCGCGTTTGGCCCCAAGTCATTCTCGGGGCTTTCGCTTTTCCAGCGAGACAGCCACCTCGGATTAAGCGGCTTCATCTTTGCGCTTACGAGTCGTCTTGTTTTGTTTGTGGCTGAATTCAGATTCGCTCGTTGGCTCGGCGGGTTTGTCCTCGGCCTTCGGACCGTCTTCTTTCTCCTTAACCTGATCGCTTTCTGAATTCTGCGCGCCGACCGTGCTGGCGCCGCCGCCCTTCGCCTGTTCCTCTTTCTGTTGGGATGGTGTTGGAGCCTGCTCCGTTGGCTTCTCTTGCGCCTGTTGTTCCTCGGTCGCAGAGAGGATGTGCTCCAGCCTCAGGCGCGCAGCTCGCCACCGGACATCGCTCGCCTTACCTGCCTGATCCAGATAAGGAGCAAGTTTCTCGTCCGTCACAATTCCGGCTTCTTTCAAAAATCCTACGAGCGCGTTCACCTGCGTCTCCAGACTCTCGAGAGACGAACCGAGCTCCTTCAACATCTCCTGCGCGATATGAGTGTCCATGCCCCGCCTCCGCACATTTGGATGCCAAAAGCTCTAAAGGAGAGAATGCCGATCGCTCAACGCAAAGGAAGTTGTGAGCGGCTCACCTGTCCCATCACTCGGAACTTCTGGATAAGACTCGGGTTTCTGGCTTCAAAGAGAGCCCGTTCTTGTTCGTTATGATCAACTACGAGAAATGCCCGCGGACTCCGTGTCGGCGCCTGCGCGAAAGGAGTGCGAAATGAAATTCCTCTCTAGTCCCCGCTTTCTTGCCGTCTATTCCGGCGTACTAATGCTCGCGTTCGCCGCTGTTGTTTTGGGCGGTGCGGCCATGGTCCGCAACCAAACTTTCCGCATCATCACAGCCCGCAGAATCAATATTGTCGAGCCGGATGGCACCGTGCGCCTGACAATTTCCAATCGGGCCGACTTCCCGGGTGCTTGGAATCGGAAAAAAGAGTATCCGCGTCCAGATCGCCGCGACGCAGCCGGAATGCTGTTCATGAGCGAGGAAGGATCGGAGCAAGGCGGCTTTATCTGGGGCGCGAGCCAATTGCCGGATGGGAGCATTCAAAACCACGCCCACTTGAGCTTTGATCAGTACGAGGAGAACCAGGTTTTTGCCGTCGATGCCGGACAGGAGGGCAACGAAAAGTTTTCGCAGATCACCATGACCGATCAGGGAGATTTCCCTATCCAAGAGAAGAGGAGGGCCAACGACGAGATCGAAAAATTGCCTGCGAATGAACAGGACGCCGCATGGGACAAGTTCTTTGCCACCCATCGTCACGACGTAAAGAGGCTTGCTCTAGGCCGAAACAGGGATGGCTCGGTGGGCCTTGAGCTACGGGATCAAAAGGATCGCGTGCGGCTCGCGGTTTCGGTGAGACCGAATGGAGAACCCATTCTTCAGTTTCTCGATGAAGACGGGAAAGTCGCGCGGGAGTTGACCAGCGCGAGTAAATAAATTGGGATGCGACGGCCGTCATCAGCCTTCAGCTTCTTGAAGTCAACAGTGAAGAAGTCGGCGGGCACGTAGCCGCACCCACGCAATGAACTCGATGAGGGTGGCCCATCCAAGGCCTCTTGCCTTGTGGAGACTTTTCTGCAATGCATCTCGCACCGAAGTAACGTCAGCGATCCGCGATTTCCCCCTAACATCTCTGCATGATCGCGATCTCGAGGCGCGCCAAAATCATCTTCGTGATGGCCTGCTATGTGGGCGTTCTAGGGCTGGCTTGCGTGATGGTCGCCGGACGCTATCTCGCCGAGCAGCGGGATCCTGCAACCTTTAGCGGTGGTATGGCGGCCGCCGGCGACTGGATGCTCGAGCTTTTCCTGGTCGCGCTGTTGCTAATTCCGACATTGTTCCTGGTCCTGTTGATTCGCAACTCGGAAACGGCTTATACGAAATTCGCCCAAGTCCTGCTCGGAATTGGCCTGACCGCGCCGGCAAGCGTGGGGCTCATGTGCATCCCGTATGTCGGGCAAACGAATAACTGGCTCGGCAGTTTCTGTCTATACAGGATTTTCGCTTTCCCCATGACCACGGTTGGATTGGCCGGAAGCTGTGTCCTGGCAAAATTTAAGCGGCCGAGGCGCCTCATCCTGTGTTCGCTGCTGATTGAGATCGGAACATTCGTGGGGACGATTGCCCTGACGATGTCCGGCTGATGAACTTTCCTCTTGGTCAGGCTGCTGCTTTGCGCTTCTTGGCACGCTCGAGCAGGCGTCTGCCTTTGGCGGCCTGTCACGCGGCGGTCACGCAACGAGTTTTTTTCTTCGGTGCTGTCACGCCTTCACTCACTTTTCACCTTAACCAATCAAGAGATGCTGCAGCCATACAGCGGATGACCCAGCATCGTCGCGAACGTTCTCCAGGCGTTTCACAAAGAAGAAGTAAATGGAGAATTTGTTTCATGAAATTCAAAAGATGACGCTTGGGAATGGATGGTTGATTCAAATGGGTCGCGGGCGTAAGAGGGCCGGCAAGGCAGCGGTGGATTCCCGTTGATGTACGGCATCGCCGGTCGTGCTAAGCTGGCAGGCGCCAAAAACCCATCGAGGGTTTCTCACGGAGGACGAAAATGAAGACCACGAATCTGTTCTTGCTCCTCGCCGCCATGGTTCTGTTCACAGCCATCAACTTGTTTTCGCATCCGCAGGGCAGGGATGTCCCGGCAGAAGTAGACCAGGCGCGCCATGAACTCCATGGGGCTCATGAGGCCCTGGAACACGCCGGCGGCGAATGGGGTGGGCACCGGGTCAACGCCATGCACCATATCGAAGCCGCTCTGAAGGAGCTCGACGAAGCCGAGCACTACGCTCACGAACATCACGACATGCACTAGAGATCAGCGAGGAAGAAAAGAGCGGCGGACGCTTGGTCCGCCGCTTTTTTGTGAGTGGCGATGTACGGATCGCATCCCGGCTGTTCGCGGAGGAACACTCCGCTGGCTTTGCCTACCTTTGCGAACGGCTACCTTACCAGCGTTGATGGACCAGCGTTCGGATCTTTTTGTCGTAAATCTCGCGGACGGCTGCCATCGTTTCTGGCGAGAGCGGGGGCAAATCCGAGGCGCGGCAGTTATCGACAACCTGATCCGCGCGCTTCCCGCCGGGGATCGCGCACGTGACGGCGTCGAACATCAGGATCCAGCGCAAGGCAAATTGCGCCATCGAGGTTCCCGCCGGCACCAGTTTGCGGATTTCTTCCACCGCATCGAGCGCCACGTCGTAATCGACCCCCGAAAACGTCTCGCCCATATCGAACGCTTCGCCGTGGCGATTGAAGTTGCGGTGGTCGTCGGCTTCGAACTTAGAGTCGCGTCCTAGCTTACCGGTCAGCAGCCCGCTGGCGAGCGGGACACGGGCAAGAATTCCAACTTGTTTTTCTTTGGCGCGCGCGAAAAAAGTCTCTGCCGGCCGCTGCCGGAAACAGTTGAAGATGATCTGGATCGTCTGCACGTTGGGGAATTCGATCGCCTTCAGCGCTTCTTCGACTCGTTCCACGCTCACGCCGTAGTAGCGGATCTTACCGGCGCGGACGAAATCATCGAGGATGCCGAAAACCTCGGGGCGATAGTAAACCTCGGTCGGCGGACAGTGGAGCTGCAGCAGGTCAAGCGTGTCCGTTGAGAGATTGCGCAGGCTGTCTTCGATCCACCCGCTAAGGTTCTCGCGCGAGTATCCCTCCACGGTCTGGCGCGGGAGGCGGCGCCCGGCCTTGGTGGCGACGATGATTTCCTCTTTGCGCTCCTTGCGCAAGCGCGCGACCAGGCGCTCGCTGCGCCCATTGCCATAAACATCGGCGGTGTCGATGAAATTAACGCCCGAGTCGACGGCCTTGTGCAGCGCGGCCATGGATTCTTCATCGGAGACATTACCCCAGGCCCCGCCGATGGCCCACGCTCCGAAGCTGATTTCTGAAACTTTCCACCCTGTGCGGCCAAGCGTGCGTGTATGCATGCCGAGTGCTTTCCTCCAATCCATTGTAGTGAAGAAAGGTGAAAGAGCGCACCGAGACAGCCGCAAGTCTTCGTCCGCCGCCAGAACGAAGAAAAACCGGCCTTTGAAATGGCATCCATGGTCGACGCTACTCCCAAGTAGCTATCAGCCGCCACGGACTTTCCCTATCGATCTGCCAGAACCTTCAAAACTTCCTTTCGATATCCCGCCATCGACGGAGACTCCGGCTCCAAGTCGAGATGCACCGTCAGCGCCTGCAGCATGTAACTGTGGTTCTGATAGCGCGCGAGCGCCTCAGGCGTGGTTGCGGTCCAGACGTCGCGGTCTTCGTCGGCGAGATGCGTGACCCACGGGTCAAACGTGGCGGCGGCGAAATCCTTGCGCCCCACAACCGCCACGACCGCAACAGCGAGCCGGTCCTGCTCTCCCTGCGTGTACACCTGCGTCGCGGTAGCGAGACGGGCATCGATGGCGCGGAGAATCTCCGCCTCTTCTTCTTTCGTGAGCAGCGGACTTTGGGCCAGCGCAGCCAGTAAGTCGGCGGTGTGAGCCGTCGAGTGAATCCAGTGAAGCGTGGGATCGTATCCGCGCAGGTCGCGCTCGGCTTGCAAGTACGCCGTAGCTTCCGCGACCAATTGATGGTAGCGCTCGGCGCCCATGAACGCAGACTTCACTTCGCGGCGCGCCATCGACGAAAGGCAGAGCGCCGAGAACGACCGCTTCAGAACGGAGTCGTTTCCCTCTTCCCCGAGTCCACTCTTAAGGTTCGCACGCCATTCGTCGGTGAGGGAAAGCATCGTCGGAACCGTGATCTTGTCGCGGTAGATCCATCGGGCGAGGATCGAGTAGGCGAGGTCATCCCGCAGCTCAGGATCGGGCGAGGCGAGAAGCGCGCTGAGTTCGTGGGCGAGCGCGTCGGCAGATTCATGATCCGGAACTTCGTAGCGGTTCTTCGCAATCTCCTGCCAGAATTCTCGGGTATGCGGCGCGGAAGTCGGTGAAGGGGGAAGGAGCAGCGAAAGAATGATCACTGCGGCGGATCTGGCAATCAACAAGGATGCCTCCTCATATCAGCGGCCCTTTAGAGACGCAGAAGGCCGAGCGTGGTCACCCGGAGGCGAGCAGGACGCGCGCTCCACGCAACGGTCGCCAACGTCCAAAGACGCACAAGTCCCGAAGGGCAGGAAAAGAAAGCCGAGGACGGAAGTCCTGGGTAACGATTCGCAAATTCAACCGAGCCCCGGCAGGGACGGCACTCCACCGTTTGCGCAGCCGGCACTCCGGGGTCTTTCTACTCTGCCCTTGCGTGTTTTTGTCGGCTGGCCGAACCACATTCTAAGATTTCCTACGGCTTCCACAAGGAAGTCCACTCGTCCACAGTTTCTTCACAATGGTGGCAGGTTTTTGTATTGCAGGCCGCGACATTCTGCCGGAGAGTGGGTTCAGCGAAAACGTGAGGTTCCTGAGTCTGCCGGATGGTTGCGGCAGAGCCAGCGGCAAGCCGGCAATTCTCGAGGGTGAATTGCCGGGGGAAGATCCAGGGAACGCGCATGCGCGAACTGGTTGCCCGGGCGTTGCGGCCTCCTCCCATTCTGCTCTTGTAGCGGGACAGGGCTGCTGGCCACCGCGGCGGTTGCGTTCATGATCGCAAGATCAGGATCGCAAGCTGGCTTCGGCAAATGCGGCACTCGCAGTGCTGACGGGTCGAAGCAATCATCCCGCCGCCGAGCGGTGACGAAAAGGCGACGCAGGAATCCACGTAACGATGCGGCTCGGGTGGCTGGCCCGGGCCGCATTCGATTTTTTGGGGCGGTTGGACGCTGGGGCCCAAGCCCAAATATTAATGTTGCGCGTTGATGCGGCGCTGAAGCGCCGCTTTTTTATTTCTTGGTGGCTTTGCCTTCCATGACCGTGGTCCACTTGGTGCCGTCCTGGGACATGTCGTAGGTGAAGGTGTAGGCGGTCGGGGTCGTGAACTTCATGGTGAAACGGCTCTTCATGGTCATGGTGCCCATTTTTTCGTCGCTGGTCCAGGTCCATGTATCGTCGGTAGCGGAGCCTTTCGATTCCATGCTCTCGCCCCAACTGTTGTACTCGCGATAAGTGTAGTTCTTATCGTCGTTCGAAAACCCCATGATCGAAAATCCGGAGCCGTTGCCCATCGAACTCTGAAAATCGGCGTGGCAGATCAGGAAGAAGCCGCCCTCCATCCAGTCGCATTTTTCGGTTTCGCTCATTTTGCCGCCGGGTCCCATGGCAGTGGCTTTCATATCGCCGTCGAGGGTCCAGGAGCCAGCGAAGATATCCATCTTCTTCAGTTCGGGACCGGGTTTGGGAGCTTCGTTTTGCGCGAACGCAGATAGGATCAGAATCAGAAACGTGGCGGAAATCAGTGCTATGGATTTCATCGTGTGCCTCACAATCTTCAGGATTGCAGATTGCCGATCGCCGATTGCTGATTGGAAAGCCGTGATACCGGGCGTCATATTAGGCCTTACCAATCCGGGGCGTCAATTGCACTTTCGGGTGTGTGAGGCCCTCAGGCGCTAAAGCGCGGGTTGTTTTCGCGTGTCTACGGCACCTATTCGGTCGCAGTCGCTTCCTCAAAGCAGGCTCAGAGATCAAACTCGTGCCCCTTCCCGTTCGCTGCTGCGCTGCGCCTATCTCGCCTTCACCAAATCAACAATCAACAATCAACAATTTGTTTCTACCAGTCTCCCCAATGGGAGGCCGTCATTTGCTGAAACTTCATTTTCCAGGCGCCCCCCTGGCGTACCCATACGGTTGAGAAGTGCTGGTAGCGCGGGGGCGGCCCCTCATCTTCAGACGCGGGAACTCGCAAAACGACATCATAGGTAACGATGGCGGCATCGTCGCCCAGCGGTACGACCTTCATATTGTAGGGCTGTATGTTGAAGCCGGGGTCAGCTCGGTCGTCGAGCATCTGCTGGCGGTCGTTGATTTGGCCGTCGTAGCCCACATACGTGAAGTCGTCGGTGAGAGTGCGCTTGAAGAATGCAGTGTCGCCTTTTTTGGCGGCGTCGATGAAGGATTGTTCGGCGGCGGTAATGGTTTGATCGAGGTTGGCCGTTTGCGGCGATTTGGCGAGGGCCAGCGTTGAAAGCACGAAGATGAGAAAGAGACGATGCATGGCGTGTCCTTGAGTGAATGTTGTTTTGATTATGGTAGTCGGTTTTGGTGGTATCGCGGCCGGTATGTGGTTGATTTTTAAGGTGCGCATTGTGACGAAACCTTTCCGGCGGGTCGAGGGATTCTCCCGTGCCACGGCGCGGCGTTCGCCCACACACTACCGTAACCCCTGTCATCCTGAGCGAAGCGACCGACCCATGTACTTTTCCTGCACAGGCAGTCATGCGGGCGCCCCATTTCTCGCGCGTGCTCTGCGCCCGAAGTGGGCAGCACGAATCCGAGCAACGGCACCGCGTCGTGTTCGATTCTTTTTTTGAGAAACTACGCGTTCAGGGGCGCGTTCGCGGTAGGTTTGGCTTTGCGCCGAAATAGCGAATGGTCACATCCCGGCCCATTCGGACTTCGTTGGACGCGAGTTGAATTCGCGCGCGGGGCGATGTGGGTTTGAAGTGCCGTATGGTCACGTCGTCGGTGACGTAGTCGACTTCGTTCGCCCCGACCTGCACGCGGCGAAACGCGGAGTTCGGCGCGCCTGTGACTGCAACTTGCGGCAGAGGCGAGCGTGACGGCTTTACGGGTGCGGGCAAGGTCGCGGCCGGAGCGGCATCCGACGCCACGGGCGTAAACGAGGCACTCACGGGAGAAGCGGGATCCAGGTGAGAAGGAATCCAGCGAGACCCGATGATGAGGATGGCAAAAACCGCCGCAACGTGGGTCAGGCGGAATTTGGGCCAGCGAAGGTTGGGCAGACGGAGTTGCGGCAGGTAGGAGGAGTTCAGCCGAGGCGTGGGCGCTGGAGCAGCGGCTGACCGACGACCGGCGAGCCGGGTCCTCCAGATTGAAGTAACGATTTCGTAGAGATCGAGCACAACGTAGGCGAGCGGTTTGGCAACCAGGATAGAAGGAATCAGGGCGATTGCCACGACCGCCAGCAGCGCCACGCCTCCGTAACGGAGAGCGAAATATGCCAGCGTCACTGGGATCACCAACACGGCGAGGAGCACGAAGCCGATGGAGAGCTGGCGCGTGCGTTGGTGCTGTTCCCATGTGCTGAGATCGTCCCACTCAGCGGCCCCGCTGAGATACTTGCGACCGCAGGCGCACTTGAACCATATCGGACGCAGGGGCTGCCAGACCGAAGATCTGTCGCGATAGAAATTTTTTGTCAGGTCCTGACCGCAGTTATCGCAGAAATAAAACTCCGCCCCTTCCGGAAAGCGGCTCGCGGGAAGTTGTGAAAAGTTCTTATAGGTCTCCACGGAAGCGCCTCTCACCATTCATCGATTTTTTCTTATGCGTGGAATGCGGCACGATGATGGCAGTTGCATAGTCGAAATGCGGCAAACCACGCTCCGTTCTCCGCAGCAGCTTAATGCCCATTCGATATGCGCGAACCCGGCCATTAGACCCACAAATCACGCGTTGGGGTTGGTGGCAAAAACTACCGATTCCAAACGCGCCTTGCTTCTGTCGTTTGATGGAGGCATGCCTGGAATTTTCGAGCCCGCGGAGCGGATCGGCTCGGTTTTGATCCACAGAGTGTAGACCGCAGAGGAGTGGAAAAGCCAGCCAGTCTGTATCTTTAATCCTTGAGCGCCAGCTCTCAGCTCTGACCGCGTGCCTTGTCAAAGGACTCTTCGACGAAGGTGTCCCGATTTCCCAGTTCCCTTTCAATCTTGACGCGAGGCATGACCGAGCGCAGCACATAGGCGCTGATGGTGCGATCCTGGCGTTTCGCGCTGGCCCGAATCTGCTCGGCCTCCTCTACCGACAGGTTAATGAGAAGTGTCGTGCGTTTGGGATTTTTCATCCGAAAAATGATATTACATAGTATTAAGTAATATCAATTCCTTGACGGAAAACTAGCACTTTCACCAAAATATTCGGGCAACCCAGATGCCGAGTCTGGATTCGATGCCCCTTCGAATTTGCTCAAATGCTGCGTTGAGGCGAGTGATGAGTCACGATGGGACAGGGCCCCAAAAAACAGAATTGCCTTTTGAAGTCTGGAAAGCTCTCCTACGACAAGATTGCGAGTTGTCGGACAATCTCCTGGCGTTTGAGGCGTTGGGCGATTCGGTTCTGCAGCTCTTGTGGCAGACCGGCCTGAAGCCAACGGTCCGAGCGCTGATCGACGCCGGCGCAGAACCGACATCGAAATCCAACTAGAATACCCCGCCCAGGCTCGCAACCGCTAAGCCCCGTTCTTGTATTCGGCTCTTTGCGGCATCGCTGAAGCGATGTCCCGATACGAAGCAATGCCCTTCGTACAAAGCAATGCCGTCCGACAAATCGATTGGTTCACACTTCTTTATCGGGCTTTATACGCGAATAGTTTCTGGCATTGGTCGCGGAGGTAGCCTCCGATGACCGGGATGTTGTGGTTGCCTTTCTCGAAGACAAACTGGCAGGAGATAAGGCAGGCTCGCCACTTATATTCCTCGGTGCCACGCTTCCGGCCGTAGGCGGCGATGTCTTCCTGCGAGACTCCGTAGACGACGGCGCCGATCCGGGCCCATACGCAGGCGCCGGCGCACATCGCGCAGGGCTCGTGAGTGGTGTACAGGACGAAGTCGGTGAGATAGCGGCCGTATCCGCTGCAAACGTATTTGAGCGTCTCGAGTTCCACGTGCTTGATGCTGGAGCCGGAGGTTTTGACGCGGTTGCCGGCATTGGCGATGACAACTTCGTTGCCGGCGGTGACGCGGGTAATGACGCATCCGATGGCGTAGTCGCCGCGGTCGCGGGCGCGCTTGGCCTCGGCGATGGCAAGCTCCATGAATTTCTTTTTGGGTTTGTAGGAAGCGGCGATCATGGAAGTGATGATACGCCGGAGGGATTCCGGGAGTGGAGGATTGCGGGGAGGGACGATTTCAGGGCGAAGTGAACTGGGCGAAGTGAACTGGGCGAAGTGATTAGGAGATGTGAACTAGGATTTGTGCCCCGCCTTCGGGACTCAGCGATGTGCGTTTTCGCGACCCGGGACTTCCGTCCCGGGGTTTCTCATTCTGCCCGTTTGGAGCTTCTGTTTGATGACGGGATTGAGTTGGCGTTCGTCCGGTGCTAGGGTGGCGGGGATATTTTTCGTCGCGGGCGATGGCCGCGCGGAAATGGAGGAGCGATGGCATTTTTTGGAGTGTATCGGGGCACTGTTTTGGATAACGCCGATCCGGGGGCGATGCGGCGCGTAAAGGTGAGTGTGGAGGGCCGGGAGGGATGGGCCCTCGTCGCGCTCGCCGGGCCGAAGTTGGAAGTGGGATCGAACGTGATCGTGGCGTTTGAGCGGGGGAACGCGGATTATCCGGTGATCCTGGGGCGCGTGGCTTAGGCCGGTGTTGGTGACGCGCAGTTCAGTTCGAAGTAGAACGTTGCGCCCCGGCCGGGTTCGGCTTCGGCCCAGATTCTTCCGCGATGGCGGTGGACTATTCTGTAGACCGTCGCCAGGCCGATTCCGTGGCCGGAAAATTCCTCTTCGCGGTGCATGCGCTGGAAGGGCGCGAACAGCTTGTCGGCATTCTTCATGTCGAAGCCGGCGCCATTGTCGCGAACGAAATAGGTTTTGCCGCCAGGGCCGGAGATGGCTCCGAACTCAATCACCGCGTGCTTCACCCCCGAGGTGTACTTCCACGCATTGGAGAGCAGATTCTCCATCGCGACCCGCAGGAGCCCGAGATCGCCTTGCACATCGAGATTCGGCTCGATACGGACTTCGACTTTGCGAGCGGGATCGATGAAGCGGAACGTACTGGCAACGTTCTGCGCAATGGTGCTCAGCTGCACTTTGCCAATGCTCAGTTCGGCCTGAGCGATCTTTGCCAGCCGCAAGAGATCTTCGATCAGCCCGGCCATCTGCTTGGTCCCGACCTGAATCCGCATCAGGTAGTCGCGCGCCTTTGCGTCGAGCTCGGCATCGTAAGATTCCGCCAGCAGCGAGGCGAAACCATTGATATGTTGCAGCGGCGAGCGCAGGTCATGCGAGACAGAATAAGAAAACGCTTCGAGTTCGCGGTTGGCCTGCTCCAGCTGCGAAGTACGTTCCTGAACCCGTTGTTCCAGATCGCGATTCATCTCGGCGAGCTGCTGGGCCAGGTGGCGTTGCTGCGCCTCGCTCTCTTTGAGAGCATGCAGCGCCTGGTCACGAGCGCTTTCCGCTTCAAGCACGCGAACAATCTGTTGACACATCCATTCGCCGACTGCGGGCGAAGCGCCGGATTCAGTTTCCAGGAGCAGGTTGGGAGGAATGTAGAAGAAGTTATCGCGCTTGAGAGTCGAGCCCAGGGTGGCGCTGCGATGCGTGATTAGCGCATTCTGAACGGCGCGAGGCGGCAATACGTTGCGATGATACTGGCAGATCCCGCGCACAGGCTTGTTTTGAAACAGCTGTTCTAAACGCGCTTCGTATTCAAGCAGATGTTCGAAGTTCCCGTCCGCGCCGAGCTCCCACTTCATGTCACCTGTGGCGTAGAGTCCTTCAAAGCCCGAATGGACCGCATCGTCGACCGCCCCGCTCAGCCAATCCACCATTTGCCGCGGGATAAAGCTTCCAGCGTCGAGATGAGTGCGCTCGGAGGAAAAAATGAGAGCCCCTCGTGCGGATTCGCGGCTCGTGTTTACCCCTCTGTCCGTGAGCGCCTGCTCAACCATGCGAGATGAATCGGGGCTTCCAACATAGAGGCAGCGCCAGTTATTCCGCAGGCCTTCCAGTAAGAAAGGAATCACTACCGGGAGTTGCTCGGAAGGATCACCCTCATAAATGAGGCACTTATGGTGACTAATATCTTCAGTGTGGACGGCCGGCTCTGGATAGGAGGCTGGAGACAAACCGTGTGATGACAACATACTTAAAGCGAACCCCTGTGGATGCGACTACTTTAGTTGCGGCCAGAGGATTACGAGAAGATGACCAAAGTTTAGCCATCCTGGTTACTCCTGACAAATAGCCCGATAGTGGGGGGCATGCGGAATTCTTGCAGGACCGCAAGGGCACGGTGGCGGGTCTTAGTTTGGATTAGCGAGCGCGCGCTTTGGCCAGAGGCGGAGGATGCGGTCGATGGCGACTTTCCCGCCGCCGTACATGGCGAACTGGAAGACGGCTTCCTCCTTACGGGTGAGTTCCCGGAACTCTCCGTCTTGGACGGCGACGACGAATCCGCCGGCGGCGGTGATGCAGGCTACGGCTGCGATCACGGTCGAGTGCTTGTGATCGCAGCCGATGAGACATCCGGAGTCGGTGTTCGCAGCAAAATAATAGAGGGAGGGCATCCGTTGGCCTCAATCGCTAAACGAAACCTGGAAATAATCCTGATCACAGGACAATTTCTTGAGACGAAACATTCAACCCTGACAGCCTGTGATTTCCAGAACAACTCTGAGGGACGAATGACGGAAGTAATGGCCCCAGTTTCGGTGCAGGGGATTGAGGAAAAGGCTCCGTCTTGCCACGGAGCCTTTGGTGAGATACAGCGTTTCATTGCAGATTGACTTCATTTATATGCCAGAAGGGAAAATTTGTTGTTGACCGAGGACAAAGTGCAGTTTGACGGTGATGGGGCAGAAGGGCCGCCAGTTGCGGGATTGCGGCCGGATTCGGGTTGCAAGGAATGGGTCGATTAGAATTTGGATGTGGGGAATTCTTCTATCAGTGACGGGATCGGCGGAATGGGGGCTTCGTCGCATGACCCAGAGGGAGCGGTGAATCCAGGACCGCCAGCGGGAGCCTTGGACACGACAGGCACGCGCGGGCGCTACGAGCTTCCGGCATTTCGAGCGCGCCGCTGGCTGCGTGGGGGACATCTGCAGACGATCTCCAGCTTTATTCTGCCGCGGCGCTTTCATTTGCCCGCCGCGGAGGAGCGGCTGATTGAGGTAGCGCCGGGAATCAAAGTGCGATGCTGGCTTCATTGGCAGGGTCCGGGCGCCGGGGAGCGCAGCGAGCCGCTGACTTTGATCGTGGTGCATGGGCTCGAAGGCTCGCATGAGTCCCAGTACATGCGGGGAGTTGCGCGGAATGGCCTCGCCGCCGGCATGAATGTGGTGCGCATGAACCAGCGCAACTGCGGCGGGATGAACCGGCATGCGGCGACGCTTTACAACTCAAGCCTGTCGGCGGACGTGGCGGCGGTAGCCAGACACGTGGTCGAGAACGACGGCGTGTCCCGCTTTGCCCTGGCGGGGTTTTCCATGGGCGGCAATCTCGTGTTGAAGCTGGCGGGCGAGTGGGGGCGCCGGGGCCCGGCGGCGTTTCGAGCGGTCGTCGCAGTGTGTCCGGCGATGGACCTGGCAGCCTCGGCAGACGCGCTGCATCAGCCGGGGAACCGGATTTATGAGTACTACTTTTTATGGCAATTGTTCCGGCGCTTCCGGGAGAAGGCGAAGTTCTTCCCGAAGGAGTTCGATGTTGCACGGCTGAAGGGGGTGACAAGCCTGCGGCGATTCGATGACCGCGTGACCGCGCACTACTGCGGATTTACCGGAGCAGACGATTACTATGCGCGGGCGGCCGCGGCGAACGTGGTGGATAAGATTGCCGTGCCGGCGCTGATTATTCATGCGGGGAATGATCCGTTTATCCGGCTGCTGCCTCAGACGCGGGAGAAGATCTTGGGGAATCCGAACATTACGTTCGTTGAGACCGACGATGGCGGTCACTGCGCGTTCGTCGGAGAGCGGGATGGGGCAGGCGATGATGGACGGTGGGCGGAGCGGGAAGTCGTGGAGTTCGTTAGACGGCACGCGTGATCCAACGTCGCCAAACATCGCACCCGGAACTCCCCCAAGAAAGACCCAGCCGCTGTTCGATGGTTTCTTACTTCCGTTTCGATTTCTTGGTGATCGCCTGCCCAGGCGAATTGATAGGTCCTTCGCTTCGCGAAGATGACAAGATTTAGGACGCGTTGGGCTGGAGTTGGGGTTTCCGGCTTTTGGTCCAGCCTTTGGTGTGGATGCGGACATAGGCCAGCGCAAGCATGGCCAGAGTGATCGTGACCAGGCCGACCGAGGCCATGGCGATTCCTTGGGCCCGCTTAGGAAGAATCGAGACCCTTCCGTAAACGAATTCGATGTGCACCCAATAGACGAGTAACGACGCTTGCCCCAGGAGGATGAGCGGGCTGAATCCCCATTGCCCGAAGCCCCAGCGGCACCAGGCGTAGCCGGCGGCGAGAATCATCAACAACATTCCAACCCGGATCAGGAAGAAGTTGGGACTGGTGTGCCAGTAATCGTAGACCGGGTAGAGCTGGAGTGGGCGCGCGTCGAGCCAGCGTGACAATTCGACAAGGATGATTCCGGCCACGCCAAGCGAGAGAAACGTAGTGGCCTCGCGCGTACGGGCGAATTCGCTTTGCAGAAGAAATCCCAGGGCGAGGCCGGCGAAGGCAAAGGCGGTCCAGGGGAAAACGGGAAAGAGCCAGGATTGCGGGGTGCCGAGATTATGGACTCCGTTGATGTAGGACTCGAGCGGCCAGGGTAGGAAAGTTGGGCGCCACGTGGTCCAGAGCAGTGGAGTGAGAAGGGAGATGGTTAGGGCAGTGGCGAGCGAAGCATTGGTTAACGCGGAACTTCCCCCCTGCGCACTTCCCCACTTCTCGCGCACACTAGGCGCGAGAGATGGGGCACCCGGTTGAGAGTTGACGGAGCTTCGCTCCTGGACAGCCGGGGCCGGCTGTCCCCACATAGATTTCGCTGAGAACCGCAACACCAGCCAGCACAGCACGCCCATCAGCATCATGGAGAGGCCGATGGTATTCAGGATATCGACTCTCAACAGGTCTGTTTTGGGAGCCCAGCCCCAGGCGATGACGTACTCCTGCAGGCGGAAGAGCAATCCGTAACCGAAGACTTCTGCGCCGCGCACGATCGTTGAGCGAGCGATCTGCGAAGGAGCGAGATCTTTCCGGCGAAGTTTCTCGGTGACCAGGGCGAAGGAAATTCCCGCGAGAAAGAGGAAGAGCGGGGCCGGGAAAGTTCCGAGCAGCTGCGAATACATGTAGAGGCGGGATTGGCGGGCGGCGCCGCCGAGCCACGAGTCATAGCAGTGTGTCTGGAACATGAGGATGCACGCCAGGCCGCGAGTCCAGTCGATATAAGCAAGGCGGGGCTTGGCGGGTGCGGCTTGAGGCATGCGCGGGCCGGAACGACCAGCGGCAGTATATGGCAGCCGGCGGCCCGTTCTTCCCGGGTTTTCGTGGGTATCTTGCAGGGTTCTGGCGCCTTTTTTCGCGAGCGTTCGGGAGCGGGGGTGGCGCAAAATCGGAGTCTGGTTTGTCAAGATTCCCTCGGCGATACAACCTTCCAGCAAGGTTCGTCGATCGAAGAAGGGAAAGTTCGTTTATTCTTAACAGATTCACCGCTTCAAAAACCTATCTGCCGGGAGTTTGTATGCAAGCTGTGAGGTGGACCTCGCCTGCTGTGGCGATCGTGTGTGTTTTGTCGAGCCTGAGTTTCTCCGCTACGCCTGACCGGATCACGGGGGCAATGAGCAATAGCCAGACCGTAGAACTGCGCGGGGCCGTACACAAGAAAGCCCAGCCGCAGTTCGACAAAGGGCCGGCCGATCCGGGCTTGCAGTTTGGATCGATGATGCTGCTCACGCTGCCGACGGTAGCCCAGCGCAGGGCGCTCGCGCAACTGGTACTGGATCAGCAGAATCCGAAGTCGCGGAACTATCACAAGTGGCTGACGCCTGAGCAGTGGGCAGACCGCTTTGGGCTCAGCCAAAACGACATCCAGCGCCTCCGCGACTGGCTGCAGGGGCAGGGATTCCAGATCAACTATGTGGCGCGTGGAAGAAACTGGATCAGTTTCTCGGGAAGCGCGGCGCAGATTCAGAGCGCGTTCGGGACAGAGATCCATCAGTATCTGGTGAATGGTGAGATGCATGTGGCGAATGCGACCGCACCGAAGATTCCTGCAACGCTGGCGGGAGTGGTATCGGGAATTCGCGGGATGGATGACTTTCACTGGAAGCCGCGGGTGAAGAAGAGCATGCGGCCCGACTATTTCAGCTCGTCGCTGGGAGCCCAGGTACTGGCGCCCGGAGACATCGCCACGATGTATGACATCAATGCGCTGTACAACGGGTCTCCGGCGGTAGATGGGACGGGACAGAAGCTGGCGATTGTCGGGCAGACGGATGTCTATCTGAGCGACATTAATAATTTCCGGTCGGGTTTCGGGCTTTCGACGCTGAGTTGTACGACAAATGGCAGCGGAGTGATCACCGCCTGCAGCGATTCGCACTTCAAATACGTGGTGCCGACGGGTGTCAGCGACCCCGGTACGCCGGCCTCGGGCGATCTTCTGGAAGCGGACCTGGATCTGGAGTGGTCGGGAGCGATTGCCAGGAATGCGCAGATCGTTTTCGTAAATGCGCCGGTTTCGGGAAACAGCGGCGGGGTCATCGCGGCTCTTTACTTTGCCATCGACAACAGCGAAGCGCCCGTCATCAGCATGAGCTACGGGAATTGCGAATTCAACGACAACAATGTGACCGACCCGACGACCGGACTGGCAGGCCCCGACGAGGTGGAACTTCAGAAGGCGAACACCAACGGAATGACGGTGGTGAACTCAAGTGGCGACAACGGCGCGGCGGAGTGCGATCCGAACACGAATCCTGGAACGCCCGATGCGCATGGAGCTTCAGCTACAGGCGGCGTCGCGGTGAGCTATCCGGCGAGCAGTCCGGAAGTCACCGGCGTGGGCGGGACCGGATTTTCGATTGCTACCCTGCAGGGATCTGGCTGGAACACCAGCAACAATCCCGCAGGCGGATCAATCCAGGGTTATCTGACCGAGCAGCCATGGAACGACGATGAGGTGTTCGGGAACTTCTGTTCCGCGAATTCCAGCAATACGTTTTGCAAGCAGGGCGGTACACCGGCCGTAACGGGTTGGGTCGCGATGACGAATGCGAAGACAGCGCAGCAGGATCTGGCGCTGGTCACTGGAGATGGAATTTCGTCGACCGGCGGCGGAGTCAGCAATTGCGCGAAGCAGACCACAGATTTTTCGACCTGTGTCTCCGGCTTCCCGCAACCATCGTGGCAGACCGTAACCGTACCGGGACACACCGCGATGCGGTTCAGCCCGGATGTCTCGCTGCTGGCGTCGCCAAGTTTCCCTGGATACATCGTGTGCACGCAGGTCGGGGAGTTAGGCGATTCCGGATCGGGGAGTTCGTGCGCGAGCGGAATCCCGGGCGATCTGAATTTGAACAACCCAGGGCTGGTGGGCGGGACGTCGGCTGCAGCACCGATTTTCGCCGCGATCCTGACCCTGGTCGCCGAATCGCTGCCAGCCTCAGCAATTCCGCTGGGCAATGTGAATCCGACGCTCTACAAGCTGGCGTCGAAGCCGAGCAATGGAGCATTCCATCAGATTGGCGCCGGAACGAGCAGCACAAACCAGGCCTATTGCACGAGTGGGACGCCGGGATCACCGCAGCCTGCCGCGCTCGATTGCACGAGCAGCGGAGTTCTTGGGTTCAGCGTGTCGAGCGCGGATACGACTACGGGATACAACCTCGTCACCGGGCTGGGATCGGTGGACGTGGCGAAACTGGCGACGGCGTGGTCCGCGACGATTGTGAGCTTTAATTTGTCGTCGACGGCGGCATCTCCGGCGAGCTTCATGGCTGGTAACAGCGCCACGACCACTGTAACGGTGACGCCGGTGAGCGGCTCCGGGTTCACGGGAAGTGTGACGTTCAATTGTCCGGGCGCACCGTCCGGGATCGTATGCACCGGCAGTCCTGTAACGGGCGGGTCGGGGTCCCAACAGGTCACCATCGCCGTGGCTCCTAACGTTGCGGCTGGCACTTACGGCATCCCCATCGTGGGAACTTCGGGGTCAATGTCGAATACGACGACCGTGAGCATCACGGTGACTGCGACCAACCAGAGCTTTACGATGACCACCGATGCGCAGACTTACACCGTGGCGCAGGGCAGCGGGGCGACCGTAAAAGTCAGCTGGACGGCGACGAATGGCTTTAACCTGCCGCTGACGTTCAGCTGCTCCGATACGGCGTCGGAGTCAACTTGCATAGGCCCGTCCGGACAGCAGAATCAGTCCCCCATCAGCTTCGCGATCACCACCACGGCGGCGACGGCTTCGTCGCGGCGGCCGGGATCGCGGATCTTCTACGCGGCGCTGCTGCCGGGATTGCTGGGCATCGTGTTCGTGGCGGGATCGCGAAAGCGGTCGCTGCGCGGGATGCGAATGCTGGGAATGATGCTGGTGCTCGCGTCTTCTACCATGTGGCTGGGATCATGCGGCGGAAGCAGCAACAATTCGACGAGTAATCCGGGAACGCCGAAGCAGAGTTACACGTTCACGATCAGCGCTACGACGGGCGGGTCGGGGCCGATTACCGGAAACTCCCCGCTGCAGTTCACGCTTACCGTGCAGTAGGAAAATCGTTGTGAGATGAGCGCTCCGCTTCGGCGGGGCGCTTTTCTTTTGAAAGTAAAAGCTTGAACCACGAAGGACACTAAGGTTCACGCAGGAATACTTGGGCGCTTTCGAGTTTTTCACGGACCACTGCAGCGCGGAAGCGGGCGGGAGTGGCCCCCGTTATGCGGCGAAATACGCGGGTGAAATGGCTTTGGTCGGCGAAGCCGCATTCGACGGCGATGGCAGCGAGCGGCCAATCCGGATTGCACAGGAGTTGACAAGCAGCGCGAACCTGCAGGCGCTGCTGATATTCTCCGGGGCTTCGGCGCTCGACCTGGCGGAATACGCGTGCCAGGTGGACGGGATGAACTCCGGCGTCACGGGCCAGATCGGAGATCCGAAGGTGGTCGCGGTAATTTTCGTGCAACCGATCTTTGATTCTGCGAAACCACGGTGGAACTGATTTTCCGGGAGCGTGAAGTCCGCTGATGGCTCCCATCAGGTCGAGCACATCCGCTTCGAGCATGTGAGCATCATCGGCCTGGGCACGGAATGCCGAGAACAGCCGCAGCCCGGGCCAGAGCATCGCTCCTGCGCCGCGGTCGAACACGGTGCGATCGGGTAGGCGCAGGCCGAGAGAAAACAAAGCCTGGCGGCGGAATTCAATAGTAAAGAAATAGGCTCCGGCGGGGCCGATGTCCGTCGAGTGTGTCACCCCGGCTGGGTTGAAAACCGCCGTGAAGGGCGACAGTTCATCGAGCCGGCAGTCGCCTTCGTAATAGGTTCCACGCAACACGACCGTGACGTAGGCGAGTTCGTGCTCGTGGCGCGGAACGCGGCGGGCACAGGGCTGGCGCAATTCAGAGAGCAGGAAGTCGTCGGTCGACAGGCGCGCCTGAAGCGGGGAATAGAATTCTCCGCCGCGCAACAGCTTGCCGGGATCGGAGGGCGATTCTGCGGCGCCGGGCATGCATCATCAGACTGGCGGGGCTGCAAACTGTCAACCGATAGAAGAATGTTTCAATTGTTCAAGACTGCGAAATGAACGCTGGCCTAGTATGGCGGGAACTTCTGAATGGGGGCTGACAATGAAACCACTATTTTGTTTTGTGTTGGCAGTTGGGGCTTGCTTTGGGCTGGCGCTCGCCGCTCCGGCTCCGGAGGACGCGGGGCCGAAGCCGCAATATGACGAGAAGGGGCGGTTGACGCGGCCGGCTGATTATCGGGAGTGGATGTTTCTTTCCGCCGGCTATGGGATGAACTACAGTCCCGGGCCGGGCAGCCACGAGATGTTCACCAACGTTTTCGTGCAGAGATGGGCGTATGACGAATTTGCGAAGTCAGGAAAGTGGCCGGAGCACAGCATGTTCGTGATCGACGAGCGCGATGCGGAGAGCCGGAGTTCGATCAATCAGAAGGGACACTATCAGACGGATCTGATGGGGCTGGCGGTCGAGGTGAAGGATTCGGCGCGGAATCCCGAGACATGGGCATACTACGGGTTCAGCCCGGACGGCACGACGGCGGAGGCGATGCCCAAGGGGAATCCGTGCTGGCAGTGCCATGACGCGCACGCGGCGGTGGAGCACACGTTCGTGCAGTTTTACCCGACAGTGAAGACGGTAGCGAAGAAGTTTGGGACGTACAACGAGGCGCGGGAGAAGGTGGCCGACGCGAAGTAGGGTGGTGCGTATCAGGGCATGCGCGTCGTATCAGGGCGCGCCTTCAGGAGTGCCGATCAACGCCAAGCCGAAATCGGCTCTCTCCAGCATCGCTGAAGCGATGCCCTGATACGGGCAATCTTTCCACCGATTTTGCCTTCCTTGTTTTCATCTGAGAGACTTGAGCACTGGCGCAGCGCCAACTTCTCGCTGCGCGGCGCTCCCTATGGGCCGGATTCACGTTCTCTCCGAAAATGTCGCGAACAAGATCGCCGCGGGCGAGGTCGTAGAGCGGCCTGCGTCGGTGGTGAAGGAGATGCTCGAGAACTCGCTCGACGCGGGCGCGACCCGGATCAAGATCAGCGTCGAGGCGGGGGGGAAAAAGCTGATCCAGATTACCGATAACGGATGCGGCATGGTGCGCGACGATGCGATGCTGGCGTTTGAGCGGCACGCGACGTCGAAGATCAAGAATGCGGAAGATCTGCTCAGCGTGGCGACGCTGGGATTCCGCGGGGAGGCGCTACCTTCGATAGCTTCCGTGTCGCGGTTGCGACTGGAGACGCGCGCAGCCGAGGAACCCGCAGGAACCGTGGTCGAGATCAACGGCGGAAAGATTGCGCGCGTCGAAGAGGCCGGACTGCCACTGGGAACTTCGATCACCGTGCGCGATCTCTTCTTTAATACCCCTGCGCGGAAAAAGTTTCTGAAGTCGGAATCGACGGAGCTGTCGCACATCGCTTCGCTGGTCACGCATTATGCGCTGGCGCATCCGGAGAAGCATTTCGAGTTGCATTCGGCGGCGAATGCCATGCTGGTCGCGCCTCCGGTGGGTGGATACAGCGAGCGCGTGTACCAGGTGTTTGGCAAAGAAACCCTCGACCAATTGATTCCAGTGGCCGCGCGGCAGTCGCTGCAGCGCGTTGGGTTGCCACAGCCTCCACCGTGGCGGCGGGTTGAGATCAATGAAGATGACGAAGATGGCGCGCCCGGAGCCCGTGCCGCGTCGCCCGGCGAGATTCGAATTCACGGCTTCGTATCGAAGCCTGAGATCCAGAAGCTGAACCGGAATTCCATATTTGTGTTTGTGAATGGGCGTCTGATTCGTGACCGGCTGGTGCAACATGCGCTCACCGAGGCTTACCGGAACATCATTCCGCCGTCGGTGTATCCCGTCGTGCTGCTGTTTCTGGAGTTGCCGGCGGGCGAAGTGGATGTGAATGTGCACCCGTCGAAGACCGAGGTGCGCTTCCGGCAGCAGAGCGTGATGCACGACTTTGTCCGGGACTCGATTCGGGAGGCGCTGATGAAGGCGCGTCCGGTGCCGCAGTTTGTGGCGGAGATCCGGGCGCGGGCGACCGCGAGCCAGGCGCTGACACCGGGAGCGATGACGCCGGAATTGGAAGCTGGGCTTTCGGCGTCCGGCGCCCGGTTTGCGGACGGCTCCATGCGGCCGGGATCCCCGCTTCTGGCAAATGAAGCCAGAAATGGGGCACCCGCTTTCTCGCGCGATCCTTTTGCTTTGCACGCGCCGGCGGCTCCAGCGATTTCGGGGCGCCTCGCGTTTGAGGGTGGAATTGCGGTGGAGGCGAACGCGGCGATCCCGGTGGCCCGTGGGCTCGAGTTGCGGCAGCTTCAGTCGGTGCCGGTAATTGGCGAAGCAGTGCCCGATCATGGATGCTCGCCTGCGCTCGACGTCAGCGAGGAAGAGCCGACGCTATCGGCTCTCGGGACCTTGCGGCCCTTGGGGCAGATTCGGAATTCGTTCATCCTGGCGGTGAATGAAGATGGACTGTGGATCATCGATCAGCACGTGGCGCATGAGCGCGTCCTCTTTGAGCGGGTGCTGAAGCAGCGGGCGGCGCAAAAAGTAGAGAGCCAGCGGCTGCTGATGCCGATCGTGCTGGAGCTGTCTCCGGCGCAGCAGGCCGTGTTTGCGGAAATTTCGGACGAATTGACACATAACGGGTTTGAAGCGGAGCCATTTGGGGCGCGCAGCATTGCGGTGAAGATTGCCCCGGCAGGCGTGGAGGCTGCGGCGGTGGAACATCTGCTGCACGAGTTGCTTGATCAGTTTTCGCGAGAGGAGCAGTCGCTGAATCTGGAAAAGATCCGCACGCGCATTGCGGCTTCGATCGCCTGCCACGCGGCCATCAAAGTAAATATGCCCCTGGAGCAGAACAAAATGGACTGGCTGCTCGCGGAATTGGCAAAGACGGACCATCCAATGTCGTGCCCGCACGGCCGCCCGGTGGTGCTGCGGTATTCTGTGAAGGAGATTCAGAGGGCGTTTAAGAGAATCTAGCGGTGAGCTATGCGAAGTGAGCTTTAGGCGAGCGTTCTGGGTCATTGCTCGCGGCTCGCTGCTCAAACTATGACTGACCTCGAACTGCAGCAACTGCGGCGCGAAAAGTGGCGGCTGGATGGCAGGCCCATCCGGACGATCGAACAGGCGCGCGTGTTTCTGGAGGAAGTGGGATTTTGCACGATGTATCCGCAGCGGCCGGCGCTGCTGGTCCCGACCTTTGTGGGAGCATTTGCGGGGTCGGAGGAGCGGTTGCCGGATTGGCGGCATGCCTTTGCCGATCCGCGGGCGCGCGAGGCGACTGAATTGATGGTGCGGATGCTGCGCGAGCGTTCGGCCTACGAGGCGAATCTGTTTGAGGAGAACAACGGGTTCCTCATGGGTGCGACGGTCTTTCCTTATTTTTATGCATTGAAGGGCGAGCGCAATCCCAAGCAGGCGCCGCGGGCGCGATCTCCGTATTCGCAGTTGGCGTGCGACGCATTCGCAATCATTCAGAATGACGGTGCGATTTCCAAGCAGAAGCTGCTGGAGAAGCTTGGAGGTGGGCTCTCGGTGGCGGCTCTCGATAAGGCGCTGGCGGAGTTGTGGTCGCGGCTGCGGATTACGCGCGTCGACTACAAATCGAGTGAGGGATCCGTGTGGGATTTGCTCTACCGCTGGGCGCCGGATGCGGTGAAAGAAGGCGTGGGGTTGTCGGTGCCGGAGGCGTTGTCCGCGTTGGTATCGAAATACCTGGATAGCGCGATCGCGGTCGAACAGACGGAGCTGGAAATTTTCTTCAGTAATTTCATCGCGCGGTCGAAGGTGAAAGAGGCGGTGAATGCCTTGCTCGCGGCGCGGGAACTGAGTTTCGTGCACGTCGCCGGCAAGTCGATGCTGCAGATCACGCCGGCGAAGGTCGTGGTGGCCCCGCGCGGGGCGTAGGTTTTTGGGAGCGATCGCCCGCGGCATGTGACGTCCTGTGGGACTCGGCGCATTCCACTTCCCCTTCCCGGCACCGCGCCGGGCTTTCCTGTTCCGCCCTTCGGGCTGGGGTTTGTGAACTGCTCGTCCTCGGCATCGAATGCTCGTCTTCCCTTAGCAAGAACCGTTTCCGGACTTCCTGGTGCCCCGTTGCGGAAGAATCCTTTCCGAGGGCGAACGCCGGGCTGCGAAAGCCGCCGCATTACGATATGGCCGCATTACGATATGTTCTAGCGTGCGAGGACTGTCACTGAACCAGGGGAAGACTTATCGCGGGCGCTTGGCGCCTTCGCCTACCGGACTCTTGCACATTGGGCATGCGCGTACGTTTTGGGTGGCGGCGCGGCGGGCGGTGAAGCATGGCGGCGCGCTCATTCTGCGGAATGAAGATTTGGATTCGGCGCGGTGCCGTCCGGAGTTTGTGGCGGCGATGTATGAGGACCTGCGATGGCTGGGGATTCACTGGAACGAGGGTCCGGATCGCGGCGGCGCGCTTGGGCCTTATTCGCAGAGCGAGCGGCGGGAGTGGTACCTGGCCGCCTGGCGGCGACTGGTCGAGGGTGGAGTCGTTTATCCGTGCAGTTGCTCGCGGAAAGATGTGGCGCTCGCGGCCGGGGCTCCCAACGAGGGAGATGATGAACCCTTGTATCCAGGCACTTGCCGGCCGAAATTCTCACTTCTCGCGCCAAAAATGCGCGAGAAATTAGGCACCCAGCCCATCCCTGAAAAGCCAGCGGGGGTGAATTGGCGGTTTCAGGTGCCGGATGGACAGGAGGTCAGCTTTACCGATCTGCACATGGGCCCGCAGCGGTTTGTAGCTGGCAACGACTTCGGGGATTTCATCGTTTGGCGGCGAGATGATGTTCCGGCTTACCAGTTGGCGGTCGTGGTCGACGACGCGGCCATGCAGATAAGCGAGGTCGTGCGCGGGGCGGATCTGCTGAAGTCTACGGCTCGGCAGATTGTTCTTTTTCGCGCGCTGGGGCTTGAGATCCCCGAGTACTACCACTGCGATCTGTTGCGGGATGAGTCCGGGGTTCGGTTGGCGAAGCGGCATGATGCACTGAGTATCCGGAGCTTGCGCGAGTCGGGCTGGACGCCGGAACGGGTGCGCGGGGTCGTCGAGATTTGAGAATCCCCCTTTCCACACGCCCCAAACGGAGCGGCATCCGAGGGGGCAGCGGGTGCGGCTTCCTGTCGCAATAAATTCCGCTTCCCGCTCAAATGGCGCGCCAGATAGGGCATCCGAGCTGCGGGCGATTACCTCAGGATCTTGAACGGCGCGCAGTTCGAGCCCTTCGTTGCATCCGACTCTTGCCGGGGATGAGTTGGGTGACTTCAGGGGCCGCAATTGCAGGCATTTCCAGCGCTTGGGTTAGGAAGAGTGCGTTGACAATGGCTTACATAGTCCGGTAAATTAAAGACTTTAGCGGTAGTGTGGTTGCCCGCCTGATGGTCCCGGCGTCCTCGCCGTGGGAATCAACGAGCGGTTTCTTTCGCAGCCTTTTTCAAATCTGGGAGAGTTCCGATGTCAACGTATTTCCCCAAAGAGGGGGAAATTGTGCGCAAGTGGTACGTCGTGGATGCGAGCGGGCAGACGCTCGGGCGCTTGGCTTCGCAGGTGGCGCGCATCCTCATGGGCAAAGAAAATCCCCGGTATACGCCCTTCCTCGATACCGGTGATCATGTGATCGTGATCAACGCGGAGAAGATCCGCACCACCGGCGTGAAGGCGGAGAGCAAGGTTTACCAGCACTACACCGGATATCCGGGCGGCCTGAAAACTGAGTCGTACAAGAAGCGGTTGGTACGCAAGCCCGAAGCGATTATCGAAGCCGCGGTGAAGCGCATGCTGCCCAAGAACAAGCTCGCGGCACACATGCTGTCGAAGCTGAATATTTATCAGGGCGACAAGCATCCGCATCAGGCGCAGAAGCCGCAGGATTACAAGCTGGAAGTGCGCGAGTACAAGCCGCGCAAGGTAGCAGTTTCGTAAGACAGCGATGAGCGACGAGCTCTGAGCTGAAAAGATCTGATTACTTTGAAAGGTCAAGAGTAGAAGGGCGGAGTTGGAGGCAGACGGTTTGCTCCCAGCTCAAAGCTCGGCGCTCATAGCTAAAATGGCTGAATTGGTTCAATACTACGGAACGGGACGCCGCAAGTCGGCGATTGCCCGTGTTTATTTGCGTCCCGGCAGCGGCGATTTCAAGATCAACGGGCGCGCCTTCGAAGAATATTTTGTCACTCCGGCTCAGCGTTCGGCGGCGAAGTCTCCGCTGGCGACCACGGAATCGGCAGCGCAGTTCAACGTAGTCGTGACTGCGCAAGGCGGCGGCGTTCGCGGCCAGGCCGATGCCGTGAAACTGGGTCTCGCCCGCGCGTTGATGCAGTTCAACGTGGAGTTGCGCAAGAAGCTGAAGTCCGAGGGCATGGTCAGCCGCGACTCGCGCGGCAAAGAGCGCAAGAAGTACGGCCAGAAAGGCGCGAGAAAGCGCTTCCAGTTCTCGAAAAGATAGGTTTCAAAGTGGCAAAGTTTCAAGGTTTCAATGTGGCGGGTTCTACTTTGAAACTCTGAAAACCTCCGAAACTTTGCGACATGGATTTAGGGTGTTCAATTCTTCCCGAGCCTCGCGGCGCGGGGACGGGAATGGCAATCGGGCAAGCAGCACGCAGTGGCCAGTATCCAGTTGCCGGCGAGTTTTACTGGGTACTCGGTACTGAGAACTGATCTCCGATGCAGACTAATAAAGGAGAAACGTGGCTACTATCACAATGAAAGAGTTGCTCGAAGCGGGCGTCCACTTCGGGCATCAGACCAAGCGCTGGAATCCCAAGATGAAGGAATACATCTTCGGAGAGCGCAACGGCATTTACATCATCGACCTGCAGAAGACGCTGAAGATGTTCAAGGAAGCGTCGAAATTCGTGCAGGACCTGGCCACCGACGGCCGCATCGTGCTCTTCGTGGGCACCAAGCGCCAGGCACAGGACGCGATCGCCGAAGAGGCGCAGAAGTGCGGCATGTTCTACATCAACCAGCGCTGGCTGGGCGGACTGCTCACCAACTGGGTCACCGTGCAGAAATCGGTGAAGCGGCTGAAAGAGCTCGATGACATGGCCACCGATGGCCGTTACGAGCTGCTGCCGAAGAAAGAAGTGATCAAGCTCGAGCGCGAGCGCAAGCATCTGCAGGCCAACCTGGCCGGCATCAAGAATATGACGCGCCTGCCCGACGCCATCTTCGTGATCGACTCCAACAAGGAGCAGATCGCGGTGCGCGAGGCGCGCAAGCTGGGCATCCCGGTCGTCGCCGTGGTCGACACCAATTGCGATCCCAGCGAAGTGGATTACGTGATCCCCGGCAACGACGACGCATTGCGCGCGATCCGGCTCTTCACCTCCAAGATCTCGGAATCGATCGCGGAAGGCGCGCAGCTGATGACCGACAAGCAGGTCGCCGAGATGCAGGCCGGTACCGCCGAGGCACAGGCTGCCGAGACACTGCCCGGCGAGTTCCACGGCGAAGTGGATGCGGCCCTGGACGCGGACACCGGCGAAGACATCAGCATGGAAGAGGTGCTGGGCGGCGGTGGTTCTCACGCCGGCGGATCGCACAAGAAGCCGGCTGCCACCGAGGAAGCCGAAGTCCCGCGCGTCGAGAGCCAGACGGTTTGAAATCAGTTCTCAGTTCTCAGTTGCCAGTTTTCAGTTAAAACCGCGGGTTGCGTGGTTCGCAGAGTAAGGACAAACCGGGCAATTGATATCAGACCCGCGCGGGTCGTCCGGCGCGGGTTTCATTTTATAGTTTCGAGTTTCAGGTTTCGAGTTTCGAGTGGCCTGAAATGACGACAGAATACCTACACACTCGAAACTAGAAACGCGAAACAGGAAACTCATATGGGTACGACTACAGTGAATATTTCAGCGGCACAAGTAAAGGACCTCCGGGAAAAGACCGGGGCTCCCATGATGGATTGCAAGCAGGCTCTGACCGAAGCCAAAGGCGACATGGAGCAGGCCGTCGTTATCCTGCGCAAAAAGGGCGTTTCGGTTGCAGCCAAGAAGGCAACACGCGTGACCAGTGAAGGATCGGTGGCAAGCTACATTCACGCCGGCGGTAAGATTGGTGTGCTCGTCGAAGTGAATTGCGAAAGCGATTTCGTTGCCCGCACCGACGACTTCAAAGAACTCGTCCACGATATCGCGATGCACATCGCGGCCAGCGACCCGAAGTACGTCCGCAAGGAAGACGTCACGGCCGACGACTTCGCCCGCGAGAAGGAAATTTATCTCGCGCAGGCCGTCGCTTCCGGCAAGCCGCAGCATATTGCCGAGAAGATGGTAGCCGGCAAGATGGAAAAGTTCTACGAAGAGGTCTGCCTGCTCGAGCAGCCCTTCATCAAGGACCAGACCATTTCCATCGGCCAGCTGGTAGCGACCAAGATCGGCAAGCTCGGCGAGAACATCGCCGTGCGCCGCTTCGCCCGCTTCAAAGTCGGCGACGCAGGCCAGACCATCGCGGTCACGAAACCTACAGAGCCGAAAGGCGAATAATTCAGGCGCCCTCCGGGGCGCCTTTTTTGTAGCGACGGTTTTGCAGGAGGACTCTTGGAACAGGGATTCGCTCCGAGGCTTAGTCGCGTAGCGGCGGGCATTTGCTTCCTCCTTTTTCTGGGGGCGCTGTAATATTTCTTCGGCAGGTGGGTGATGCTCGCCGTACTGTTCCTACCCCTGCTGCTCTGGCTGTTTCTCAGAGTGACTCTGCCGAATAGTTCACGGAAGAAGAGGATTATCGATCTTGTTTCCAATTCCGTAGATATTGGAGATTTCTTTATGGGGCGGTTGGATGACCGTTTCGAAAGTCTCGCAAGACGACTAAGACGATGACCGAAATCCTGAGCGTAGCGAACTGTCCCCCAATGCAATATCATCGCTAGGCGCCGGACAACATAACTGGCACTCACGGCCGGCGACTGACGATTAATCATGACGACCCCTGTCTTCAAGCGCATCCTTCTCAAACTCTCCGGCGAAGCCCTTGCCGCAAACCAGGGTTTCGGCGTCGAAACTGCCCGCATCCATGGGATCGCCGGTGAGATCAGCGACGTCCACAAACTCGGCGTGCAGATCGCCATCGTCGTCGGCGGGGGCAACTTCTTTCGTGGTGTGGCTCACCAGGCCAAGGATATGGATCGCGTCTCCGCCGACCACATGGGCATGCTGGCCACGGTCATCAACGCCCTTGCGCTGCAGGATGCGCTGGAAAAACAAGGCGTCTTCACCCGCGTGATGTCGGCGATTGAGATGAACCAGGTGGCGGAGCCATTCATCCGGAGGCGCGCCATGCGGCACCTGGAAAAGGGCCGTGTCGTCATCTTTGCCGGCGGAACGGGCAATCCTTACTTCTCGACCGACACCGCCGCGTCACTCCGCGCCATGGAGATCAAGGCGGACGCCATTCTGAAAGCCACAAAGGTTGACGGAATCTACGACGCCGACCCCATGAAGGTCGACGGCGCCCGAAAATTCAACCAGATTACTTACATGGACGTCCTCAAGATGGGGCTGAAGGTCATGGACTCGACCGCCATCAGTCTGTGCAAGGACAACAACCTTCCCATCGTCGTCTTCAGCCTGAACGAGCGCGGCAACATCCGCCGCGTGGTCTTGGGCGAAAAGATCGGCTCGCTGGTCTGCGCTTAGAATCAATAACCGCGAAAAACACTAAGTTTCACGAAGAAATTCGAAATCGATACGGTCGGCTTCCTTCGTGAACCTTCGTGCCCTTTGTGGTTATCCGGTTTCGATTCCCCGGTGCAACAGCGCATCCTTTGTGGTTTCTGATTTTGCGGGTTTATAATTCGACGTTTTGAGTCTGGAATCCTCGGGAGCCCGAATTTATGGCGCAAGCAACCATGGCGGCGATCGCCGGCCTGAAAGATACATACGCACAACTCAAAACGCGCATGGACAAAGCCGTTGAAGATTTCCGCAAGGCGATGGCCGCCACCCGCACCGGCCGCGCTTCGGTGCACATGCTCGACAACGTCACGGTAGAGGCCTACGGCGCCCAGATGCCTCTGAATCAGGTGGCGCAGGTGCACGCACCCGAGGCGCAACTGATCACCGTGCAGCCCTTCGATCCCTCGCAGCTCGGCGCCATCGAGAAAGCAATCCGCTCCGGTGATCTCGGCCTGAATCCGATGAATGATGGCAAGATGATCCGCGTACCCGTGCCTCCGCTTACCCAGGAACGCCGCCAGGACATGGTGAAGCATCTGCACAGGATTCTGGAAGAGCACCGCACCGCTATCCGCAACATTCGTCGCGACGGCAATGACGCCATCAAGAAGGCGATCAAAGACAAGAAGATTACCGAAGACGAAGAGAAGCGCTCGCTCGACGAAATCCAGAAGCTCACCGACAACGAAATCAAGAAAATGGAAGAGATGAGCAAGGCGAAAGAGAAAGAAGTACTCGAACTGAAGTAGTTCGAACTGCCTGCGCCGTCAACCCTCGGTCATCCTGAGGCGCGACGTTTGCGCCGAAGCTCCTATGCACTCTTGCCAGCCACCGTCAAAAGCATAGTCCTTCGCTTCGCTCGGGGTGACAACATCAGTCCGGCCAGTGCCGGAAGCCCCCCATCAGGTTACCTCCCATTACTTTCGTGTTGTCCTAAAACCCGCGCCAGACAACCGATTTCACGCAACTCTGATCTGCGCCCTGGGTTTCAGTTTCACGAGTCGGGAAATCCACTCCCTCGGAATGCGACTCGGAGGAATTGCATGAAACGCTCCCTGCTGATGGCTGCTTTGCTTGCGATCGCCGCTACGATCGGTTGCGGCGGGGCAAGTTCAAACCAGAATTCCCAGAACAGTGCCGGTTCTCTCTATGTAAGCGGTGAAGATGCGCCGGCGTCGTCGGTCGTTGGTTTTAACGTCACCATCGACAGCCTTACGCTCAACAACGGCACCTCGACGGTGACCGCGATCTCCACACCCGAGTCGGTGGATTTCGCCCGCCTTGTGGGTCTGCGCACCCTGCTCTCGTTCAACTCAATTGCGCCCGGAACCTACAACAGCATGACGATCACGTTTGAAAACACCAACCCGGCTCCCGTGATCAGCTACGTCGACATGACCACAAATCCGCCGTCGGTGCAGACGATCAATGGATCGTTCTCGCAGACCACAGTCACGATTCCCTTCCCGGCTGGCGCTCCGCTGACCGTCAGCAGCAATGGCCTGGTTGGCCTGCGCCTCGACTTCGATGTGGACGATTCACTCGTCACCAGTGGCGGCCAGATCACCGGCACCATCAACCCGGTGCTCAACATCTGGGCGGTCTCAGCCTCTGAGGAAGTGGGCGAGATTACCGACTTCACCGGCAACGTCGTCTCGGTCAACACCACGGGCAATTCGTTCCAGATGCAAGGCCCGTACGGCATGCCGCGCACCATCGACGTCGACTCCAACACCCAGTACAACGGCTCGAATAGCCTCGGCACGCTGACGCAGAACGCGATCGTCTCCGTCGTCGGCACGATGCAGGCGGACGGCAGCATCCTCGCCAAGTGCGTCGAGCTGATCACGACCGATCAGGCGTTCGTCTCCGGCCGTGTGCTCGCAGTCAATCCGACATCTGGCCCGGCTACCTCGGTGACGATGTGGATCGGCGAAGAAATCGGGACGTCCGGCGTCCTCCCGGTCGATACCGTGCAAACCATCAACATCGCAAATGTCCAGACTTATGACATCTGCTTCTTCGACAACTTCCTGACCAACCAGCTCTTCAACAACACATCGCTGGTTGTCGGGCAGCGCATCTTCATCGGCGGGACTGTAAACGGCAGCGTCTTCACCCCCGACATGATTTCGCTGCGCCGCCAGGGAGTGGTTGGCGCATTGGTCAGCAATAGCGTGACCGTGACGGGCGCCGAGGGCAGCAATCTGGGCTACTTCCAGATGCAGAACGATGCGCTGATGAGCTACTCCGCCGGCGGACCGTTCACCGTCTACACCGGTAACGCCACCGTGTTCGAGAACATCAACGGCCTCTCTGGCCTGGCTTCAGCGGGAACTCCGAACTTGGTCGCCCGCGGCCTGGTGTTCAAAAACGCGAGCGGCAAGCCGGTGGTCGTAGCCGGACGAGTCCGCGTCCTGCCGCAAGGACAATAACAAACCGTTCCGCTCACAAAGCGGATCAAACAATAAAGTCAGTCGCCCCACTTCTGGCCGAAGTTGCCAGAAGTGGGGTTTTTAAATGTAAGGACAGCCGCTCCGAAGCTCTCCCGTAAGACTGATCATCTCAATCGCAAACGCATTGTCATCCTGAGCGGAGCCGCATTTCAGGCGGAGGGAAGGATCTCGTTGCAAGCGGTCTATGGGCGTAAGAACCCACGCACTCCACCCGACCACCTATAATGAAGGCTTATGCCGAAGCGCGTCGTCCAAGCTGCATGCCCGCACGACTGCCCGGACGCCTGCGCAGTCCTGATCACCGTTGAGGACGGGCGCGCCACGAAAATCCAGGGCGACCCCGGGCATCCAGTCACGCGCGGCTTCCTGTGCGCTAAGGTGGCGAAATATCTCGACCGGGTGTATTCGCCCGACCGCGTGCTCTACCCCATGCGGCGGATTGCGCCGAAGGGGCCGCCCTCGCAAAGGGGCTTCGCTCCTCGACAGCCGGGGAGGGCTGTCCCGGCACAAGCGACCACCACACAATCCGACGCCTGGCAGCGCATCTCGTGGGACGAGGCGCTCGACGAGATCGCGACGCGCTTTCGCGCCGTCGCCGCCGAGTTTGGCAGCGAGTCCATCCTGCCCTATTCCTATGGCGGCACGCTCGGTACGCTTAACAGCTCCGCTATGGACCGGCGCTTCTTTCACCGCCTCGGCGCCTCTCAACTCGACCGCACCATCTGCTCGGCAGCCGGAGAAGCCGGGTTGCGGTCCGTCTATGGCATCAAGCTCGGAACTGAGCCCGAGCAATTCCGCCACTCCAGGTACATCATCGCGTGGGCGTCGAACATTCACGGTAACAACGTGCACCTGTGGCCGTTCATCGCCGAGGCGCGCAGGAACGGCGCAAAGCTCGTCGTCATCGATCCCTACCGCACCCGCACTGCCGCGTGCGCCGACTGGTACTTGCCGATCAATCCGGGAACCGATGCCGCTCTCGCGCTTGCCATGATGCACGTCATCATCGGCGAAAATTTGCACGATGCCGACTACGTTGCCAAACACACGGTCGGATTCGAGCAACTCCGCGAGAAAGTGAAAGAGTATCCGCCCGAGCGTGTCGCGCACTGGACGGGCATTTCCTCCGCCGACATTCGCAAGCTTACCCACGAATACGCGACGACGCGCCCCGCGACCATCCGCCTGAACTACGGCATTCAACGCTCCGAGCGCGGTGGCATGGCGACCCGCTGCGTGGCCATGCTGCCCTGCATTACCGGGTCATGGAAGGAAATCGGCGGCGGCCTGCAGTTGTCGGTGAGTGAAGCTTTCGAGTTCAACGACGAACCCCTCAAGCGCCAGGATCTGATGGTGACGGCCCTCGGACGCCCCGCCCGCACGCTGAACATGGTGGAACTCGGCCGCATCCTCACCACTGAGAACGATCCTCCGCTGAAGGCGCTGTTCGTATACAGCTCGAATCCTGCCGCGGTCTGCCCCAATCACAACGACGTGGTGCGCGGCCTCGTTCGTCCCGACCTGTTCACCGTGGTGCACGAGCAGTTCTTCACCGACACCACCGATTACGCCGACATCCTTCTGCCCGCGACCACGTTTTTCGAGCATAAGGACCTGCAGAAAAGCTACGGTCACTACTACGTGCAGGTTTCCAACCAGGCGATCTCACCACTCGGCGAGTGCCGCTCAAACGTCGAAATGTTTCGCGCTCTCGCCTTGCGGATGGGATTCGACGAAGAGTGTTTCCGCGAGTCAGTGGATGAAATGATCGACGTGGCGCTCGACTCCGACAGCCCGTGGTTGAAGGGAATCACGCGCGAGCAACTCGAGAAGGCTCCCCTGCGGCTGGAATTTGAGGCCACTCATTCTTCGCGTCCGGCCTCAGGAGCGGAGCCTCGCTCCGCTGAACAGCCGGGGGCGGCTGTCCCTCCACAATCGAGTCAGAAGCCGTTCCTGCCCTTCGCGCACGGCGGTTACCGGACACCGTCCGGCAAGGCCCTGCTCTATAACGAGTCGCTGAAAGATCTCGGCCTCGACCCGGTCGCCTCATTCACGCCGCCGGACGAATCGCGCCATGGCGCGCAAAAAAATTCCTTCCCGCTGGAGCTGCTGGCGCGCAAGGCTGACAACTTCCTCAACTCCACGTTTTCCAACCTCCCTTCGGTGCAGGAGATGGAGGAAACTGGCCTGCTGGAAATGTCGGCCGCCGACGCCCGCGCTCGCGGCATTGCTGAAGGAGACGCGGTGCGCGTGTTCAACCGCCGCGGCGAGATGCGCCTCAAGGCTCGCGTCGACGGCACGGTTCAACCGGGAGTGGTTTCCGCCCGCCTCAACTGGGCAAAGCTGGCAGCGGGACACGAAAGCATCAACTCTCTTACTTCAGAAAAACTTACCGACATGGGCAACTCCGCTACGTTTTATTCCGTCTTGGTTGAGGTAGAGTTATCCGAGACCAAAAGCAGCGGTCAGGAGTCAGGGATGAGGGGTCAATCTTGATCCAGTTCTCGGGTCCTGGGGTCCCGCTGCCAGCCTGACACGAAGTACAACATAGCAACCAAAAGAACTTAACAAGAGTTGCCGTTTGGACGCATTTCGTTTGTCTACCGTATAATGACAGTTTTCTTACATCAGAGGCTGAGGTCGTAGCGATTCCTTTTCGCGCTCATTCGGAGAATCCTGTGGTGCCCCAGCGTCCTTGCAGCGTCAGCGCTGCGCGGGTGCCATCTCCTTCATTTCCACGGTTTTGGAGCTGGCTCCGGCGTCGCCGCTCGGGCGTCCTGATGCTGGGAGCACTCCTGTTTCTGATCGCCCCGGTCTGGGCGCAGAACGACGTCGTCTCTGAGATCAACGTCACCGGAAACCGCCGCATTCCGGCCGACACTATCAAGGCCCGCATCTTCACCAAGCCGGGCGATATTTACGACGCCGCCGCCCTTGAACGCGACTTCAACTCGCTGTGGAACACCGGCTACTTCGAGGACATCAAGTTCCTGCGCGAGCAGACTCCTAAAGGCTGGCGCATCATCGTCCAGGTCAAGGAAAAGCCCACGATCCGCGAGATTCTCTACTCCGGCAACAGCTCAATTTCCCAGAGCGACATCCTCGACCGCTTCAAGCAGGAAAAAGTCGGCCTGACGGTGGAGAGCCAGTACGATCCCACCCGCATACAGAAGGCCGTCAATTCGATCAAGAATCTGGAAGCCGAGCACGGACACCAGTTCGCCACGGTCCGCACCGAGGTCCGCCAGATTCCGCCCGCGGCCGTCAGCATCACCTTCGTGGTCAAGGAAGGGCCCAAGGTCAAAGTCGGCAAGATCACGTTCCAGGGCAATCAGCACATTAAGACCCGCATCCTGCGCGGCGCGATGAAGAACCTGCGCCCGGTGGGCATCCCGCACTCGATCTTCCTGGAAAACATCTTCGCCCGCACCTACGACGCCACCAAGCTCGATGAAGACACCGAGCGCGTCCGCATGGAGTTTCAGAACCGCGGCTACTTCAAGGTCGTGGTCAACGACGCCAAGACTTCCATCCACGACACCGGCCACAAGGGCGCGCACATCCCGCTGATCCAGTCCGGCCCCGGCAAGGCGGTCGACATCACCATGCCGATCGAGGAAGGCGACAAGTATCGCCTGGGCAAGATCACCTTCAAGAACAACAAGTTCCTGCAGAACAGCGCGGCGTTGCGCAACCTGATCCCGCTCAAGGACGGCGACGTTTTCAGCCGCGAGAAGATCGCCAAGGGCATGGAAAATCTGCGCAAGGCCTACGGCGAGTATGGATTCATCAACTACACCGGCCTGCCCAACACTACCTTCGACGAAGACAAGAAGCTGATCAACGTCGAATTCGACATCGACGAAGGCAAGCAGTTCTATGTGCGCCGTATCGAGTTCACCGGCAACACCACCACGCGCGACAAAGTCATCCGCCGCGAGCTCGCGCTCGAGGAAGGCGGCATCTACAACTCTCGCATGTGGGAACTCAGCCTGCTGCGCCTGAACCAGCTCTCGTATTTCGACCAGCTCAAGCCCGACGATCCCAACGTCACCGACAAGAAGCTGGACGAAAAGAACGGCTACGTCGACCTGACCCTGCACGTAAAAGAAAAGGGCAAGAACCAGATCGGGTTGAACGGCGGCGTCAGCGGCCTCGAAGGCGCATTCATCGGTCTGAATTACGCGACCAACAACTTCATGGGACGCGGCGAAACCCTGCAGGTCCAGATCAGCCTCGGAAACCTCGCGCGCAGCGTGCTCTTCGGCTACACCCAGCCCTACATGTTCGACCGTCCGCTGCAGTTCGGCTTCACGGTCTTCGGCAATAAGTACAACTTCAACCAGGCACGCCAGCTCTCGATTTTCAGCGGCCAGAATCTGAACCTGCCGAGCGCCGTGCTGCAGAACCTGCAGAACTACTCGCAGTCCAGCGTCGGCTTCACCAGTTCGTTGAGCTATCCGCTGCACCGCTCATTCAAGCGGCTCGGCCTCACCTACTCGCTTGACCGCTCCACGCTGCTGCCATTGAGCACCGCGTCCAAGAGCCTGTTCGACTTTATCGCCTTCCGCGGAATCTCCGGTCCGAACGCGGTCAACGGCATCATCACCAGCAAGATCTTCCCCAGCTTCTCGTTCAACACGCTCGACAGCGGCATCTCGCCGCATCGCGGGCACCAGATGTCGCTGGGCGCCGAATTCGCCGGACTCGGCGGCACAGTGCGATCCATTCGTCCGATCATTCAATACAAGCGGTTTGTCCCGGTGCAAAAGGGGCGCAACGCGATCGGCATGAACGTGCAGGGGTCCTATATCAGCGGCTTCGGCGGCCTGGTGGCGCCACCCTTCCAGCGCTTCTACATGGGCGGCGAGTACGATATCCGCGGCTTCGATATCCGCTCGATTTCGCCCGTGGCATTCCTGCCCAGTTCGAACGTGATCACCCTGACCAATCCCGACGGAACGCCCGTCCCGAAGAATCCCGCGAATCCCCGGCAGGGCAACTGGACGATTCCCATCCCGGTCGATCAGATTGTGTTTCCCGGCGGCGACCTCAGTATCTCCACCAACCTCGAGTACCGCTACACGATCGCCGGCCCTGTGGCTCTGGTGCCGTTCGTCGATGCCGGCATCGACCCGGTCATTCGCCGTTCGCAGTTGCAGATCGCGACCGCGCAATACGATCAGGTCGTCAGTACCTACTTCGGCTGCCCGACGCTCGACACCGGCTACAACTGCGAGGGCGGGCATCGTCTCAATCCGTTGCCCTCGAACTACCTGCAGATCCTGGGCTCGACCAACTGGCGTCCGCGCATGTCGACCGGCCTTGAGTTGCAGATGTTCCTGCCCGTCGTCAATGCCCCCTTCCGCATCTACTGGGCCTTCAACCCGGTACGCCTCGATAACCAGGCCAATCCGCCGATCCCGGTCACGCGCGACATGTTCCCCAACACCCGCGCCGGAGAGTACACCTACAACCTGGCCAAGCAGACCTATTCACCCAACTTCCTGCTCCGCGAGCCCCGAAAGACGTTCCGCTTCACCGTAGCCACCACGTTCTAACTGGTTGAGCGCAGCTTGCAGCAACGCAGGCTGGGAATTGAACGCTCCCCTCGCTGCCTCCAGTGGAGAAGTAGGCAGGCTGCGCTGCTACGCAGAACTAAGTTTGACTGGGCTGGAGCGGGGTCACTATAATGCTTATGATCCACGCCAAGAAGACTGTCGAGGGGGTGGACGGCACGCCGCAGAGCGTGTCACGCTGGCAATCTAGTGCGCCTTTTCCGACGGCGGCCGCTACCGCAGCGGAGACCTCATTCGGCCCAGCGTGAACTGAAACAGCGACTTTTGAAGGCAAGATTCGAAGTTCATTCCCGGAACTATGTTCCAAGGAGTTCAACTGATCCAATGACAAGCAAGTTCCTGCGATTTTTCCTGGCTATTGCGGCTTCGTTTGCGATGTCCGCGCTGGCCCAAACCAGCAGCGCCGCCACTCCGACCGGAGCTGGGTCTTCCCCGGCAGCTCCCGCCGCCACGGCGCCACCGACCACGACCGCCGGCGCGAGCACCGGCACCAAGGTCGGCACCATCAACATTCAGGAAGCCATCTTCGGCAGCAATGAAGGCCGCAAAGAGATGGAAACCCTGCAGAAGAAATACGAGCCCAAGAACGCCGAACTGAAAGGCCAGAACGACGAGCTCGAGTCGCTCAAGAAGCAGCTGAGCACCCAGCAGGACAAGCTCAACGAAGACGCCCTGGCGAATCTCAAGAAGCAGATCGAAGGCAAGCAGAAGACCTTCGACCGCAACGTGCAGGACTTCCAGGAAGAGATCAACAACCAGCAGCAGGAGATTGCCACCAAGATCCTCCAGAAGATGGCACCCATGATCGTGAAGTTTTCGCAGGAAAACGGATTTGGCGTCATCGTCGATACCTCCAAGCCCTGGCCGCAGAGCCCGGTGCTCTGGTGGGGCGAGTCGGTGGACATCACCAAGCCCGTTGTGGACGCCTATAACGTTCAATCCGGCGTGCCTGCGCCTGCCACTCCGGCAGCGAAGCCTGCCGCGCCGAAGCCATCCGGCACCGCCACGCCCAAGCCGTCGGCGCCAACCCCTCAACCCAAGTAATCTTCAGGACACCTCAGGTGTCCTGAAAGTTCCCAAAGGCCGCGTCACTCGCGGCCTTTTTATTTTCGCCGGAACGCATTCCTCCGCTCCCCGCCTGGTGTCCATAGCAGCAAACAATTTTCACGCGGGAGGCCGCCATGTTTGCCGATTCCTTGCTCGAGACTTCCTGGGCCCAACGTTCGCGCCGCGGATGGAGCACGCTGACATCATTCGGAGTCGAATTACTCGCCATCGGATTATTGCTGCTTGTGCCCCTCTGGAAGACCGTGGGCTTGCCTTCGGCGCGCGTGGCTTCGACGCCGATCACCGCCGGACATATTGCGCATGACCCCGGGCCTGCTCCCACGACACATCGCGCTGGAACGTCCGCGACCGCGCCAGCCAATCCCACCGCCGCGCGCTTTGTCGCTCCCGGGCAGATCCCAACTCACGTCTACAACGGGCCGGTTGATCCCGCTCCAGATCCTGCCGCGTTCTGCAGTAACTGTGTGGCTTCCGCCGGGAATGTCGGATCGACTGACGGCCTTCTGATTGGCCTTCCCTCCGGGACGCGCGCGGTACCCATCCTGGCCGCGCCTGCAGCGTCAGCCCGCCTCTTCAAGCCTTCGACACTGCTCGAAGGCAGCCTGATTCACCGCGTCCTGCCGACGTACCCGCCCATCGCCCGCACCGCCCGGATTCAGGGTTCAGTCGTGCTCTTCGCAGTGATCAGCAAAGCCGGCACGATTGAGAACTTGCGCACAGTCTCCGGCCACCCGATGCTGGTGAAGTCGGCCCTGGACGCCGTCAGCCAGTGGCGCTACCGCCCCTACATCCTCAACGACCAGGCTGTCGAGGTAGAGACGCAAATCACGGTGGTCTTCTCCCTCAACTAGTTCAAACCCGTTGCCATCCTTCGGCCTGCACCGTTTGCAGGCCGAAGGACCTATGCAAATTGCCTGGAGCGTCGACGGTCCAAGCGAGTGGAGTTCGTTCGCGAGAGCCGCCGCAGGCGTGGGCGTAGCCCCAGCGTAACCTCGGCCTGGCATTCCAGCCCGCTATAATCGCGAGAGTGGCCACTACCGCTGAAATCCTGAGCCGCGTTGCGACCCGTCCCACGTGGGCCGAGGTCTCTCTCACTACCTTGCGCCAGAACTTTCGCACCGTGCAGAAGCACGTGGGAGCGAGCGTTACCGTCTGCGCAGTGGTGAAAGCGGACGCCTACGGCCACGGTGCTGTCGAATGCTCGCGCGCACTCGAAGCCGAAGGCGCACGCTGGCTCGGCGTCACCTCGCTCGACGAGGCCATCCCGCTGCGGGATGCCGACATCGCTTCCGACATACTTCTGATGACCGGGTTCTGGCGCGGCGAAGAGACTGAAATTGTCCGCCTGCACCTGTCCCCAACCGTATGGGAGCCGTGGCATATCGAATCGCTTGAGCGCGCGGCGCAGTCGCTCGGCGTGGCTCGCCACCCGGTGCACCTGAAAGTCGATACCGGCATGGGACGACTGGGTGTCGCGATTGACCAGCTTCCCTCCGTGCTCGACGCCTTGAAAGCCGCGCCGCACCTGGCTCTGGAAGGCCTCTCCACGCATCTGGCTTCTTCGGAAATTATGGACGCGCCCTCGGTGGCCGAGCAGCAACGTGCCTTCGACGCCGCCCGCCGCATGGTGCTGGCTGCGGGCATGCAGCCAACGTTTGTCCACGTCGCCAATACCGGCGCGGTCATCTCGCGCCGTGAAACCTGGAACAGCATGGTGCGCCCGGGCGTCGCGCTCTACGGCTACTATCTGCCCTTTCAGCGAGCCGGGCGGGAAGTGAGCGGCGGAACGCTCCGTCTGCCGGTCAAACCAATTCTCACGTGGAAGACGCGCATCCTCTCGATGCGCAATGTCGGCGCCAGCCAGGCTTTGGGATACAACGCAACCTACGTCACGAAGGCTGCTGCGCACATTGCCGTGCTACCGGTCGGATACGCCGACGGATTCAACCGCCAGCTCTCCAACCGCGGCCGCGTTATCGTGCGCGACCACTACGCCCCGATCGTGGGCAGTATCTCGATGGACTTGACGTTGGTCGACGTGACCGGCATCCCAGGCGTGGGGGTAGGCGACGAAGTGATCCTGCTCGGCAGCCTCGACGGCATGAACGTCGACGCCCTCGAGCACGCCCGCTTGGCCAACAGCACCCCCTACGAAATCCTCTGCAACATCTCCAAGCGCGTGCCAAGAAGGTACGTGAGCTAAGCTCGGCGCACCTGCGCTTCCATGTACTTCCGCAGAACAGCGTTCATCGTGCTTTGGTAGCCGCGTCCTTGTTTTCGGAAAAACTTCAAAATATCAGGGTCTATGCGCAGCGTGATCTGTTTCTTTGGCCCCGGCCAAACGATCGCATTCTTGAAAAAATCGGGACCAAGCTTCGGAATATCGGAGTAATCGATTTCTTCGTCCCGCAGCGCGTCAATTCGTCTCCAGTCCGTCCTGGAGCGCCTTTTCGTATTGTTCTCGATCTTCATGATCTGCCTTCCTGAGGGAAATGACCCGCACTGTGCCCGGTACGTGTTCTGTGAAAACAACGACTGCAATACGGCCTCTGGTCATTCCCAGTCCAATCCACCTTTCCTCACCATAGTCGTCACTCGTATCGGCTTGCACGAGTAATACGCCGCGAAACATCTCCTCAGCATCTGCGAAATCGAACCCGTGCTTGCGGAGATTGGCCCGGTTCTTGCTTTCGTTCCATTCAAATTTCATTGTAACTCCAATTGTAGCTACACGCAAATACTGCGACCTGCATTGAGATAGTTCGTCTTCGAGCCCGTTTATTTCGGTGATCTTGGTCACGCATTGGCCGCAATTCGTGGCGATGATCCAAACTGGGAAGTGGACGTTTCGGAGCCTGCCGATCCCTAAAATGCCTGGTTCAGCGCGGGAATATGCCCATTGCATGCTGAGAGCGCAAATTGCGCAGGCCGGTTGCTACACTGAAATGTTCCCCATGCCTTCACGCTACGCACAATGGATGTTCGACTGGGAGCATCGCCTGACCTCGGTCGATAACAACCGCGTCGTCCGCCCTCTCGAATGGGGCGCGGAGTGGGCTGAGGCATGGCCCTGCCGCAACGGTTTCCGTCCGGGCCATGTGCCCGACGATCCCGAGAAATTCTTCATCGACTACAATCGCCGCATTCTCGGCGCGAGTGACGAGTTCTATTCCTACCGGACGCCATCCGACTTCCGGCTCGAGCACCGCGAGGTCCAGGTCTTCTCCACGCGCCAGGTCCCCGATCCCAAGCTCGAAGCCAAAGTCAAAGGAACATTCGCGGATTTTCTCCGCTTCACCTCTCCGGTGCGCTCGCCATATGCGGAAAACAATCTGGTAAACGCGCGCTGGTTTCCCGTGCAGGGCCGGCGCGCCGTGGTGCTGTTGCCGCACTGGAACTCCGACGCCATCGCCTACGTCGGCCTCTGCCGCGTGCTGAACATGTTGGGCATCGCCGTGCTAAGACTCACCATGCCCTATCACGACATCCGCATGCCCGCTGAGATCGGCCGCGCCGACTATGCCGTCTCCGCCAATATCGGCCGCACCCTTGATGCCGCCCGCCAGGGCGTGATCGACGTGCGCTGCTGCCTCGACTGGCTCGAGCAACAGGGCTACAACCAGTTGGGCATCGTCGGCACCAGTCTCGGCTCCTGTTATGCGTTTCTGGCGGCAGCTCACGATCCCCGCATTCGCGTCGCGGCCTTCAATCACGCCTCGACCTACTTCGCAGACGTGGTCTGGCACGGCCAGTCGACGCGGCACATCCGGCAAGGCATCGAGCAGAAAATCGATCTGGAAGAGCTGCGCAAAGTCTGGCTGGCGATCAGCCCCATGTCGTTCTTCCAACAGTTCTCGCGCTGGCCGAAGAAGAGCCTGATCATCTATGCGAAATACGATCTGACCTTCCTGCCGGAGTTCTCCCGCGAAGTCGTCGCTGAATTCGCCCGCCACGGATGTGATCACAAAGTCGTCGCGCTCCCCTGCGGGCACTACACGACCGGCGAGACACCCTACAAATACATGGACGGCTGGCAATTGCTGTCGTTCCTACGCACCGCCTGGTAACCCAATCACCACGAAGAACACTAAGATTCACGAAGGACGGGCTTGACCCGGGTTTTCCTTCGTGCACCTTCGTCCCCTTGGTGGTTTCAGCATTTAAAATGGCAAATGCCGGCAATGAACTTCCAGGAAGCAAAACTCATCGAATCGAGGCGCGGGGAATTCGTACTCTCCACCAACCCGGCTCGCCTCGATCTCGACCTGGTTCACGGATTCCTGACCAACTGCTATTGGTCGAAAGGCATCCCTCGCGAAACTGTGGCTCGATCGATCGAACATGCCCTGTGCTTTGGCATTTATGATGGACAAGGCGCCCAAGTCGGGTTCGCCCGCGTGATCAGCGACTTTGCGACCATTGCGTACCTTGGCGATGTGTTCGTGCTCGAATCGCATCGCGGACACGGCCTGGGCAAGTGGATGATGGAGTGCATCGTGCATCACCCGTCGCTTCAAGGACTGCGCCGCTGGATCCTGCTGACGCGCGATGCGCACCAGCTTTATTCGCAATACGGATTTAAGCCGGTGAAATCGCCCGAACTTTATATGGAGCTGCACAACCCTGCGGTCTACGAGGCTGGGAAGACATCATGAAAAACTCTGGAATGTACAGTCCGCTCTACGAATCCGACCCGCAAGTTGCCGCGGCCATCGACAACGAAACCCGCCGCCAGCACGAGGGCCTGGAACTGATTGCCTCCGAGAATTTCGTCAGTGAGGCCGTTCTCGAAGCCGCCGGCTCCGTTTTCACCAACAAATACGCGGAAGGATATCCCGGCAAACGCTACTACGGCGGATGCGAGTTCGCCGACGTCGTCGAAAACCTCGCTCGCGACCGTGCCAAGCAGTTATTCGGCGCCGAGCACGCCAACGTCCAGCCCCACGCCGGATCGCAGGCCAACATGGAAGCCTATGCGGCAATCCTGCAGCCCGGCGACACCATTCTCGGCTTGAACCTCGCCCATGGCGGACACCTCACGCACGGCCATCATCTGAATTTTTCCGGCAAGACCTACAAGATCATCCCTTACGGAGTCACGAAAGAAACCGAAACCATCGACTACGACGAACTCGAGAAGCTCGCCGAGAAAGAGCGCCCCAAGCTCATTATCGGCGGCGGCAGCGCCTACCCGCGCATCATCGATTTCGCCCGCATGCGTCAGATTGCCGATAAAGTCGGCGCTCTCTATCTCGTCGACATGGCGCACTTCGCCGGACTCGTCGCCGGCGGCGCGCATCCCTCGCCGGTGCCGCATGCGCACATCGTGACTTCAACGACGCACAAGACGCTGCGCGGCCCGCGTTCCGGCATGATTCTCTCGAAGGCGGAATTTGGACAGGCCATCGACAAAGTCGTTTTCCCCGGCATGCAAGGCGGACCGCTCGTCCACATCATGGCTGCAAAAGCCGTTTGCTTCCACGAAGCGATGCAGCCCGAGTTCCGCGACTACGCGCGCCAGATCGTCGCCAACGCGAAAGTCATGGCGCAGGCGCTTGCCGACGAGGGCTTCCGCATCATCTCCGGCGGTACCGACACGCATCTCATGCTGGTCGACGTCTTCTCCAAGGGCATGCTGGGCAGTGAAGCGGAGAAGGCTCTGGGCGATGCCGGCATCACCGTGAACAAGAACGCGATCCCGTTCGATACCAATCCGCCACTCAAGCCGAGCGGCATCCGCATTGGCACTCCCGCGCTCACCACACGCGGCATGAAGGAAGCCGAGATGCGCCAGATCGGCCGCTGGATCGCCGAGGTCCTGCTGCATCGCACCGACGGCGCCGTGCTCGCCAAAGTCCGCAAGCAGGTGCTCGAGCTATGCGAAGCGTTCCCGCTGTATGCGGAACGCCGTGCGAAGGCGCAAGCAGAAGCGCGAGTGTAACCGCGGCGCGGGACATCCGCTGTTCAATGCGTCATCCGCTGATCGGGCGAGGCGCGCGCCGCAATGGATCTGCTCTCCCACTGTCATCCTAGGCCTGCGATTTCGCAGGCCGAAGGACCTATGCATCGTGCCGGCAGCATCGACCCACCCGGCAAACTGCAAAAGTCCGTCGCTCCGCTCAGGATGACAAATGCCACGCAACCTCAAAAATTCCCCTTCTCCACGCGGCTATGGTTAAATTCCCTCAGTGAAGATTGCCATCGACATCCGGCGGATGACCGAGTTCGGCGTCGGCACTTACATCCGCAACGTCGTCCGCAACCTCGGCCGCATCGATCAGGAAAATGAATATTTCCTGATCGGCACTCCCGACCGGATGCAGGAAATCGGCGTCCTGCCTCCGAACTTTCATCACGAATCGTTGACCTCGCCCGAGCGCTCTCTCCAGGGATACCGCGACTTCCGCACTGTCGTTAAAGGACTCAACTGCGATCTCGTTCACGTCCCCAACCTGTTTTCCATTCCGCGCAATCTGCCGTGCCCCTACGTCATGACCGTGCATGACATGCTGGAGCACATGGCGCGATCGCGCGTGCGGAACGGGCTCTGGCGTTCCCTGCACTTTCAATTCACACGCCGCGTGCTGCGCGGTGCGGCGCGCATCTTCGCCGTCTCAAACTTCACCAAGATTGAGATTGAAAAGCTTTTCGAGATTCCCCCCAGCCGCATCGAAGTCGTCTACAACGCCATCGACGAGCGATTCCTCTACGGCCACGCCACGCCCGCCGACCGCGAAATGATCGCCAAGCGGTATCAGGTCACTTATCCTTTTCTGCTTTACGCCGGCCGCATCAGCCCGCACAAGAACGTCGTGCGCATGATCGAAGCCTTCTCCGCGCTGAAAACGGAACTCGCGCGCGATCACGCCTTCCCCGATCTCAAGCTGATCATCATCGGCGACGATCTCTCGGGCAATCCCGACCTTCGCCGCACGGTGATTCGCAGCGGTGTGCAGAACGACGTGCGCTTTCTGGGATTTGTGCCGATCGAAGTACTGCGCATCTTCTACGATGAGGCGAAGATATTCGTCTTCCCGTCGCTCTATGAAGGATTCGGTCTGCCTCCGCTCGAGGCCATGGCGCACGGGACGCCGGTCGTGACCTCGAACGTGACCTCACTTCCCGAAGTGGTAGGCCGCGCTTCGGTGATGGTGAATCCCGAAAATGTTTTCGAAATTATGCGCGCGCTGCACCGCGCGCTCACCGACTCCGCCTTGCGGCAGCGCATGAAAGAGCGTGGCTACCAGCAGGTCGCCAAGTTTTCCTGGGAAGGTTCGGTGCGCCGCATCCTCGACGTCTACAGCCAGGTCTGCCCCTCCGCCAGCCAGCAAAACCAGCCGACGGCCGCCGACTGAAATCAGCGCAGCGTCCAAGCGCTGGCGTCCCCTCTGCAGAAGTTGAGGAGATGTCGAAGACTTACTTCACCAGCGGCTGGCCTGGCGAGGCTATCGACAGCTTGTGCAGTTTGGCGGTCAGGCGCGACTGGTCGCCATCGGTCTTCGCAGCGGCGAGCCGCTTGCGCAGTTGCGTGATCTTTTCCTTGCGGGTACGGCGGCGGCGGATCTCTGGCCGCCGGCTGGGTGCTGACATGAATTCTCCTGATAGAACTGGAAAGCGTGGCCACCCGACAACCCGGCAGCCATCTCATTGATTGAATCGGAGACGGCCAAACCTGTCAAATGTGTAACCACTCCTGACCGCCATTGCACAGGTCCTTTGGCCTGCAAACAAAGCAGGCCTTAGGATGACAGGAAAGCAACGGATCGAACGCGACGACAAGAATCTGGCCGCAACCCGATCTGTGCAAAGGCGCGCCTAGAAGCGCAACACGATCCCGGTCGAAAGCCGCACGTTGTTCTGCGATGCGCCAAAAAAATGCGTGCGCACATAGTCGCCCTCGAACCGCCACGCCAGCGGCCGGATGATCTTGTAATCGATTCCCCCGCCCACCGCCGTCGCGTACGAAGTGTTCGTCCCGAGCCCGTTGGTATTCACGTGCCCAACGCCAATCTCGAATTCGCCGAAGGGCCGGAACCGGCCCACCGGTACCGATATGCGCGGGCCGAACATCGCTTCATACACATGCGTGCTCACACTCGTCGGCCCACACGTCGCGCCGATCGCGCATGTTCCTGCCCCGTTCGGAAAACTGAGTGATCCGTAGTGCCCTGTAAGATCGGCCACGATTCCCAGGAACGGGAACAGTTTCCCTTCGAGCGTGCCTTGCCACCCGTTGAGGTTCCCTCGGTTCAGCGAAAGGTTCGTGTTGTAGTACGTGTAGCCGAAGTAGAGGTTGCCCGCGGTCGGAATCTGCGCCGAGGCCGCTCCGGCGAAGAATGCTGTCCACGCGAATAGCACCAGCAGTCGGATCGTGTATGTGCGCATCCGGCCTCCTGAATTTTCTTCCCGTCTAAACCCGGAATGACGCCAATGGTTGCTTAGATGAACCCGGAAGCGCGGGAGGATGGCCGGGCGCCGTAGCGAATTGGATAACCAAAAAATCGGGAGTTCCTGCCTCAGAATCGCCAGACGATCCCCGTGGAAGCCCGGTAATCGTACTGATTCGCGCTCAGGTAGCGGCTGCGGATCATATCGAACTGCGCTCGCCACGAAAAATTCTTGAACGGAAGCTTGTAGTCGGCGCCGCCGCCCACATCAATTCCCATCGGATTCGAGACGAAGCCGCCCGAATCGATGTGCCGGATACCCACCGTGGCATGGGCGAATGGCCGCCACTTCCCGTAGTTGATCGAAAGGCGCGGCCCGATGAAACCGTTGTACTGCGTAATGCGCGTCTGGCTGGTGCGATAAAACCCGCTCGCGTCGAGCACGAAGCTCAGGTAACGAATGCGCGTGAAAGGAAACGCCTCCACCGATCCGTTCCAGCCGCGGTAACTCTGCTGCACGGTGGCGTTGGTCAGTTGGCCGTAGGAAACACCGGCGTAGACGTTTCCGCTGGGAAGCAGTTGCGCCGACATTGGAATCGAACCCAGGATAAGAAGACACAGGAATGCCAGCACCGCGGCGGCAATCTTCGACACGAATTATTCCTCCCCGGCTCCCGGGCCGGCCTACCACTCCCTATTTGGTCAACGAAATCCGTTAGATGCAGTGTACCGGATGCCCAAGATGCCCCGCGGGACAAAATTTGTCCTGCCACTTCTGGGCCGCATCATTGCTGGATCTTTAAAAATTTACCAGATTTTCATGGTGCCAAAACCAACCCGCCCTCGTCTATTCCCTAGCATGCAATCTATGGACACGAATTGGCAACCGTGGGAGCAGCTGGAGCCATTGGCTGCGTTCCGAGTCGAAAAGGAGCCGAAGTTGAAGCTCAGTCTGGAAACTCGCAACTCTGGGGACGTGATCATCGTCCACTGCCAGGGCCGCATCGTCTATCGCGACGAAGCCGCTGCCCTGTCGCGCGTAGTCGGTGACGTCCTGCAACACGCCAAGAAACTGGTGCTCGACCTCAGCGGAGTGAGCTCGATCGACAGCGCCGGCATCGGAGAACTGGCCCTGCTTCACACCTGGGCCCAGGGCAAGAACGTCAGCCTGAAATGCGCGGGCCCGAACTCGCTGGTCCGCGACCTGCTCGATCTCACCAACCTCGACCAGGTGCTCGACGTGCAGCCGTCCATCTCCGCCGCGCTCGACTCCTTCCGCGAAGACGAGGTCTGCGCCGACTGCTGAAGCAAAAACGTAATTCAGAATCAAAGGGGGCGAAGAGATTCTTCGCCCCTTCTGATTTTCAAACCTATAAGGGTACCCACTTCCGAAACGAATTGTCATCCTTCGCGAAGGGAAGGGCGAAGGACGTGTGCACTCCCCGGCGACGACGGTGCCCCACTCAAGGCCTCCGTTGCCTTGAATGGGAAATTCTCACCCCTCCCGATGAAACCGGTACCGTCCCTTATGCTCTTTCGCCACCGCCTCCGTCACTTTCAAGAACGCCCGCGCTGCATGCGACAAATTCGCGTCCTTCCGGTAAATCAGCCGCAGCTTCCGCTTCAGCTGCAACTCTTTCACCCGGATCCGGACCAGGTCCCCGCGCGCCAATTCCGTCTCCACGCTGATCTCGGGCACAAACGCGACGCCATTCCCCATGGCCACAAACTGCTTGATCGCCTGTAGCGTGGGCAGTTCCAGATCCATGTGCAGCGGCGTCTTGTGCGTCTTGAACAGCTGGATCACCTTTTCGCGATACGGCGACGACACCATGTGCGCCACAAACGACTCCGCCCCCAGCTGCCGGATGCTGATCTGCCCCGCCCCGGCCAGCGGATGTTTTGGCGGCACCACAAACACCAGCTCGTCGAGATACACCACGATGGAATGCAGCGCCGGCTCCTGCGGCTCGTACGACAGCACTCCGAACTCCGAGTGATAGCGCAACACGTCGTCGGGAATGCGGCTGCCCAACGTACGCTCTACCGTAATTTTGATCATCGGGTGCAGGCGCCGGAACTCCGCCAGTACCGGCAACAGGTACAATGCCGTGAACTCGTTCGCGGCGATCACGAGCTTGCCCTTTTGCAGCTCGCGCAGCTCGTTGAGCGACTCGGTCGCCTCGCTGCGCAGGTTCACGAGCTTTTCGGCATATTCGTACAGAACCTTTCCAGCGTCGGTGAGGACTCCTTCGCGCGACGAGCGGTCGAACAGAGCCTCGCCCAGCTCCTGTTCCAGCTTGTGGATGGTCTGGCTCACCGCGGATTGCGTGCGGAACAGCTTGTCCGCCGCCCGCGAAAAACGCCGCTCCCGGGCCACCGCGAGGAAGACTTCAAGCTGCGAAAGCTCCACCGCAACGCCTCCTGCATTGGCTGTGGACTACTATTAGAAAAACTTATTATATGATAGTAGCTAATTATTACTGAAGAATTATAAGTTTTGCTTCTAGCCCTCGAACCCGTACCATAAAGATCCAGCTTCTTGTGAGGGAGAACCATGAGCGCCGAGCGGCCGCGCATTACGATTTTCGATACCACGCTTCGTGACGGAGAGCAGTCCCCTGGTTGCAGCATGAACCGCCAGGAGAAGTTGCGCCTCGCTCATCAGCTCGACCGCCTCGGCGTCGATGTCATCGAGGCTGGATTCCCGATCGCCTCCGACGGCGATTTCGAGTCGGTGAAGGCGATCGCCGCGGTCGTGCGCCGCCCGATCATCGCCGGGCTTGCCCGCGCCTGCCAGGCTGACATCGAGCGCGCATGGGAAGCGCTGAAAGATGCGGCCCGGCCGCGCATCCACGTCTTTCTCGCGACCTCCGACATTCACCTGCAGTACAAGCTGCGCATCACGCGCGACCAGTGCGTAGCGCAGGCCCGCGAGGCCGTCCGCCTCGCGAAGTCGCTCTGCGGCGACGTGGAATTTTCACCCGAAGACGCGACCCGCACCGAGCCCGAGTTTCTTTGCCGCGTGCTCGACGCCGTGGTTGCCGCCGGCGCCACCACGCTGAACATTCCCGACACCGTCGGCTACACGACTCCCTCCGAGTTTGGCGCGCTGGTCACCACCATCCGCCAGCGCGTAAAGGGCATCGAGAACATCATCATCTCCGCCCACTGCCACAACGATCTCGGCATGGCGGTCGCCAATGCGCTCGCCGCGGTCAACGCCGGAGCCCGCCAGGTCGAGTGCACCATCAACGGCATCGGTGAGCGCGCCGGCAATGCCTCGCTCGAAGAGATCGTGATGGCGATGCGCGTGCGCCCCGATCAATATCCTTACGACACCAATGTCGCCAGCGAGCAGATCTTCGCCGCCAGCCAGATGCTCAGCGAAATCACCGGAATCCCGGTGCAGCCCAACAAGGCCATCACCGGGCGCAACGCCTTCGCTCACGAAGCCGGCATCCATCAGGACGGCATGCTGAAGAATCCATTGACGTACGAGATCATGACGCCACGTTCGGTCGGCGTGCCCGACTCCAAGCTCGTGCTGGGCAAACACTCCGGGCGCCACGCGCTCGGCATCCGCTGCGAACAACTCGGATACCAGTTCGACCGCCGCGCCCTCGATGACGTCTACCGGCGCTTCGTCCGCTTGGCGGACAAAATTAAACACGTGGAAGACCATCACCTGCTTGAACTCATCCGTGACACTCATAAGCCGTCGTCCGCGGCCACGCCGCTGATCGAGCCGGTACCGCAGATCATGTCCGTCACCGCGAATCCTGCCCCCGAGCCGGCCAAGCCGTTCCCGCCCGCTCCGCAGCCCAATACGTTCGGAGCCACGATTGCGGTCCATCCCGACCCGCAGGAACAGACGCAGCAGGAAGACTACCTGTGGGGCGTCTAAGGATTTGGTAATTTTGGAATCGGCTACGAAAGGTCGGCAGTCGGGAATCTAGTGCCTTTGTAATCTAAAATCTGCAGCGTCAGCGGTCCCAGGCGCTTGCTCGATCAGGCGCGTAGGTTACAAAGTTACCCGGTTACTCGGTTTCCCAATCATCCCATGCTTCTGAATCTCACGATCCTCCCCGGAGACGGCATTGGCCCGGAAGTCACAGAACAGGCCGTCGATGTGCTCGCGGCCATTGCTGACGCATTCGGCCACAAGCTCCAACTGCAGCATAAGCTGATCGGCGGCGCCGCCCTTACCGCGACCAACGACCCTCTGCCACCCGACACCATCCAGGCCTGCCTGGCGTCGTCTGCCGTTCTGCTGGGTGCGGTGGGAAGCCCGGCATTCGACAAGAATCCCGGACACCTGCGTCCCGAGGCCGGTCTGCTTCGCATCCGCCGCGAACTTGGCGCTTATGCCAACTTGCGGCCTGCGGTCTTTTTTCCCGCGCTCGAAGATTGCTCGCCGCTCCGCGGTGAACTCGTGTACGGCACCGACATCATGATCGTCCGCGAATTGCTCGGCGGAGCGTACTTCGGCCAGCCGCGCTCGATCGAAGGCAATCCCGGATCGCGCGTCGCCGTCAACACCATGCGCTACGGCGAAGATGAGATCGAGCGCATCGCCCGCGTCGCCTTCGATCTCGCCATGAAGCGCCGCCGCAAAGTCCTTTCTGTCGATAAAGCCAACGTGCTGGAATGTTCGCGCCTGTGGCGTGAGGTCGTCACGCGAGTTGCGAAAGACTATCCCGAGGTGAAACTCGGGCATCAGTACGTCGACTCAGCCGCGATGCTGCTGGTCCAGCGGCCAACTGACTTGGACGTCCTCCTCACCGAGAACATGTTCGGCGACATCCTCTCGGACCAGGCCGGAGGCGTCGTCGGATCCCTCGGCCTGCTCGCCTCGGCCAGCATCGGCGGTGCCGTCGGACTGTACGAGCCTGTGCATGGCTCCGCTCCCGACATTGCGGGAAAAGGGATCGCCAATCCGCTAGGCGCGATTCTTTCCGTCGCGATGCTCCTGCGCCACACCTTCCATCTGGATCGCGAAGCCGCGGCCGTGGAATCCGCGGTTTCCAACGTCCTGCAGCAAGGCGCGCGCACAGCCGATCTCGCCGGCAAAACACACGCCGCGATTTCAACGGTTGAAATGGGAAGGAAGGTCGTAGACGCAGTGAGAGCAGGAGCGGTAAAGCCCGCCTGAAAGATCGTAAACCACAAAGGGCACGAAGGCTCAACAAGGAGACCAGGTTTCCTTCGTGTACCTTAGTGCCCTTTGTGGTTTAAGGTTTGTTTCGCAGTGAGTTAAGCCTGACGTCGGCGCTGTGGCACGGCCTTCGTAGCCCTCGCGTCGCCCGGAGCGTCGGGATCATATTTCCCCGTCACATCGTTCCACCGGATGTGCAGCATCTCCAGAAACATCCGCGCGCCGTCTTTGATCGGATGAATGCGCGTCCCACCGCTGTGTCCCCAGAGAACCGGAATCTCCTTGACCTTGAACCCGAACTTGCGTGCCAGGAACAAAACTTCCGGATCGAATCCCCAGCGCTCGATTTTCTGCAATGGAAAAATCGCTTGCGCCGCCTCCTGCTTGAATGCTTTGAATCCGCACTGCGTATCGGCAAACTGCAATCCGAGCGTGAGCCGCAGCGCAATGTTGTAGACCCGCCCAAAGACCTGGCGGTAGAGCGGTTGCCGCTGCGTCTGAGTTTCCGTCCGCAGCCAGCGCGATCCGATCGCGATGTCAGCTCCCGCCTCGAGTGCCCCGAACAGCTTTGGCGCTTCCTCGATCGGAGACGACAAATCGGCGTCGCTGAACAGCACCACTCGCCCCCGGGCATGCAGCATCCCGTTGCGCACGCTGTAGCCCTTGCCCCGATTACCGGGATTCTCTACCAGCCGCAGCGCCGGTTCCCGCGTCGCCATGCGGCGGACAATCTCCGCCGTATCGTCGCTCGAGCCATCGTTCACCACCAGCACTTCCGCATTCCATCCGCGAAGATGCACGTAGGCGAGCACCTTCACGAGAGTCGCGCCCAGCCGCGCGCTTTCGTTGTAGGCCGGGATGACGATGCTGTAGGTCGGGTCCAAGAAGAGTTCGTTCTCGGCGTCAATTTCCAGATCCAGGACAGTGGGCATAACGTAGCTTAGGATGCAGAAAAACGACGCTGCGTCATTGTACGTTCACCCCACAACTTTTGCGAGGAAGCCGGGTTAAGAATCAGTGGAACACCGGATTGCGCCCGGGCGGGCTCAGGCCTAAGCTACCTGACGGCGTTGCTCCAGCATTGAGAAGTATTCCGCTACCAGTTCCGCATCCCACAGTCCACGCCGCGCTTCGTCGCGCATGATCTGCGCCGCCTCCTCATGCGTGTGCGCAGGTTTGTAAGAACGCGCCGTGCGCAGCGCATCGTATACATCCACCACCTGCAGGATGCGCGGGAGCACGGGAATGTTCGGCGCCATCAGGCCGTCGGGGTAGCCAGAACCGTCGGAGTGCTCGTGATGATGGCGAATAATCGGCAGCACCGCCCGCAGCGAACGCATCGGCTTGCAGATCGTCTCGCCTGTGATGGGATGCTGCTTCATGATCGCCCATTCCTCCGGGGTCAGGTCCGCACCCTTCTTCAGGATTTCGTCGGGCACGGCGATCTTGCCCAGATCATGCAGGAATCCGCCGCGCTTCAGCGCGATGAGGGAATCCTCATCCATGCCCAGGTGCCGTCCCAGATCAGACGCGCGCGCCGACAGCCGCTCGCAGTGGCCTTCGGTATACGGATCGCGGCCTTCCACGATGCGTCCCAGCGTGCAAAGCACGGAGTCGGCGGTTTCCAATTCGTCGGTGAATTCTTTCAGGCGCAGCAGCGACTTCACCCGCGCCACCAGCTCCTCGGCCAGCACAGGCTTGTTCAGGAAATCGTCCGCGCCCGCTTCGATCCCGCGCACCTTGTCATTGCTTTCGCTCAGGCCGGTGATGAGCACGAACGGAATCAGCCGCGTTGCCGCATTCTCTTTCAGGCTGCGGCACAATTCGTAGCCGGATTTTCCCGGCATCATGACGTCCGAGAGGATCAGGTCCGGAGGCTGGCGGCGCACTTCCGCTTCCGCCACATCGGCGCTGTTCGCCGTAATGACGTCGTAACCCCGGATCGACAGCAACTGGCTCATCAGCCCCGCGATGCTCGGCTGGTCGTCGACGACCAGGATTCGTGGAGCACGACGCCGTGGAAGTAGGTCACCCATGCCTGGTTCGAAGGCCGCTGGCGGGCTGAACGTTGTCCGGGCATCGGAGTTTCGTCAGCGCAAGCATGGCGGCGGAGTTCAAAATCCCTTGCTCAGCCCACATTCTACCTCCATTCCGAGTTCGTCGCAGCGAAGCAAGCAAATTTGTCCGGCTGAAGGTACGTATGTGTCGCGTCGGTTCCCACTTTGGCACCATGAAATGTAATTTGTGACGCCAAACCTTGCCCGGCCCCGGCGGCCCGAATACTGTGGCCTCATGGGAAACTGCAAAATGCATTGCGTTAATCCAGCCTCGAAGAGGTGCCATGGGAAATCCCGGCGCGGAAGTGCCGCGTCGGAACGCTGGCTACGAACGAATCCCGCAGGGACGGTCCTCGCCGGCATCCTGCTGCTCTGCGCCACCGCGGCGGCCGTCACGAAACCCCACGTCGTCTCCTTCGGCAAATGGACATCCGCCCAATGGCAGCCGGTTGACGAACAACAATTCCCGATCAAAATCCGCGCCCTTCTCGTCGACGGACGCGTCAAGGAATTCACTCTCGGTCCCGCCCACGACATCACGGACCGCACCTTCGTCGTGCGCCGCGCCTTTCGCGTGAACGACAGCCTGCCCGACGATTCCGCCCCGCGTTGGCAGTGGCAGCGTGGAGGATGGCTCCTCGTCGACCGCCTCACGGGACGCATCTCGCCGATCGTTCTCGCCGACTTCGATCCGTTCTACTCGGCGGCCAGTTGGTACCGCGATTACGCCGCGTACTGCGGCGTCGCCGACGACGGAAAGAAGTTGTACGCGATCGTCTCCCAGGTCGGCAGGCGCAAGCCCGTCCTCAAAAAGCCTCTCTCCGACAAGGGACTCCCGGACGATGCCGCCCCCGACTCGGCCTGCCCCGCTCCACCCTGGCAGCGCAGCCCGATTCGAGTCAGCTTCGAACTCGCGGGCGCCCCAAAGCAAACCTTCGCAATCCGCGGCCACGTGGTCGATGTGGTGAATGACGAAGACGAAGAAGAGGCCGATGTGAAATGAAAGCGCTTAGGCGCCGATGTGATCCCCAAGGAATCTCGATCAGCACGCCTTGTCATGATGCATTTGAGTGAGGACGCCGCGGCTCGATGCCACCTCAGCTTTATGCGTCACCCCGAAGGCCCGCGCTTTCACAAGCGGGCCGAGGGATCTCCCGTGCCACGGACTCTGCGGTTCAACCCACAGTTCGGTTGCGCCGAGATCCTTCGCTCCGCCGGAAAAACGGCTCCGCTCAGGATGACGCCCCAGGGTGTTGAAGTGGCCTAAATCAGGCCGAAAACCCCGCCGCATCGGATCGCCACAGGCCTGCTTCTCTGTACCTCCTGCCCTTCGGGGCTTCGCTTTGAGGTAGCGCCTCGATTCAGGACAAGAACTTCGGTAACCTGTGCTGGATACCTTCGGCTAACGCACAATTCTCATGAAGCGGCCACTTCTTCAGGAGGATTGTCGACATGCCGAGCGTCCTATTAATCGGAGTGGCAAGCGCGCTGATCGTTTGTGCAATCGTTGTCAGGATCGTCGCACGCGCGCCCAAAAAGGCCAGCAAGTCGCAAAGAGCGGAAATCCTGAAAGAGCTTCTCGCATTGTCGGATGGTGGAGGTCGTGTTCCAGCCGTCACCGGAGCCTCCCGATCGCGGCACTCCAGCCAACCCATGGTGCCGAGCACGAATTCTGGGAAAAAAACGACAAGAGTTCCCCAACCGCTGCGAACCCAACCATTGGCTTCCCGCCCGCTGCAGCCCACCGGCGTAAGCGCTCAAAAGAGTTCGGCCAGGGGTTTATAAGCAGAAAGTTTGACACGGTGCCCACTCAAGCTCTCTTTTGGCTTGAGTGGAGAAGAGACTTATCCTCAACCGAATGATCCAGACAGCCGAGAGCGGTCAACTGACAGCCGACAGCGGACCGCGATGCGCGGAAGCGAACTAATCCCCCGCCGCTTCCACGGCCGGCAGCTCTTCCGCAGCCGGCTTTTCCTTGATCTTCGCGCTGGTCACGAGAATCACCGACAGCACCACGATTGCGCTGCCCGCCAGGATGAAACGATCCACGCGCTCATGCAGGATCAACCATCCCAGAAACACCGCCACCACGGGATTCACGTAGGCATACGTCGACACCTTCGACGTCGGCACATGCTCGAGCAGCCAGATATAGGCCGTGTACCCGATCCATGACCCACAGACCACCAGGTAAGCGACCGCGCTGAGCCCGCGCACGCTCCATGTCACGCGCGACAAATCGCCATTCAGCAGGGCAAACACAAGATTTCCCGCGCCCGCCGCGGTTACCTGCCAGCCGGTTGCGCTGAATACATCCATCCCGGATTGCCATCGCTTCGACAGCACCGATCCCAGAGCCCAGCTGAACGATCCACCCAACAGGCTCACCGACGCCCAGAACTCGCGCCGTCCCAGCGCCCCTGCCTGCAGCTCCGGCCAGAACAGGACGAACAGTCCCACCACTCCGAACGCCAATCCCGCTTTCCCGCGCCCAGAAATGTGGTGGTCGCCCAACAGCAACTGATCCAGCACGAGGAACCACAACGGTGTTACGGCGATGATTAACGCCGCCAAGCCGGTCGATACCGCCAGTTCGGCATAGGACAGCGTGAGATTTCCGCCCATCAGCAGCAGCAACCCCACCACGCACGCCGAGCCAATCTGCTTCGGCGAGTAGAAGATCCGCCGCCCGGTCGCCGCGCACACAATCAACATGACTACGCCCGCCACCCAGAACCGCAACGCGCACATCAGCGCCGGCGGGATGGTCTGCACCGCGATATCGATTCCCAGGTACGTCGACCCCCAGAACAGGTACACGAGCCCGAAGGCGAGAAATACCCTCCACCGTTTTGGGCGTTGTGTCGATTCCATTGGCGTGAGCGACCGAGACATGCAGCGCAGAAACGCGACCGCTGCAACACTTCAAGATATCAGACGAGAAACTTTCCGGGCCGGATTCTAAAAACTCGGGATGTGTTCCCATCGCCGCATCGATGTTTGCCGGCCGCGCGCCTGCCGGAATGGAGCGGTCATGTTCTTGAGCCTCCGGCACAGTCCGCTATGGCATAATCCGACAGCCATGAAGAGGAACGTTTTTCGGGCGCTCATCGAGATTGGATTCATCGTGTTCCTTTTCTATTCCAATCTCCTGATGGGCGAGTTTGAGCGCTCAGGGCTCGGGCGCGCGAAAGGACTGCTCTGGGCCGTCTCCGACATCTTCACCAGGCCCAATTTCGAAATCGCCTGCGTCGCGGCAGTGATCGGCTACATTCTCTTCGAGTTCCTGCGAACCCGGTTCTAACTCTCGCGGACAGCCAACCCCGCTCGCCTCGCCAAAAATAATCGACCTATCGCCGCCCGCGATATACACTCTCAGCCCATCGGGCGCATCTAACCCGCCCAAGCGCGCGGAACATGCGAGGGGAGGGACTGAATGAAACGTCTACCCTGGGTTCTTTCGACCGTCACGATCGCGTTCGCCACCATCGTTCCGGCCAGCCCGCAAACTGCGGCTTCAACGACGGGGCCGCCCACGCCGGTATCCGGGTTCGGATTCGGGCCGGCCGGAAACGCCATCGCCCCGGTGGCGCATGCGCCCTTCAGCGCCGTTCTGGTCCAACAGAGCGAGCAAACCCTTAGCGACGGCACCACGATCTCCCGCGAATTTCGCGAGACTGTCGTGCGCGACTCCATGGGCAGGATTTACCGCGGGCGCGAACTGCGGCCGCCCGGCGCCCGTTCCTCCGAGCCTCACCTTCTGTTCACCATCACAGATCCGGTCGAGCACGTGCAGTTCGTATGTAATTCAGTACCAAAACATTGCCGCAAGATGGAATATCGCTCGCCTCCCAACAAGCGGCGCCCGGTTTATCCAGCGCGGCAGAAGGACATCGTCGTCGAGGATCTCGGTACATCGAACATTGACGGTGTGGAAGCGCAAGGTCAGCGTATTACGAGGACCATCCCGGAAGGTCAAGTAGGCAACGACCGGCCATTCACCACGACCGAGGAGAGGTGGCACTCCAACGACCTCGACATCGATGTCGAGGTCAAGCGCTCCGATCCGCGCGCCGGAACGCGCACCAACACGTTGACCGACCTGAAGCTCGGAGAACCGGACGAGGCACTGTTCCGGGTACCTGAAAACTACAAAATCGATGTGGGAGGACTATCTGCCGGCGCACTCTCGCCGCTCCAGACCGAGTCGGACAACTCATACCCGGCAGGCACCATGCCTCCGCCTCGCCAGTAGAAAGCCAAGGCGCAGCCCAAGCCGTTTCCGACAATGGAGTCCCGCAGGGACGGCACCTGCGCCCCGCCTGAGGAGACCGAGAGGTTACTTCGATGCCGGGGGCGACGGCGGCAACTGAATCGCCGCTTTTTGCGGCGATTCGTCGATCTACAGTTCCCTACCGCTTCACCTCACTCATCAGCGCCAGCAAATTCCCTTCGCTGTCGTGAAAAAACGTCATCCACAAATCATGGTCGGGCATGCGCGCGATCATGTGTGGCTCGTCTTCGAACTTCACCCCGTGCGCCTTCATCTGCGCGTGCGCCGCCTGAATATCCGGCACCGCGAAATACAGGATCGAGCTGGCGTGATCGAACTCCGGCTTTTCCGGACGATCGATCATCAGCCGCACTCCCCCGCAATCAAAAAACGCCAGCCCCGGCGGCGCCTTGAACAATAACTGCAGTCCCAAAACGTTTTTGTAAAATTCCGCCGCCCGCTCCACGTCGTGCGCACGAATTTGCACCTGCCCCAGCCGCGAAATGCCCACGCCCGCACTTGCATTCATTTCTTGACCTCCTCCGGTCTGCGCATTTTAAATGTTCTCCCGGTAACCAGAAGGTTGGGTACTACGGGCACATGAACCGGCAGCCCGCCTTCACGCATACTGGATGGTCTCGCGAGCTGAGCGAACCCTGGCTTCGATAGGAATGAGCCGGGCGCAGACTTCGGGTCTCGAGTCTTCCCCGCAGGAATCAAGTGGCCAAAATACGGGAAGGGGTTCTTTTGTCTAATCAGCGGATCATGGCAGCCGCCTGCCTGCTCTGGCTGGCTCATATTGCGGTGGTCACTACCCTGGGGACGCACGGTCGCGGCCCCCTGGTTTCCGACCTCGTCCAATTTCTACTGGGCGGAATCCTGATTTTCGCCATCCACCAGGCGGCCCGCCGATCCGAGGGCATGGCCCGTTCCTTCTGGCGCCTCGCCTCCGTGGCCTACACCGCCTGGGCCGTGGCCCAGCTGCTGTCGGTCTACAACGATCTTTATCATTTGCAACTCCTCGACTGGACCAACAATCTCCTCTTCTCCTTCTGGTTCGTTCCGCTGGGAATGGCGTTGTTCCTCGATCCCGAGCAGGCCTCGGGTGAAGTCGATGTGCTCACCGCGCTCGATTTCGTGCAGGCCGTGCTGGTTTGTGTCGCCGCCTATCTTTATTTTTTCTACCTGCCGCGCGCCGACACTCCGGGCGGGCTTTCTCACGAAGTCTGGGCTCCGTACTTTGCCGGATACGCATTCGTTGCGTTTGCATTTCTGCTGCGCGCTGCCCTCACCCATTCGCGCGACGCCCGCGTCCTCTTCGGGCGCATGGGCATTTTCCTGTTTTTCTCCGGATGCATTGACGCCGCGTTTTATTACGGTCCTGGCTTGAACCTTTCTACCGGAGCCTGGTTCGACACGCTGTGGAGCCTGGCCATCCTGGCGCCCATCTTCATCGCCGCCACCTGGAAGCAGGCGGAAGCCCCCGTCGCCGCGCTCGATGCGCCCAAGCCCGATAGCCGTCTGTTTACGGAAATCTTCTGCCTGCTCTACCCGATGCTCGTGCTGTTCATGTCGCTGCGCATCGCGCGCGAAAGGCTTGGTCTGGCCGCCGCCGTCGTCTTTCTGTCGTTCGTCTGCTCGAGCGCGCGCCTGCTGATCACGCAGCACCGCCTCACGCTCACCCAGGAGGCGCTGCGCCGCGAGGCCGCCCGCGACGGCCTCACCGGATTGTGGAACCACAACGCCATCCTTGAAATTCTCAATCGCGAATTGCAGCGCTCCGAGCGCGATCACCAGCCGGTCGGCGTGATCATGATCGACATCGACCACTTCAAGAAGATCAACGACACGTTCCTGCATACGACCGGAGACACCGTGTTGCGCATCATCGCCAGCGGAATCGCATCGGTCGTGCGCCCGTACGACTCGGTCGGCCGCTACGGCGGAGAAGAATTCTTCGTCGTCGCTCCCGGCTGCGGCCTCGCCGAAACCTGGGAACTCGCCGAACGCATCCGCGTTCACGTTGCCGGATGCGACATCGTGGTCGGCGGCGGATCGAAAGTCCGCCTCACGCTCAGCCTCGGCATCACCATTGGCTCCGCCGCTTCCGACGCGGAGAAGGTGCTCCACGCCGCCGATGCCGCCCTTTACCAGGCGAAGAACGACGGCCGCAACCGGGTCGCTCCGAACCTGGGCCGCCCCGCCGGAGCCAACCAGGCCCCCAGCCCGACCCGCAGCGATTTCTGGCTGTAGAGAATTGCGGCGCTCCGGGGAAACTACCCTCTATGATTTGCGCCACACCCTCCGCCTGAAATGAGGCTCCACTCAGCCACCCGCACCAACACAAGATTTCTTCGCTGCCTCCTGCCTCGCCCTCATTTACCCTAGGCAACTAAACCCGGAGGCGACATCGATGCTCCCAAAGAAAATCCTTCTCCTCGCGACGCTCATCCTCACCGGCGCGCTCGGACAATCGCAAACGAAGCCCGCCGTGAAATACGGATCCAACCCGGCCGCCGGCCACACCTTCACGCACGATGGCGTCCAGCTCTACTACGAAACCTACGGAACCGGGCAACCGCTGCTGCTTGTGCACGGCAACGGCGGAAGTATCGGCGACTTCGCGCCTCAGATCGAGCACTTCCGCAAGCAATACAAAGTCATCGCCATGGACAGCCGCGACCAGGGCCTCTCCGGCGACAGCACCGACACCATCACCTACGAAAAGATGACTGACGATCTTTCCGCGCTGCTCGATCACGTGAAGAGCCCGCCGGTCTACGTGCTCGGATGGAGCGATGGCGGCATCGAAGCGCTGCTGCTCGGCATCCGGCATCCCGCGCAGGTGAAGAAGATCGCAACCATGGCTGCTAATCTCGATCCGGCTGGCCTCGACCCGAAAATTCTGGAGTGGATCAAGTCCACGCTCGCCGCCATCCCCGCCGGCGCGCGTCAAACAAAAGACGGCAGGCGCCAGGCCCGCCTGCTGCAGATGATGCTCGACGAGCCGCAGATCAAGCCCGACGCCCTCGAAGCCATCACCGCGCCCACGCTGGTGCTCGCCTCAGACCACGATGCCATCAGCGACGAGCACACGCTGACCATCTATCACCATCTGCTTAACAGCCAGCTCTGCATCTTCCCCGATGCCACGCACATGATCCCCTACGACGATCCAGCCCGCTTCGATGCCGCGGTCGACCGCTTCTTCCGCACACCATTCGTGAAGAAAGATCGGCTCAACGACCTGCTCAAGTCGCTTCAGAAGCTCGAAGCCGAGACAAAGCAAAATAAATAGTGGAAGAGAACCTCGAGCATGGCGCAGTGAGCGATCAAACCGGCCGTTCCCGCCGCTTGAGCCCTTCGCTTACATCTTTCCCTTTGCGGATATCGGTCAGCATTTGATCGAGCTTCGTCGCAGCGTTGCGCAGGGCCTGCTGGTCCGCCTCTGCCGAGGCATGCAACAACTGATCGAGACGACTCGCGGCCTGCTTCAGCTTTGCGGCTTCTTCCTGAGCGACGGGATTTTTCAGCGCCTGTTCGTTCGCGCGCAGCAGGCTTGCGATCCGCTCGCGCAGTTGCTGTTCCCCACCCTGGTTGTCGTCGCTATCCATGGGCCCGCAGTGGATACCACCGGTCTAAGTGTAAGCGTCAGGTCGAAATGCAGCGGCAGGGCAAGCCCTTCGCTTGCGAAGAATGATAGCGGCAGAGACGTAGCGGAGCTACATCTCCAGGGGACCTGCGCTATTCATCCCAGACGCACTCGTCATCCTGAGGCCTGCGTTGTTGGCAGGCGCTGGGGAAGGACCTATGCATTCTGCCGGCAGCATCGACGCGCCACTACATAAGTCCTTCGCTTCGCTCAGGATGACAGAACGCAGTGGTTAACTCACGGTGCGAGTCGCGAGGTTTACCGTCACCTGGTCGTACTGGCTTTTCTTTTTCGTAGTCGTGTCTACCTGGTACATCGTGACCTTAATCGTCGTTGCCGCCCCGTGGCCGTCCGTTGTGATCTGGACCAGCAAGTATCCGTAACCTTGCAGCGATTTCTCGAAGATGTGGTCGCCCGTCTTCTGCCCGGTCGCAGCGATGATGGCCTGATCGTTAATGCCGCCGGTGCCCGCGACGATGTAGGGAATCTGGACGCGTCCGCCCGGCCCGGTCTCGCGCGTGTAACGCTGATAGCTGTGCGCGTGGCCCGAGAGATACAGGTCGGGAAGAATGCCGGCCTGCGTGCACGCGTCGTCGATGTCGGCGAGCATGGCCGTGCTCGGCGAGTGTCCGCCCGAACTGTACGGAGGATGATGCGTGGCCAGCACCAGCGCCTTACGCGGCGCAGCGCCCTTTCCAGCGCGCGCGGCGGCGAGGCTCTTCAGCGTCTTCACCAGCCATGTCTTCTGCGCCTGCCCGGGAATTTGTCCTGAGATGAATCCCGGGTTCTCAGCGGTGTTCGAGTAGAGCCCCACAATATCGACGAAGGGCGCATTCAGGTACCAGTAAACCGCTGGCTGATTCATCGTCTCGCGAAAGATCGTTCCCGCAATCGGAGGAACCGTTTGCGAGGCCGCGCAGAAATTCGCCAGGAACGCGCGCAGGGTTACCGGATCGGTCGTTGGAAAAGTCTCGCCATCGTGATTGCCCGGGATGGCGATGATCTTTCCCGGATAGTGCACGTAAGGCTCGTAATACTCGGGACGATATTCCTGATCCTTGTTGGGGCCGTAGATCACGTCGCCGAGGTGGAAGAAAAACGCGGGACAGGTTTCCGGATGGCTGACGTCAAAATCGGTGGTCATGGCATTCGCAACGTCGCCCTGCGGAGAATCGGCGCTCTTGCCCGTATCCCCGACAGCATGGAAGCGGATGGAGCCTGATGCTTCGATCTGCTGCGCGCCGTCCGCGCCGATGATGTCGGCGAGAGTCATTGTTGGCGTGCGCGCCGGAGCGGGGATGGGCTCGAGCTTGCCTTGGATGTGGTCGGTAAGGCTGGTGAGTCCGCGCACTGGCGTGCGCTTTCCGACTGGCGTGGTGGTGAAGAATGGATGTGCGAATCGCAACGGCGGCTTCGCCTTGGTGGTGCTGGCGGCTTTCTTCATGATGTCTCTCCTGAAAGTGGTAAGGATTCACGCGTTGGCCCCAAGGATTTTCCGTAGAGACGTTGCTTCGAACGTCTCAGAGTCGGCCCGAGTGTTGTGGCGATGCTGGCGGAGACGTTGCCGAGCTACGTCTCCACGAAATGAAATGGAGCATCGGACGCCCCGTCCGCTCCATCGTTCTTACGACTACGCCATCCCGAAGGCTCGCGCCTTCCCCAGGATGACGGCTATCATTTTCACTTCAAGTCCGCCAGGTCCGCCTGCAATTGCGGCAAATTAAACCCCTGCGGCGCTTCTTTATTTTTGTTCAGATAATCGGCGCTCAGGATCGCGTACGCCTCGTCGCAGTATGCCTCCCAGAACGTCCAGGTCATGATCTGCAGCGCGCCCCACGTCACGCAGGTGAGGCCGCGGGAGTCGTAGGCAACGATCGGCACCGCGTGGCCGCCCCACGATCCCAGCTTGCCGTCGCCGGTCGCGCCTCCGGGCGGCACAGACCATGGCTGATGATTCTGTACCTGCGCCTGCGCGCTGGTGGGAAGCTGCAATCCGATGTAGCAGCCTTCGAAGATGTACACCGAATCCATGATGTGGTTGTGGTTCGAGGGCTCGAGCGCGACGTAGGCGCTGATCTTGTGCCCGGCGATGCCGCTTTGCCGCCAGTAGTTCAGCACGTCGATCTCGACGGCACCGTTGTCGTTCGATCCGGTTTGCGGGTTGTATCCGGTGATGGCCGAATAGGCGGCGACGATCTGCTTGTTGGTGGGCGTGAACATTTTCTTGCCGGCGTTCGCGGTCCACTCCATCAGCAGGTGTCCGGCAGCCGCGCAGGTGCAGTCGCCGATCTGGTCGTTGTCCATCATGCCCCACGGCGCGCTGACTTTGGTGGAGAGGTCGAAGCTGTCAGGCGGAGTGGGCAGCGTGGGCGTGACGTAGGCGGCGAGCAGAAGCGTACGTGGATCATGGCGCGCGCCCTGCTTGCCCAGCTTGAGCTTGCGCGGATCGACGCGTGTCGGATCGTCGCGGAGAGCAACGCTCTTTCGCGAGTCGGGTAGTGAAAGGTCGATTTTTCTGACAGGCATGCGAATCTCCTTCGGGAGGAAGCAATGAAAATCTGAATAGGGCCGTGCCCGCGTGAAGCGCGGATCGTGGGGAGAAGTAGAAGCGAATCCTAGTCCCGCCTATACGGGAGGTCAACGGCGAAGCGGAAGTTGTTACGAAACGCGAACAAACGGCGGGCATCACCGCATGCCGGAAATATTGCGGACAAAAAAAGAGGCTCCAGCCGCCGGAGCCAACACGGCTGAAGCCTCGAAAATGCGCCGCGGTCAGCCAGCAACCAGTGCTCGAGCCGGTACCAGCTTCCGGCAATTCGGGCAGCGGCACCGGTAATCCAATTCGCGAGGGTTGGTGGTGTGGCCGCACTTGTTGCAGATGTAGCGGCCGTCTACGTGCGCGATCATGGGACGGAACTCAAGGCCGAGTACACAAAAAGGGCACCGCACTGAGTCTTTCATCTTTCTGCCCTCCCGTTTGAGTCGGACGATGAACCAGGCCAGATATTCTGCAGGATGTTTAGCGAAGTGGCGCGCTCGGTGTGACTAGCTTTTTACGTGCACCCGCGCGAGTTGAGAATGGCCCGATTGGGTGGCCCGGGGACCACCACCGGGGTACAACCTCTCATTTCCAGTGGATAGAGTTCAAATGCTGCATACGCACTTCGGCCTCGTGCTACGGAAGGTCGTCCCAACCAGCGACAGGGTTTGGAGTAGACTGTGTCCGCGATTGGGAGTGGCACGATCATGCATCGTCGAAATGAATTTGTTCTCATGCTTCTGGTGATTTCGGCGCTCGGATTTTTTGCGCCGGTCGGGCGCGTGCGGGCTGGCGGCTCGGATCAGGCTTTTCTCGGACGCTGGGATCTCACGCTGAAAACGCCGGAGAAAGAGGCGCCTTCATGGCTCGAGATCACGCAGGAGGGCGGGCAATACCACGCGCTGTTCGTCAGCAGGTGGGGCCACGCGCGTCCGCTGCCCAAGGTGGAGATTTCGAACGGACACATCCTGTTCGTCTCGCCGAAAGAAGAGGAAGACCGGAAAGATGACATGGTCTTCCAGGGCGAACTGAAGGGCGATCATCTGACGGGCACCACCACAGGGCAGGATGGAACACCGTGGACGTGGACGGGCGTGCGAGCGCCTTCGCTGAAGAGAACAGGCGCGCCGAAGTGGGGCAAGCCCGTGGCGCTGTTTGACGGCAAAGATCTGAACGGATGGATGCCGAGCGATCCGAACGCCGGCGCCAAGTGGACAGTCGACAATGGAACGCTGGTGAGCCCGGGACACGGTCCGGAACTGATTACGACCGCCAAGTTCAACGATTTCAAATTGCATGTGGAATTCAATTGCGGGGCAGGCGCAAACAGCGGCGTCTATCTGCGGGGACGGTACGAGGTGCAGATCGAAAACGACGCCGATCCCGAAGGGCCAACCATGCGCACCGGAGGGGTGTACGGATTTCTCGCGCCTTCGCCGGAACCGCCGCGCCGTCCGGGCGAGTGGCAGACGTACGACATCACGCTCATTGGCCGCGTGGTCACGGTTGTGCTGAACGGGCAGACGATTATCGATCAGAAGGAGATTCCCGGGATTACCGGAGGGGCGCTGGATAGCCACGAAGGATTGCCGGGCCCGATCTACCTGCAAGGCGGCGAAGCGGGTCACGTCTCATTCCGGAATATGACGATCACGCCTGCGAAGTAGTCGAGCGGCGGGCCGCGCCTTCGCGGTCACCGGGAGTGGCAAAAACTGCTGGCCGCGTCCCGGTAACCGAGTGCGTCATCCTGAGCGCAGCCGTTTTTCACGCGGAGCGAAGGATCTCTCTGCCCGACGCACCATGAGAACAACCCGCAGCCTCCCGGCCACGGGATGACGCATTCGTAAGAGGAACACCTGGGGCGTCCCCGAACCTCCCCAAATCCCGGCCAAAAGCCACGAGCCACACGCCGTTCCGGCCTCAGCACAAGTGCCTGCCGACTTTCAAGAACAAATGCTCCATTTGAATCGTTTTAATGGACCGATTTCATATGACATCCGGGGACGAGTTTGTGTAAGATGCCGGGCAAAAGCTGGGCAAGAGATCTCTCAGTTTGTATCTGATCTTACCCGGGGAGGGTTCAGATGCACGTATTCGTCTCGTTCTGCCTGCGTCACCGTAAGCCGCTTTCACTCATCGCACTCCTGATCGCCGCACTTGCAGTTCCTCATACCCCAGTCTCGCCAACTCCCGTCGCCGCGCAAGCTTACTTCGGCACCGTCAGCGGAGATCTCACTGACGCCACCGGGGCGCTCGTGCCGGGGGCCACGGTTATCCTGACCGACCAGCAGAAGGGATTCACCTTCGAGACCACCTCCGATGCCAATGGGCGCTACCTGTTCCGCTCGGTCCCGCCGGGCACCTATACGGTCTCGGCCGAGCCCAAGGGCTTCGTCAAGACGTTGGTACGCAATGTCAGGGTCGACATTAACCAGAACGCTACCGCCAACCTGACGCTGAAGGTCGCGGGCGCGGAGCAACGAGTGGAAGTCACCGGAGAAGCGCAGGTGATCCAGACCGAAGATGCCGAGACCGGACAGGTCGTCAACCGGCGATTCATCAACGATCTACCCCTCGTCGACCGGAACGCGATCGAGTTGGTCAACCTCGCTCCCGGTGTCACCGCCATGGACGATCAGTGCGACGTCACCTGTACCGGCACAAACTTCGTATCGAATGGCAGCCGCGGGGCGACAGCCGACATTCTCACCGACGGCGCGTCCGTCACGAACTCTGAGCCCAACGGCGGCATCACCGCGGCAACCTACGTTCCATCGCCAGAGGCCATCGAAGAATTCAAGGTCGAGCAAACCAACTTCAGCGCCGAGTATGGATTCTCCGGAGGCTCGGTGGTCAACATGATCACGCGTTCGGGCACGAATGCCTTCCACGGCAGCATCTATGACTTTTTCCGAGATCAGTTCGCGGATGCGAACTACTGGTTCAACGACCATGCCAATCCCGTGGTGCCACTTCCGCATATCCATCGCAACAACTTCGGCGTGACGGTCGGCGGACCGATCATCAAGAACAAGACTTTCTTCTTCTTTGATTACGACGGACTTCGCGCGGCGAATTTAGGCACTGCCCAGGCAGGCGTACCAAGCATGGCGGAGCGTGCCGGCGACTTCGGCGAATTCTGCGGAGCGCAGGGCGGGACCTTCGACAGCAATGGGCTGTGCAGCGTGGCGCAGGGGCAATTGTGGGATCCGTATCTGCGCACCTACGACTCCAACGTGGGCGCTGCGATCTGGCAGAACCCGAACGCTTTTATCCCGTTCAACAATATTTCTACCTACATAAGCCCGGGCAACCCCAACTCGCCCAGCAATCCGACTCCAGGCGTCCCCGGCAACCTGATCGACCCGGTTGGGCAGAAATTGATGAGCTACTTCCCGCAGCCCAATTACGGCGGAGGTATTTATGACAACTGGATCGGCTCGGGCGCCAGCCCCGGCTATAACGACCAGTTCGATATCAGAATCGACCACCGCTTCAGCCAGAAGAATCTGCTGAATGTGAAGTATTCGCAGCAATGGAGCAGCGGCCACAACTTTAACTGCTTCGGCAACTTCACCGATCCTTGCGAAGGTGGCCCCAACAAGACCACGGCCCACCTGTTTGCCATCAACGACACCTACACAATCACTCCCACCCTGCTATTGAATACGACGCTCGGCTTCACGCGCGGCGCCTGGCACATCGATGCCTATAATCCGCAGGGCGTAGACGATCCGCTCGGCACTTTAGGCTTCCCGTCGTATTTGTATGCCAACGGCTTCAAGGGCGTCCCCGCAGTCTTCATCAATCAGTACTTTGCGGCGGGATACCCGAATATTGGCAGTGATCCTTACGGCAACTACCGGCTGGGCCAGGACACGGCACAGTTGACCGCCACGCTCGACAAGGTGCGCGGCTCGCACGAATTGAAGTTCGGCTTCGACGGCCGCCTGCACCAGATGAACTACATTCAGACCAACGCTCCCGTGGGCTTCTTTACCTTCGACGAGAGCGGCGTATCGGCCTGTCCCGGGCCCAGCGATCCGAACTATGGCAACACCGGTCTTGCGTTCTGCGGCGGTGATGCCATGGCCAGCCTTCTGATCGGACAGCTGACGCAGGGCTGCGGCGCGAACGGATGCGGCTCGACCTACGAAATCCAGTTCCGCCCTGCGACTTCCAACTACCAGTACGGCGGGTTTTTACAGGACAACTGGAAAGTCACGCCGAAGCTGACGCTGAACCTTGGCTTCCGTTATGACGTGACCTTGCCGCGCACGGACCGCTACAACCGGCAGAACTGGTTCGATCCGAACGCGGTCAATCCTCTGAATGGCGGCAGCCTTTCCTATGTCGACCAACTCAACGGACCGACCACCTTGCAATTGCGAGGCGGCGAAGTGTTCGCTTCGCCCAGCCAGCGCAGAAACTACGTGACCGACTGGCACGACGCGCAGCCGCGTTTCGGCATGGCTTTTAATTTCGCTCCCAAGTGGGTGTTCCGCGGCGGGTACGGAATCTATTACGGACAGTCGCGCTCAAGCGTCAGCGGCGTGGTGCCCTACGGCAGCCAGGGATTTAACCAGTACACCAACGCGATCACCACCTACCAGAACGATGGCTCGACGCCTTACCTGCACTTGAACAACCCCTTCCCGAACGGCCTGAACCAGCCTGCGGGCAATTCGCTGGGATTGCTGAACGACGTGGGATACCAGGCGATCGGACCGCTGCGCACCGGCGCCGCGAACCTGACGCCCTATGAGCAGAGCTGGAGCCTAGGGATTGAGCACGAATTGCCGGGCAACATCCTGATCAATGCAGAGTACGTCGGGAAGAAAGGAACGCATCTTCCCTTCAGCGGCTCGAACAACTTCGACCATCTGGGAACGTGGGTCGAGAGCATACCGCAGAACAGCCCGGACCCGAACAATCCGTGCGGAACCCTGACGATCCAGTGTCTGCTCACGTACGTGACGAATCCGTTCTCGTCAGCGAACGGGGGGCCGATCAGCGATCCCAACAGCACGCTCTCGGCGCCGACGGTTCAGGAACTCCAGTTGATGCTTCCCTACCCGCAGTTCACGGGGGTGGCAACAGACGTCCAGATGATTGGAAGTTCCATCTATCACGGGCTGCAACTCGTGGCCGAGAAACGCTACTCGAACGGGCTGCAGTTCCTGCTGACGTACGTATGGTCGAAATCGATCGACGACGCCTCGCAGGCTGACGACAATGTGACCTGGCTGGGAAGTTTCACCAGCCTGCAAAATCCGAACCGGCCGTGGCTGGAGCGAAGCCTTTCCACCTTCGATATCCCGCACGTGGTGCAGTTCAGCTATAGCTATGACTTGCCTTTCGGTCGCGGACGCGCCTTCGGAAACAACATGCCGCGTGCGCTGGACGCAATCATCGGCGGATGGAAGACGAATGGCGTGTGGCGCATGTCCGATGGGCGGCCGCTCACCTTTACCCTCGCCGACGGAATCGCGTTGCCGACCTACGGGGCGCAGCGACCCAACATCAACGGAACACCGCGGAAGGCGGCGCACGACATCGTCGACCAGTACTTCGCCGACCCGACGATCTTCACGCGCACGCCCGACTACACACTAGGCAATGCTCCGAGGGCTTACGGTGGATTGCGCAGTCCGTGGTCGTTCACCGCCGATATGTCGGTCGCCAAGCAGTTCTCGATGGCACGGGTGAGGGAGGCGATGAATATCGAGCTCCGCCTCGAGGCGCGCAATGCCTTCAATCACCCGGTCATGGGAACGCCGGATACCAGCGTGGATGACGGCAGCTTCGGACAGATCTTCTATACGTCGAACCAGCCGCGCCAATTGCAGTTCGCGCTTAAGGTGAACTTCTAGGCGGCGTTGTCATCTGGCGGGGTGAGGGACTGTGCGCTTTGTCGGCGGCGCCGGTGGGGTGCATAGGTCCAAGGCGGTTGGTCTGCGTGCCGCAATGCCCTTCCGGCGTTCGTGCCAATGGAGATCCCTCGGCCCGCTGGAAGGCGCGGGCCTTTCGGGATTACGCATTCGAAACAGAATCTAAAGCGCAGACTGGCGCCACTGGCGTCGCATAAACCGCAGTTTGCATCCCCTCATACTTTGTCATGCGTCACGGTCCGCTACAGGAAGTACTGTAGTTCCATCTTTTGGGTGGGTCAGGCACAATTCTCGGAATGGGGCCTGTGGTATTCGTTTGTCCTCTAGACAGGCTCCGAATCCCCCATGAACCTTGCAGAGGTGAAGCAGAACGACAAGAAGCTTCAGACCGAGAGCCGCCTCTCGCACATTCTCAAGTCGGCGCGGCTGGGAGTGTGGGACTGGAACATCGAGACCGGCGAGTTGCTGTGGTCGGCGGAGTGCCTGGAGATGTTCGGCCTCCCTGCCGGTCAGACGATGAGCTACGAGAAGTTCCTGGAGGCAATCCATCCGGAGGACCGCGCGCGTGTGGACCAGGCGGTGAAGGTTGCGCTGGAGCAACACGCCGAGTACGGCATCGAGATGCGCGCGATATGGCCGGACGGGACGGTGCACTGGGTCGAGTCGCGCGGCCGCGGATACTACGACAAGTCGGGCAAAGCGATCCGCATGAGCGGCGCCGGCATGGACATCACGCGCTTCAAGGAGACGGAAGAAGAACTCAAGCGGGCGCGCGCCGAGGCGAAGGCACAGGCGGATGACCTGGCGGCGGTGCTGGACGCGGTCCCCGCAGCGACGTTTCTGGCGCAGGACCGAAGTTGCGAGAACATCGTGAGCAACCGCGCGGCTTGCGAACTGCTGCGCGTGCCCTACGGCAGCAATACTTCGAAGTCGGCGCCGGAGGGTGAGCGGCCGACGTTTGTCCTGCTGGAAAACGGACGGGAACTCACGCCCGAAGAATTGCCTGTGCAGCAGGCCGCGCGGACGGGTGAAGCCGTCCGGGGCAAAGAGTTGCAGATCCGCTTCGCGGATGGAACGTCCATTTACGAATTCGGGCACGCGGTTCCGCTGCTGGACGAAGCGGGCGAGGTGCGCGGCGCGGTGGGCGCATTTCTCGATATCACGGACCGCAAAGTTCTCGAAGAACGCCTGCGCTCGGTGACAGAACGCTTTCAGATCGCACTCCGCAGCACACCGATGTCGGTGTTCACGCAGGGCATGGACCTGCGCTACAACTGGATTTACAACCCGGTCCGGCGTCATCCATTCGACATCCTTGGGAAGAACGATCACGAGTTGCTGCCGCGCCCGGAAGACGCTGCGAGGATCGTTGCCATCAAGGCTGAGATGCTACGAAGCGGGGCGGGCTTCCAGGGCGAGGTGGTGGTTCACATCGACGGCGAACCGCACACGTATCAGCTGACCATGGAAGTGCAGCGGGATGCCCGGGGACAGATCATCGGGTTGATCGGCGCGTCCTATGACCTGACCGAGCATCGGGCGCTGGTCGCGGACTGCGAGCGGCTGGGGCGGCAACGCCAGCTCGCGCTCGATGCGGCCAAGATGGGCTGGTGGCAACACAATGCGGCGACCGGGGTGGTGAGCTGGGACAGCACGTTCCGGGAAATTTTCGGGATGAAGGGCGACTCGGGGCTGGAGTCGGAACTGCTGGCGATCGCGCATCCCGATGACGTCGCAGACGCACGGGCAAAATTTTTGGCGGCGATGGATCCACTCGATCCAAAACCGTACTCGACCGAATACCGGATCGTGCGCGCGGACGGTTCCGTTCGGTGGATTGAGGCGAACGGGAAAGCTGAGTTTGAGGGCGACGGCGACGCACGGCGCGTGGTGAGGAGCTCAGGCACGGTGCGGGACATCACCGAGCGCAAGCGCTGGGTGGAATCGCTGCGGCACAGTGAAGAACGCTATCGCACACTGTTTGAATCGATGACGGAAGGCTTTGCGCTGTGCGAGCTGGTGCGCGATGAAAACGGGCGCGCGGTCGATGTGCGGTGGCTCGAATGCAATCCGGCGCTGGAGCGTTTGACGGGGCTGCGGCGCGAGACCGTGATCGGGCATTGCGCGAGCGAGATTTTTCCTCAGGAGTACCAGTGGTGGGTGCGCACGTACGAAAACGTAGTGAAGGAGCGCAAGGTCTACCGCTTTGAGCATGGCGCCGAGACCGTGGGAAGAGTGTGGGATCTGACTGCGTTTCCCTACGAGGGTGACCGCTTCGCGGTACTGTATGACGACATCACGCCGCGCAAGATGGCTGAACATGCAGTGCGCGCGAGCGAAAACCGCTACCGTGAGCAGGCCGACAACCTGGAGCGGGAGGCGCGGGCGCGTACGCGCGAACTGGAGCAGCGGACGCTCGAAGTCGTGCGGAAGTCGGAGGGATTGCGGTCGCTTTCGGCGCGCCTGTTGCGAATTCAGGATGAGGAACGGAGAAGGATCGCGCGCGAGTTGCATGACAGCGCCGGACAGCTGATTGCGGCGCTGGGGATGGAACTGTCGAAGCTGGAACAGGAGGTCAAGAAAAGCGCGCCGCAGTTGACGAAGTGGATCGAGGAGAGCGAAGAACTGGTGCAGCAATTGCATAAGGAGATCCGAACGACCTCGTACCTGCTGCATCCGCCGCTGCTCGACGAAGCGGGATTATTTTCGGCACTGAGCTGGTACACGAGCGGGCTGACGCAGCGCAGCGGGCTGGAAGTACGGCTGGAGATGACAGAAGATTTCGGACGGCTGCCGCGGGACATCGAGCTGGCAGTGTTTCGCCTGATCCAGGAGTCGCTGACGAACATTCATCGGCACTCGGGGAGCAAGACGGCAACGATCCGCGTATCGCGGGCAGATGATTCGGTGGAAGTCGAGGTGCGCGATCAGGGCAAGGGGATGAATCCCGATGAGCTGCAGAAAATCCGCGAGGGCGGATCCGGCGTGGGCATCCGCGGGATGCGGGAGCGGCTGGGACAGTTCGGCGGCGAATTGCGAATCAATTCGTCCGAACGCGGGACGCAGGTATTGGTGACGATCCCAGTCCCGCAGGGCGCTGGCTTGGAGATCGATGATGGGTATGAGCCAGAGCGGATTGCGATCTAGGTCGGCAGCAGTCCTTTTCTCTTCGAGAAAATTCAAAAGCCTCAACCACGAAGGAATATGCCCGGCACAGAGAAAATTCAAGGGCTTCAACCACGAAGGACACTAAGTTACACGAAGGAAGTCTAAAAACATAAACTGTACTCAGTTAAGAGAAGAACTTCCTGCCACTTCTTTTTCCCTTTTCTTGCCCAACGCATTTCGCCCTTAGGGCTCCAGTCCTACATAGCTCACACGGCCGATGATCAGGTCGGAGGGGGATTTGCCGTCTTCCATGGCAACGGACTGGATAGGGCAGGCCTGGTTATGGGGGCGAATCAGTAACTGATTTCCGGCCACTTCGACATAAGAAAACGCTACAACATCGTTTTTCAGAACAGCGTACACATTGAACTCTCCTTTCCGATAAGGGGTCAGGGCGTTGTAATGTCGGTCGAGTAGGACGGTTGCCCCGGCCGTGAGACGGGGGGACATGAGCAGGGCGTCCTGGGCGTCGAGCCGGATAAAGACGAAACGCTGCCAGGAGGCCCGGTCGCCGACCGGTTCGGCATGCAACTTGCGGAGAAAGCTCTTACGGAATTTCACGATCTCCTGAACGTGCATGGCGGCGATAAGGGGATGAGTAGCGGCCTCGGGAGTCGTCAGCAGGACGCTCTCGAACTCGTCGGGGCTGGGCGGGACGATGGTAGCCCGCTTGCTAATCTCGGCGGGGTCGAGGAGATCGAGTACGGAGAGGTGCTGGACGGCTAAAACCTTGTCCATGCCCTCGAGGCTGAGGCCGCGTTTGCGATTGAGAAAATTGGAGATATGAGCTTGTTTGAATCCCGTTTGCTGCGCGAGTCGGAGTCCGGTGAGTTCGCCACGTTCAATACGCTCCCACAGGACTTTCCTAAGATTGTCTTGCAGGACCCTGAACTTCATGAGCGTAGTGTAGCACCCGGTTTGGTGCATCCATTTTGGAGGGAGCGGGCGTGGAATTGGTTGTTACAGGAATGGATTCCGAGGCGATTCCGTTGTGCCGGAGAAGTTCACCGGAGGGGCCGCGGGACGGGACAAAGGAGTCAAAAGGCGCAGTTGCATTGGGGAAAACTCGGACGATGGATGGAATGACTCTGTCCCGGAGGGAATATCCGGGTTCCGGAACAACGTGCCGCGATGACTTGGCGGCGGTTGGGAGAGACCACGCTTCTGATGGATGCGATCAGAAGCCGGCGACCCGGAGAGAAAAAAGATTTCCACAGGCCGGAAATGTTCATACAACCTTGACCGAGAAAATTCACAGCGATAGGATCGCGGCAAAGTATGGGCCAATCTGCTCCAGGGACGAACGAAATGACCAGTAACTTAGACAACTCGAATGAGGAACGGGAATTCGGCGAATTCCGCAGAAAGGTAAAGTCGGCAGAGGTATTGTCGGCATCCATGGAGCGGTTGTTGTTGTCGCTTCGCTTCACAGGACGGGTAAGCGTAGTGATGCAGAACGGGCGCGTACTGAAGTCGGGCTACGAGGAAGGCTACTTCACCCCGCGGAGGGGAGTGGCTGGGTAGAGACGACATGGCGCGGGAAAAAACTGCAGAAGCGGAGGATTGGACGATTCGAGATCAGAACTGATTGATAGCCGTTACGCGGATCGGGGCGGGGCGGGGGCGAGACGCCTTCGCGACAGCCGACGAGAACGCCGGCGCTAACTGTCCCGCTTGGGGCGTCACCGGCAAGGTTTCCTTTCTAACTAAATAGAGCAAGCAGGTCATCGTAAGAGAAACGAGCCCTGCGTTGGTTCCCGAGATGTTCGGGAATCGATGCAGGGCTTTTTTGGCTTTCGGAGTTAGGTTCGGATTTCTTGGGAACAGCTTTTATTTTTGAAATTTATGGAGGTTCGTGATGAAACGCAATCGTAATGGCAAAGAGGAGTTGACGCGGATGGAGTTGAAGTATTGCGAGCACTGCGGTGGGCTCTGGTTCCGCGAGTCAGGCGACGCGGCGGTTTACTGCGAGGAGTGCAAGGGCAAGGTGGAAGAACTGCCCGCGCCGAAGAAGAAACCGGGGCGGCTGATGTTGCCAGTCCAGCAGCAATCGCTGGTGAATGAGTATGGCGAGGAACGATGGGATTTAGACAACAGTGAGTGGGAAACAGACGATCTGGAATGTGCGGCAGCCGGAGGTGCGGCATGAGAACGGTCGTGGAATGGATTGCAGCGGAAGCGCAGGGAGCAGACTCTCAGGCAGACAGTCGCTTGTTCACGAGCGAGGATCCTGGGGATCACGAGCGAAAGCGGCTTGATGTTGAGGCGGTTGGGGCGATCGAGTCGATGGTGGCGCATCAGTTTCCGGCGGAGCCGGTGCTCTCCCGAGCAGAAGAGCTGCTGGCAGAGGAGCTGGAGGAATCCGCGGAGGAGAAGCGGCGGAGGCGGATTTACCGGAGCCGGACGGTGGAGATGTTGCGGAGGTACCTGCGGTATTCGATCGAGACGGGACGGCTGCCTTCGATGCTGGGGCAGGAATTCTTCCGGGCGAAGATGACGACGTACAGCTTTGTGACATTTGAAGATCGCGTGATCTTCGTGCATGACATGGAGCGGTGCGTGGAACGGCTGGATGAGTTCTCCAGGCAACTGATTGCGCGGCGGATTCTGCAGGAGCACGACCGGTGGGCGACGGCGAGGCTGCTGCATTGCAATGAGAAGACGGTGCGACGACTCACTCCGGTGGCTTTGGACCTGCTGAGCGAAATTCTGCTCGACCGAGGGCTGCTGGAGCGGGTGGAAGCGATCGACGAAAAATCTTGTCAAGGGGGTTGGGAGGGTGAAAATTTCGTAAGTAGTTGCGAAGAAAGCGAAAATAATGGGGATTATATACTTGCCACACGTGGCATATTCTTGCACAATTGTGTCCATGGCAAAAGACACGCAGCAAACGCCTTGGTACAAAGAGAACCCATTTTGGGGAGCAATTGGTGGGTTTTTCACATT